>Ga0194038_1000903_pt1 | contig 12882 bp, 11 predicted proteins | sample JunL226m_MetaG_FD_148630 | JGI IMG/M metagenome (GOLD analysis project Ga0194038, IMG submission 148630) | Anoxic zone freshwater microbial communities from boreal shield lake in IISD Experimental Lakes Area, Ontario, Canada - Jun2016-L227-6m | ecosystem: Environmental > Aquatic > Freshwater >...
GTAATTACGATTTCGGTGGTGGTACCGCACTTGAGGTATTTGCAATTCTCTCGGCACTGGCGGTAGTTGCAATATGTTTTGCCTTATTTGAATTCTTCGCACCTACCGGGTGGAAGCAGCTAGGAAAGGTGCGGGCATGAAAAATAAGACAGAGGGCCACTCAATTAAAGTTGTTGGGGCAACTAAGAATTATGGGACGCTAGCCGCGCTGGATAATTTCAGTATTAATGTAAAGCCAGGCAAGTTCACGGTGTTACTTGGCCCATCAGGCTCGGGCAAGTCAACTTTAATTAGAAGTATCGCCGGGATCGAGAAGATTGATAAAGGTTCGATATTTCTGGGCAAGAGCGAAGTTAATCGTGGCCCAATCAATATCGCACCAGAGAGGCGTGATCTTGCGATGGTCTTTCAAGATTATGCACTTTGGCCGCACCTAACCGCATTTGAGAACGTCGGTTACGCACTTAAACGACGGAAAATTGATTCCATTGAAGGAGCCAAACGAATTCAGGAAATGTTGGAGCGAGTTGGTCTCGGCGCTAAAGGAAAGAATTATCCGCATGAACTTTCCGGCGGGGAACAACAACGCGTTGCACTTGCGCGCGCGGTTGTGGCACGTCCTTCGCTTTTATTATTTGATGAACCACTTTCAAACCTAGATGCGGATCTACGCGAGCGACTTCGAGTTGAGATTGCCACGCTTACTCGTGAGAGTGGGGCTACGGCGCTTTATATAACTCATGATCAGTCCGAAGCATTTGCTCTCGCTGATGAAGTTGGGGTTTTGCGTTCTGGAAAACTTGAACAATTTAGTACACCAGAAGATATCTATCAGAACCCAACCTCAACTTTTGTGGCTCGCTTTACTGGACTTGGTGGCTCATTTATCGGCGTCGCTGTTGGGTATGCAAAAGGTGTAGCGACTGTTCAAATTGGCAAAGATAAAATCACGGCGAGAAGTACGGTAAAGATTGTGAAAGATACCGCAGTAGAAATTTTGCTAAGGCCAACGGCGTCATCTCTTAAGGCCGCAACAACTACGAGAACGAAAAACTCGCTGCCAGGAATCGTTTTGGATACCGCTTATCGTGGTCGTGGTTACGAGCACTTAGTTGAAACGGAATATGGCCAAATTTCTGGCATCTTCGATCTGCGCCAGTGGTCACGGGGAAGTCGATGCTTAGTCGAGATTGACCAAAAATCATGCCTGGCTTTTCCAGCAATACCCTCCTAATACGACCCACGCAATCGATTAGAAAGTAGGATCTGCACATGAATGGTTTAGCCCTATTTATCGCCGTATTCCTAGCTTGTGCTGTTGAGGCAGTTGAAGCGACAACGATTGTGTTGGCCGCTGGTACTGCTCGCGACTGGAAATCATCGCTACTAGGTACCGGTGCTGGGCTTGGCGTTCTTGTAGTAATTATTGGAGCCTTCGGTCCTTCGATTTCAAGGCTCCCAATTAACTCAATGCGGTTATTTGTTGGTGGCCTTCTTCTTGTATTTGGTTTGCAATGGGTGCGTAAAGCAATCCTTCGAGCCTCTGGCTATAAGGCGCTGCATGATGAAGAGCTAATATTTCAAGAAGAGTTGGCAGCAGCAAAAGCGGCCAAAGCCGGTAAAAGATTTGGTGTTGCGGATTGGTATGCCTATACATTGTCATTTAAGGGCGTGCTCCTCGAAGGGCTTGAAGTTGCATTCATCGTTTTGACCTTTGGCACAATTCAAAAGCAAGTTGGGTTAGCATCAATTGCAGCACTTTCTGCTGTCGTAGTAGTTGCTGCTGGTGGATTTGCACTTCGCAAGCCGCTGGCTCGAGTGCCAGAGAATAAAATGAAATATGTAGTTGGAATTATGTTGACTTCGTTTGGAATTTTCTGGGGTGCCGAGGGTGCTGGAGCGGAGTGGCCACATGCCGATCTTTCGATCCTAGGAATTTTGATATTCATGGTGGTTGTTACTCAAGTATTGATTTATATTTTAAAGCGTCGGAAAGATGTGCAAGTTGTGCGCGTACCATCCGGTGATATTGCAGATGTTGCGGACTTTGATGAGGCTGATGTTGAGGCGATCATGGAAGATCGCGGAGTTATAAAACTTATTAAGGACTTTGGGTATTTTTGGTATGACTTCTTGATCGGTGATGACTTGATCGGAACCGCGATTGTCTTGGCTGCGATGGAGGCGACGTATTTGTTGCATCATCATGCGAATTCAAATGCTTGGTATGTGTTACCGATTGCAGTGGCGCTCTTGCTGCCAGTCAATTTATTTCGCGTAACCCGCTAGTTCATTCACTTTAAGTAATCATAAGCTCGCAAATCGCCAGTTTTAACTAGAATCACGCTATATTTGTGGGGTACACAATTATGTGTGTCGGTGCTAGGCTTTATATTGCACGAATGGAGATCAGGTTTACCCAATCAGCGCGCAAGCACCGAATCGGAAAGGCCAGAGCGATATTTGTAATGGAGCACTATTCGCCAACACACGTGTTCGGTGAACGTGACGAAGAAGATCAGCGGGTATGGATTGGTGAAGATGATCGTGGTCTTGAACTAGAAATAGTTGCGCTCGTTCTAGTCGATTACTTGCTGGTGACACATGTTATGCCGACAAGATTTAGAAGGGGGAGGATAAAGTGGCGGTAAATGCAAAGAAGAAATATACGGTGGGTGCTGATGTTGACCTCACACGCACAGTCGTTCGCGGGAGAAGTGGAAAACGTATTACAAATGCCCGTGCAGAAAAACTTGCCAGATCAGCGATTGAAAAGGTTGTGGGGCGGCCATCGCTCACTGCGAATTCTGTTGAGTCTCCCCAGGTCAAAGTCCGAGTGCCGATAAATCTAAAAAAAGCTTTGGAAAAAGAGGCAAAGCGTCGTGGCGAAACCACATCCGCAATTGTTCGCGAGGCGCTAGAGAAGTTTTTAAAGCGCGTATAAGTTAAGAACGCCTAACAAGTTATTTGATTTTGAATGATTTGCTGTAGATAACGGTCGTTCCGACCTTTACAACAACCTTGTTTGTGCCAATCTTGACGGTGTTCTTGCCGAGTTTGGCTTCCTTGCCATTGATGGTGATCGTGGCGATAGTGCCCTTAACTGAAATTGTGATTACGCGCTTTAGCGCAGTGACACTTACGACAGGTTTAGCAACGACTGGGGCTTTTGTTGCACTTGGTGTTGGAGTCGGTGTTGGCTTTGCAGAAGCAGATGCACTTGGTGTTGGAGTCGGTGTTGGCTTAACTGTGGCAGCAACAACAGTGATGGTTGCTTGGGCAGCATTTGATTGACCGTACTTTCCACCAGGTGCTTGGGTTGCAGCGATTGTTGTAGTTCCAACAGCAACTCCAATAATTACATTGTTTTCAACTTTGGCTATGGCTGGATTTGTGGTGCTGTAATTCCACTTGCCAGGTGAATTAGAAGTTGGGTTTGTGATGGTTGATAAAGATTGGCCAACTTCAATTTGTACTGGGGCAAGTGAACCAATTGTTGGTGTTAAACCAAGAATGGTTACGTTAAAAGTCTTTGAGGCTGATAGCCAGTAGTCAGATGCGGCCTGTGTCATTGTGATTACCGCGGATCCGGCATTGCCAAAGTGAAGTGTTTGACCCGATGCGCTGACAACGTTTGCATCACTTGATGTGTAGGCCCACGCACCATTTGATGGCGATGTCGGTGGAAGAACTATCTGATCCGGGTCGCCAACGACTTTCTGTAAATCTGGGACTGATGCGTAGGTTGGTGAACCTTTAACTGTAAGAGTCATTGTTGCCGAGGTTGCTGCATATGTGCCGGCTGGTGCTTGGTTTGCGGTGATCTTTGTAATGCCAGGCTTTAGCACGTTGATGATGCCGGTATTAGCGTTTGAAGAAATAGTTGCAATTGATGGATCCGCTGATGAATATGTCCAAACACCTTGGGAATTTGAGGTTGGCGGAAAGACAGTAAGGGTATTTGATGTGGTTGAACTCTTTACATAAGTAACGTCTTGGAATGTTCCAGTTGTTGGGGCGGCGGCAATAATCGTGAGAGTCATCGTAAGTTTAACCGAGGCATAGCCACCATTTGGTGCTTGCTTTGCTGTGATGGTGGTTTTACCAATTGCGCGCGGTGTGACAACAATTCCAGAAAGTGTTGCGATCGACGGATCAGCAATCGAGAAAGTCCAAGATCCTTTTGAATAAGAAGTTGGGGTTGTTAAGTTAAAGCTGGCGACGCTATCTTTTGAAATCGTAATGTCTGTGAAGGTACTTGGGTTATTTTGCAGCCCAGTCAGCGTCAAGGTTGTATCGGCGGTCGCTGCATTCCAATTTGTATCAGAACTTAACGAACCGTGGATCGTAACTGTGCCAGCATCAACAAAATTAATTACATTGCCATTGATAGTTGCAATGCTTGGATCCGATGAAGTGAACTGCCAGAAGCCTTTGGAATTCGTGGTCGGTGGAACGATTGTTGTTTTGAGTTGTGACAGGGTGCCAGTAATTGGCGCGAATGTTCCGACTGTTGGTGTTCCCTTTGAAACGGTTAACCGCGCAACGCGAGATGTTGCGTTGAATGCTCCGCTGGCTGCCTGAGTGAAAGTAATTTGAGTACTGCCGGCCTTCAAGAGTTTTACAGTTAAACCAGTCGCGGTTGCAATTGTTTGATCAGCGATAGTGACCGACCAAGCACCAGGTGAATTCGAAGTTGGTGGTGTGAGAGTTACTGTGCCTTGATCCATCGTTACCGCGGTTGGGGCAGGGTTGGAAACAATCGGGAATGCGGCAAAAGCAGGGGTCGCTTGGAGCGTAAGGGTCCCTAAAAACAAAGGTAATAATAAGGAATATAGGGAGTTACGTTTCATGCCTCAATTATCGCGGGTGAGTATGAGGGGATCGGGGATTTAGCGCGCGGTTTGTGCTGAGTGTTGAACTTGGTTAACTTTTTATATGGAGTCCATCGGGATCAAAAAGCGGGCTGCTAGAAATTGTTGCCCAGTGCCACTCGCCGAAGAATTCAACTTCAATCTTTGTACCAATTTCGCTATTTTCAACAGGTAGATAGGCATAACCAATTGCTTTATTGATTGTGTAGCCCTGTCCTCCGCTTTTAACGCGGCCGATGATCGCGTTATTAAATCGGATTGGTTCATTTCCAAGTGGTGCGCGGCGTAAATCATCAAAGGTCATCACCACTAGTTTGCGAGTTGGGGATTCTTTTATTTCCAGGGCAGATTTGCCGATAAAATTCGGCTTCTTCATTGATACCGCGAATCCAAGGCCCGCCTCATATGGATCAGTCTCAGTATTTATTTCAACGCCCCAAGCTAGATATCCCTTCTCAAGGCGAAGTGATTCGATCGCGCGATAGCCGCATGGCTCGGCCCCAAATTTTTCGCCAGCAGCAACCAGCGCTTGCCAAACTTTCATTCCTTGCGCAACCGGAAGGTATAACTCGTAACCAAGTTCGCCAACGTAGGTAATACGAGTAGCACGTAAGTTTACGCCAGCAACTTCTATCTCTTTGGAGGCCATGAATTTAAAGTTCTCGTTCGTTAAATCTGCGCTACTAATAGTTTGCAGAATTTCGCGGGCTTTTGGCCCCCAAATTCCAAAAACGGCAAGATCGGTCGTAATATCTTTTATCGCAACATCGGTGAAGTTATGTTCACGAGCAATTTTGCGCAGCCATCCCCCGTCATGATTTGCAAATGCGGTGCCGGTGATGATCATGAATTTATCTTCGGCTATCTGGGTGACGGTGTAATCGGATTCGATGCCGCCCTTGGTGTCTAGAGCTTGGGTGTACACCGTGCGATCAATCCCGCGCACGACGTTGTTTGCACAAACCAAATTTAGAAATTCGCCAGCTCGTGTGCCAGAGATTTCAAATTTAGCAAAACTTGATTCATCAAAGATGCCGGCAATCTCGCGGGTAACCTTATGTTCAACTTGGCCTGCGTTAGACCAATTCTTACCGGCCCATCCATGTGGGCGCAGGGCATCATCACCAACATGTGTTTGATAATAATTAACGCGTTCCCAACTCGCTTTCTCACCAAAGACGGCGCCACGTGCTTTATGCCATTCATAAACCGGTGAAGTTTTTGCCGGGCGGCCGGTTTGCCGTTCTTCAAGTGGATAGTGAATGTCGTAGTACTGCTCATAGTTTTCTTGAACACGATCCATTGTGAATGCTGGTGAGTTATAGCTGGCACCAAAGCGCCTAATGTCCATATGCCATAGATCCATTGGGGGTTCGTTGCCGATAATCCATTCGGCCATAACTTTTCCGATTCCACCGGCGCCAGCAATTCCATGGGCGCAGAATCCCGCAGCAACATAGAAGCCACCGACTTGCGTCTCTCCTAAACAAAATTCATTATCTGGCGTGAAAGCTTCTGGGCCATTTATGAAATTCTTAACACCGATATCCGCCATTTTAGGAACTCGGATTTGTGAGTTGACGGCGATCTCTTCAAATCGTTCCCACTCATCGGGCAATAACTTGCCGTTAAAGTCTTTTGGAATGTCATCAAAACTTTCGCGGCTAGTTCGCCATGGTTTTGAATTTCGCTCGTATCCACCCATAACTAGGCCAGAGACTTCTTGGCGGAAATAAATGAGTAGATCTGGATCGCGCAATGAAGGCAGCGTTAGCGCGCCAGGTTCTAAGAAGTTTTCGGTAATCAAGTACTGGTGGGACATCGGCACGATTGGAATTCGAACATCAACCATTCGGCCAATCTCGGCAGCGAACATGCCACCACAATTCACTACGATCTCGCATTCGATAAAACCTTTATCTGTCTCAACGCCGACAACGCGATCATCTTTCGTGCGAATTGAAAGGACGCGGGTATGGGTGAAAATCTTTGCACCACCTTTTCGGGCGCCACTTGCAAGTGCATGCGCGAGTTGAGATGGATCAACTTGGCCATCTGATCCCATATAACAAGCGCCAATAACTCCTTCTAAATCAATCAATGGAAATTTTTCCTGAGCTTGTTTTGGAGTGATCTCGTGAAGATCAAGACCGAAAGTTTTTGCCCAACCAATTTGCCGACGAATTTCTTCAAGTCGCTCTGGCGTTGATGCGAGTTTTATACTTCCGCATTCTTTCCACGATGGCGGAGTGTCTGATAGTTCTAGTTCTCGATAAAGATCTACTGAGTGCATATTCATCTTGGTGAGCGTTGGATCTGCCCGTAATTGTCCGACTAACCCGGCAGAGTGAAAGGTTGATCCACTAGTTAAATCGCTGCGGTCTAGGAGTACGACATCTGACTCGCCGAGTTTTGTGAGGTGGTAAGCGACTGATGTTCCGCCTACGCCACCGCCAATAATGACGATTTTTGCGCGGGAAGGGATCTCGTTTCCAGCCATGTAGTAAATGTATCCTGTAGCGGTGAGTTTGTCTGCGATCGAATTGAATAAGGATTTTGGTGCGCTGTTAGATCGAGTTGAGTTATTGCGAGATCGAACAAACTTGAGTGAACTTTCAGGTGGTTTAACGAATCGAAATTTGAAAGTAGAAACTCCGCACGGAAATTATGTGGCGCGCATCTCTAGTAATGAATCTGATCTGCTTGCGATCGATCGCAAGAGCGAATATGCGAACTCGAAGTTAGCGGCCGAAGTAAATATCGGCGCGCCAGTCTATGAATATTTGCCTGGTGATGGGTTGTTGGTAATTGGATTTCTGCCTGGTCATACTTACGGGGCGAGTGATGTTGCGGCGAATTTGAGCCGGATAGCCGAAAGTTGTCGCACGTTGCACAGCGCCAAACCATTTGTTCGTGATTTTAATATGTTCGATGTGCAGCGTGGATATTTAAAGATTGTGGAAGAGCGCGGTTTCCGAATGCCAGAACGTTATGGTGAATACAGCCAATTTAGAGATTTGCTGCAGAAAGCTTTCAGCACGACCGATACCGGAAAGGTCCCTTGTAATAACGATCTCTTGCCAGCAAATTTTATTGATGATGGTTCAAAGATTTGGCTAATTGATTATGAATATTCTGGCAACAATGATCCATGTTTTGAACTCGGAAATATCTGGTCGGAAGCTGGGATGAATTTGGAACAACTACGCGAACTAGTAACTGCTTATTACGGCGGTGAGCGGCCAGATAAATTTGCGCGCGCTTGGTTATTTTCGGTTCTTGCTAAATATGGTTGGACGCTCTGGGCGTCGATTCAGGATTCCATCTCAGAATTAGAATTTGATTTCTGGGGATGGGGAATGGCGAAGTATGAGGATGTGCAACGAGATTTCACATCAGATTTCTTTAATGAGCAGATCGCACTTCTATAATTAAAGGGTAAAGATTTTCCCAGGGTTCAAAATGCTATTTGGATCGAGTGCCTTCTTTATTAAGCGCATCACGTTTACTGCGCCTTCGCCCGTTTCAAGAACTAGGTCTTCAATCTTGCCAGCGCCGATTCCGTGCTCCCCTGTGCATGTTCCACCCATTGCAATGATCTGTGCGGTGATCTTGTGAACGAGTGCTTGAACTTCTAATAGCTCGGTTGGATCATCTGGATTAGTCATGATCGCGCTGTGAAAATTACCGTCGGCAACGTGGCCCAAAATTGTGAATGGAAATTTAGTTGCACTGAGTTCGCGATCTGCAATTGCAACGGCGTCAGCTAATTTAGAAAGTGGAACTGCGGCATCGGTACTAACTGCGCGAAGGCCCGGGTTTGCGGCAATGGTCGCCCAATATGAATTGTGACGGGCCTGCCAGAGTTTGCGCCGGGCACCTTCCTCTAGAGTCCATTGAAATTCGGTACCTTCAAATTCAGCAACGATCTCTTTTACGCGCTCGGCATCCTCGGTAACAGTTGCGGCGCTTCCATGAAATTCAAAGAGAAGCGTTGGGGCTTCGGTAAGAGTCAGTCCATCGTGGGCATTCACATTCTTAATACATTTTGCATCCAAGAATTCGCATCGTGCGATTGGAATTCCCATTCGCACGATTGTTGTTGCGGCCTCAACACCTTGGGCCAGCGTCGGGAAATTAACAACCGCAGCTGCCATCTTTTCTGGAATACCAAAGATGCGAAGCGTTAATTCGGTGATAACCGCAAGAGTTCCTTCGGAGCCAACTAGCAACCTTGCCAAGTCATAACCGGCCGAAAGTTTTCTAGTTTCGCGACCAACTTTAATAATTGTGCCATCGGCCAACACGGCAGTGAGTGCCATAACATTTTCGCGCATCGAGCCGTAGCGCACTGTTGTTGTGCCAGATGCACCGGTTGCAGCCATGCCACCAAGAGTTGCATCGGCGCCAGGATCGACTGAGAAGAAAAGTCCGTGCGATGAAAGTTTTTCATTTAATAACATTCGAGTCAGGCCAGCTTGAACGCGGACCAATAAATCTTCGCCGCGAATTTCAAGAACTTTATTCATATTAGTTAGATCAAGGCTGACACCGCCATAGATAGGAAGTGTGTGGCCTTCGAGAGATGAGCCAGCGCCGAATGCAACAACTGGGATTCTATTTTCGTTGCAATACGCGAGAATTTTGGAAACTTCTTCAGTGGTGTTAACCATGACAACAGCAGATGGATTTACCGGTGGGAATGCGGATTCATCACGCCCATGCTGATTTAAAACCGACTCGGTGGTTGAGACTGAACCCGAGGTCAGGGCTTTAAGATGCTCGATCTGAGCCGGTGCTAAATCAACGCGTTTTAAGAACACAATACTTATGCGCCAAACAGTGCGGTCTTCTGGCCGCGAACTCCTGGCTTCACGATGTGTGTCATACCTGCTTCTGGCCACTCTTTGAGATCAGTGAGAAGTCCAGCGCTTGTAATGATTAGTTCATCGAGGTTTTCACCAGCGAAGACGCAAGATGTAACGCGGTAAGAAGGAACATCAACAACTTCGAGAAGCTTGCCGGTTTTTCCGTCATAGCAACGAATAGCGTGGCCTTCCCAGAATGCGATCCATAAGTTGTCGTTCTCATCGATCGACATGCCATCTGGATTTCCGATGCCGGCTTCGAATTCAACAAGGGTGCGACGATTTTTGATATCGCGCTCTTCACAATCAAAGATTTCTACTTTGCGAAGTGGAGTGTCGATGTAATACATCTTGGAACCGTCAACGGTCCAGTCCATTCCATTACTGATCGAAACATCACCGAAGAGACGACGCAGGTGCTTGCCATCGCCGCGCATTTGGTAGAAAGCTGCAGCATTTGTCTTGTAATCATAAGCAAGCGTTCCGAGGAAGAGATCACCATTTGGTGAAACTTTGGCATCGTTCCAACGAACAACTTGAGTTGCTTTGTAGCCATCCGCTTCAATACGTGTTGGAACTTTGTGGATTGTTCCATCAGCATCGCGAAGGATTGGACCATTCTCGGTACCGAGAATTTCGCCACCAGAGACGCGAGGGATTGCAAAGCCAACCGGTTCCGAAGTGTCGTATTCGGTAATTTCACCAGTGCGTAGATGACGAGAGCGAACTTTCTTGCCGTCAATATCTACCCATTTAATCATTTCATTTTTTGGACCGCTCGAGGTCGGACCTTCACCCAAGATATTGAAGCGATCATCAAACAGTGTGGCTTTCATTTCTTCTCTATTCTCTCGTAGGGTTAATTAATCGTTAAGTGTAAAACGTTGAAATCTTTCATGGTTCCGCTGAGCTTGCCCCAGACTTCTTGGTGAATATCTTTAGCGACCCAGGTTGCGCGTTCGGCTTCGGAATTAAAGGTGATGTCTAGGCGATAGTGAATCGGGTCCAGATCTTTCGAATCTTCAGTGGCTTTAAGTAATAAACATTCTAAATAACCGGACTGCGTAATTATTGCTGGGTAGAAATTCTCGTTATAAGCCGCATGAAAAGCCGCATCATTCGCATGAGAGACGTTGCAATTAACATTTAGGCGAACTAGTTGGCTGCTCAATCTTTTTGCCTCTTGGTTCCACCGACCGTAAGAACTAGAACAATCAATACACCTTGCACAACATCCTGCGCACCGGCCCCGAGGTGAGCCACGTTAACGAGGGTAATAAGAAGTGTGAGTAGCAGTGCAGCGGCCCAAATTCCAGGCACGTTTGAAAGTCCACCGGCAATAAGTGAGCCACCAAGAACTACAACAGCAATAGAACCAAGTTGGTAGTTGCCACCCATTGTTAGTGATGGACCACCGGCATAACCAGCAAGCAAGAAGCCAGTGAAGGCGGCGAAGAGACTTGAGATTAAGTATGCATAAATAGTTAGGCGTTGAGACTTTAATCCGGCAAGTCTTGCTGCAGATCGACTCTGGCCAATGCCTTGAATGGCGCGACCGTAAGAAGAGCGGGTCAGGATAAGTGTGAAGATAATTCCAACGATAATTCCAAAGATTGCCATGTTTGGAATTGGGCCAACATTTCCAGTAGCCAAGTTAATAAAGATTCGGGGGCTTGGAATACCAGAAGATTTAGTTGAAAGAACCAAGGTTGCCGATTGGAGAATAAAACCGACAGATAACGTTGCAATGATTGGTGGCATCGCGATAATTTCAATTAGAAATACATTTAGTAGCCCAACAACTATTCCCACTGCAAGTGCAGCTAGAAGTCCGCTAATTAACTTGACGTTCTGGCCGTGCATTACACTGGCTGTTATATAAGCGCTCACGGTCATCACATAAGGGACTGAGAGATCGATGCCGCCGTTTCCAGATGTAATAACGAACATTTGGCCGATACCAACGAAGAATAAGAAGGTTCCGATAGCGATACTGGAAGTAAGCGTTCCGGTTAGGCCACGACCTGCGATTGCGGCGGTAAGCAACCAAATAATTACTGAACCAACGAAGGCTGGAAGTGCGCGTTGAGTTCTGAAGATATTTAGAATTTTGCTGCCGAGCGTAACTTTTGAGTCAGATGTTGTGCTCATTTAACTTTCACCCTTCCGCTCACAAATCTACGAACCGCACGAATTGCCAGCGTTGCGATCAAGATTAAACCTTGCGCACCAATCTGGTAATCGGATGAAACGTTTAAGAAAGTCAGAACGGTTCCAATTAGAACCACGACAGCTGCGCCGGCAACTGCGCCGGCAGGTGCAACTAGTCCGCCACTGAATTCACCGCCACCAATAATTACCGCCATAATGCTAAGTAATACATAACTTGCGCCGTTGTTCGCATCGCCTGAAGTTGTAATGGCACTTAGGGATAGGCCGGAGAGAATTCCAAAGACACCCGCAAGTCCGTAGAGGATCGCTTTTGTCTTCGCAACCGACCAACCTGCTCGACTGATTGCCTCAGCATTACTTCCAGAACCACGAAGGACTGCGCCATAGCGAGTACGCATAAGGACGAAGTTTCCAATCAAGCCGATAAGTATTAAGTAGATAACTGGGCCAGGAATTATTGGTGGTGACCAGTTAAAGAAATTAATTATGTAAGTCGGAACTTCACCGGCCGGGCTTGGCAAAATCATGATTGCAATTCCAAGCCAGACGAAGGAAGCACCAAGCGTTACGACGATCGAAGGAAGTTGGCGATTGTGCACCAATAGACCAAGCAATACGTAAGCAACAATCATTCCGACGTATATCAGTAGCGCGTAAAAGATATGGTGAATCAGCACGATTGCGGTAATTACGTTAACGAGCCCGACGAATGTTCCAAGGCCCAGATCGATATCACCGGCAGCCATGATGAACATTTGAGCGGTGGCAGCAAATGCGAGTGGAACCGCAGCAGACAAAAGTAAATTGAATCCGTTATAGCTAAATGCACTTGGTTCAAGTCGAATAACAACAAGCAGCAGGATTACTAGAAAATAAAAGGGAACACCATTCCAAAAATTAATCTTGGACATCAAGGAACTCTTTGACTTCAAGGAAAACATTTAAAATTCAACCGCCGCTCCGAAAGA
>Ga0194038_1000907_pt1 | contig 12846 bp, 11 predicted proteins | sample JunL226m_MetaG_FD_148630 | JGI IMG/M metagenome (GOLD analysis project Ga0194038, IMG submission 148630) | Anoxic zone freshwater microbial communities from boreal shield lake in IISD Experimental Lakes Area, Ontario, Canada - Jun2016-L227-6m | ecosystem: Environmental > Aquatic > Freshwater >...
TTGTAACATTGCCCTCAGTTCTTTGAGAGGTTTTTCAGCCAGCTCTGACTGGATGCTTTGAGGATATTTCAATATTCGCTGGAGGGTTCGAATTTCACCGATCAGTTCTCCCTGTTTGATACCTTCTTTCTTTCCTTCTTTTTTGCCTTTTTTGAGGCCTTCTACTGTGCCTTTTTTGAGGCCTTCGTTGATGCCCTCTTCTTTGGCTTCTTTTTTGCTTTTTGTTACGTTAATTCGTATGAGTTGTTGTACTGCCACTGATTTTTCAAGAGGCGTTAACTGAAGCATTTGCTGTACCTCCTTTAATGTCAAATTGGGAAAACGCTGGAGTATCGATGACCAGCAGTTCTTCCAGAAGTGTCGCTTTATTTTCGGGTAATTTCAAAGAATCAATTTCCGATTTCCACTGGGGAACAAACTCCGACAATTGACTCTTTTTCTTCAGAACCAGCGGTTTTAATACCGTAAGTACTCCAGCTTTATCTTCAATGGCTTTCAAACAATCGGACAGGCTAAACTGAAGAAACCGATTTGGAAAAGTAATCTCGACAAATGGACATTGTTTCGGAATATGATTCTCATCGATGAACAATGCAATCGCTACGAATGGCGCATTGTTGTCACTTTGTTCATACCACATGCATATCTCTCGAAACAACCGCCAATAAAAGCCGGGATCATCATATCCCTGAATCTCGATAAAAACATTCGGTCCCTGACCATCTGTTCTTTTTAAAAAGCCGTCAAAACGCTTTTCCGTAGTTTTGACGGTGATGCTTTCAAAAACGTAATCACCATCCATGTTCAGTGAAAGCAACTCGAACAGGCTTTTGGGATAGATTTTGAACAGTTCGTAAAACAACGCATCGGTTTTCATGGATTCATATTCTATAGGGTTTGAGAGAATGTTTTTGGCAAGGCAGCACTGCGGAGGCTGCCTTGTGATACCCCAACAACCAATAACCCAGCCAAAAGCCTCATCTGGTATAGTATATATCATCACAGAAATTGATGGACAAGAGTAATTATGCCATGACCAATTATCCCAAATCAGCTTTCAGTTTTTGTAACATTGCCCTCAGTTCTTTGAGAGGTTTTTCAGCCAGCTCTGACTGGATGCTTTGAGGATATTTCAATATTCGCTGGAGGGTTCGAATTTCACCAATCAGTTCTCCCTGTTTGATACCTTTTTCTTTACCTTCCTTGATACCTTCTTTTTTCCCTTCTTTCTTCCCTTCTGTTTTACCTTTTTTGATGCCTTCTACTTTGCCTTTTTTGATGCCTTTTTTGATGCCTTCGTTGATGCCATCTTCTTTGGCTTCTTTTTTGCTTTTTGTTACGTTAATTCGTATGAGTTGTTGTACTGCCACTGATTTTTCAAGAGGCGTTAATTGAAGCATCTGCTGTACCTCCTTTAATGTCAATTTGGGAAAACGCTGGAGTATCGAATATTCCAGCAGTTCTTCCAGAAATGTTGCCTTGTTTTCGGGTAATTTCAAAGAATCAATTTCCGATTTCCACTGGGGGACAAGCTCCGGCAATTGACTCTTTTTCTTCAGAACCAGCGGTTTTAATACCGTCAGTACGCCGGCTTTGTCTTCAATGGCTTTCAAACAATCGGACAGGTTAAACTGAATAAACCGATTTGGAAAAGTAATCTCGACAAATGGACATTGTTTCGGAATATGATTCTCATCGATGAACAATGCAATCGCTACGAATGGCGCATTGTTGTCACTTTGTTCATACCACATGCATATCTCTCGAAACAACCGCCAATAAAAGCCGGGATCATCATATCCCTGAATCTCGATAAAAACATTCGGTCCCTGACCATCTGCTCTTTTTAAAAAGCCGTCAAAACGCTTTTCCGTAGTTTTGACCGTGATACTTTCAAAAACGTAATCACCATCCATGTTCAGTGAAAGCAACTCGAACAGGCTTTTTGGATAGAATTTGAACAGTTCGTAAAACAACGCATCGGTTTTCATGGATTCACATTCTATAGGGTTTCAGAGAATGTTTTTGGCAAGCAGCGCTGCGGAGGCTGCCTTGTAATACCCCAACAACCAATAACCCAGCCAAAAGCCTCATCTGGTATCGTATATATCATCACAGAAATTGATGAACAAGTACAATCTGGATGGGGATGGCACGGTTTCGGGCGGGTTTGGAACCCGCCCCTACCGGTTCTTCAAATATGTCTTATCAATGAGGGTGACCGGCTCAAACGCTCGGTCCGCTTTCATGGCTTCGAGTGTTTCTTCATGAATCTTTTTATCGTACCAAAACATGCCTCCAGTTGCGCTGTTAAAGGGATCAAAGAGGCTGCCGGAATGCCGCGTCCCCGGCGGTTCGGGAAGCCGCCACCAACGCCAGCAAGCCTCACGAACATACGGAACCATAAACGTGGGGACAAACATGCCGATGTCGTGGATTTTCTGCTGGATTTCCTTGGAAAGGCCAATCCGCTCCTTCTCGTCCAGGGAATTGCGATAGGCATCGATCAGTTTGTCCATTTCCGGATCATCGGTATTGGTGATGTTGTTGGTCTGCGGCTTATGGGCGTTGATGGAATGGAAATGCTCCCAGTACTGAGGCCTTAAAGACGTACTCCAGCCCATCCAGGCCACATCGAAATTCTTTTCCAGGAATTTTTTAAATGCAGCGGTCGGATCACTCTGCTGCAGTATCAGCTCAATCCCGGCTTTTTTGGCCTCTTCTTTGAGGACAACCAGCCTTGGGGTGTGTTCTTCGAAACCATAAGTGACTTCAACCGAAAAGCGCTTGCCCTCTTTTTCCCATATTCCATCCGTACCGCGCCGCCAGCCAGAAGTTTTCATTAGGTGATCCACCTTCTCCAGATCAAAGCGTCTGGCCCGGATGGTGTCGTTAGTGTAGAGGCCATATCCCATGAACGCATGCTCCAGCCGGAAATAATCCCCGCGAAGCACCTGGTCTATCACTTTTTCAATATTCATGGCGTGGCTGAATGCATACCGGACATTCGGGTCCTTGAAGATGTCCCGATCCTGATTCAGCCACAAGCCCATCGCCGACTGCTGGGTATCGTTAAAAAACCAGATCCGGTGCGCATACCCTTTTTCAAATATGGGAATTTTAGTCTTATCATGCCAGAATTTGGGGATGGTGAGTCCGAAAACATCTTCTTTCCCTTTTTTAAAATACTCCCAGAGCATGTTGAAATCCCGGACCACCGTGTAGTTTACCCTATCCACATTGAACCGGTTCTTGAAATACTTCAGATCCTGGGCCCACCAGTCTTTTTTGCGTTTAAACCGGATATATTTTCCGGTTTGAAAATCTTCAATCGAGTATGACCCAGTGTTTGGTACGACCTTCCAATTAAACCGCGCCACAAAATCCGGTCCCAGAGTTCCATAAAAATGCCTTGGCGTCGGGTTGATCCCAAGTTTGAGGTGAAGATCCGGCTCGGCCTTTGTTCCCACAACAGCAATTGTATAATCGTCAAAAACAATGACGCTGTCGATTTCCTGGGTAAAATAATCATTGTACCAGGGAGCGACAATGTGTGGAGAGCGCATGAATTCCAGGGTAAATACATAATCGGATGCAGTCACCGGCTTTCCGTCGGACCACCTGGCATTGGGGTTCAGTTTGAAATACATTGTTTTTTTATCATTTCCGAAAGCCCAGTGAGTAGCCAGTTCGGGAATGATATTCAGGGTGTTGGGATGAATGTTGATTAGGCTTAGATCATTGTCCAGAATGGCGCTGCGGAAACTGCCGTTGGAGTCCGGTCCGACTGTCCGGAATGTCATGGGAAAACTCAAGATGGCGGTATTAAGGGTTCCACCCTTAACCGCAGGAGAAGCGTAAACCGGATCCGAATCATTGGTCAGCCACTGAATATCATCAGGCAGCTTGGGACTGGCTTGCGCCGGCCCGGACAGGATCAGCGCGATAACAAGCCACGAAATTAGCACCAGCATTTTTGGCATTTTCATTTCCTTTCGATTTACCCCTCACTTTTATTCATACGTACTGTGCAGCTTCGGATCAAAGGCTTCCCGAACGGCCTCGCCGATAAACGTCACGAGCATCAGGGTCAGGATCATTGCAAAAATAACCGAGCCCACAATCCACCAGGCATCCATATTATCCCATCCCTGCTGAAGCAGTTCTCCCCAGCTTGGCGTGGGAGGCGCCAAGCCAAAACCCAGATAATCCAGAGATGTCAACGCCACAATGCCGCCAGAAACAGAAAACGGCGCGTACGTTACAATCACGGAAACAGTGTTGGGAATAATGTGCTTGAAAATAATTCGAAAATCCGAAGCGCCCAAGGCTTTTGCAGCCAAAACATATTCCCTTGCCCGTTCCTTGTAAGTCACTGTGCGAAGGGTCCAGGTCAGGCTTGTCCATCCGAAAAACACCATGATAAGGATCAGCAGGAAAAAATTCGGAACCACGATTGATGAGATGATTATGATGACATACAGAAACGGAATATTCGTCCATATCTCGATAATACGCTGAAAAATCAGGTCAAATTTTCCGCCCCAGTATCCCATGGCGCACCCCACCGTAACGCCCACCAGGTAATTGACAATTAAAAGCGTCAGGGAAAAGAAAATTGCGATGCGAAAGCCATAAACCAGCCTGGCCGCCATATCCCTGGCGGAGGTATCCGTGCCCAGAAAATGACTGTCTTTAAAAGAAGGCGGAAATGGCGGATATTCATCTTTGCGAAGATCGTTTTCAAGGGGATTGAAGGGAATCAGCGGCATCAACACCCAGTCGGTGCCGCCTTCTGCCTGAAATCGCAGGGAAAGTTCCCTGTAATTGGTTTCGTAAGGGTAATCCAGGCCAAAGCCTGTTCCGGGAATCATTGCGCCATATACCGGGAAATAATATCCGCCCTGATAACGGACAACAAGCGCCCGGCTGTTGACCAGAACCTCCGCAAACATGGATGCCAGAATCAGGACAGAAAAGATAATAAACGCGTAATATCCGCGTTTGATCGACTTGAATCGCCGAAGTTTTTTCCGGGTCAGGGGACTGAAGGTCACGGCATCTTTCCCTTATCGCCCATGACTGAACTGCACCCTGGGATCCACCAGCGCCACACAGAGATCAGAGAGAATATTGCCGATCATAAAGAGCAGCGATGAGATAACCAAAATCCCCATGACCACCGGATAATCCCGGTCAATGACCGATTCATATCCCAATAGTCCCATACCATTGATGTTAAAGACTTTTTCAATGAGAAAAGATCCGCTAAGGATAATGGAAAGATTGTCTCCGAAAGTGGTGGCGACGGGAATCAGGCTGTTTCGCAGCGCATGTCGGAAAACCGCCTGTTTAAAGGAAAGACCCTTGGCGATTGCGGTTCGCACATAGTCTGCGGACAGATTGTCCATCAGCGCATTTTTCATCAGAAGGGTCAATACCGAAAAAGACCCAAGCATGTATGCAGTCAGTGGCAATGCGGTGTGCCAGAGCAAATCCCCGATTTTATGGATAACAGTAAACTCCTCGAAATCATCGCTCACCAGTCCTCCCAACGGGAAAATCTCCCAGTGAGATGCCAGAAGGACGAGAAGCAGCACTCCGACCACCCAGCCAGGAATGGCATATCCCGTAAACACGACAACGGAAGTGACATTGTCATAGACGCTCTTGTGCCGGACCGCCTTTGAAATGCCCAGCGGAATACAGACTCCATAAACCATCACCATCGAAAACAGCCCGAAATACAGGGAGATGGGGATTCGGCTCCGAATCATCTGCCAGACCGGTTCATAATAGCGGGTGGACGTTCCCAGATCACCGCTCAGCACCTTTGCCAGCCACTGACCGTAACTGACGAGGACGGGCTTGTCAAACCCGTAATAGGCTTTCAGTACCTGTATCTGGTCAGCGGAAAGGGGCTGTCGCTGACTGTCTCCGGCAGCCCCTGTTGACTTTCCGCCTTCTCTGCCCTGCATCTGCTGGGCCTGAAGCATCATCCGTTCAATGGGGCCGCCCGGAACCACCCGTGTAATGGCGAAAACCAGGACCGTAATTCCCAGAAATGTCGGAACAATCAGCAACGCCCTTCGAATAAAGTAGGCTATCACCGTCTATTTGACCTGAATGCCTTCGAGTTTCCACAGAGTGGAATTACTCGGCCTGGCGAATGTCCAGAATTCCTGAAATTTCACGGGTTCCGCACTATCACCCTTAACCACCTTACCGCTGGATTCCTCAACCGTATAATCCAGGAGATTGGCCGTAAACAGCACCTTGACAAACACTTCCTGACCTTCTGTGCCAACATCGACAATTTCAATACTGCGAACCGCAATGTTTTCAAGCCGGTTGATAAGCCCCTTTTGTTTGAGATCGGCAAACTGGGTGTCATATTCGGTTTTCAGTTGCTGGCCGATAAGCCCCTGAACAGATGTTGTATCCCGCCGCATCCAGGCAGCCTGAACCTTGAAAAATACGTCCTGGGCGATTTCCTTGAATTTTTCAGGATCAAAGTCCGGCTCTGACTGTTTGACAAGATCAAAACCATTTGCAGAGGGCGTGGGAAAAGCGGGCGGGACAGAAGGCGGTCCCTGAAAGCCATCCGACTGTGAATTGCCGGTAGAAAACGGATTAAACGGCGGCGACATGGGATTTCGTGAACCCATATTGGGTTTGATGAATCGCTTGTAGAGAAAAAACCCCAGTCCGCCCAGAATCAACAGTTCAAAGAAGCCGATGCCGCTTCCACCGACACCTCCACCTCCACCTCCGCCGCTATATCCGGGTCTGCTAAAGAGCATATTGCCGATCATTCCGCCCACGAGACCGCCACCGACTCCTTTCAGAAAACTGCTGCCTCCTCCCCCCCCAAAGGACCCGCTGCCCGGTGATGGGGGTGGAACCGAAGGACCGGAAGAATTTCCAAAGGATCTGGACGGACTGCCGCCGAACCCCCCACTTCTGGAGCCGCTGCTGGAGCCGCCAAAAGATCGCCCGCCACTACTGGATCGGGCATCAGCCAGATCGGAAAGGCCCATGAAAACCAGAACGGCAAAGAGCAAACCAAGAAGCGTTATTCGCTTTATTGATGAAGTTTTACTAAACATAACGTGCCTCCAATATAAAAAGTAAAAAAAGTTGACAGCATACTGTTTTCGATTAAAACTGGTTTTATCTCCTTTGACCTCCTGCTCATTGAAAATGGCCTCGTCCATTGCTTATAATGTACGGGGCATAAACTGCACTTTTCATTTCTACAAACTCAGTTGATTTCACGGATCAATCTCAACAATTGTTCGGCAAACGATTCCGCCATCCGGCAGCGAAAACTCCTTTCGAACCAGATGCAGTTTTTTTTTGGCGAACAACTGAACGCATTCCGGATAGAGCTTCCACTCCTGCTCCAGCCCTTTTTTCTTGATGCAGTCCAACGTATAACCGGGGAGAATCGGAAATGTCCGCTGCCCGATAATCGGTCCCGAATCCTCCCCATAATCCACAAAATGCACGGTGCAGCCACCAACCTTGCAGCCATGACGAAACGTGTCCCCGTACCCATCGGTTCCAGGAAATGCGGGAAGGATGGCTGGATGAATGTTCATAATCCGGGACTGCCCTGGCGAAACATTGACCAGATCAATAAAATACGGCGTTAAATTTCGCATGAATCCGGCAAGAACGATAAGGTCAAATTCATATCCGGCCATTTGCATTAACATCTCAGATTCAGCCATGGCGCGGGATTTGAGAAAATCCGATACCAGGTGAACAGACGCATCCTCCGGGAAAATATGTTGTTTATGCTGACAGTCCTGCAGACTGAAATCTTCCGGCAACCGGAATTCCGATGGCAAGCTGCGAAATCGCCGGAGGATATCACGATAATCCACTACAAAATGCGCAATGCCATGATGCCGCGCCCTGTCTAAGCCGCCTGCAGACGGGTTGTCGGATCCGACAAATACCATCTTGCCATCAATGGCTCCAGACTCACAGGCATCAATGATGGCCTGAAGATTGGTTCCGCCTCCTGAAATCAAAGCCCCAATGCGAACTGCTGAATTCATCCATCCCCCCAAGCAACTTAAATTTCACGAACTCATGAGCCGACAAACTCATAGTCTTGCGCCTCATACCTTCCGCCTTTTGCCGTCTGCCACCTAATTCCTGCCCTTAATGACTTCTGTACATTGACATTATGCGAACATGATACTATAATCACTCATATTAATAAACCAATTTATGAAAGGAAACAGGTTATGGCGGAAAACGTATTTGAAATTGATGATAGCCGTTTTGAAGCAGAGGTATTGCAGGAGCGAACTCCGGTACTAGTGGATTTTTGGGCGCCATGGTGCGGACCATGCAGGGCTATCGGCCCAGTTGTGGAAGAACTTTCTGTAAAATTCGGTGATAAAATCAAGTTTAAAAAATGCAATGTGGACGACAATCCCATTACCCCATCCAAATATGGAATCAAATCCATTCCTACCCTGATATTTTTTAAAGACGGAAAGGTATTCAACCAGGTGGTCGGTGTCGTGGCCAAATCCAAGCTTGAAGACATGATCAACAATGTGCTGGCGTAACGGAAAACGATCTTGTCGATCGTTTGTTTTCCCTTTTCACCCTGTGAGCAGTAAACAAAACGGAACCTGATTTTCAACGGTCCCACCATACGTTGATTACTGCTCACCGCTTACCCTATGGTCTCATTCACCCATGAAATACAAACTGATCTTGCCGGTTGTTGTGATGCTGCTGTTTTCGGGCTGCGCCTCATTTTTTGGTAGTAAAGCAGATGAAAAGACCGCACAGGAACTCGTCAACGATGGAATGGAAGCATTCAATAGTCAACATTACCGTTCCGCCATCGAGTCGTTCGACAAGCTCAAAGACTGGTATCCGTTCAGCAAATACGCTATTCTGGCCGAACTTAAAATTGCAGATGCACATTTTTATCTGGGAGAATATGAAGCCGCCATTGCCGCGTATGAATCTTTTGAAAATCTTCATCCCCGCAATGAGGCCACACCCTATGTGATCTTTCAGCGGGGCATGAGCTATATCGACCAGATGGAAACCGTCGACAGAGACCAGACTTCGGCCAAAAAAGCCATTGAAACCTTCAACCGCCTCAAGAAGACGTATCCGGCTTCAGAATACACCGCCCAGGCTGATAACTATATTCGTATGTCCCTGAAAAACATGGCCGGCCATGAATTCTATGTGGGTGAATTTTATTTCAAAAACAAGCGTTATAAAGCAGCAATATTGCGGTTTAAAGCCGTTGTTTCCAATTATCCCGATGTCGGTTTCACCCAGAAATCGCTGGAGTACATTGCCCGATGCGAAGCCGAACTGGCAAGCGAAGAACCAGAAAAAAAAGTTCCTTGGTGGCGCTTGTGGCAGGCGCCGTCTTTCTAAATCGTACAACGTTGAGGCTGTCTATTTCTGGCCCGTAGATAAATTCCTTTACACCTGATTGATTTTACGATAGATACACAGATTCGATTTGAGAATTGAATATATTATTCATGACCTCGTTCGGTCACCAGAAGCAAATAAAAGCCCAGCTTCGGCAATGTTGCTTCGAAACCTGAGATTTTTTTAAGAAATACGGAGATGTGATTATGTCCAAGATTTGTGAAATTTGTGGAAAGAAACCCATGATCGGCTGTAATGTCAGCCATGCCCATAACGTTACCAAACGTCGATTCAACCCGAATCTTCAACGGGTTCGCTCATTGAATAAAGGCAGAGTTCAAAAGATCATGGTATGCACCAACTGCATAAAGTCAGGGCGTATTGTAAAAGCCCCTTAACCATCAATGCGCTGAACATCCTGGATAGCCTTAACCTTTCGAATTTCAGATAACAACCGATTCAGATGCTCGGTATTTCGAACCGTCAGAGTGAAAAGGCTATCCACAATTTCACTCTCGCCAATTTTTGAATTTACGCTGAGAATGTTTGCTCCGTTCTTGCTGATGGTCATGGCCAGATCCGCCAGCAGCCCTACCCGGTCATAAGATTTCACATGAATTTTTGCCGGATAGGTTTCAGTGATTGTCTTGTCCCATTCCACATCAATCCGCCGTTCAGAGTTCATTGTTAAAGCATTTATGCAGCTCGCCCGGTGAATCGTGACTCCAAAGCCTCGGGTTATATATCCGGTAATGGCATCTCCCGGCACAGGCTCGCAACACTTGCCAAACTTCACCAGAATGTCGTCCATTCCCTTTACAATCACACCGTCTGTTTTTGATTTTTTCTTTCGAACCTTCCCGATAATTTTGTCCAGAAAAGATTCCTGAAGCTCTTCCGGATCGACCTTTATGGAAAATCTACGAGTAACCTGAAGAGGGGTTATCTTGCCATATCCCACGCTGGCAAACAGATCATCGACAGCTTTAAACCCAAAATGGGCAACCGCCTCATCCATTTCCGATGTTTTGACCAGTTCATTGAAATTAAGCCGATTTTTTCGAAACGCCTTCTCACACATTTCGCGACCAAGGCTGATGCTGCGGTCTTTTTCCTGAGCCCGAACCCATTGCTGTATCTTGGAGCGCGCCTTAACTGTTCTGACAAATCCAAGCCAGTCCTTGCTGGGAGAATGGTTTTTGGTGGTGATGATTTCAACGCTGTCGCCGGTCGCCAGTTGATACTGGAGCGGCACGATCCTGCTGTTTACCTTGGCGCCGGTACATTGGTTGCCTACCTCCGTGTGGATCATATAGGCGAAATCAACCGGAGTCGCCCCTTTGGAAAGGGCTTTTACTTCCCCACGCGGCGTAAACACATAAACGTCGTCCGGAAACAGATCCAGGCGGACATTTTCCATGAACTCGGAGGGATTGCGGATGTTGCGCTGATTTTCAATCAGGTTTTGAATCCAGGCAAACTGACGGGTAACGGCCTCATCAAACTTCTGACCTCCCTTGTAGCTCCAATGTGCGGCAATGCCGGCCTTGGCTACTTTGTCCATCTCCCATGTCCGAATCTGAATTTCGATCCGTTTGCCGTCCGGGCCAATTACCGTAGTGTGGAGAGATTGATACATGTTGGGTTTGGGTCGCCCAATGTAGTCCTTGATCTTGGAGTCGATTGGTTTCCACAGGCCATGAATCAGTCCCAGAGCCGCATAGCAATGGGTTACATTGTCGAGAACAATTCTAAACGCTATGATATCGTAGATTTCTTCAAAAGGCAGAGACTGTTTGATCATTTTCTGTCGGATGCTTAGTAGATTTTTATACCTTCCCATCACCTGACATTTCAGGCTGTTTTCCGCCATTGTTCCACGAATCAGAACCTTGACTTTTTCTATGTAGGTTTCCCGTTCAATCATATCCTTGCTTAACAGATACTTTATATTCTCATAATCCTCCGGCTGAAGATACCGAAATGAAATATCCTCCAGTTCATTCTTGATCCAGTATATGCCCAGGCGAGATGCGATCGGTGCATAAATGTCGAGGGTTTCCTGAGCAATTTCCTGCTTGCGTTTCTCGCTTTTATGATACTGAAGGGTCCGCATGTTGTGAATCCGGTCCGCCAGCTTGATGAGAATGACCCGAATATCATCGGCCATTGCCAGCAGCATTTTTCGAATGCTTTCCGCCTGCCTGGCCTGTGAACTGTCGAAAGTAACCGAACTCAGTTTGGTGACACCGGACACGATATGGACCACTTCTGGACCAAAAATCTCCTCAATCTCTTCATGTGTGGCATGGGTATCCTCAATGACATCGTGAAGAAGGCCAGCCGCTATGCTGACGGGATCCAGATTCATGTCCGCCAGAATGCCGGCCACCTCCAGCGGGTGAGAAAGATAGGGCTCCCCGCTAAGGCGCACCTGACCATCATGCACCCTTGCAGAATATATATACGCCCGCTCAACCAGACCGGTGTCCGCTTCAGGGTCATAATCAGTAATCTTGTCTATAATATCGTTGATTCGAATCATGTTCGTACTCTTTTTGATAAATGCGGTAAAAACTTAATAAGCTTTGGCAAAGACCACTCTTTGCCCGCTTTGGGCGCTGCAGCAGATACACTGACCTTCTTCGGGCTTGCTGTCGATGGGAATGCATCTAATGGTCACGCTGAGATCCTCCTTGATGGTAGCCTCACAGGCTGGCGACCCGCACCAGTGAGACATGGCGAAACCACCATGAATTTCCGGTTTTTCCAGATTTTTTGCTGTAAAAAAATCATAAAAATCCGTTTTGTCGTCAATTTCCCTTGTATGCTCATCTCTGAAGTTAAGGGCCCGCTCATATAGCACCAATTGAATTTCATCCAGTATCTGGGGAATTTCCGCCAGAAACTTGGCGCGGGTCATAGACACCTTCTCCTTGTGGCTTTTATCCCGACGGGCGAAGACTACCGAATTTTCCGCCATATCACGGGGACCGATTTCAACACGAATGGGGATACCCTTTCGTATCCAGTCCCAGCCTCTGGCTCCGCCGATATCCCTGTCGTCGATTTCAACCTGAATTCTGCGGTGGTGATAGTCCAGATCTCTCAACTTGGACGCCAGGCGCTGAGTATAGGACATGATATCCGCACGCTCATCGGCATTTCGGATAATCGGCAACAGAACAACATGGGCTGAGGCAATCATCGGAGGCAGGATAACCCCGTCATCATCCCCGTGGGTCATGATAACCCCGCCGATCATCCGGGTTGACGCACCCCATGATGTCGTCCATCCATATTCCTCGGTTTCTTCCTTAGTCTGATATTTAATTTGAGAAGCTTTTGCAAAATTCTGCCCCAGAAAATGGGAAGTTCCAGCCTGAAGGGCTTTTCGATCCTGCATCATGGCCTCGA
>Ga0194038_1000908_pt1 | contig 12844 bp, 12 predicted proteins | sample JunL226m_MetaG_FD_148630 | JGI IMG/M metagenome (GOLD analysis project Ga0194038, IMG submission 148630) | Anoxic zone freshwater microbial communities from boreal shield lake in IISD Experimental Lakes Area, Ontario, Canada - Jun2016-L227-6m | ecosystem: Environmental > Aquatic > Freshwater >...
ACTTAATTCCAGCTTATTTACATTAACTATCTATAAATTAAAGATATCACTATGATCTTTACCCCCCCATTCCTTATTGAACCTTAGACCTATAAAAGTAAATGAGTAAAAATCTTGTCATTGTAGAATCACCTGCAAAAGCAAAAACCATAGAAAAATATTTAGGCAAAGACTTTTTGGTTTTAGCCTCTTATGGCCACGTACGCGACCTTATTCCTAAAGAAGGCGCCGTTGACCCTAATAACGATTTTGCCATGAAATATGAAATTATTGATCGCAATCAACGCCATGTACAAGCGATCAGTAAAGCCCTTAAAACCGCAGACACACTCTATCTCGCAACCGATCCAGATAGAGAGGGTGAGGCCATTTCTTGGCATTTATATGAGTTATTAAATGAAAAAAAGCTTATCAAAGATAAGCCTGTCCATCGGGTAGTTTTTCATGAAATCACTAAAAAAGCCGTTACTGAAGCCATTGCAAACCCTGAAAAATTAGCCATTAATTTAATTAATGCACAACAAGCGCGACGTGCCTTAGATTATCTAGTCGGATTTAACTTATCGCCCTTGTTATGGAAAAAGATTCGTCGAGGCCTCTCTGCTGGTCGTGTACAAAGTCCCGCTTTACGGATGATTGTCGAAAGAGAAATTGAAATTGAAGCCTTTAAAACCCGTGAATACTGGTCTATTGATGCGGCCTTAACCAGTCATGATCAACACTTTAAAGCTAAATTAACGTATTTCGACAACGAAAAGATCTCGCAATTTAGTATTACTAACGAAGAACTCGCCGAACAAACTAAACAAGCGTTATTGTCTGCGGCAGATGGTCAACTTTTAGTCAGTAAACTAGAAAAGAAACAACAAAAACGCAATCCAGCGCCGCCGTTTATTACGTCAACGCTGCAACAAGAAGCGTCACGTAAATTAGGTTTTACCACTAAACGCACCATGATTGTGGCTCAACAATTATATGAAGGGATTGATATCGGTGGAGAAACGCAAGGTTTAATTACTTACATGCGTACCGATTCGGTCAATTTATCGATTGAAGCCGTTGAAGAAATTCGCGTGCTGATTGCAGAAAAGTATGGCCCCGAAAATGTCCCTAAAGAACCTAGAGTCTTCAAAACTAAATCAAAAAATGCCCAAGAAGCTCACGAGGCCATCCGCCCGACTACCTCAAGCTACTTACCTGCCAAGATAAAAGACTATTTAAGTATTGAACAATACAAACTTTACGATCTTATTTGGAAGCGGACTATTGCTTGCCAAATGATCCAAGCGACCTTAAATATGGTTGCCATTGATTTAACCTGTGCTGACGGCAAACACACGTTTAGAGCCACTGGCTCCACCATAGCAAGCCCTGGCTTTATGGCTGTGTATCTGGAAGGAAAAGATGACAGCAAAGAAAGTGATGATAAAGAAAGCTTCTTACCACCCTTAGAAGAAGGCCGACCTGTGCCACTCAATGACATTATCACCGGACAACATTTTACCGAGCCCCCACCCCGTTATGGTGAAGCCAGTTTAGTTAAATCACTGGAAGAACATGGCATAGGCCGACCATCAACCTATGCATCCATTATTTCCACCTTGCAAAATCGTGAATACGTTACTTTAGACAACAAACGTTTTTACCCATCTGATGTAGGTAGAATTGTTAACAAATTCTTAACTGAACATTTTACTAAATATGTAGATTATGATTTCACTGCTAATTTAGAAGATGAGTTAGACGCCGTGTCACGCGGTGAAAAAGACTGGATTCCGTTAATGCGTGAATTCTGGACCCCGTTTAACGCGACGATTCAAGAAAAAGAAACGAGCGTGCAGCGTAAAGACGTCACCCAAGAAGCCTTGGATGAAAAATGTCCCGAGTGTAGCAGTCCCTTATCAATCCGCTTAGGTAGAAATGGCCGGTTTATTGGTTGTACCAATTACCCTGACTGCTCTTATACCCGAAACTTAAACGGAGACCCCGCCACACCTGACGAACCTGAAGTTTTAGAAGGACGAACCTGTCCAGAATGTGAATCACCGTTAATTTTTAAAACTGGTCGTTATGGTAAGTTTATTGGTTGCAGTGCTTATCCAAAATGTAAGCACATTGAACCGCTCGAAAAACCCATGGACACCGAAGTAGAATGCCCGCAATGTAAAAAAGGCACCATACTTAAGCGTAAATCACGCAATGGTAAAATATTCTATTCGTGCTCAGGGTATCCAAAATGTGATTACGCCTTATGGAATAATCCCATTAAAGAAAGTTGCCCACAATGTAACTGGCCACTCTTAACCGTTAAAGAAACTAAACGACGCGGTGTTGAAAAGGTCTGTCCACAAAAAGAATGTAGTTATGCCACACCCTACGAAGGTGATCCTGCCGACGTTCAAGGCCCACAAACTAAGCCATGAAAACGGAACTGACGCCTTTTTCGGCCTTAAGTCCTGATATTATCCTCAATGCTATGGATAGCGTCGATTTGGCCAGTGATGGCCGTCTATTGGCGCTAAACAGCTATGAAAACCGAGTTTATCAAGTTGGACTAGAAGACAAAACTCAAGTCGTGACAAAATTTTACCGACCACACCGTTGGTCTACTGCCGCTATTCTTGAAGAACACGCCTTTACCCAAGCGCTTGCGGACAATGAAATACCAGTGGTGCCACCACTCCGGTTCCACAACAATCAAAGCCTGCATCAAAGCGATGGCTTTAGATTTTCTGTATTTCCTAAGCAAGGTGGCCGTGTTCCTGAAATTGAAGGGCGCGACATCTTAGAGTGGATGGGGCGCTTTATCGGTCGTATCCACGCCGTGGGTGCCCTGCAACCCTTTAAAGACCGCCCAACGCTGTCTATCCATAGTTTTGGTGATGAACCCAGCCAGTATCTTTTAAACAGTACATTTATCCCCCCTGATCTTTTAGAGACTTACAAAAGTGTCATTAATTATGCTTTAGACGGTATCAGACGCTGTTTTGATAGAGCGGGCCTGATTGCTCAACTTAGATTACACGGTGATTGCTACCCCGGTAATTTATTATGGACGGATGATGGCCCTCACTTTGTTGATTTTGACGACAGTCGGATGGGGCCCGCTATACAAGATTTATGGATGTTACTTTCGGGCAGTCGTGAAGAAATGTCGATACAACTTAAGCACCTATTAACGGGTTATAAAACCTTTTATCACTTTAACACCAACGAATTACATCTACTTGAAGCCCTACGCACGCTGCGCTTAATACATTATTCAGCATGGATTGCTAAACGCTGGGATGACCCCGCGTTTCCTAAAGCCTTTCCTTGGTTTGATTCAGCTCGGTATTGGCAAGATCGGATTATTGAATTGCGCGAACAAATTGCGCTAATGAATGAAGAACCTATTGGTCTGTATTAAAGAAGATCACCCTTACATTAACGGAATCATCCCTATATTATGGAAGTTTACTGCCTAATCGACGATAGCGGGCTTTATATTATTCTGTAACAAGAGGGTTTTAAGCGGATTAAAGGTTTTTCTGTGAATGGGTAAATATCCCAATCTAGCCAATGCCTCCAAATGCTGCGGGGTACCATAACCTTTATGTAAATTAAATGCGTAACTCGGATATTGATCGTGATAGGCCAGCAATAAGCGATCCCGTTCCACTTTAGCTAAAATTGAAGCCGCACTAATAGCTTGAACCTTGCTATCGCCTTTGACAATCGCCAGCGCCGGCATCGACAACTTAGGCAACTTATTACCATCAACCAGGACTTGCTCAGGCTGAATCGTTAGGCCCTCAACAGCACGTGACATCGCCAGTAAAGACGCTTGAAGAATATTAATATTATCAATTTCTTCAACGGTCGCTAGGGCAATAGACCAACTTAAGGCCCGTTCTTTAATCTCCTCATAAAGACGCTCACGCTTTCGCTCACTCAACACTTTTGAGTCGGCTAAACCTTCAATCGGCTTTAAAGGATCAAGAATAACGGCCGCCGCCACCACTGGACCTGCTAGTGGGCCACGACCCGCTTCATCCACCCCTGCCACCCAGTGCTGAGGCACATCCTTAAGATAATAATCCGCATCCATCACGGTTAACGCAAGATACCACGACTGACATTACGCAAAAAAGCAATCAGATCGGCCACGGGTTGACTGTCCTCTGCCATTTCTTCAAGTTGTTCAATCGCATCTTCTAAGCGTAAATTCATTTTATACACTATTTTATAAGCGTTTCTAATCAACCTAACATCTTCAGACGAAATGCCATTGCGCTCCATACCCACCGAGTTAATGCCATGCGGACGGGTCGGTTTACCCCCCACCATAATAAAAGGCGGAATATCTTGCGTAATCGCACTGCCCATTGCCGCAAAACTATACTGCCCGACTTGGGTAAATTGATGCACCAAGGTAAAGCCACCCAAAATAGCATGACTACTAAGATGGACATGACCGGCTAAAGAAGCGCCATTAGCCATAATAACATGGTCACCAATCACACAATCATGAGCCACATGGGTATACGCCATGAACAGATTATCACTGCCGATTTTTGTCACACAATTATCTTGCTGAGTACCTCGATGCATTGAGGAAAACTCTCTAATGGTATTACGATCACCAATTTCTAGACGCGTGATTTCAGCCGCATATTTCTTATCTTGCGGGTCTTCACCAATAGAACTGAATTGATAAATACGATTATCTTTACCGATAGTCGTAGGGCCCTTAATCACAACATGAGGCCCTATCACCGTTCCTGAATCAATCTTTACATCCGCACCGATCACAGAATAAGGGCCAACGGTCACACCGCTGGCCAATTCAGCGTTCTTATCAATGATAGCGGTCGGATCAATCAGACTCAATCGACCACCGCTGCACATCGAATTTCAGCACTGGCGACAAACTCGCCATCCACTTCAGCACGACATTCAAAAGCCCAAATATTACGTTTGCTTTTAACGAAATTAGATACCAATATTAATTGGTCTCCCGGCACAACTGGGCGTTTAAACTTAGCTTTATCAATTCCCACTAAATAATAAATCATCCCAGTCAATTTATCACCTGCCGTTTCTGACGCTAATAAACCGGTGGTTTGTGCCAACGCTTCCAAAATCAAAACACCCGGCATAATAGGTTTTTGTGGAAAATGCCCCTGAAAGAAAGGTTCGTTATAAGTGACATTTTTGACACCTACCAAACTTACGCCAGGTTCACAAGCAATCACCTTATCGACCAGTAAAAACGGGTAACGATGCGGCAAGAAGGCTTGTATTTGTAAAATATCTAATGTAATAGACATAATTAAATGTACTTCAAGTCAGTAAAAAGTATTTCAAACTTAACAGAGTAAGCAGTCATTACTCAGGCATTGTTGATAATTTCTTAACAACTTGTTCTGTAATATCAAATTGTTCTTTTTTATAAACAACCACATCAGATAACAATAAGAAGTCAAAGTCTTCGTCTTTCGCAATACCGCTAGCGACTTCAACAATACCACGTTGTAATTTACCTAACTCTTCATTACGGTTAGCATTAATGTCTTCATTGAATTCTTGTTGTGCTTTTTTAAAGTCACGCACTTTAGCTTGGAAATCTTTAGCTAAGTTATTTTTTACACTTTCGCTCATGGTAGAAGCTTCTCTATTTAATTTCTCTTCCAAAGCTTGAATGTCTTTACCTTGAGTTTCTAATTGCTTACCACGCGCACCGAACTTAGTATCAAAACGTTTTTTTACTTTTTCCATTTGTGGCGTTTTTTCAAGAACGGCATTCATATTGATAACGCCAATCTTTAAATCCGCATAACTGATGTTTGCTGCAAACATTAGGCCTACAAATAAAGCAATTTTCTTTTTCATGGTTCAATTGATCTCAGGTTATAGTTAATTAAAAGGGTAAATTGTTATGTCACAAAAGGATAGGCTATAACATCCTATCCTCTAAAATAAACTGTATTAGAAGTTTTGACCAAAGTTGAATTGGAAGAATTGGGTTTGGTCTTTTTTGGTTTGGGGACCACATTCACCTTGACTGTTACCACCAGTACAATTAATAGCTGTTGTGCTGGCAGGAGCATCATAATTATAATTCCCTTGATTAAGCGGATACGCCGCACTCACCGATAACGCCCCAAAAGGCGATAACCATTCGCCAGAAAGACCGGCCGAATACTTCATATTGCTCGCTGTGAAAGTGTCATTCAAAGCACCGGCATCAAAGAAAGCCCCTAGACGAACTGACTTAGTCTCAGCCATAAAAGGCACCGGGAAAAATAACTCCGCATTACCAATAATCTTAGTCGAGCCACCGATTGGATAGCCATTAGAATCCCGTGGGCCCATAGTATTATTTCTAAAACCACGCACGGAACCTGATCCACCCATAAAATAATTCTCAAAGAATGGTAGGGCATGTGTACTTCCATAACCGCCTGAATAACCGACCTCACCATTTAATTTAAAGGTAAAATCTTTAGCTAAAGGAAAATAACGCTGTTGCCGATAACCGATCTTATAATACTCTAAATCACTACCAGGTATAGTGGCGACTGCAGAAAGCCGTTGCTGCGCTCCATTATTCGGAAACATAGCTCGATTAAACGTATCATGCACCCAACTAATGCCTTGACTATACGTTAAAAACGAATCACCTTGTGCCTTAATATTCTTGGCTACATCCCCATGAATAAATTCATAAATTTGATTAGATGAATAAGCCGTTGTACTCAACGACGTATGCTTAACATCCGTATCAAAACGCACTTGATCAAATTCATTTAAAGGAATACCAAAATTGATACCCGCATTAGCAATACTGGTATTATAGTTAGCGATGTTAATTGCGCCCGCATTTCGTTTGGTATAACCCAAGTTATAACCATGACTCACGCCATCGGTCGTAAAATAGGGATTAGAAAAACCAAACTGATAACTGGTGATATAACTACTGTTATTAAAAGCTACGTTAACGCGCTTACCTGAACCAAACACGTTATCTTGAGCCACGTTCGCATTTAACACAATCCCTTGCACCTGCGAGAAACCCACACCCGCTGATAAGTTACCCGATGATTTTTCTACCACCGTGTAGTTCACATCAATCTGATCCGTCGTACCCACCACAGGCGGTGTTTCAACGTTAACAGTCTCAAAATAGCCTAAGCGCTCAAGACGCGTTTTAGAACGTTCAATTTTAGAATTAGATGCCCAACTCGCTTCCATTTGGCGCATTTCACGTCGTAACACTTCATCACGGGTTTTAGAGTTACCCGTCATATTAATACGATGCACATAAACCCGCTTACCTGGATCAACAAAGAAAGCCATATCCACCGTTTTTTGGCCTTCATTAATTTCAGGCACCATGTTTACGTTGGCAAAGGCATAACCTTCATCACCTAAACGATCTTGAATTGCTTTAGAGGTTTCAGTGGCACTCTTTCTAGAAAAAACCTCACCCGGCCCCAAATTAACCAACTTAATTAATTGAGCCGGTGGCACAATTAAATTTCCGGTTAATTTAACTTTATTCAATGTATATACTTCACCTTCTTTAATATTGATGGTAACGTAAATATCTTTTTTATCAGGGGTAATGGCGACTTGAGTCGATTCAACTGAAAAGTTGATATAACCTCGATCTAAATAATAAGACCGTAAGGTTTCTAAATCTGCGGCTAATTTTTGTTTAGAATACTGATCGTCTTTGGTATAAAACGATAATAAATTAGACGTACTTAATTCAAAGGTTTTTAAGAGCACCTTTTCGTCATAGGCGTTATTCCCTACGATATTAATTTGTTTAATCTTAGTAACACGCCCCTCAGAGATTTTAATATTAACCCCCACTCGGTTACGGGTCAGATTAGACACATCGATTTTAATCTTTAAACCATATTTACCATGGCTTAAATACTGACGGGTTAACTCTTGTTCAACCTTATCTAAAACCTGTCTATCAAAAATCTTACCTTCTGCCAAACCGATTTTATCTAAAGCTTTGGTTAAATCATCTTTACTTAAATCTTTATTGCCTTCAAAGATAATTTTAGCAATAGACGGTCGTTCAACCACATTAACAATTAAGGTCGATCCTTCTCTTTCTAAAGAGACGTCTTTAAAAAATCCGGTTTTAAATAAGGCTTTAATCGATGGAGAAACATTATCCAAAGAGAAACGTTCGCCCACATTCACGGGCAAATAACTATACACAGTGCCTAAAGCAATACGTTGCAAGCCTTTGACTTGAATATCTTTAACAACGAACTCTTCATCAGCTTTAACCCCGGATGAGACGAGCAAACCAAGCAATAACAAGCGAGAAAAAGTATTTGATTTCATGTAGGAGGCTAAAATAAAGCAACTAAGTCTAAATAATTAAAAAACGGGGGAATTATAACACAGTAAATCTTAAATAATCTTAAGCCCTATCAAATGGGAAGTTGATCACCTCACTCAGATTTTTAGAGGCCGACAAGACCATCAATAACCGATCGATCCCAATTGCAACTCCAGCACACTCAGGCAAGCCTGTTTCTAAAGCCGCTAATAAACGCTCATCCATAACCACATCAGGACGATCCTTGAGTTGTCTTTCTGCTATTTCAGCTTCAAAGCGGCTCTTTTGTTCTTGGGCATCGCTTAATTCGTAATAGCCATTGCCCAGCTCAATGCCGTCTATAAACACCTCAACCCGCTCTGTCACCAAAGGATTTTGAAGATTAAGACGCGCCAAAGACGATTGACAGGCAGGATAACCATAAATTAAACAAACCGCATTAGCTCCTAAGAACGGTTGAATAAAGTGGCTAAAAATATAATCAAGCCATAAGACATGATCATCACCGCATAAGTTCAATGCCTCGGGTTGATTCTTAGCTTGTGCACAAGCACTATAGGCTTCAACACAAAAAACCAAAGGATCTAAGCCCGTATACTGCACAAAAACATCTTGGTAACTTAACCGTTGCGGAGCCTCCAAAGTCCGATAAGGCACACTGACTGTCCTGATAAGCTCAGCGATTTCATCCATTAAATCCGTCAGCGTAAAGCCAACACGATACCACTCTAACATCGTAAATTCAGGATTATGATACCGCCCTGATTCACCATTTCTAAAGGCTTTACAGATCTGATAAATAGAACCACTCCCGGCCGCCAGCAATCGTTTCATCGCAAACTCAGGAGACGTTTGTAAAAACAGTGTCTCTTGTATAGGCGGTGCACAATACTGTGCCGAGAAGAAATCCAGTTGCGCATCAGTACCGCAAGCATGCCCTAATAAGGGCGTTTCAACTTCAAGCACATCTCTGGCCCAAAAGAAACGCCTAAGGCAATCAAGTACGTTGGCTCTTAAGCGTAACGCACTGATCGCGGTTGTCGGTTGCCAATCATCCCGCACTAGTCTTTAACGCGTGAAATATATTCGCCGGTACGGGTATCTACTTTAATGACTTCACCTTGTTGCACAAATAACGGAACTCTAACCACCGCACCTGTTTCTAATTTAGCCGGTTTACCACCGCCACCTGACGTATCACCACGCACACCTGGATCGGTTTCCACAATCGCTAATTCAACAAAGTTAATCGGTGTGACTGATAACGGCGCATCATTCCACAACGTCACTGTGCACATGTCTTGGTCTTTAAGCCACTTACTGGCATCACCGACTAATTTCTGATCACACTGATATTGCTCAAAGGTGTCAGGCATCATAAAGTGTCTAAAATCACCATCGTTATAAAGATATTGCATCTCAACATCGACAACATCGGCACCTTCAAGAGACTCACCTGATTTAAAGGTTCTTTCAATCACGCGATCTGTTTTAAGGTTTCTAATTTTTACCCGATTAAAGGCTTGCCCCTTACCGGGTTTAACAAATTCATTTTCGATAATTGCACACGGATCATTATCTAACATGATTTTTAACCCAGCTTTAAACTCATTGGTACTGTATACGGCCATTTTATCCTCAATATGACAAACAATATAAAACTAAGACATTATAATGGACGTTACAATTGATAGAAACTTTAAATGACCACTTTCATGTTTGACCACGCAAGCGAAACCCTACACTTTACCAAAAACTGGCAACAACAATTGGCCGAAGCCTTTAATAATATCGAAGAGTTATGCCAGTATCTTCACTTATCTATTAAGGATTTACCTGTTTCTACCGAGGCCTCCCAGACCTTTGCTTTACGGGTGCCTTTAAGCTTTGCCGCGAGTATGCAAAAAGGTAACCCTAATGACCCTTTATTACGGCAAGTGTTGCCGCTTAAAGACGAGTTAAATCGTGCAATTGATTTTATTGATGATCCTGTCGGTGATTTAGCCGCCATCACTCAACCCGGGGTTTTACATAAATATCACGGACGGGTGTTGTTTATTAATACCGGCAGTTGTGCGATTAATTGTCGGTATTGTTTTAGAAGAAACTTTCCGTATGCGGACAGCCAACTCAGTAAACAACATGAAAAAACCGGACTGGAATATATTGCGACGCACACCGATATCACTGAAGTGATTTTAAGTGGCGGTGATCCGTTATTATTAAGTGATACCCGCCTTAAGGCACTTTTTGAACAATTGAATGCAATTAAGCATGTTAAGCGCATTAGAATCCACACCCGTTTACCGATTGTGCTTCCTGCTCGGATGACTGATAGTTTGGTTAAAATCTTCACCCAGAGTCGTCAACCGGTGGTGATGGTGGTGCATTGTAATCATGCCCAAGAAATTAACGCACGGGTGCAAGAAGGGTTTACTGTATTGAGACAAGCCGGGATTAGCGTGTTTAATCAATCGGTGTTGCTAAGAGGGGTTAATGATCAAGTAGCGGTATTGAGTGAGTTAAGTGAGACTTTATTTAAGTTCGGGGTGGTTCCGTATTATTTGCATGTACTGGATAAAGCCACGGGGACGGGGCATTTTGATGTACCAGAGGCAAAGGCGCTTGAGTTGCTTAAAGAACTGCAAACGAGGTTGCCTGGATACTTAGTGCCTAAATTGGTTAAAGAAGTCGCGGGGGGAGTGTCTAAGGAGCGGTTGGTTTAAAGGGGGAGAACACTATTTCAAATAATACTAAAGATGTAATGCTTACCCAGTATAACTATGTTGAGATGCGGATAAAGGCAGGAGATTCCTAATTCACTAAGCCTTAAATTAGCTCATTGAAATTTGTATGTTTAACTCGCTATGGCAGCTTTTATTGAGCGCAGAATATCTTCGTTAACATTAACCGGAATAAGCTTTATTTGCGGATTGCGAGTTGCAAATACTCGAAATATCTCATCTCCAAAACCCTGGCCTATTAAACTGACACCTTGAAAATCAAGTATGACAGTCTTAAATTTCTCAACGCGATTAAGTATCCGTTTCGCTTGAGAGCGAGATATGAGCTGTTCTCCTTCATAAAGCGCCAACTTCACAGGCACGACTGTTTTATTAAAGGCTAAATCCTCCTCAGCATCAGTGAACTCATCAAACACATCTTTTATTGATCGTGTGCTAGCCAACAGTATCTCCATACTCACTTTAGTGCCACTGTGATCATTGTCAACATGAAGAAAAAAATCGAATTGACCCTTATCATCATGAGAAAAAACTAAATCTCCAGAAAAAATAGAGAACTTATCGAAAGCTCTTGATGTAAAGAATATTCCCTGCCCTGTATGATTATCAGGATCGGTGGTTAACTTACCTTTACTCAACTCCAATATGGATTCTCGCGGATCATTTAACTTCATGATGCGAGCAATATGTCGAAATATACCTTCGCCATCATCCTTAATTTCAACGCGTATAGAATCCAAATTTCGTTCCACGCTGATGTCAACCAACTTCCCGCAAGAATGATCTATTGCATTGTTAAGAATTTCAGTAAAGCCATAATGACAGATGTTCTCAAGCTCTCGGGATAATTCACTAAAGACAAAACCAAACTCACGCAGATAAACATCGCTTTCTCTTAACCCCTTAAGTTTCATCTGTTTGCTATGACTGCGAATTGGGCCGAGCGAATAGACACGCCCACTTGTATTCCCTGACGCCTTTAAAAATCCTAATTTAACTAATTCTGACAGATTTCTATGTACGGCTTGTCGCGTTAAGTCGAATGTATCCATCGCATGGACCATGTAATCAGAATCGCCCGCTTTTATTGCATTTAATAAAAATCGACGGATCAGAATGGCTCTTTTTGTTTTAGCGAGTGGAAGTATGGACATTTGTAATGCTATTAGAACTTAGTTGTAATGTTTATTAAATCTTATTGTAATGTTTTTTGATGCGGAGTCAATCCATGATTAATCAAATGACAATTAATGACGTTAAGGCCATCATCAAACAAAAAGGCACCCAAAAGGGGTCAGACCCTTTTTATGCACTCTCAAGCAAAGGTATTAACTCGGCTCCTTCGCTCTTTTTTAGATAGATCACTGTTGTGACTCCTTGGCCTTAAAAGTATTCTTCCACCACAGTGCTTGCGGACATAGGAGCCATATTCTCCCAGCGCGATTTAGATTCAAGGTCAAACACCACGGCATCATTGAGCGATGTCAGCACAAAAGGCGAATGTGTTGTTACGATGAACTGAATATTAGGGAAGAAATCAGTCAAAAATGGCAAAATAGCCTTCTGTAACTTAATGTGTAGGTGGGTCTCGATTTCATCGATGAGAACAATACCAGAAACCTCATAGCTACCCGCAGTCACCGCCTCCATTCGTAGCAGTAACTCGGAAACAAGCTGAAGTACCGAAGAGAAACCATCAGATAACTGATTATCTACCAAACGGAAAGGCTCTCGGCCAGGTATATTA
>Ga0194038_1000909_pt1 | contig 12841 bp, 11 predicted proteins | sample JunL226m_MetaG_FD_148630 | JGI IMG/M metagenome (GOLD analysis project Ga0194038, IMG submission 148630) | Anoxic zone freshwater microbial communities from boreal shield lake in IISD Experimental Lakes Area, Ontario, Canada - Jun2016-L227-6m | ecosystem: Environmental > Aquatic > Freshwater >...
TGATGTTGGTAATGCCGGAACTGTGATGCGCTTTCTTCCACCACTTGCGTCACTTGCTCACGGAGATATCTCCTTCGATGGAGATCCACGTTCATACGAACGCCCTATCGGTCCAGTGATTAAAGCGCTCGAAGAACTTGGGGTTGAAATCGATCACGGTGGTCGTTACTCGTTGCCGATGGTTATCAAAGCAAAGGGTTCAATTCCTGGTGGCGAACTCACTATCGATGCAAGTGCATCGAGCCAATTCTTATCTGCACTTCTCTTAATTGCCCCACGTATGCAAAACGGCATCACTGTTCATCATCGTGGTAGCGCACTTCCTTCAATGCCTCATATTGATATGACAGTTCAGATGCTCCGTGACTTCGGAGCAACTGTTCACGTTGATAAGGCCGCTGAAAGCTGGAAGGTTGAGCCAGGAGTACTTCATGGCCAGAATCTTGTGATCGAACCTGATCTCTCAAATGCTTCTCCATTTCTTTCTATCGCAATGGTCTGTGGTGGCAGCATCACGATTGCGGATTGGCCTAAGAGCACAACACAGCCCGGAGATCAGCTCCGCGATATTTTTTCTCAGATGGGTGCGCACGTTGAGTTCACAGCTGGTGGACTTACTCTTACCGGTGCAGATTCAATTCATGGAATTGATATCGATCTCCATGATGTCGGCGAATTAACGCCATCTATCGCAGCACTTGCCGCCCTTGCAGATTCACCTTCACATCTTCGTGGCATCGGCCACCTACGTTTACATGAAACAGATCGTCTGGCAGCACTTACTCGTGAAATAAGCGCACTTGGCGGCAACGTTGTTGAAGAAGAGACAGCGCTACACATCACTCCAGCACCACTTCATGGTGGAACCTTTCATACTTATGAAGATCATCGCCTTGCAACCGCTGGCGCTGTTATCGGCTTAGTTGTTCCAGATATCTTGATTGAAAACGTTGCTACAACACGTAAGACCCTGCCTGATTTTCCGGGTCTCTGGAATAGTTTGGTTCTATGAGTCCACGCGAATACGACGAATCGGATGCTCGCATCCGTCCATCTCGCACCACTCGCAGACGCACCAAAGATCGTCCTTCACACTCTGATTCAATTACTGCATTTGTTACAACAGTAGATCGCGGTCGCACTACATGCGTGACAGATGACGGCCTTGTTATTACCGCAATGAAGGCACGCGAGCTCGGACCGAAATCTGTCGTTGTCGGTGACCTCGTTGAAATCGTTGGCGATGTGACCGGCACCGAAGGATCACTTGCTCGAATTGTTACAGTCAATGAACGTACAAATTCTTTAAGCAGAACCGTAGATGATGCTGCACGCGTTGAGCGCACCATCGTTGCAAATATCGACCAATTGCTTATCGTTGTTGCATCTGCCAATCCAGAACCACGTCGCGGGCTTATTGATCGATTCTTAGTGAGTGCATTTCATGAATCCATTAAGCCCATCATTGTTGTCACCAAGGTCGATGTATCCCCCATTCCAGATTTTATTAAAGAATATGAAGCACTCGGTGTTGACATCATTGCAACTTCATCGAAGAGTGAAGCGCGCGCAAAAGATGTAGAAGGAATACTTGCGATACTCGATGACAAGATTTCAGTGCTGGTTGGTCACTCAGGAGTCGGAAAATCAACACTCATTAATGATTTAGTTCCTGATGCTGATCGCATGACCGGAGTGGTCAATGATGTCACAGGTCGAGGCCGTCACACATCTTCGAGTGCGATTGCACTGCCATTGATCAACGGTGGTTGGATTATCGATACACCAGGTATCCGTGCATTTGGACTTTCGCATCTCAACAAAGAACGCGTCATCGAGTCATTTCCTGATATCTATCAAATAACTCAAACGTGTATGCCCAATTGTTCTCACCACGAATCCGGCTGCGCGCTCAATGCGTGGATTGAATCTGATGCATCCCTCAAGGTTGAAAGGTTAACCAGGGTCACTAGTTTGCAGTCGCTATTGGAAGTGAAAGCAACTGATGAGGAGCGTTAGACTCTTTCTATGAGTATTCGTCGCGGCGAGGATCTCGCTCTCGCCCATCGGTTAGCTGATGCAGCTGATGCAATTACTCTTTCGCGCTACCAAGCAATAGACCTAACGGTTACAACAAAGCCAGATAACACGCCAGTTACAGATGCTGATAAATCTGCCGAAGATGCAATCCGTTCACTCCTTCATGCACATAGACCTGATGATGGAATCGTGGGTGAAGAGTTTGGACAAGAAGGCATTGAACGAGATCGTTACTGGGTTATTGACCCTATTGATGGAACCAAGAATTTTCTGCGCGGTGTTCCTACATGGGCAACTCTGATTGGCTTAATGGAACGAACTCCTGATGGCTCTGAAAAAGTTGTTGTTGGAGTTGTCAGCGCACCTGCTCTCTTTAGACGTTGGTATGCCTTTGAAGGTGGCGGTGCACATGTCATCGTCAATGAGGATGTCCCAAAGAGAATTACTGTCTCTGAAGTATCCAAGATTGAAGATGCATCGATATCGCACTCTGATTTTCTTGGTTGGGGCGAGCGACTTCAACCATTTCGCACATTGATGGATACAGCATGGCGCACACGAGCACATGGAGATTTCTGGTCACATATGTTGGTAGCAGAGGGCGCTGTTGATATTGCAGTAGAACCAACGCTAGCCCTCTGGGATATGGCAGCGCTCGACATCATCGTGCGCGAGGCTGGTGGGCGCTTTACCAACATTGATGGTGTTGATGGTTCTCATGGTGGCAGTGGTCTCTCAACAAATAGCGCACTTCATAGTTATGTTGTTGATGCGCTCAAGGTAGGGCGATAACAATGGATCAGACGCTTGTCACCCAGACTTACTCTTTAACCGGAATGACCTGTTCATCGTGCGTCAACACCATTGAGCGTGCAGTTAATGAGATTCCAGGAGTATCAGCATCAGTTAATTTCGCATCAGAGACGTTACATGTTCTGGCACCTTCCGAGTTAGATGCCTCAACAGTTATTAAGAAGATTAAATCCACTGGTTATGGGGCAGCTCTTCTTTCAGATCAAGCAGATCCTGCTCTGCATCGTAAAGGGGCAGCAGGAGCGCTGATCTTTGCAATAATTTTCGCAGTTCCAACGATTTTGATCTCGATGGTCATGAGCTGGCACCAACCAATCAATAATTGGCTTACATCGCAATTTACTAACTATGGCATTGCACTACCACCACATGCAGATCATCTCTTTGCGTCATGGCTCGCACTTACAATCAGCGCTCCATTGATATTTATTGTTGCATTTCCCATACATCGCGCAGCTATAAGAAATATCTTCCATCCAACGATGGATACCTTGGTCTCCCTTGGTTCACTCAGCGCGTACTTCTGGTCCATCTATGCAACATATGTAGGTGAAGGTGATGCCTATACCGAAGTTGCCGCAGGTGTACTTCTCTTTGTCATCCTCGGACGATTCCTCGAAACCCGTGCAAAGAGAAGCGCAAGTAGCGCACTCTCTACATTGCTTGCACTCGGTGAGAAAGAAGTTGCCGTACTTCGCAATGGCCTTGAAGTACTTATTCCAATCTCACACCTTGTAGTTGGAGATGAATTTGTTGTAAAGCCCGGTAGCCGTATAGCAACCGATGGCGTTGTAATCTCAGGACAAAGTTCTGTAGATAACTCAATGATCACCGGTGAATCAACACCGATAGCGATTACTCCTGGAATGAATGTGATCGGATCTGCGCTCAATGCAAACGGGCGTATTATCGTTCGGGCAACACGAGTTGGAAGTGATACAGAACTTGCGCGCATCACAGCCATGGTCGTTACTGCCCAAGGCGGTAAGGCACCTATTCAAGCTTTGGCAGATAAAGTCGCATCGATCTTCGTCCCTGTCGTCACAGTTTTAGCTATCGCAACCTTTGAAGGTTGGTATTACTTCGGAGGCAAGTCACTTTCTTATTCCATCTCCACTGCAATCACAGTTCTTGTCATCGCATGTCCATGCGCTCTCGGACTTGCAACACCTGTTGCGCTACTTGTTGCATCAGGCAGAGGTGCGCTCAGAGGCATTGTGATTCGCCATCCTCGCGTCCTCGAGGCATCTCGAGAGATCGATGTAGTTGTTCTTGATAAGACTGGCACTCTGACAGATGGCGCAATGAAGGTTCATGAGGTCGCAATCCCAGCATCTGCTCATAAAGTACTTGGTCAATCATTTTCTGGAATTCTCTCTGAAAGAAACGTTCTCTCATCTGCTCTTGCACTCGAAAGCCAGAGTGAGCATCCTGTTGCACAAGCGATTACTTCTTACTGTATTTCTCGTGGCGCCGAACAATTACCGGTAACTGAATTTACCCAAACACCAGGTGTTGGAGTTGCAGGACGAATCAATATCGGCGATAAATCTCCCGTTGTTATTATCGGAACCCCCGCATCAGTTGCACATAGCTGTGTCCCATTCGACTCTGAAATTCTCAGTGCAATTGCAGATGCGGAGAGAAAGTCGTATGCAGTAGCAGTTCTTGCATGGGATGGCGTAGCAATCGCCGTATTTGCAGCAGGCGATGTTATTAAATCCGACGCTGCTGCAACTATTACAGCGCTGCACGAACGTGGGATTCAAACATGGCTGTTGACTGGAGATAATCAAGAAAGCGCCGAAAAAGTTGGCGCAATCGTTGGAATAACCCCTGCCAACATTATTTCTTCAGCCCTTCCTGAAGATAAGTTAAAGAAGATCACCGAGCTTCAATCAGAAGGACGCCACGTATTAATGATTGGTGATGGCATCAATGATGCTGCAGCCCTTGCTCAAGCAAATCTCAGTATTGCAATGGGAACTGGAACTGATACTGCAATTGCTACAGCTGATATCACGATCATGCGTCCTGAACTGATGAGCACCATTGATGCGCTCAATCTCTCACGTCGCACGTTGCGGACAATCAAAGTAAATCTTGGATGGGCATTTGCCTACAACGCTATTGGTATTCCCATTGCAGCACTTGGCTTTGCATCGCCTATGTATGCCGCAGGTGCGATGGCTCTCAGCAGCTTATTTGTTGTTACTAATTCTCTAAGAATTAAGTAACTCTTCTTCACTATCTGGTTTGGAAGTGCGCCAGATTGATATTGCAGCAATATAGAGCGGGAAGATACTCATAATTGTTGTTGAAATCCGCTGGTGGTGAATTCCCGTTGTATCGGAGTAACTCCACGATAAATAGAAGAGGTTCCCGATATAGAGGACGCCAAATGGAAGAGTGATATATCGGAAAGCTTCTGCACGAATAATGTGCGGAATCTTTATCGTTGTCAGTTGAGAAAAGCAGAGTAAGACCGTTACTACTGCAACAGTATTTTTAGAAAGATCAAGAACTAAGAATGTAGGAACTGCCAAGTTCCAGACTGCAGGGAAACCATTGAACCAATGATCCGTTGTCTCAATATCGCTACGCGCAAACCAGAGAGCAGAGATGAGCAGGACAAGACTTGCAATAATCGTCTGAAATTCATGAGGTAGAAGTTCGAGTCGAACCAAGAGCGCTACAGGTACGACAACGCAGGTGAGGTAATCGACGATGAGATCCAAGATAAATCCATCGACTCGAGGCGCGTGAAGAACCACATCAATCTTGCGAGCAATCGGCCCATCAAGTCCATCGAGCACTTGGCAGACAATTAACCAGAGCAGCGCTGCGCGAATATCGTTATCGATGATCGCTTGTAGCGCCAAGAGTCCGGCAACAGCGCCACTTGCTGTCATCACATGAAGTGCATATCCAGCACGCTTACCGAATTTAGCTGAGGTTGGCATACTTTTAGAATATCTTCAAAATGAGTTCAGCTCTACCATTGCGGCATGAACCTTCGAAGATTCTTTCGCTTTCTTGAAGATATCGAAGCGCGACGCAAGGGAGTCAAGATCTGGTTTGTTTTGGTATTGGGCTGGTCTATTGGTAGATCCATCATCGTCTCTCAGGTCTTTCATAAGTACGGACTTAATTCCAGAATCTACTTTCTGATTGATTTTCTGACATCGATTCCTTATGCATATACCTCTGCGCAATCACTGCTGACATTTATAGATAAGAAGCGCACTCAAGCACTTTTGTGGGGGGTCGCAACCATTGCATTTTTCTATGCACCTGATATTTACATCGTTTACAGTTCTAAGCAGGTACCTACTTCAACATATATAGGTTTCGGGATCGTGCTTATTGCGCTCTCAGCCTTTGCTATCGCTCAATGGCGCGATTCGCGTAGAAATAAAAAAGACGCCCGTTAAGGCGTCCTTTTCCTTTCATTGGTAGCGGGGGCAGGATTTGAACCTACGACCTCTGGGTTATGAGCCCAGCGAGCTACCGAGCTGCTCCACCCCGCGTCGGAAGTGCAAGTGTAAGCGAGGTAAGTACCCATCACCAAATCGATGATGCGCGAACTTAATTACTTACGAGCTTGTGCTGCTATCGCTGCTGCAATTGCTGACTTAAGGCGATCTTGTGCGCGGCCATATGCAGCGAAATCTCCCTTTGCAAGTGCGGTTTGTCCATCGGCAATTGCTTGCTTTGCACTTTGAAGTGCACTTGCAAGATCTGCAGAACTATTGGATGTTGTTGCAGTAGTAGTTGATCCAGATGTTGTCCCTGAATTTCCACCAAATACTTGATCGAGAGCACCCTTCACAGAGCTATCGAATCCGATGACATCTCCAAATGAGACGAGCACCTTCTGAAGAAGTGGATATGCCGATGCATTTCCTGTCGCCTTTACATAGACAGGTTGTACATAGAGAAGTCCATTACCGACTGGAAGCGTAAGTAGATTTCCGAGAACAACGTCTGAGCCACCTTGGCGAAGCAATGACAACGCATTTGCTACATCAGGTTTTGCTTCGAAGTTAGAGGCAACTTGTGAAGGACCGGCAATATTTGTACTGCGCGGAAGTTGGAGCACAGTAATTTTTCCGTAATCGGCACCTGCATTTGAGTTGACAGCAGCAAATGCTGAAAGGTTTTCACGTCCACCACGAGGTACAAATGGTGTAGTTAATGAGAACGTTGGAGTTGCAGCACCCGGCATCTGCAGAGTCATGTAGTAAGGAGGTTGTGCGCCAGCATTTGCTCCGAATGTTGAAGGATCGCGTGGAACGCGCCAGAAGTCTTGTCCGCCATAGAAAGCTGCTGCAGTCTTCACGTGATAGGCGCTCAAAATGTCACGCTGAACGCGGAACATATCTTCTGGATATCGAATATGTGCAAGAAGGCCCTTTGATATCGCACTCTTTGGCTTGACTGTATTAGGGAACGCCTTCATCCATGTCTTCAAGACTGGATCTGTTGTATCCCATTGATACAAAGTGACCGTTCCGTCATAAGCGTCAACAGTGGCTTTCACAGAGTTTCGGATGTAATTCACAGTTTGATTGGATTGAGCAGTAATTGAAGTCGAATTAGAAGTAAGCGCATCTGTAGTTGCGGTTGCAAGCGAGGTAGATCGTGAATATGGATAGCCCGCGCTAGTTGTGTAGCCATCAATAATCCATGTGATCTTGCCATCTACAACTGCTGGGTATGGATCGCCATCGAGGGTTAGCCATGGAGCGACCTTTGCTACTCGTTCGCGAGGTGAACGGTTGTAGAGAATCTTTGAATCCGCATTGATGAGGTTTGAAAGAAGAATTCTTTGCTCTCCATACTTCAGGGCAAAGATGACCTTGTTGAGAGTGCTGCCAACTGGAACTCCACCGGTACCTGTATATGTGTAGTTCTTCTGTCCATTAGCTGATGTGTCATCAGGATAATCAAATTCAACGGGTGAGTTGGTCTTCTTGCCGCCAATGATTGAGTAATCAGGAACATTTTCGCCGAAGTAAACACGCGGTTCGAATGCACCAAGCCCCTTAGTGGGTGGAAGATCGCCAACGAGGAAGTTTGGTTTTCCATCTGCATCGACTGCATTTCCATACGCAGCAACAAAACCAAATCCGTGGGTATATACAAGGTGATCGTTAATCCAATTTCGACTTGGGTTCCCAGCGATATTTAGCTCGCGCACCGCAACTACTGCATCGCGAGAGACTCCATTGACTGTGTAGCGATCAATATCAAGGGATTCTGGGAAGGCGTAGTAGGGCTTAATCTGCTGAAGCTGGCGGAACGTTGCAGAGAGAACATTGGGATCCATTAAACGAATGTTGGCGATAGTTGCAGCATCTTTAGTTAGCTGCCCTGCACTAGTCGACAGCGTTGCGTTGTAATCCTGAACAGTGACGTTGTTGAGATCATAGGCAGTACGTGTTGCATCGATATTACGCTGAATATAGGGCGCTTCCTTCGATGACTCAGATGGCTTTACCTGGAACTGTTGAATAGCACCTGGATAGATACCAGCAATTAATACTGATGAAATAACAAGGAGCGCTGTTCCGGCAGCTGGAAGTAACCAAGAACGTCGAACGATATTTGCAAAGAATAGAAGTGCGCAGATAACTGCAATGGCAGAAAGAATTGCCTTGGCTGGCAGAGTTGCATTGACATCGGTATAGGTAAGTCCATTGATTAATTTGCTCTCTTTGAGGGCGAGTGCATATCGGTCAAACCAGTAAGCAACTGCCTTAAGAAGCACAATGAGACCAAGCAAAATTGAAATTTGTACTCGAGCTGCAACAGTGGTGCGATCAGTTTGGACAGTAGTGCGAATACCGCCATACATGTAATGAATAAATGCGCTTGCAAGAGTTGCGAGTACGAGTGTTGAGATTCCCCATCCAATTATTGCCTGCCACATTGGTAGACGGAATGCAAAGAAGGAGATATCTAATCCGAATTGTGGATCTTTGACTCCGAAGTTTGTTGAATTCTTAAATAGCAGCCACTCGCGCCAAAAAACCATTCCAGAAGTTCCTGCAAAGTAAGTGAGCGCGACAATTACGGCTAGAAATACCCAGCGGCGGATAGGTTCAATCTGACCTCGAAGTCTTTCAAGTCCATTCATCTCGATACTAGTTGGAACATAGAGAGGACGGCGCTTATATGCGAGATAGATATTGAGAGAGATAACAAGTGATGTAACTATTCCTACAAGTAGAAATAGTTCAAGCTTGGTTGTAAGAACTGTTGACCAGACGCTGGTGAAATCTACTGATTTGAACCAGAGCCAATCGACGTAGTAACCCGAGATGTAGGTGAAGAGTGCGCCAAGTGCAACCAAAATACCTGCAGTGATAAAGAGCGGACTACGGCTTCTATTCATGCACCTAGATTAGTACAACCGGTGACGCCCGTAGATCGAGGAGAAAGTGGCTGCTGGAGGTAATCAATGGCCTGATTGAGGTTGGAAATGGCAATTACTGAGATTCCATGAACATCTTTGGGAATCTCGTCGCAATTGCTTCGCGATGCAAAGAGAATGGAGGCTCCCGCTTTCTTTGCAGCAATAATTTTCTCAGCAATACCGCCAATAGCTCCAACACTGCCATCGGCTGAGATAGTGCCAGAGCCCGAAATCTTTCTTCCTTGCAAAAGATCTTCCTGCGTCAGAAGTTCTACAAGGCCGAGTGAAAAAATCAATCCTCCGCTTGGTCCACCCGTATCAGGAAGCTTCACGGTGATAGAGGAATCAGTCAGATGTGATGCATCAACTGTTGGATAGCGTCGTGCAAGTAGGTTCTTTGCAGCAGTGAGCGCATCGCTCTGTGAAACTTTCATCTCTTGCTTAGATTGCGCAGCTTCGGCTTTGGATGAAATGTTTCGCTTATAAATGACTGACCGTGGAAAAACTACACAATCGGCTCGAGCCCAACAACCAAGGGCTTCAGCACCTAAAACTTTTGCATCTGGCGTCGAGACCCAAATCGCCAAAAGGTAGACCTCGCCATTGGGCTTATACGTCTTTGCATCTTCACTCTTTACCGTGAGGACCTTCGGAAATAGTGCAGTGCCATTACCTGGTTGGAGTATGACAAAATTTACTGGTGTAAATATCGGGACAACGAGAACCAACGCTAGAAATATTTTTACTAATCGAGGAGTACGTGAGAAGCGAAGAGTCATCCGTATGGTCGTGCCTGGCTAATTCTTCTCATCTTCTGGAGCACTTTCGCGGAAAGAATCTTGAAATCTCTGAAACTGACCAACGGAACGCGTGGTCTCGGATTCGAACTTGCTCTTAAATTTTCCTACCCAGATGACATATCCAATTCCACCTAGTAGCGCTGTGATCGGTACAACCCACCAAATAAGGGCGGCAAATGCGCTAGAGCTTGCAAGGGTGTACATGTAAAAATCTTAGTCCTTTCGGGAAGAAAGCGCCCACTCTGAAGGTTACATCTCATAGATAGCCATTACATCTCTTGGATAGAATGGCCATAATGCGAAATCTTCGTCGAAGTCTGAATTGGAGTTACTGATGTCACCATTTGGTTTTACTCCCGATGATGGAGAAGATGAAAACCGCAATCCCGAAGATCTCAATCAGATGATGCGTCAGATGCAAGAACAGATTAAGAAACAATTTGAGCAACTTGGAATCAATCCTGCCGGTTTTGCCAATCCATTTGCTGCATTTGCTCAAGGAGCACAAGAAGTACTTCCACCTGCAGTTGTCCGCGATACCGCGAAGAAATTTGTTCAGGCTCAAGGTTCTCAGCCAGTAGGAACAAGTGATGTAACTGTCGTCAATAACGCATTTGAATTAGCAGATCTCTGGCTTAATGAAGCAACAGTCTTTCCGGCAACGTCAGGTAAAACATCCCAACGCGCAGTTAGTCGGCTGGATTGGGTTGATGAAACTCTGAAGGGTTGGCAGGCGACCATGGAGCCACTTGCTACCGGACTCTCTGCAGCAATCTCAACTCTTCTCGATGAAGCAGTAGCTCAACAGAGCCACGATAGCGATGCCGATAACGGTGAAACAATGGCTGGGCCCATGGGCGCAATCGCGGGTCTGCTCCGCACATTTATCGGCTCACTCATTGCTACTCAATTAGGCCAGGCAATCGGTGGTATTTCAGCAACAGCAACAGGTGCACATGATGTTGGGCTGCCTCTTCTCGATCCTGCTCGCCCGATGCTCATCCCTGAAAATATTGAGAAACTCAGTGTTGGTCTTGAGATTCCAAAGACTGAAATCTACTTATTCCATGCACTTCGCGAAGCAGCAACAGCTCGTCTATTTGAACATAACCCATGGCTTGTCTCCTATATCCGCAGTGCAATAGTTGATTACGGTCGCGGCATTCACATCGATATGGAAGCTATCCAACGCCAAGCAGAAGATGCCATGCAGAACTTTGATCCATCACAGATGAATCCAGAGTCAGGTGAGAATTCATTTACGATTGCGCTCAACAATGGAATCTTTACACCAGAGGAAACTCCTGCTCAGCGTGCAGCTCTTTCAAAGTTAGAGACTGCCCTTGCCCTCGTCGATGGTTGGGCAGATGAAGTTACGGCACTTGCTGCGGGTGATCGACTTCCAGCGCTGACGCAACTTCGCGAAATGTATCGACGTCAACGCGCAACGAGTGCACCATCACAACAACTCTTTAAATCACTATTAGGACTAGAAGTAACTCCCAAACTTGCACGAGAGGCGAGCGCCTTCTGGCAGAAAGTGCGCGAGTCAAAAGATATTGCGGCTCGTGATCACATCTGGAGTGGAATCTTGCCCAGCGCCGAAGAGCTACTCGAACCTGAGAAGTTCTTAACATCGACTGAGATTCCTGATGACCTCAGCGGGCTCCTCTAACTCACGTTTTTAGAGTGAAATGAAAAGCGAAGTCCCCGGGCGCACATTTTGATATCAGCCTTCCCCTTGCTGATATCAAACGGTTATCCGAGGACTTCGTAACCGAAAACTACGATGAATATTCATTAGAATCAAATGAAAATGGCTAAGACACAAGATAAATTTTCTGTCAAAATTTATCGATACATCCATAAATAATTGTCTTATCTAATACATTTCCTCAATGAGTACTGGAGACTTTGAAGAGGTCACACTCCCTGGCGTCGATGAGGGAGAAATTCTCGTCATCCGCTCTACCCGTCGCAAAAAGAGCATCTCCGCCTACCGACAAGGTGGCCGTATCGTCATCTCAATCCCTGCGCGGCTAAGTAAGGCTGATGAACGAGCGATAGTTCCCGAGATGATTGCCAAGATTCGCAGCCAAGAGGCTTCTAAAACACCTGGTGAGGCCGATTTAATTGCCCGAATCGATGAATTACTGACTGAATTAGCTCCAGAGATTACTGAGCGACCAGTTTCAGTAACATGGCGAGCGATGCGCGAGCGCTGGGGATCATGCACCAGCGTTGATCGCTCGATTCGAATCTCTGATCGATTAAAGCTCGCCCCTGACTACGCCCTTGATTACGTCCTCTTCCACGAGGCAATCCACCTTCAATACTTCGACCATGGCAGCGAATTCACTGATGTACTGGCCAGATTCGAAGATTCCGAGCTGGCAAGTGCCTATCTCGATGGTTATGAGGCGGCAGAACGGGCCATGCTCGCGCCCCTAGAACTAGAAAAGCTGTAGGAAAGTCGAGAAAATCTAATCCACAGATTCCCCGCGTGGAAACGGCTAATTGAGCGTAAGCGGGGGTATGGTTTCGACCAGTACGCATGAGCGCCAAGCACATGTGTCGAACGGAGGCAAAAATGGCAGAGGTAGAGACATACAAGGGTGACGCTTACTGCGTTAAGTGCAAGGCGAAGCGTGATTTCGAGGGAACTGTAAAGATCTCAGACTCTGGTCGTCGCATGGCACAGGGCATCTGTCCAGTGTGTGGCACCAAGGTAAATCGCATTCTCGGCAAGAAGCCAGAATAAGTTTTT
>Ga0194038_1000912_pt1 | contig 12820 bp, 10 predicted proteins | sample JunL226m_MetaG_FD_148630 | JGI IMG/M metagenome (GOLD analysis project Ga0194038, IMG submission 148630) | Anoxic zone freshwater microbial communities from boreal shield lake in IISD Experimental Lakes Area, Ontario, Canada - Jun2016-L227-6m | ecosystem: Environmental > Aquatic > Freshwater >...
TCAGGACCCGCGCCGGGGCGGTGTGATCAGCCAAAGAACGCGTCCGCTTCGTTCATGAAATCGATCACCTGTTGTACCGCGTGGTCCTTAATCGCTTGCATCTGGGGCTCTACCAGATGTGCGGTCTCCCTAGCTAGTTCAATCTCCTCCGGGCCGTAGGCGATGCCCAGCGGGATTCCCCCGTTCCAGCACTCTGACTTCGGCACACCAGGATCCGGCATGACCACCGAATCGCACCCGCACAGAATCGCCAAGTTCGAGTACGCCGTTTGCGTGTCATAGGAATAGAAGGTTTTCACGGATTTGAATACCGTCGCGATCTCTTCCTGGTCTAAATCATCGATGAGAATCGAGTCGGTCAAATCGTGTAGCAGCGGTTTACCTCTGCCCTTTTTAATGCAGTAGGCGCTTCCAGACCTCTCGACAGCGACCCCCTCAGTATTGAACAAATCGAAGTCGTAGTCGACAACCGTCAGATAATTTGGTGAGAGGTAGCACGTGGGCAGATGGAACTCATTAAATGTCTCGTTGATTCGGATGTGGAACTCGTTTTGTCCGTAGCTGATCCTGCCCGTGTGGAAGCCTGGGTTGTGCATCAACCAGCGCACGACGTTCTTGGCTCCGAGCGGATTACCGGCGGTGATCTCGGGATAGACGATGATCCAGTCGTCTCCGTACTGTCCGTCGTTGAGGATGTGCCGCACGGGCGTGTTCAGCTTGGGAGAGACGTATCCCCGCTCATCGAAGGTCTGCACGAAGTTCCATTGACTCCGCGCGTACTCAACGACCGCGTCGATGTTGGCAAAGTTCGCGTCAACCACATCGAGATAGTTCGGATGCATGAAAGCCGTTCCGCCGACCTCGTTGATCAGGTGACACAGCTTGTGCAGCGAGATGACGCCGCCCCACTTTCTGGTGTAGGGCGACGCGTAGATAAGGAACTTTCTCATCGCCGCTGATCCTAGCGGCAGCCCCTCGGCCGTCATGGGGCCACAATGGCGTCTATGAGTGACGACCCGCACCTCTGGCTGGAGGACGTCGACAGCGAGGCCGCACTGGACTGGGTGCGCACCAACAGCCAAGCCTGCCTTGCCGACTTCGACGGCCCCGACTTCGAGGACATGCGGACGAAGGCCCTAGAGGTGCTCGACACCGACGCGCGCATCCCCTACGTGCGCCGGCGCGGTGAGTACCTCTACAACTTCTGGCGCGACGAGACCAATCCCCGGGGGCTGTGGCGGCGAACGACGCTGCAGAGCTACCGCACGGATGCGCCGGACTGGGACGTGATCATCGATGTCGACGCACTGGCGCGCTCCGACGGCGAGAACTGGGTGTGGGCGGGTGCCGATGTCATCGAACCCGACCACAGCCTCGCCCTGATCTCACTGTCGCGGGGCGGTTCGGATGCCGCCGTGGTGCGCGAGTTCGACATGGGCGAGCGGGCCTTCGTCGCCGGTGGATTCGAGATCGGCGAGGCGAAGTCCCGCGTGACGTGGGAGGACCACGACACGCTGCTGGTGGGCAGCGACTTCGGCCCCGGCTCGCTCACCGACTCCGGTTATCCCCGGATGGTCAAACGCTGGCGGCGTGGAACACCGCTCGGCGATGCCGAGACCGTGTTCACCGGATCGCCCACCGATGTGATCGTGGCCGCCGGTGTGGATCGCACCCCCGGCTTCGAGCGCACGGTCATCTCGCGGGCCATCGACTTCTTCAACGACGAGATCTACGCACTGCGCGACGGTGAACTCGTGCGCATCGACGCACCGACCGATGCCGGTGTCTCGATACACCGCAACTGGCTGCTCATCGAACTCCGTACCGACTGGAACACCCCGGCGGCCGAATACCGAGCCGGTTCCCTGCTGGCCGCCGACTACGAGCGGTTCCTCGCCGGGACCGCCGAACTGGCGGTGGTGTTCGAACCCGATGAGCACACCTGTCTGCACCAGTGTTCGTGGAGCCGCGACAGGCTTCTGATGGTGAGCCTCGCCGACGTGGCCAGCCGCGTCGAGTCCGTCACCCCCGGCACCTGGGAACGCACGCCGATCACCGGCGTGCCGCCCAACAGCAACACCGTGCTGGCCGCCGTGGATCCCGACTCCGAGGAGATCTTCCTGGACTCCAGCGGCTTCCTGACGCCCTCGGCACTGCTGTACGGAACACCGTCCTCGGTGAGCCCGATCAAGTCCGCACCGGCGTTCTTCGACTCGGCGGGTCTCTCGGTCGAGCAGCACTTCGCCACCTCCGACGACGGCACCCGAGTTCCGTATTTCGTTGTGGGAGAGCCCGACTCGCGGCCGGGGCCGACCCTGCTGGGCGGCTACGGCGGCTTCGAGGTGTCCCAGACGCCCGGCTACGGCGGTGTGCTCGGCCGGCTGTGGTTGACCCGCGGCGGCACCTACGTGCTGGCCAACATCCGCGGCGGCGGCGAGTACGGGCCGCAGTGGCACACCCAGGCGATGCGCGAGGGACGCCACAAGGTGGCCGAGGATTTCGCCGCGGTGGCCCGGGATCTCGTCGACCGGGGCATCACCACACCCGGTCAGTTGGGCGCGCAGGGCGGCAGTAACGGCGGTCTGCTGATGGGGATCATGCTGACCAGTTATCCCGAGTTGTTCGGTGCCCTCGTCTGCCAGGTGCCACTGCTGGACATGAGGCGCTTCCACCTCCTGCTCGCCGGCGCGTCATGGATGGCGGAGTACGGCGACCCCGACGACCCGGCGGACTGGGCCTTCATCTCCGAGTACTCGCCGTACCAGAACATCGGCTCCGATCGCCGCTATCCCCCGGTTCTGATCACCACCTCGACCCGCGACGATCGCGTACACCCCGGCCATGCCCGCAAGATGACGGCCGCACTGCGCGAGGCGGGACATCAGGTCTGGTACTACGAGAACATCGAGGGCGGCCACGCCGGGGCGGCGGATAACGCCCAGACAGCGTTCAAATCCGCACTGGCGTACTCGTTTCTACATCGCATGCTCACGCGCTGACGCGGCGTTAAAGAAGCCTGCGCAGCCGGCGCAGGAGGACCACCGCGAGGCACACCAGTGACGTGCCCAGCAGCAGCGCTCCGACGGCGTCGGTGAAGTAGTGATACGTCACGGACTGGCCGATCACCGCCAGCGTCGCGAACGCCACCGCCGCCCAGATCAACCACCGCCGGACACCGATCGCCAAGATCAGCATGCCCAGGGCCGCCACCATCAGGGTGGTGTGGCCGCTGGGATAGGCCAGCGCGTCGCCCTTGAAACGGCCGAACAGCGGCTTGAGTCCCCGCGCCATGAACACCGCGACCAGCGGCACCGCGATGATCAACGGGATCAGCGCCCACACCCTGCGGTACAGCGCCACCGCCACGGCGGCCAGCATCATCACCTGGGTGGTGCGGTAATCGGTGAGGAACAGCAGCTCGCTCAGTGATCCCCCCAGCGGTCCGCCGCGGGCCTGCTGCATCCACGCGTCGACCGGCGTCGCGCCGTTGCGGACCCCCACGCCGAGTAGGACCATCAGCGGCATTCCGACGGCCGGCCAGCCGAGCAGTAACCGATCGGCGCTGCGGAGGTTCAGCGCGCATTCCCCCGGATGTGGGCGGCCTGCCCGAGGTGCTGCAGGCAGTCGTCGATGATGCTGACCAGTCGGACGGCGGCGGTCACGGGCGGGCTCCAGTTCTCGTCGACGACGCGGGCGAGTTCCTCGTCGGTGACGCCGGCGATGTAGGCCAGCATCATCTGGTGCACCGCATGGTAGTAGCCCGCGAGCACATCTGCGGGGACGCGCACCTTGGCGACCTCGGCCGGCGTGTGGCCGTAGCCGTGGGCGACTTGAGCATCCTGGATGCGCGCGCTGTGCCAGACCAGCCAACAGATGCTGTTCGCCGCCGGCACGGGCCGGTAAAACGAGACCTCGGGTAAACGCGTCCCGCAGAATCCCGCGAGCAGCGCCGGAGTCCATGGCGCCGAAGCTACTCTGGTGGACATGAGCTATGACCTGGTCATCCGCAACGGAACCATCGTCGACGGCCTCGGCACCGAGCCCTTTCCCGGCGACGTCGCGGTGTCCGGTGGCGTGATCGCCGCGGTCGGCACCGTCGACGGCCCGGGCGACCGGGAGATCGACGCGAGGGGCCTGCTGGTCACACCGGGATTCGTCGATCTGCACACGCACTACGACGGTCAGGCGATCTGGTCGGACCGCTGCTCCCCCTCGTCGTCGCACGGTGTGACGACGGCGCTGATGGGAAACTGCGGCGTCGGGTTCGCGCCGTGCCGCACAGAGGATCACGACGTTCTCGTCGACGTGATGGCCGGCGTGGAGGACATCCCCGGCGTGGTGATGACCGACGGGCTGCCCTGGGACTGGGAGACCTTCCCGCAGTATCTCGACGCGCTCGAGGCCCGCACGCGCGACATCGACGTCGCCGCCTACCTGCCGCACTCACCGCTGCGGGTCTATGTGATGGGTCAGCGCGGAGCGGACCGGGAACCGGCTACACCCGAGGACCTGGCGCTGATGCGCAAGCTGGCCGCCGAGGCCATCGAGGTCGGGGCGCTGGGTGTGTCGTCGTCGCGGTTCGCCTTCCACAAGACCGGCAGCGGCGCGCCCATCCCGACGTACGGGGCGGCCTACGAGGAGATCTCGGCGATCGCCAACGGTGTGGCCGATGCCGGCGGCGGCTTGCTGCAGTTCATTCCCGACATCGCCGCGGGCGGGTACGAGGGCGTGCTGCAGGAGGTCTTCGAAGCCGCGAACGACGCCGGTCTGGCGGTGACCTTCACGCTGACGACCGGTAATTCCGGTGCGCCGATCTGGCCGGAGGCGGTGAATCTGATCGAGAAGTTCAACGCCGCCGGAGGGAACATCACCGCCCAGGTCTTCGCCCGGCCCATCGGTCTGGTGATCGGCCTGGAGTTGACCGCCAACCCGTTCGTGCTCTACCCGAGCTATCAGCGCATCGCCGATCTGCCGCTGGAAGCGCGGGTCGCCGAGATGCGCAAGCCGGAGGTGCGCGCCGAGATCCTCGCCGACAAACCCGGTGAGGGACATCCGTTCATGTACTTCGCCCAGTCGTGGGAGTGGATGTTCCCGCTGACCGATCCGGCGAATTATGAGCCCGCAGCGCAGGACAGCATCCTCGCGCGTGCGGCCGCGCGCGGAGTGAGTCCGCTGGAAGAGGCCTACGACCGGTTGCTCGACGAGGACGGTCACGCGATGATGCTCGTCGCGCTGGCCAACTTCGAGAACAACTCACTGGACACCGTCGGCGAGCTGATGCGCCGCGACGACGTCGTGCTCGGCCTGGGCGACGGCGGCGCCCACTACGGAATGATCTGCGACGCAAGCTATCCCACGTTCGTGCTGGCGCACTGGGCCCGCGATCGCGCGACCGGGCGGCTATCGGTCGCCGAGGCGGTACGTCAGTTGACGTCGGTGCCCGCGCGGGTCGCCGGGCTGGCCGATCGCGGCCGGATCGCTGTCGGCTACAAGGCCGACCTCAACGTGATCGACCACGCCGGCCTCACGTTGCGCAAGCCGACGATCGTCCGCGACCTGCCCGGAGGCGGTCGTCGTCTGGATCAGAGCGCCGACGGCTACGTCGCAACCATCGTCTCCGGTGAGGTCATCGCCGAGAACGGTGCGCCCACCGCGGCACGGCCGGGCACGCTGATCCGCGGCAGGCAGCCGGCACCGGCGGTGTGACCGTCCGGCGGACACGAAAAAGCCCGACTCGATGAAGAGCCGGGCTTTTTCGATTGAGCAGGACTAGAAGTCCATACCGCCCATGCCGCCGGTCGGGTCGGCCGCGGGGGCGGCCTTCTCCGGCTTGTCGGCGACGACGGCCTCGGTGGTGAGGAACAGCGCCGCGATGGACGCCGCATTCTGCAGCGCCGAGCGGGTTACCTTCACCGGGTCGGCGACGCCGGCCTTGAGCAGGTCCTCGTACTCACCGGTCGCGGCGTTGAGGCCGGTACCGGCAGGCGAGTTACGAACCTTCTCGGCGACCACGCCGGGCTCCAGCCCGGAGTTGAAGGCGATCTGCTTCAGCGGAGCCTCCAGCGCCACCTTGACGATGTTGGCACCGGTGGCCTCGTCACCCGAGAGCTTGAGGTCATCGAGCGCCGGGGCCGCCTGCAGCAGGGCCACGCCGCCACCGGCGACGATGCCTTCCTCGACGGCGGCCTTGGCGTTGCGCACCGCGTCCTCGATGCGGTGCTTGCGCTCCTTGAGTTCCACCTCGGTGGCGGCTCCGGCCTTGATCACCGCAACACCGCCGGCCAGCTTGGCCAGACGCTCCTGCAGCTTCTCGCGGTCGTAGTCGGAGTCGGAGTTCTCGATCTCCTGGCGGATCTGGGCGACCCGTCCGGCGATGGCCTCCGGATCACCGGCGCCCTCGACGATCGTGGTCTCGTCCTTGGTGACGACGACCTTGCGGGCGCGGCCGAGCAGCGAGGTGTCGGCGTTCTCGAGAGTGAGACCGACCTCTTCGCTGATGACCTGGCCGCCGGTGAGGATGGCCATGTCCTGCAGCATCGCCTTGCGGCGGTCACCGAAGCCCGGCGCCTTGACGGCGACGGACTTGAAGGTGCCGCGAATCTTGTTGACGACCAGGGTGCTCAACGCCTCGCCCTCGACGTCCTCGGCGATGATCAGCAGCGGCTTACCTGCCTGAATCACCTTCTCCAGCAGGGGAAGCAGATCCTTGACGGTCGAGATCTTCGAGCTGACCAGCAGGATGAACGGATCCTCCAGGACCGCTTCCTGACGCTCGGGGTCGGTGACGAAGTACCCCGAGATGTAGCCCTTGTCGAAGCGCATGCCCTCGGTGAGCTCCAGCTGGAGACCGAAGGTGTTGGACTCCTCGACGGTGATGACGCCCTCGTTGCCGACCTTGTCCATGGCCTCGGCGATCAGATCGCCGATGGACTGGTCACCGGCGGAGATGCCGGCGGTGGCAGCGATCTGTTCCTTGGTCTCGACCTCTTTGGCCGACTTCAGAAGCGTCTCGGTGATCTGGTCGACGGCTTTCTCGATGCCGCGCTTGAGACCCAGCGGGTTGGCGCCGGCCGCGACGTTGCGCAGGCCCTCGCGAACGAGTGCCTGGGCCAGCACGGTGGCGGTGGTGGTTCCGTCGCCGGCGACGTCGTCGGTCTTCTTGGCGACTTCCTTGACCAGCTCGGCGCCGATCTTCTCGTAGGGATCCTCGAGCTCGATCTCCTTGGCGATGGACACACCGTCGTTGGTGATCGTGGGGGCGCCCCACTTCTTCTCCAGGACGACGTTGCGGCCCTTGGGACCGAGCGTGACCTTGACCGCGTCGGCGAGGGCGTTCAGGCCCCGCTCCAGGCCGCGGCGGGCCTCTTCGTCGTAGGCGATGATTTTGGACATTGCGAAGTGATTCCTCCGGTAGGGGGTGACACACGGGTTGGCCCGGTAACGGGCCGCCCCATCGGACGCTTCGGCCGGACGCAGTGCCCGCGACGGACGACTTCAGCTGTGCTGGGACCGAAGTCTCACCGTCCCGACCTAGCACTCACCGGTCGGGAGTGCCAAGTCATTTTTAGCACTCTCCCACCCCGAGTGCAAGACGGGTTCGCCTGCGGCGGACACGCCGCCGGGGACCCCGCCGTGCGGATCGGCGTGGGTTAGAGTCCGGTTTCTCGAACGACTGTTTCTCAAATGACGGAGGGAGGTCTTGGGTGCGGGCTGACGTCACGCCCGATACCCAGACCTTGCGCGGATGGCAGCGACGCGCCCTGGTCCGCTACCTCTCCGCCCGGCCGCAGGACTTCCTGCTGGTCGCGACTCCGGGCGCGGGCAAGACGGCCTTCGCGCTGCGGATCGCGGCCGAACTGCTCGCCGAGGGCGAGGTGGACCGCATCACCGTGGTGGTGCCGACCGAGCACCTCAAGGTCCAGTGGGCTGCCGCCGGCGCGGCGGCCGGGATAGCCCTGGACCCCCGATTCTCCAACTCCGCGGCCCAGACCTCGCAGGACTACCACGGCGTGGTGGTCACCTACGCCCAGGTGGCCAGCCACCCGATGCGCCACCGGGTGCGCACCGAGAACCGCCGGACCCTGGTCGTGTTCGACGAGATCCACCACGGCGGCGACGCCAAGACGTGGGGTGAGGCCGTCACCGAGGCGTTCGGTGACGCCACCCGCCGGCTGGCGCTGACCGGCACGCCGTTCCGCAGCGATGACAGCGCAATCCCCTTCGTCTCCTACGCGCCCGACGAACAGGGCCTGATGCGCTCGAGTGCCGACCACACCTACGGCTACGCCGACGCGCTCGCCGACGGCGTCGTGCGCCCCGTGGTGTTCCTGGCCTACTCGGGCGAGGCGCGCTGGCGCACCAGCGCCGGTGAGGAGTTCGCCGCCCGCCTCGGCGAACCGCTGTCGGCCGAACAGACCGGGCGGGCCTGGCGGACTGCGCTCGACCCGACCGGTGAGTGGATGCCGGCGGTGATCGGCGCCGCGGACAAGAGGCTGACCCAGAAGCGCGAGGACGGCATGCCCGACGCCGGGGGCATGGTGATCGCCTCGGACCGCAAGGCCGCCCGGGCCTACGCGACGCTGATCACCCGCATCACCGGCGAGGTGCCGACCGTGGTGCTCTCCGACGATCCCGGGTCCTCGGCGCGCATCAGTGAGTTCGCCGAGGGCACCGGTCGCTGGCTTGTCGCGGTCCGCATGGTCTCCGAGGGCGTCGACGTGCCGCGACTGGCAGTCGGGGTGTACGCCACCAGCGCATCCACTCCGCTGTTCTTCGCCCAGGCGGTCGGCCGGTTCGTTCGCTCCCGCCGTCCCGGTGAGACCGCGAGCATCTTCCTGCCGTCGGTTCCCACACTGCTGCAACTGGCCAGCGAACTCGAAGCACAGCGCGACCACGTGCTGGGTAAGCCACACCGCCAGGGCTTCGTCGACGACGAGTTGCTCGAGCCCCGCCACACCGAGACGACCGAGACAGAGAACGGTTTCGAGTCGCTGGGTTCGGACGCCGAACTCGATCAGGTCATCTTCGACGGCGCGTCCTTCGGCACCGCGACACCGGCGGGCAGCGAGGAGGAGGCCGATTACCTCGGCATCCCCGGACTGCTCGGGCCCGAGCAGATGCGCGATCTGCTCCGCCGTCGCCAGGAACAGCAAATGGTGCTGCGATCAGCCGCCGGAGCCGAAACCCCCGCGCCGAGAACCATCTTCGGCCGGCTCACCGAACTGCGCCGCGAACTCAACGCGCTCGTCGCTGCCACCCATCACCGCACCGGACGGCCGCACGGTGCGATCCACAACGAGCTGCGCAGCATCTGCGGAGGTCCACCGGTGGCCGCCGCCAACGCCGAGCAGTTGCAGGCGCGCATCGAGGCGGTGCGGGGACTCAATTCGGTCGTTGCCCCCTAGGGACTAGGTTCTAGGTCATGCCATGGACTGAGAACGAAATTCCCAATCAGAGCGGCCGACTGGCGATCGTCACCGGATCCAACACCGGCCTGGGCTACGACACCGCACGCGCGCTCGCCGAGCACGGCGCCTCGGTGGTTCTGGCGGTCCGCGACACCGCCAAGGGAGACGCCGCCGCCGCGCGCATCCGCGACCGGCACCCGGGTGCTGACGTCACGGTGCGCAAGCTCGACCTCGGCTCGCTGGCGTCGGTCAAGGAGTCGGCCGCCACGATGGCCGCCGAATATCCGCGCATCGATCTGCTGATCAACAACGCAGGCGTCATGTACCCGCCGAAATCCAGCACCGCCGACGGGTTCGAGTTGCAGTTCGGCACCAACCACCTCGGCCACTTCGCGCTGACCGGACTGCTGCTGCCCAACCTGCTGCCCGTCGACGGGTCGCGCGTCGTGGTGGTCGCCAGCATCGCGCACAACATCCGGGCCAAGATCGACTTCGACGACCTGCAGTGGGAGAGCCGCCCGTACAACAAGGTCGCCTCCTACGGGCAGTCGAAGCTGGCCAACCTGATGTTCGCCTACGACCTACAACGGCGTCTGGCCGCGGCGAAGGCGAAAACCATCGCGGTGGCGGCACATCCGGGTGTCGCGGCCACCGAACTGTCCCGGCATGTTCCCGGCTACACACTGCCCGGTGTGAGCTGGCTGTTCGGCAAAGTGCTCAACACCTCCGAGATGGGTGCACTGCCCCAGCTGCGCGCGGCCACCGACCCGGCGGTCAAGGGCGGCCAGTACTGGGGCCCGGACGGCTTCCGGGAGATGCGCGGCTACCCGAAAGTGGTGACCTCCAGCGCGCAGTCCCACGACGAGGCGATTCAGCAACGGCTGTGGACGGTGTCCGAGGAACTGACCGGCGTCACCTACCCGGTGTAACGCGTCAGGCCCAGAGTCGTTAGGCCCAGTGTCGAGATGCGTAGCGTCGAGGAGCATCAGCGCGTCGTCTGCGGGCTGATCGCGCCGCGGCAGGCGCTCACCGTCGCCGTCGCGGATGCGGCGGGCATGGTGCTGGCGTCCGACGTGGTGGCCCCGCTGTCGCTGCCGGTGTTCGACAACTCGGCGATGGACGGCTATGCGGTGCGCGCCGAGGACGTCGCGGCGGCCACCGCCGACACACCGGTGAGTCTCGTTGTCGCCGAGGATATTCCGGCCGGCCGGACAGATCGGCTGACTCTCACACCAGGCACCGCGCACAGGATCATGACCGGTGCGCCGGTGCCTGCGGGTGCCGACGCGATCGTTGCGGTGGAATCGACCGACGGCGGCACCGACGTCGTCGCGGTCTTCGCCGCGCCGCGAGCCGGCCAGCACATCCGGCGCGCCGCCGACGACGTCGCCGAGGGGACGACCGTGTTGCGCCGTGGCGAGGTCGTCACGCCGGCGGCCCTCGGCTTGGCCGCCGCACTGGGACTCACCGGATTGAGCGTCGTTCCCCGACAGCGCGTCCTGGTGGTCTCGACCGGTTCCGAACTCGTCGCACCCGGAACGCCGCTGCGGCCCGGGCAGATCTACGAGTCGAACGCGGTCATGCTGGCCGCCGCGGTCGGGGATGCCGGCGCCGAGGCGGTGGCCGTGGAAACCTGCAGCGACGACGTACAGCTGTTCCGCGCGGTGCTCGAGGGCCACCCCGGCGCCGATGTGGTGCTCACCTCGGGCGGCGTCAGCGCCGGCGCCTACGAGGTGGTCAAGGACGCGTTCGTCGGCGGGGGCGGTGTCGAGTTCGCGAAGGTCGCCATGCAACCGGGGATGCCGCAGGGCGCGGGCAGGCTGGCCGACGGCCGGGCCGTGATCACCCTGCCCGGCAATCCGGTCAGTGCGCTGGTGTCCTTCGAAGTGTTCGTCCGCCCCGCGTTGCGCGCCGCCATGGGATTGCCCGATTCGCAACGGCCGCAACGCGAGGCCGTCCTCGCCGAGTCGCTGACCTCGCCGCGCGGCAAGCGCCAGTACCGCCGCGGCGTGTACGACCACGCGACCGGCACCGTCACCAGTTACGGACCGCCGGCGTCACATCACCTGCGCTGGCTCGCCTCGGCGAACTGTCTGCTCGAGGTCGACGAGAACGTCACCGAGATGAGTGCGGGCGAAAGGGTCCGCATCTGGGATCTGCGATAGCGGCCCGGCGGGATACGTAGACTCTCCCCCGATGGCCAGACGCCCCGACGACTCGACGCAGTCCGGCCCCCAGCGCCTGGCCGCGCTGGTCCGATCCGCTGTTCCGCCGGTGCACCCGGCCGGTTTCGGGTTCATCGCCGCCGGATTGACAGTGGCGGCGGTAGGCCGCCGGCACCGCTGGCTGCGGCGGGCCGGTCTGCTCGCCGCCGGCGCCAACGCCGGCTTCTTCCGCCATCCGCCGCGGCATCCACCGAGCCGTCCCGGTGTCGTGGTCGCCCCGGCCGACGGACTGGTGTGTCTGGTGGAATCCGCGGCCCCGCCGCCTGAACTCGGGCTGCCGGCTGATCCGGTGCCCAGGATCAGCATCTTCCTGTCGCTGCTGGACGCACACGTGCAGCGCACACCGGTGGGCGGTGAGGTTCGCGCCGTGGTGCACCGGCCGGGCAGTTTCCATTCCGCCGATCTGGCGGCGGCCAGTGAGGACAATGAGCGCAACAGCGTGCTGATCCGCACACCGGAAGGATTCGACGTGATCGTCGTGCAGATCGCCGGGCTCATCGCCCGGCGCATCGTCTGCGATGTCGCGCCCGGCGACTCGGTCGCCATCGGTGACACCTACGGCCTGATCCGATTCGGCTCGCGCCTGGACACCTATCTGCCGCCGGGTTCGGAGGTGCTCATCGAACCGGGCCAGCGGGCGCTGGCCGGCGAGACGGTGATGGCGCGACTGCCGTGATCAAACCCCGGCCCCGGATGAATCCCATCAACAGGCGGATCCTTCCCAGCGCGACGACCGTGCTGGCCATCTGCCTGGGTCTGACGTCGGTCAAGTTCGCCCTCGATGACCGGCCGACGGAGGCGATGGCCCTGCTGGCGGCGGCCGCGATCCTCGACGCCCTCGACGGCCGCATCGCCCGCGTGCTCAACGCCACCTCACGCATGGGCGAGGAGATCGACTCCCTGGCCGACGCCGTCAATTTCGGCGTCGCGCCGGCGTTCATCGTCTACACCTCGCTGCTGTCGAACAATCGGGTCGGCTGGATCGTCGTGCTGCTCTACGCGGTGTGCATCGTGTTGCGCCTCGCCCGGTTCAACGCACTGCTCGGCTCGGATCTGCCCGCCTACGCCAAGGACTACTTCGTCGGCATGCCCGCACCCGCGGGCGCCATCGGAGCGATCGGTCCGCTGGCCGCGAAGATGCAGTGGCCCGGGCCGTGGTGGTCCACCGAGACCGCCGAGACCCCGATC
>Ga0194038_1000913_pt1 | contig 12811 bp, 13 predicted proteins | sample JunL226m_MetaG_FD_148630 | JGI IMG/M metagenome (GOLD analysis project Ga0194038, IMG submission 148630) | Anoxic zone freshwater microbial communities from boreal shield lake in IISD Experimental Lakes Area, Ontario, Canada - Jun2016-L227-6m | ecosystem: Environmental > Aquatic > Freshwater >...
CGGAGCCTGCGTTGAACCCCTCCACCGGTTCCATCAGGTAGAAGATCGCGTCGCCGAGAATTGAGGTGTCCTCGCATACGGCGATGAGTGCGGGGTGTGGAACGTCGGTGCCCGCCAGGGCGCGCAGCACTCGGGTCTCGCGAAGGATTACTGAGTTGCTCACCGGGCGAAGGTGCTGTGGCCCGCGGCGGAACACATATTCGCGACCAGACCTGCTGAATCGAAGCATGATGTTCTGAGTTCCGCCGACAATCGCGGATACGTCGTGGATCGGACCCTCGCCGAGGCCCTCGTTCGACATCCAGTCGGCTACCCCGGTCAGATCGGGGGCCAGGTTATCCACGCAGGCGAAGCTACCTTAGGGCGCTTTCCTGATGGCCTTCGCCCACGGCGTATGGATATCGATGGTGTGGAAGATGCTCCAGCCGACCAGCGTTCCCAGCGCGATCGCGGCGATCGCGGCACCGGCCACCCCTAGGGTGGCCACATCGGCGTTTGAACCGGTCGCCGCCTGACTGACCGACATGAAGCTCATCGCACCGGGCACCAGCGACCAGAATGCGGCCAGGAGCATCACCACGGCCGGCGGCGAGGTCCTGATCCGGCTCGCCAGCATCGCGAAAACCACGGCAAGTATCGCGCCTATGAACCCGGCGTGCGCCGGGGACATGAAAGTCTCCCCGAGTTTCTGGCCGAGGATCGCCACGGCGATCGCGGCCATCAGCCAGAACAGCGAACCTCGCGGTGCTGATAGATACACCGACAGTCCGATACCGACCACCACTATTGACACATACAGCGACCACGGGCCCATGGGGGTCGACGGAGACTGAGGCGTTAACTCGGAGCCTGCGATGTGCAAGCCGATGATCACACCGAAAACCAACAGCGCCAGCTGCGAAATTCCGTAAATGAGTCGGCTTGAACCGGAGATGATCTGCGAATCGGCCAGCTCCATGGCACCGGTGGTCAGCGCCATACCGGGCAGGGTGGCCACCAGCGCGGGGCTGATCACCCGCAGCAGGCCGTCATCGACGGCGGCAGCCACGAACCAGGTAGCCAGCAGGGTCACCACCAGTGCCGAGAGAGTGGGCAGGATCGGGGTCAGTGACGGAAACCGACCGCCGTAGGAGACGATCGTTCCGACCACTAGTCCGAGGAATAGATAGCCCGGCAGCGCGGCCCAGGTGGGGTTGATCATGATGCCGAATCCCAGTGTGGTGACGGCATAGCCGACCGCTGTGGCACCCCGGCCGTAGCGGGCCGGCATGGCGCGGGCCGCCTCGATCGCCTTGACGGCATCGGAGGGAGCGATCGCTCCCGCCTCCGCCAGGCTGGCTATGTCGTCGATGCGTCCCGCCGCATCGAGTTGAAGCGACGAGTGGGTGGATCCGTCGATTTCGAAAGCAGCGTCTCCGATCTGGAGCAGTAACACTGTCGGCAGTACCACCAGTCGAACCGGTTGAGTGGTGTACTTCGCCGCGATGGCCTCCAGTCGGCCCTGCACGATCGGAATCGGCTGTGCCACCTCCGAAAGAGCGACGCCGATCTCGCGCATCATCGCTGCGATCTCGATCACAGGGTAGGAATCCGGGGGAGCCAGCGACGCGGGTGGAACCTTACGTATCGCGTTGGCGACTCTCATCCGCCGGCTCTGTCGGTCCCCTTGGCTCATGGACCCAACCGGGGCGTGGTTTGCTGCTGGCGATTTTTCTGCCAGGGCCAGTAACCGGTGACCTCAAGCTCCAGGGAGAAACTCAGGAAGGTCCGGATCAGCACGATCCCGCCGAGCACGGCCACGCTGCGAGCATCGGGGGTGACGGCGACGGTCCGGATGATGTCGGCGGCGACCAGGAACTCCAGGCCAAGCAGGATCGAGCGGCCGAGTTGCTGACGGAACACCCGGTAGACGTCACCGGTTTTGCGGCGCAGCCGCGGAACTGCGCCCGCGGCTGAGATCAATGCTCCGATGGCGATCACCGCCACGCCGACACCGTCGATGGTTTTCCCGACCGTCTCGATGACCTCGAAGAAGCTCACGGGGTGATTCTAGGTGCCGAGCGATCTCACAGCCGACGCATAGCGAACGCATAGTGCCGGCCCATCGCTACTCCCATACTGGAGGAATGACCTTGTCCGCGGCTTCCGGTGCGCTTGGACGCGTCGTGATGCGCCGCGCCGACGGCAGCCCGATCACCATCCTCGTCGTCGACGACGAGGCGGTACTGGCAGAGATGGTGTCGATGGCATTGCGCTACGAAGGCTGGGATATCACGACCGCCGGCGATGGCGCATCGGCGCTTTCGGCCGCGCGCGAGGTGCGTCCCGACGCGGTGGTGCTCGATGTGATGCTGCCCGATATGAGCGGACTCGACGTGTTGAGGAAGCTACGCGAGCACAACCCTGCGCTGCCGGTGCTACTGCTAACCGCCAAGGATGCCCTTGAGGATCGCATTGCCGGATTGACCGCCGGTGGTGACGACTACGTCACCAAGCCGTTCTCCATCGAAGAGGTGGTCCTTCGGTTGCGGGCATTACTGCGGCGTACCGGAATCAGCGTCGAGGGCAACGGCGCGCAGATCGTCGTCGGCGACCTGGTTCTCGATGAGGACAGCCACGAGGTCACTCGCGATGGTGAGCCGATCTCCCTGACGTCCACCGAGTTCGAGTTACTTCGTTTCCTGATGCGCAATCCAAAACGGGTGCTGTCCAAGACGCAAATCCTCGACCGGGTATGGAGTTACGACTTCGGCGGCCGGTCAAATATCGTCGAGCTCTATATCTCCTATCTTCGAAAGAAGATCGACAGTGGGCGCGCGCCGATGATCCACACCCTGCGTGGCGCCGGATATGTTCTCAAGCCCGCGCTCTAGGCCGTGGTCGTTGCGGGCGCGACTGCTTGCCGGCCAGGTGGCGTTGTTGGCAATGGTCTGTGTCGTCATCGCGGGGGCGACCGAGTTTGCGCTGTACCGATACCTGGTCGGTGAACTTGACGGTCAACTTCTCCAGATTGCCCAACGGTCATCGATGATGGATCACCGGCTGCCGATGCCGCCGCCTATGCCGCTACCCTCCGACGCCCGGCCACAGCTGCACCCACCCACTCCTGGCCCGGGGCCGGAATTCCTTGATGCCCCTGGCCAGCCGATCGGAATGGTCGCCGCAGTGGTCAAGGACGGGATTGTGACGAAGGCCGGTGCGCTCGACCGCGGCGGTGAGCGCGACGCCCTGTCCGCGGTCGCTGCCGGCCAGCTGGCTGGGGTCGGCGTGAGCCGCCATGCCGTCACCCGCGACCTCGACGGGTTGGGTCGATATCGCGTCATCGCCACGACAAGCCGCCACTCGGGCGACACGCTGGTGATCGGGTTGAGTATGAGAGGTGTTCGACGGACTCTCACCAGGGTGGCGCTGATCTTCACGGTGGTGACCGCACTCGCACTGTTGGCCGCCGCATGCGCGGGAGTCCTGATCATCCGCCGTGCGCTGGCTCCGCTGACCCGGGTGGCGGCCGCGGCGGGAGCTGTCGCCGATCTGCCACTGGACCGGGGCGAGGTCGCGCTGCCGGTGCGGGTGACCGAAGCCGACACCAACCCCAACACCGAAGTCGGCCGGCTCGGTCTGGCGGTCAACCGAATGCTCGATCACATTGATGCGGCCCTGTCGACCCGGCAGGCCAGCGAGATCAGGGTGCGACAGTTCGTGGCTGACGCGAGCCATGAGTTACGGACACCGTTGGCCGCGATCCGCGGCTACACCGAACTGGCGCAGCGCAAAAGGACTGAGGTGCCCCCTGACGTCGCCCATGCGATGAGCCGGGTCGAGTCCGAGACGCAACGGATGACGCGGCTTGTCGAGGATCTCCTGCTGCTGGCCCGCCTAGATTCCGGTCGGCCACTGGAACGCCAGCCTGTCGACCTCGCACGGTTGTGTGCCGATCTAGTGAGTGACGCCCATGCAGCAGGGCCAGATCACCAATGGAATCTCGATGTGCCACCGGAGCCGCTGTACGTCTCCGGTGACGACGCCCGGCTGCATCAGGTGGTGGCCAACCTATTGGCAAATGCGCGTGTGCACACTCCCGCCGGCACAACGGTCACATTGTCGCTCGACACAGATGCAGACACGGTGGTGCTTCGTGTCGTGGACGATGGGCCAGGGATTCCGGTGGAGTTACAGGCCGAAGTTTTTGAACGGTTCGCTCGCGGCGACACCTCTCGATCACATGTGGACGGCTCGACCGGACTGGGATTGGCCATTGTGGCTGCTGTGGTCCGCGCACACAATGGCAGCATCGGACTCATCAGCGAAGCCGGTAACACCGAATTCACTGTGTGCCTGCCGATGTATTTCGCACAGGTGTGAGCTGCGCATATCGTGGCCATTGTGAGTCCCGAGCGAGCGCGAAGTCTGTTTTCCTTCCCCGCCTATCGTCGCCTGTTCATCGCCCGTGCGGTGTCCTCGGCCGGCTCGTACATGCAGATTGTCGCCACCACCTGGTACGCCTACAGCATCACGGGTAGCGCAGCCTCCGTTGGACTGCTGTCAGCGTTGGCGCTCGGACCGTCCATCGTCGGTGGCCCGATCGGCGGCGCGCTTGCCGACCGCTACGAGCCGCGCCGCCTTGCGATAGTGCTGTATCTGCTCCAGGGAATTCCCGCGACGGCGATGGCGATCATGGATCTGGTGGGTGATTTGCCAATTGGCTGGCTCTACGCCCTGGTGTTCGCCGGGGCAATTCCGTACAGCCTCAACTGTCCCGTGGTCAGTCTGGTTGGGCCGTCTACGGTGCCTGAGGAGTATCGGCAGGCGGCCCTTGCGCAGTCGTCGATGATGTTCAATATCACCCGACTCGGAGGAGCGATCGTCGGCGGGTTCATGGTGCACTGGGTTGGTCTCTTCGCTGCCTTCGCTTTCAACGCGGCGTCGTATTTCCTCGTCGCCGCCGTGCTTTCCGGGACGCCCACGGTGTCCGAAGTGAGGCGGAACCAGAACCCGGAATCGCCGACGGGTAAGCGCGGGGAACCGACTCGCGCGGCGAAGGATGCTGGGGCGTTTAGCCTTGGGCGCCTCGTGCGGCTGGCGGCCGTTGGGGTCGGGGTATTTTTTGTGTTCGTCGCACCCGTGGAGCAGTTAATGCCGATGGTGGCGCAAGAGCACGGGGTGCATGCGTCATATGTCGGCTTACTGATCGGGGCGATCGGGGTGGGCGCGATCCTGGCCAACCCGGTTATCGGGCGGGCCGGCAACTCGACGGAGGGGCGGCGGCGGTTGATGGCCATCGGTCTATTCCTGGCTGCGGCCGGAATGATTGAGTTGGCCATCACTCCGCGCCACGGTATCGCCGTCGATTTGATAGGCGCGTTCGTCATCGGATTCGGGTGGGAATTCGTGTTCATCGGTGGCCAGGCGACCATCGCGACCGAGGTGCCCGACAATGTTCGCGGTCGCATGATGGGGCTCTTCTTCGTACTTGTCACCGCGACCACTGCCGTCGGCGCGGTCGGCCTGGGAACGCTGATCGACACATGGGGTATGAAGTCGACGTTTTTGGGGACCGCCGTAATGGTGGCAGCGGCCGGTGTGGCACTGCTCACGATGGTGCCCCGGCGGCCTTTACCTTCACCTACCGGGTAGGCGACCGGGCGCGCACGGAGCAGGCGTATCCGCGCAAACGCAGCCCCCCAAGCGCTGTTTCGCGAAACAATCCGCGGTATGGAACACAAAGCCGCGACACCAGTCATCGAGTCCGCAAACGCCGAACAATACGATGTTCTTCCATTCTCGGATACCGGCGACTTCACCGACGCCGACCGGGGTTTCCTTGGCGCGCTGGAGCCGTGCGTCATCAAGGCCGCCGACGGCCGCGTGGTCTGGGACAACGACTCATACGGGTTTGTGCAGGGTGATGCACCGCCGAGCGTGCATCCCAGTCTGTGGCGCCAGTCGAAACTGGCTGCCAAGCAGGGGCTATACGAAGTGGTCGAGGGTATCTACCAGGTCCGCGGTTTGGATCTGTCCAATATCAGCTTCATTGAAGGCGATACCGGCGTCATCGTCATCGACCCGTTGATCAGCACCGAAACGGCCGCTGCCGCGCTGGCCCTGTACCGCGAACACCGTGGCGACCGGTCCGTCGTCGCGGTGATCTACACCCACAGTCATGTCGATCACTTCGGCGGCGTACTTGGGGTGACCACTCAGGCTGACGTCGATGCCGGCACGGTGGCGGTGTTGGCGCCGGAGGGCTTTATCGGACATGCCGTGCAGGAGAACATCTATGCGGGAACGGCGATGACCCGCCGGGCCTCCTACATGTACGGAACCTTGTTGGACCGCGGCCCACAGGGCCAAGTGGGATGCGGACTCGGCCAGAACACATCAACCGGCGAGATCGCGGTGATTGTGCCGACCCTCGATATCACTACGACCGGCGAAGTGCACGTCATCGATGGCGTTGAGATCGAATTCCAGATGGCACCCGGCACCGAAGCGCCGGCGGAGATGCACTTCTACTTCCCCCGCTTCCGGGCTCTGTGCATGGCCGAAAACGCCACCCACAATCTGCACAACCTGCTTACCCTGCGTGGCGCTCTGGTTCGTGACCCACGCGCCTGGGCGGGATATCTGACCGAGGCCATCGATACCTTCGCTGACCGCGCCGACGTCGCGTTCGCCTCACATCACTGGCCCACCTGGGGTCGTGAGCGCATCGTGGAATTCCTTGGTCTGCAACGCGATCTCTACGCCTACCTACACGACCAGACGCTACGTCAGCTCAACCAGGGCTATACCGGTATCGAGATCGCCGAGGACTTCGCCATGCCGCCGGCGCTGGAGCAGGCCTGGCACACGCATGGTTACTACGGCTCGGTCAGCCACAACGTCAAGGCTGTCTATCAGCGGTACATGGGCTGGTTCGACGGCAACCCCGGCCGGCTGTGGCAGCATCCGCCGGAGGCGGTGGCGCCTCGGTACGTGGCGGCGATCGGTGGCCTTGACCGGGTCGTTGAGATCGCACAGGAAGCCTTCGATTCCGGTGATTTCCGTTGGGCAGCAACATTATTGGATCATGCGGTGTTTACCGATGCCAGCCACACGAAAGCCCGGGAGCTCTATGCCGATACCCTCGAACAGATGGGCTACGGCGTGGAATGTGCGACGTGGCGCAACTTCTTCCTGTCTGGCGCAACCGAATTGCGCGATGGCAATTTCGGTACGCCGGTGAATACGACGTCGCCGAGCATGCTGAATCAGCTCACTCCGGAGCAGATGTTCGACATTCTGGCGATCTCAGTGAACGGGCCACGGGCCTGGGATCTGGATCTCGCACTTGATGTGACGTTCGCCGACCTCGACACCAACTACCGAATCACCTTGCGTAACGGTGTTCTGATCCAGCGCAAACGTCCTGCTGAGGAGTCGACCGCGACCGCAACGGTGACGCTGGCCACCAAGATGCGGCTGATGGCCGCCGCAGCAGGTGATTTCACCTCGCCCGGCCTGCAGGTAACCGGTGACAGTGGTGCCTTGCAGGCCCTGCTCGGTGTACTCGATGCACCAGACCCGAACTTCAGCATCGTCACCCCGTAGGAGTTACCCGGGCAGTCCACCGTCGGCTCGCAGAATCGAACCGGTGGTGAAGCTCGACGCATCCGACATCAGGAACAGCGCCGCACCGACGATCTCGGCAGGGTCACCGGCCCGCTGCAGAGGGTGGCGGACGAATGGATTGACGTCGCCGAGGTTCCACGCCCTACTGATATCGGTGAGGAATGGACCGGGCATCAGCGTGTTGACCCGGACCGTGGGCCCGTACGCGATGGCCAAGCCCTCCGTCATCGCGTTCAGCCCAGCTTTGGCCGCCGCGTAGGGCAGATACGCCGGGTGTGGCCGCAGCGAACCGTGGGTGCTGACGTTGATGATCACTCCGCCACCGTCGGCGACCATCCGTTCACCGATCAGAGCCGACAGCCGGAACGGGCCCTTGAGATTGAGGTTGATCACGGTGTCGAACAGCTTCTCGGTGACGTCGGTGAGTTTGTCGTAGTTCGGTGACATGCCTGCGTTGTTGATGAGCACGTCGATCTTGCCGAACCGCTCGTAGGCAGCGTCCACAAGTCCGTCGAGTTCAGCCCATCGGCCGACATGCACGCCGTAGGGCATTGCGGTGCGCCCGGTGGTTTCCTCGATCTCGGCGGCGGTGGCCACGCAGCTGTCGTACTTACGGCTGGCGATTACCACGTCGGCGCCGCAATGGGCGGCGGCCAACGCCATCTGGCGGCCCAGCCCGCGGCTGCCGCCGGTGACCACAACCACCCTGTCGGTGAGGTCGAACAGCCGCTCTGGGTAGCTCTTGCCGCCGCTCATTGCAGATCCTTCCGGTGTTGGCCAGGTCGGGCACCCCTATCGTTGCAGGCATGCAGATTCTGCTCGTACGCCATGCGTTGCCGCTGCGTACGCAGATCGGTGAGGGCTCTGATCCGGAATTGGCCGGGGCCGGTTGGGAGCAGGCCCGCAGGCTGCCCGATGCGCTGGCACGCTTCCCGATCAGTCGGCTGGTCAGCAGCCCGCAGCGCCGTGCCGTCCAAACTGCCGAACCTGTCGCTGCCGCGCTTGACTTGCCGGTAGAGACCGACGATCGCTTGGCTGAGTATGACCGTGGGCACTCGCACTATGTGCCACTCGAGCAGGTGCGGTCTGAGCGACCTGATGACTGGGATCGAATGGTGAAAGGCAAACTTCCCGCCTCAGTTGACGTCGGCGCGTTCATGGGCCGGGTGAACGCGGCACTGTTGGACATCGTCACCGCAGCCAAGCACGAGGACACTGTCGCGGTGTTCGGCCACGGCGGTGTGATCAACGTGATCCTGCACGAGATTCTCGGCACGGCACAGGAATTGTCATTCCCGATCGAATACACCTCTGTCACGCTGCTGCGTTATTCGCGAAAAGGCACGGCGACGGTGGCTGCCATCAACGGCGTTGAACACGTGTGGGACCTGTTACCGCGCAATCGGAGATGACTACCGCCGACGCGCGGCCACCAGGTTCTTCTTTGCCACCCGGCGCAACTGAAACATCCGCGCCGCGCTGACCAATGCGGTGATCAGCCCGCCGCAGACCGCCGCCAGCAGTATTGCCACGCCAAGCTGGAGATTCCAGTGCCAGCCCAGGAAGGTGAACGGTGTGGAGGCGGTGTTCTGGGCGATGAAGATCAGCAGAACTATCAGGATCAGGAACCCGAGGATCAGTGAGGACCACAGCGCCGCTGCTCGAGTGAACTTCACCTCCGATCCCTGGGGTTGGGAGGGTTGGCTCTGGGAGGGTTGGCTCTGGGAAGGGTGGCTGATGTCCGGCTCCGCCGCCATGGGCGGTACCGGCTCGCCCGGTACCGGCTCGCCCGACGAAATGTGGGGTGCGCTGCTCATGAGCCCATCCTTGCCCTGTGCCGCCCGGAAGGAAACAACCAAACCGGCAACGAGCCGATAACGTCGCATCCGGGGCCCTCAGAGCCTCCCTGAACACACCAGCGGCGATCCGTCGCTTACCGTGGAGGGGTGGTGAATGCAGACGACGATACGAGCGTCATGAAGTGGCCGGCCATGTTGACCTGGCGCTCCCATGATCTGACTCGGATCGAGTCCACCCGCGTCCACGTATCAGGGAATCGGATCAAGGCCTATGGGCGAATTGCCGCGGCGGCCACCGACACCCATCCGGCTTTCAGCGCGTCCTATGACCTGGTTACCGAAGACAACGGCGCCACCAATCGGTTGTCACTCACCGTTAGCCTCGCTGAGCGGGATCGGCAGCTGTCGATCTCACGCGACGAGGAGAACATGTGGCTGATCACTGACCATCAGGGCCAGGCCCGGGACGCCTACGACGGCGCCCTCGACGTCGACGTCGTGTTGAGTCCGTTTTTCAACGCCCTACCGATCCGCCGCGTCGGATTGCACCGCCGCGCTGACTCGGTGACCCTGCCGCTGGTCTATGTGAACCTGCCCGAACTGACGGTCGGCCCGGCATCGATCAGCTACAACAGCTCGGGTCCCGACAGCGGCAACGGAATCAAGTTGCACTCACCGGTTGCGGAAACCACCGTTGTCGTCGACGACGACGGATTCATCCTCGACTACCCGGGCCTGGCAGAGCGGATCTGATCACTGCACCGGAGCGCCCGGCGGCGGCAAGCTCGTCACGCCAGTTGTCCTCACCGAGTATCACGGTGAGGATCTCAGGCCGCGACAGACTATCGAATCGAACGCGCGCAGCGTGTCCGGAATCAACCAGCTCGGCTACTGAACCGTTGGCCGCCAAAGAATTTCGAGTGCGTTGAAGAAATATCAGCGCGTGGTCAAGGGCCGGGATCAACTCAGCAGCGTTGGCTTCACACATTGCGCGGACCAGATCAGGTGCGGTTCCAGCCACCCGGGTGCCGTCTCGAAATGATCCCGCCGCCAGTGCGAAAGCCAGCGGTACTCCGCTAGCGGTCGCGGCCAGCGCCTCGGCGAACAGATGCGGAAGATGCGAGACGGCCGCCACGGCGGCGTCGTGCTCGTCAGACCTCGCAGGCACCACGGAGGCTCCGCAGTCCAGGGCGAGGTACATCACCTGCGACCATATCTCGGCGTCGACGTGTTCATCAACACTGATTACCCACGGCGCTCCGATGAACAGTCCGCCATCTCCGGCCGACCAGCCGGAGTATGCGGTGCCAGCCATCGGATGGCCCCCGACATAGCGGTCGAGCAGACCGGCTGAGTGCATCTGCTGCAGCACCGCACCCTTGACGCTGATGACGTCGGTGATCCGACAGCCGGGGGCGAGCTGGTTGATCCGCGGCAGCAGCCCGGCGACCGCCGGCACCGGGACAGCCAGAACGATCAGCGCATCGTGCTCAGCGGCCCACGCCAGTGCCTCGGCCAGGTCGGTGGTGGCGGTAAAACCGTCGGATCGGGCGGCCTGACAACCCTGCGCCGATCGGTTGTAACCGAGCGCCTGCCTGCCCGCCGATACCGCTGCGCGCAACACCGACCCGCCGATGAGGCCGAGCCCGAGCACGCACACGGGTGTCTTCGTCACGCTTCACAGGTTGGCACATCGGCCTGAGGGTCCGCTCGGGAGCTAGTCAACTCACCTGGTCAGCGACTACCGTAAGCGCCCATGGAGGCACAGCGGGCTGGCCGCGAACCAGGGGCGCCGAGCTCCGGGGACACCCCGGACGGATTCGCCGTGGCCGTGGTTCATGAGAATGCGGCCTGGCGGTGTTCGCCGATGAGCGCGAAGGCGTTGACCAGTCTTGCTGACGCAGAGACCGAGTTACGGGAATTGCGAAGTGCTGGCGCGGTGTTCGGCCTGCTCGATATCGATGACGAGTTTTTCCTGATCATCCGCCCCGCGCCATCGGGTACCCGGCTATTGCTGTCGGATGCCACCGCCGCGCTGGACTACGACATCGCCGCCGAGGCGCTGGAGAAACTCGATGCCGATATCGCCGCGGAGGATCTTGAGGACACCGATCCTTTCGAGGAGGGTGACCTGGGCGTATTGGCCGATGTCGGTCTCTCTGATGCAGTGCTCGGTGTGATCCTCGCCGAAACGGACCTCTATGCCGACGAGCAATTGGGCCGTATCGCCCGCGAGATGGGTTTCGCCGAGGAGTTCTCGGCGGTTCTCGACCGCCTCGACCGGTGAATGTCCTTCCCGCCGACGAAAGCCTCATCCGTGCGGCCCTCTGCGCGGCCGGTGATGTCGGACCCGACGACGTTCCCATCGGTGCGGTGGTTTTCGGTGCCGATGGTGCAGAACTGGCCCGTGCCGCCAACGCCCGCGAAGCACTCGGCGACCCGACCGCGCATGCCGAGATCCTGGCCTTGCGTGCCGCGGCGCGGGTTCTGGGCGACGGCTGGCGACTCGAGGGTGCGACGCTCGCGGTGACGGTGGAACCGTGCACTATGTGCGCGGGCGCTCTGGTGATGGCGCGTATCGGGCGTCTGGTGTTCGGCGCCTGGGAGCCCAAGACCGGAGCGGTCGGTTCGCTGTGGGACGTGGTACGCGACCGTCGACTGACGCATCGGCCCGAGGTACGTGGCGGCGTGCTGGCCGGTGAGTGTGCTGAATTACTGAACGGCTTTTTCGCCCGCCACCGCGATTTGGGGTAGTCCGAGGCGAACCGTAAGCTTTCCCGCGGTGGCGTGTCCGAGCGGCCTAAGGAGCACGCCTCGAAAGCGTGTGACGGGTAACCCCCGTCCGAGGGTTCAAATCCCTCCGCCACCGCCATAACCACTCGGTCAAGCAAAGTCGCCAAGCGTTGACTGATGGCACCGCTCTCAGCTAAGGTTTTAGCAATCCACAGCTAAATCTCAGTAATTAGCGGTGACAGGGGTTGTCGATGTCGGGGAACAAGCGCCTTGCGCGGGCTGGAGCTGCGGCGTTCGCCCTCGGAGTGGCCGTGGCTGGTACATCTGGAGCAGGCATAGCCGCTGCGGCGCCTGGCGAAGATGATTCCCCCTCGATGTCGTCGTCAGGCTCCTCCTCAAGTTCGACATCGCCAGCAACCCCGGCAGATGCGGCCTCCGGGCAGCAGAAAGCCAAGCCCGCCAGGCGTGCGTCCCAGCATGGCGGGTCTGTCCCCGCTCCGATCACTGGACGTGACCGGTTCGGAATCCCGGGAATCACCCCTAACCCCAAACCGTCGAAGGCCCAGCCTCTGGCAGTGGCAAATCCGCTTGCCGCGGCGTCCGGCATCGGCGTCGGTAGCGGAATTCTCCCGGCCGTGTTTGCCACTCCCGGATCGACCACGACCCCA
>Ga0194038_1000914_pt1 | contig 12805 bp, 13 predicted proteins | sample JunL226m_MetaG_FD_148630 | JGI IMG/M metagenome (GOLD analysis project Ga0194038, IMG submission 148630) | Anoxic zone freshwater microbial communities from boreal shield lake in IISD Experimental Lakes Area, Ontario, Canada - Jun2016-L227-6m | ecosystem: Environmental > Aquatic > Freshwater >...
CTTCTTGGCATATATCATTCCCCGAATGAGGTAGTGAGCGTGTGTCAGCCATTCTATAGCCATCGGTATTCATCAATTCGGGGAGCCAAAAACGTAGGCATGGCTGGTTTTGGAATTGGCACCCACAAGACATTGCTACTATGCCGTCACATTGCACCCTCATTATCGGCACCCAGAATCTGCACCTGCCACCGTATTCAAAACAGGTGATAAACCGGGACGGATTTCCAGCCACTGGGTGGCGGCATAAGACTTGTTCCGACCTCCCTATGAACAAGAGCGCGTTGCTGGACTTTGTCAAGATACGCCGTGAAGTTGAGCCTTGCGCTTATACATAGCCGCAACCACAAGCGGCGCACTCATTGCAGACAATCCACCCGCACCTGACACATTCCTGATCCACAGAATTGTCGACGCTTGCTTTGCAGTTATAGCAATGCGAGGCTCGCGGTGCGTGGCTTTGCGGCTGCAATCCTTGATAAATTCCACAGCCAAGCGTTGCTAACCGATCTTTATGGCGTTGCGAAAGGGTTAGCCGCAATGCGTTAGACCGATCTTCAGATATACGTCTATGCTCGGCGGCTAACTCTTGGCGGTGCGGCAGCACTCGTAAATTCTCTTCTTTAATCAATTGCTTTAATCGCATACAAACATCTGAAATGCTTGTGCCTATGGCAGACAAATTCTCCAGATCATTGCGTTTCGCCCACGCTCTTCCTTGATACGCGCCATCCATGAAAGCGGCGATAAGGTGGTAGTCCCCTACAAATTCTTCGTGGCGATCAATACCCATAGTTATTTTCAAGCCTACCTATTTAGTCGCCCTCATTAGTCAGTGCAGACCAGCGTCAGTGGTGAGAAGTACAAACTGAGCAAAGCAAGAAAAACGACAAGCAGTTCGTTAGTCCGGCTCATAACACTTCCCTTCTTGTTGAAACTGAACAGCCGCGTCATGCGGGTTCTGGAATACTCTAACTAGGATTCCCCATAAGCATATCCTGTGCATTACCCAGTCCACTCAAATAAGCTCCACCGACCAGCAACAAATGCAATTACTTGCAGGGTCCGACGCAATACGCTATTTGCCCGAAACGGGACGGCCCATTCTCGGGATTGCTATGCCACCGCCTTATCTTTGAACGAAGCTCTGCAATCGCCTGCAAATTTGGCATCGGGGGCAGGGATGAACACCCCACCAGTTCTGCCGGTTGCAGCCGGTGACTCATGCTGAATTTACTCTTGGTACGAACACAGCCTCAGTTTGATAAATTTACTGAATTATGCCAACCGCAATGGCCCTGCTGAATCCGCCTTATTCCAAAATACTTTATGAAGGAAAGTTGAAGAAAGTAGGTGTTATGGTATCGCCGCCGTGGGCAACACTGTAAATGAATCAGGTCGCGGCGATCATCGTAAAGAGTGCCTCACAGACGGTTCATTGACACAGGGCCTGTTCTAGGAAGGCCATGTCCGCAATATCTTCTTTCTTTGGTGGTGTGTAGTTGCTCTGAACCTTCTTACCCACGTCCATCCCTAGATCGAACATCAGTTGCTGAATGTTCCTGCCCGTAGCCATATAAGCATTGTGAAATTCGATCAGGTCACGAAGGCAGGTCCTAAACGACCTAAGGCTAGGAGTTTCCGAAAGGAAGTCTCCAACATATTCACGAGCAACAGGCCAATACCGAACCACCGTATAGGCCAAGTCCTCAGAGGCGATATTGTGCTTCTCAAGGTCTGCTTCAAGGTACGTGATGCTAAATTTCTCACCGTCGAAAAAGCGAAAGTCCTTCCCAGTGCTTTCCTTGTACCCCCTCTTGAAACCAGCTTCAAACCCAGTGGAAGAAGAGGAACTGTTCTTCTTGGTATTAGGTTTGGCCGTATCAGACCCAGTATCAGCACCGGCCTTTGGAGATATAGGGGCATAGGATAATCTGCGTACCTGCCGTTTCTTATAGTCCACTTGCCTTCTATATACCATCTTCATTTCTCCTTACTCAATTCTGTAAAGACTGCCAGAGCTACTCTATGCTCTTTACCCTTAGTTCTTGTACTCTATAGTCCTGTATGCAGCCGACAATTTGACGGTTTAGACACTGCATAGACCGACAATCTGACGGGTTATGCTGGGTACTCCCCGACAATTTGACGGGTTACGCTGAGCTAACTGGGACTCCAATCCTTTAAGATCGTTCTTTGTTTGCTAGCCTTCTTGCCGAGTGCAAGATGGTCGTTAAACGAGCAGACATTGATCGATTCACCCAACGTACATAGCTTCTCAAGGTTCAAGAGAAACTTCGTCTTGACGTGACCGTTTCCACGGATACACGCCGCATATTTCCCTTGAAACTTGTCGCCCTTCACCGCGTTGTAGCTGGTCGTATTCTTGTACGTAACGCCAATCTCAGCGAAATGCCTCTGATACGTCCGTTCTTCTATGTGCGTGCGTTCCACCAGACATCTACTTTCCCCCATCGCTGAGCAGGGAGAAATATGCATATCAAAGATCAAGACAGCTTCGTACCTCGCGTGCTGGATCAAGGCCCATAGAATATCCACAGCCTTGGGTGATATGGATTCCTTTTCAAAAATCCTAATCTTGATTTCAACGTTGTCCCTGCCCCAGAAGGAACAAGGGAAAGGCGAAGCCAGAATTAGCTCGTAGTGTGTCGTTATATCTGGATACACGGGATGTCCTGTAATACCATCAACCGTACCCTTTTGCCGCTTCTTGGGAGCCTTCGTCGACTTATTGAACGCACTTAGCGGGATAACCGCAGCCACGGCTAACTTGCCATAGGCGGGTGCGGTAGGCATGTCAGTTCACCACCGCTTGTGTAAAGTTGGACTTATCGAAGTCCCAATTGACCTTGAAGGAGTACTTGTCTATTCCATTCCGGTTTTTTGATACGTAGATTTCCTTCGTCAGCAGCTCGTCACCATCTTCAGTTGTGTCGCGGTCTTCCGCGATGTGCATCACAAACGAAGCCACCCGCCCTATCTCGTCGCTTCCGCCGATGTGTGCCGTGGATACCTTGTTGCCCTTGCCACGTTTGGTCGATTCCCGATTTTCTTGGTAGGCGGCGAAAATGGGTATCTGGCACTCCACGGCAAGGTCCTTGAGTTGATTAACCATAGTTCCAAGCCTTACCCATTCAGGGTCATGCCCTTTGGACTTGAATTCCATCAAGTAGGCAGCATCAACAAATAGAACGTCTGGCTGGTAGGTATGTACGTCACTCCGCAGGCTATCAATTGATACCTTTCGTGCAGTTTCAACTCCAGCAAACGTAATTGGCTTATGGTTCGCAGCTGCCTTCTTCTGTATCTTTCCAATCAGGTTGGTAGTCAGCTCTTGCGCGTTGATCTGCTGGACGTTGATACCAAGGTCAATCGCCAAGTGCCGAAACTGCATAAGCTCACTATCCATTTCACACGAGACGAACAGAGCCTTCTTGTCCTGAACCGTAGAGCAGTGGTGCGCCATCTTCTGTAGGACGAAGGACTTGCCGCTACCCGGTCTGCCCACTGTGCAATGCAGCTCACCTTCCCTGATGCTAGGAATATTGCAATCAATTGCAGGGTAGCCGGTTAGTGCGCCGCCGCCCAGCAGTGTCTTCTTGACGTACTGGGCATAGACCGACAAGGCTTGATTCGATGTGGTGTACCCGATGTCCTTGCGATCAAGCAAGGTGAGGTTCGTTACCATTTCCATCGACAGGTTCTTGACTGTCTCAAAATCCTTTTGCTGAAAAGCTTCAACGATGGCCTTCAGCGACTGGTTGGATTTGGCAAACTTGCGCCTATCGATGACATTGTGTTTGTAGAACTGTATCGGCTCGTCGGGGATCAATTTGCTGATGTAGTCGCCCATATCCCCGAAGCTAACCAAGGTTTGCTTTGTAGGAAGGGCTTTGTACTTGGTGACGTGGTCCTTGATCCTGTTAAATATCTCAAGGTGTTCACCAATGAAATACTCGTGATCCACAGTTGAAGCAAAGAACTCTTGGACCGTGCCACGAGCGAGATAGGCAAGCAAGGCGGCCTCGTTTGCGCCAATAGTCATGACTCGGCCCCCGTACTGAGGACTTCAATCTCCGCATACCGAGCTGCATCGACGGTGTTCGTGTCTTTATCTACAAATCTGGCGTTGCCTCTAAATACGTAGGCTTGTGTTGCCCATTCGCGGACGAGCTGGTATGGTTGAAGATAGCCAGTCAGGGCGAATATGTCGGCGTAAGTTAGTACCTTGTTATTGAAGGTGAAGCGGAGAAGCGGGTACTCCCGAGGTGAGCAAGCAGGGCCGCCCATCTCAATTCCGCAAACAACTGCAACTGCTCCAAGATTTCGAAGTGTCCAGTACATGTTTCTATCAATTGCAATATCAATCATTTCATTCGTCCGTAGCTTGTTTTTGTTCGCCGGTTAGTGCAGCGGGGGCAGGCGATAGCTTGATCGACCTGCACCTCGCTTGCCCACACGGTAGGTGTCTTGACTGCCGACCACAGCCAGTCCCTGAAACTAGCGGCTGACCAGCCTAAGCTCACCCGGTGCGTGAATATATTGAACACATTGAACGTTCCCGCAGCGTATGTGTTCAAGGAAGCTTATTGCCGCGAATTTCATAACGTCCCGCGTACTCTCAGGAAGAGTCTGGATACGCTCCGAAGCCGCTAATATTTTTTCCGCATCGACTCCCAGCATGTTGCCGATGTGCCTTGCTGTGCGGCAATGGTCTTTGTAGGAGAACCAATACTTAGTAGAGGGCTTGCGAATATCGTCGCAGCATTCACAATGCTCCCCATAGTTCGGATACCAGCGCCCGTCTCTATCGTAGCCGCCGTGAGGCTGCACCTCATTTGCCTTCCGAAGTGAGTAGATCGTTCCTGCGATCAATTCCTTCTCTATCGCATAGCGGTCCTGCGCCACCGAAGGAAGCCCGAGAACGGAAATGTAGGAATAGCTTTGGCCGATTAGCTGAGCGGCGACATTTGTTGTACTTACTTGCAGCATGATGATTCTCCTATGATTAAATTCCCCGGTACTGGGGAAAGATGGTGGTGGTGCTTTTGGTTGGTCAACTGTCCTGAGGTTTCTGCTACCCACCGCAGAACTTCCTCACGGTTCCAAGCGGTGACCCGCGTTGACAGTTTTGTTGGAGCCGGAAAGTCGCCACGCTTGACCATCCGCCAAAGCGTCGACGCGCTGACTGGCAGAATCGCGGGAATCAGTTGCCGCAAACGCAGAAAGCCCGTAACGGGCTGGGCGGTGCTTGCGGTTGATTGCTTTGACATGGGCTGCTCCGGTGTGACTAGCGATGAACTAGCCACCATTCTTTCAGAGCAGTTTTTTATAGCAGCCAGATGGCAAACTTTGTTGCCAGTTGGCAAATCCGATCTATTTCTTTAAAGCAGCTAAGCCCTTCACGATGTACTTACGTAGGTTGGTATCGGATACCCCGTGTGTATTCAAAACGGCTTTCTGGGCATCGGAGAGGGACGCCAGCGTATTCTCAACATCTGTCGAGAGTGCTGTACTGTTGAGTTCCTTGGTCCATTGACCTGCTTGGCCTTTGCCTTTCGCAATTACCAAGCCAAGCATACCGATAATTCTCAGCAACGTTATTTCTCTCTTTTCCGAAAGATTATCGTCGGCTGATGCTAACCCTCCCGCAATCTGTTCTTCAGCCTCTACCATTGGCACGACAAGGTCATCGACCGTGACCTTTCGTGGCGGATCAAAGAGTACGCCATGTCTTCCATCTCTCCAATGGATATAGCCGACATTAACTAGGGTTTCGCCCTTGCTGGCGATACGCTGAAGGTCTTCCCTGTCTAGCGTCAGCACCCCACAATAACTAAATTGTGAAGGATCGGACTCATACGTTGGCCGATCAACACCCGCAGGCGGGGATTTCAAATGAGCAGCACCGAAGTCAGGTACCCCAACTACCAAGTTCCCAGCGCATGAAGCTATAAGCAGTTCAAGAACTGGTACTTTCCTTTGCGCCGCAAGTTCTTCTAAGGCCATGAAAGACCGGATTAACTTGCCCTGCTTTTCCATTATGACTCCTGATGCGGTTCGCATCTTCGATGAATATGTATAGCTAGTCGGTAGGCTGACGGTAGCTGATCACGCATCAGTGCTTCTTGGGTCGTCCAGAAGTTACATGTTTAGAACAAATGCAACCCCATGCTCTTCCACGATAATGGGCTTTAGGCCGAGATGTTCTTAGTCTCCATCAAGTCACCTCCTTTTTAATTGGCACAACATTCCATTCTTTTCCCAACTCGCATGACAGAAGGAATGCTGACCATAGCTCTAGGGCCTTGCGCCGTTCGATCAGATAATCGTGCTGGTCATACACTTCAACCAACCCACCAAGGCTGTGGTTTAGGCACCGCTCGGCAATAAGTATATCTACGCCAAGTGCGCCAAGATGACTACGACAAGTTGAACGAAGGTCATGCGGGGTGAATCGGCGGCAGTGTTCGCCGAGCGTGTTGGTGCAGAACTTGTTTATTGCGGCGTTCAGCGTCACAGGTTCCATTTGCACATCACCAGCATCTTCGCTCATACGGCATCGGATCGGCAGAACGAACTTTGACCCAAACGCCAACGTCTGGAGTTCCAAGAACCATCCCGTAACTTGGTCAGTAAGGGGGATTACAAAATCTTTAACATCATCACCTCTTGCCGCCTTAACGCCACGCCCCTTTATATTGGCGGCGGGGATTGTCCAAAGACGGTTCACGAAATCAACATGTTCCCACTCCGCAAATACGAGTTCGCCAATACGTGTCCCTGTTGCCAGCAAAATCTTAACCATCAGCGCATTCTGTGGTCCTATCGCCGGAAGTCTCGGAAGCAGGTACTTCAGTTCCACCGTGTTAAGCATGATCCTTGTGCGATTCACTGGACGAGGCCCGAGCACAGCGTTTGCCTTGACATGCGCCGTCGGGTTAAATTCAATCACGCGACGAGCAATTCCATGCGCGAATATCGCACGTAACTCCCCAAGTACTAGAACAGCGATATGCAAAGATTTCTTGGAGGCCCGTTCAGCAATATCAACAATATCTCCCGATCCAATATCTCGGGCAGGTAGGCCACCGATCATCGGCATCACATAGTCCCGCAGTCGCTGTCGCTGCCCTTTGATCGTACTCTCTTCCAGTCTACCTACAGCCTTTTCAAGGTAATCATCTGCTAAACGACGGAATGTCCATGCTCGTGCTGCGGCTTGCTTTTCATGCCGCTTGTCACGGGCTATATCGACACCTTGCTGCACCTTGCCACGTGACTGTCCCGCCAACTTTCTAGCCTCCGCAAGACCAATATCTGGGAAGCGGCCAATCGTCATCTCTTTTTGTGACTTAGCTCCCGCTGCTCGATACCGTAATACCCATGCCGCCGTCCCCTTCGCTGAAAGGGTGAATGTCAAACCATCACCGTCAGACTTTGCTAACGGAACACCGGCCTTAACCCAGTTTCGTATTTGCAAATCAGTTAGCTTTCCCATAGCCCCCCGCAAGAGTAGCTAAGGCTAATGGCTAGCTACTCAGTAACCCCATGACTACTAACATAGCTACTCAATTAGGTAAGGATTTTATGATAGCTCATGACACAACAAGAAACAACAAAGCCCGTATTAACGGGCTTTGTAGGCATATTCTGGTGCAACATGAATGTCAGGGACACGCTATCATAGGTTGCATAGCGTCAGTTCGAAATTGACCATTGCGTCGACCTGTCGCGGCCGCTGATCCATGTCCGGGCGGACAAACCGGATGTTGATGGCGAACTTGCCGGCCGAAATTTCAGGCAGACAGGGGTCCCCCGGTCCTGTCTTGAGGCGTACCAATTGCGCATTGCGGCCGCTCAACATGAGCTGAAAAGCGCCGCGCTGAGCCGTTTTCTGCTCTGACCGGCCGGAGGCACGCAGCAGGCGCAGCACGATGGCCAGTCCGTCGCGGATCGGCAGCATGGGCGCGAGCCAACCGCGGACGTCCTGTTGTCGCAGCGCCGCGTCGCGATGCCGCCAATAGTGATAACCCGGCAGGTCGAACTCGCAGACACCACCGGGAATAGCGGCGCGATTCTTGATGGCCATCAGCCATTCGTTTTCGCGCAGATAGTGGCCGATCTTGCCATGCATGGCGAGCATCAGCGCACTGGCCTGCTCGATTTCGTAGAGCGCACCGGACAGTGCATCCTCGGAGATCTCGGGGTTGTTGCGGAAGGAAAGCAATATCTGGCGCTGGCGTTCGAGTTCCTGTACCAGGTCGAATTTCAGCTCAGCCCGGCCGGCAACCTCGAGAATCTCGAACAGCGCGACGAGCGCAACATGATGCTCCATGGCGCCTTCCGCGGCGGCGAAATGAGTGACTTTGTCAAACAGATCTTCGAGCCGCAACAGCGTTCGAACGCGCTCGCTGAGAGGGTATTCGTATGTGATCACACGCTGGCCGAATGGTAAATTCTGGAGATTGTGACCCAATTCGGTTCAAACCTCAACCGACATGGCTGCAAAGCGCGAGATATTGCCGGTGCAGGCACTCTATCTGGGGGGGCAATCCGGCCAGTTCCCCATCGTTATCGATGACATCGTCGGCTGCGGCGAGGCGTTCTGAACGCGCGGCCTGCACCGCAAGGATGCGTTCAACCTCGTCCCGGGCCAGCTTGTTGCGGGCCATCACGCGAGCGATCTGGGTTGCCACGGCGCAGTCCACAACGGCCACCCGATCCACGCGCTTGCGGTAGTCGCCGGATTCGATCAATAAGGGCACGACAAGGATGACATAGCGGGCCGCCGAATTGGCCGCGAGCTGCCGATCGCTCTCGCTGCGGATCATCGGATGCAGGATCGCCTCCAGCCGCTTGCGCGCCGAGGGCTCGGCAAAGACCAGCCGGCGCATTGCTACCCGATCAAGCGCGCCTTCGGCGTCCAGCATTCCGTCGCCGAATTCGGTGCGAATCGCGGATGTCGCGGCCCCGCCGGGCGCCGTCAGGGCGTGGGCGGTCACGTCGGTGTCGATTACGGGCACGCCGCGTTCAGCGAACAGCCGGGCGACGACGCTCTTGCCGCTGCCGATGCCGCCGGTGAGTCCAACAACAACACTCATCGGCCGGTCACCGTGCGCACTCGCCGGCTGTGGCGCCGGCATAGGCTGCAATCAGCTTCGGCAGGTGTTGCAGCAGCATCTGCGTCGACGCACGCACTTCGGCTTGGGCTTTCAGGGCGCGTTGCTGACGGGGTTCCAGGCGCGCCGAGCGGATGCCGCGCTTTGTCAGCCCCTGCAAGTAATCGCGTGCTGCAGCTTCAGTGGCGAAGCCGGCAAGAACGACTTCATGGCGGCCGCCCTCCAGCGCCACCGCCTTGTGTCCTTCGATGCCGAGGCGGGTCAGCTCCGCGACTTTCTTCTCGGCCGCCGCCATGCCGACCAGATCGCCGATGACCGCAACATAGACCACCGGCTCCGCCAGCGGCAGGATCTTCGCTTGTCCGGCAGCCGCTTCCACGGCGGCCTTCAGCGCTCCGGCCTCGGCCATGCTCAGTCCGTTGATCAGACGGCAGCCCGGCTCTTCCTTCTCTATCGCCGCTGCGCCGGTCACGATGCGCAGCTTCTCGGCCTGCAACTGCTGCCCGAGCCGCTGCGTTTCGCGGCCCTCGTCGGACGTGCCGAAATAGCCTTGCGCCCAGGCAAAGAAAAGCAGATTGCCAAAAACCAGCAGGAAGAAAAACAGCCGCATGGTCATCCTCCCCTATTCCGAACGAACTGTGCGCCGCACTTCGCCGGCATCGCAAATAGCCGCATCGATAACGCCGCGAACCACATCGCGTCGCGTGATGTGCCCCGGCCTGAACCCGGCGCTCAATGCGCGGTAGGCAAGCTCTGCGGCTGCGCGATTATCCTGACTATAGTTGCAGACGTAAAGATCGAGCGTTACCGAGTTCTGCTCCGGCCAGGTGTGAACGGCCAGATGCGATTCGGCCAGCACCAGGGCGCCGGTGGCGCCGGCGCCGGCAAATTGATGGAAAGCTTCGGCGACGACGCTGAGTCCTGCTGCGGCACAACTGTGGCGGCAGAGTGCAGCCAGCTCCTGCGCGTCGAGCAGCAAGCCACGGTCGCCTTCGCAGGCGTGAAATTCGGCAAGAATGTGCAGGCCGTTCATCCTGAGTGTCAGGGCTTATAGCGAGGATGCACAGGATACGCCGAGCCGGGCAAGTGTGCGCTCGGCGGCCAGCACGCCGCGATAGTTCGCTTCCTCGAACAGCGACAGGCCGGAAACATCGGCATGGGCGAAGCGGATGGCGCCCCTGCCAGCTTCGAAGCCGCTGCGCGCGCCGCCCCAGAGGCGGCCGGGCAGCGGCCGGATCATGGCGTGGGCATGACGGTGAATGTCGATCTGCGTCGTCAGCTCGCGAATTTCCGGATGCGGCCGCGACAGGTCGTTCAGCACTTCCCCGGCCCATGCGTTCCGGCTTTGCAACAGCTTGCCCGGGCGGGAGGACGATTCCTCGTGCAGCGCGCGATACCAGGTGATCGTGGTCGGCCCCGCTGCGTAACGCAGTTGCTGATGGGTGGCCACTACATAGCCGAGACCCGGGCTGTCATGCAGCACATTGTCCCAGGCCAGCGGATGGCCGGCGCGCGTCTGCGGTGCAGATGAAAGCGCGAGATTCGCCACCACCCATGGGGCATATTCAGCGCCCCGGATGGCCGCCAGCCATTCCGGTCGCGGCGCGGCGAAGACGTGCGGCACCAGAAACAGCGGCGCGGCCCAGATCAGTTCGCGGGCGATGATGCGCACGCTGCGGTTTTCCGCAGCAAGGTAGACGTCGCAGTTGATCTCTTTGCCGCGCTCTTCCACGCTGAACACCAGTGCGCCGGTCCGTACCCGGTCTGTGCTCGTCCGCGCCAGACCGCGTGCCAGCCAGGCATTGCCATCCGGTGCGGTTAGCACCTGTCCTTCGCCGTCGCGGCAGGCAAAGTAGTGCAGGCCGGCCCATGCCGAAGTCTGCGCCGCCGAGGTGCCATAGTCGTCGCGGCAGGCGTAGTCGGCGAGCCAGTAAAGACCCGGGGCGGTGTAGCCTTCCCGCAGCAGCCAGTCGCGCAGCGTCATCCGGTCCAGCGCCAGCAATTCCGGATCGCGGCTGGACAGCCCCAGCGGCAGGGCGAAGGCCCGTCGCCCGGCATCGCGTCGCCGCCGCAACCCGGCGACATGCTCCTGGAAACGCGAGTACTGCGCGCGCTCGGCTTTCGATACCCCCAGCGTCGGCCACAAACCCTCCTGCCAGTAGCCGTTGATGTAGAGACGTTCCTGCGGTGCATGGCAAAGAAATTTTTCGTCATACAGCGGCACAGCGGCATCCGGGTCGCCCTGCAGGACGCCGAGTTCGGCCAGCAACTGGCGCGTCGCTCGCGCTTCGCGAGGGGGCAGCGGCAGATAGTGGGCGCCCAGCGGGTGTGCCGAGACCGGGTTTTTTCCGGCGCGGGAATTGCCGCCGGCCTCGGCTTCCAGTTCCAGCAGCAGGAAATCATCGCAGCCCGACCGGGCCAGCTTCCACGCCGCCGAAAGCCCGCCGATGCCGCCGCCGACAATCACCACGGTGCTGCGGTGCGTTTCAGCGGGGGCGGGGAAGTCATGCTTGCGCAAACGATGGCCGAGCGTGTCGTTGGCACCCGTGAGCACACCCGGCGGCAGCGGCGGTGCCGCTCTCGATCCGCATGCTGCCAGCACGCCGCCGGCCGAAACCCCCGCAATGAAGTCGCGCCGCCGCATGGCTCAGTGGTGGACGCCCCGGCGCTGTTGCCGCAGCCAGGTTTTGCGCAGTTCTTCGACCACCCACATCAGCGCCGCGCCGGCCAGCGCCAGCACCCAGACATTGGCGCCGACAGGTGCCGTGCCGAACAGCCAGTTGCCGGCTGCGCTATAGACGATGAACAGGATCACGCCGAGTTCCGCCACCAGCCCGAGGAAAATGTAGGGGTTGGCGAAAAATCCGGCAGCGAGCGAGGACTTGAACGGGTGGCGGCACAGCACCACATTCATCATCTGCATGACCACGATCGTCGCCAGGCAGGCTGTGGTCGCCTGCAGGTAGATGGGATCGCTGCCGGCCAGACTGCTGCCGTAATGCCATCCCGCCGCATCGAGTACGTAAAAAAACACCGCCATCGCCGCCGCCGCCTCAAGCACGCCGAGGAACAGGTAGGCGCGCAGCAGCAGACCCCATGACAGCAGTCGTTCGTGGCGCGCCCGCGGCGGCCGCTGCATGACGTCGGGATCGGGCTTCTCGGCGCCAAGTGCCAATGCCGGCAGCATGTCGGTGCCGAGGTCGACGGCGAGAATCTGGATGATGGTCAGCGGCAGCGGAATGCGCAACAGGACGAAGGCGAGATAGGGCACCAGTTCCGGAATGTTGGAACTCAGGATGTAGGTGAGGAATTTGCGGATGTTGTCGAACACCGCGCGCCCTTCCTCGATGGCGGCGACGATGCTGGCGAAATTGTCATCGAGCAGGATCAGGTCGGCGGCCTCCTTGGCCACATCGGTGCCGGCAATGCCCATGGCGATGCCGATGTCCGCGGTCTTCAGCGCCGGTGCGTCATTCACGCCGTCGCCGGTGACGGCAACGATCTCGCCTTTCTGCTGCAGGGCCTGCACGATCAACATCTTCTGCTCGGCGGCGACGCGGGCGAAGATGATCTCGGGGGCGTCCAGCGCCAGTTGCAGCTGCGCCTTCGAGATCGAGCGCAACTGGTCGCCGCCGATCACCACCGGCTGCTCGCCTTTAACC
>Ga0194038_1000916_pt1 | contig 12802 bp, 13 predicted proteins | sample JunL226m_MetaG_FD_148630 | JGI IMG/M metagenome (GOLD analysis project Ga0194038, IMG submission 148630) | Anoxic zone freshwater microbial communities from boreal shield lake in IISD Experimental Lakes Area, Ontario, Canada - Jun2016-L227-6m | ecosystem: Environmental > Aquatic > Freshwater >...
TGTTGGCCTGACACCGCTGACCATCCAGATTCAAAACGGAAAAGTCGTTGTGGTTGGCCCTGACAATTTGGCGGAAAGTAAGCCGTTATATCCCATGAAAGCCAAGAAATAGGGTTTGGCAAAGTAGCATTCAGGTGGTTAGTCTGTAGTTTTGACCTTGAAAATATTATTAAGCCACGAATCACACGAATCACACGAATGACACGAATCATGTAGGGGCGACCGGCCGGTCGCCCACACCGCGCCTCCTCATGAAAAACGCTCTTGTGTCGGCTAATTTTCATTCATTGGAGCTACTAACACCACGGCCATGAGTGTTTACAGTGAAAAATGCTTCCCCCTTTCGAAAAAGGGGGGAAGATGTCCGCTTTTTATCAACCATCGGAGCAAGCATCATGGAATTATTGCCACAGGCCACGATAGACGGCCTTTTGATCGGCGGAATTTACATCACCATCGCCATCGGTTTTTCTCTGGCCTACGGCGTTATGCACATCATTGATTTTGCTGTTGGCGAATGGATCATGCTGGGGTCTTTTCTGGGATATTATCTAAACCTGTGGACTGTCATGGATCCATTTATTCTCTTGCCGGCGATTTTTCTGGTTTTCGCTTTGATAGGATACCTGGTTCAGCCCCTGGTTTATCGGGTAATCAGCGGCAAAAAAGGAAATCCCGTCCTGATGGGACTGGTCTTTACGTTTGGACTGGCATTAATGTTCCGAGGTCTTGCCTTGACCGGTTTTGGATTTTATTCCCACTCCATTCCTTCCGCCATTTCTCAAGACTCCTTCTCTTTGGAGATGGGCAGCGTTTTTATCACCATCCCTTACGTGCGTCTTGCAGGACTGTTATACGCCATCTCCATCACCCTGGTGCTTCAGTTTGTCCTAAAGAAAACTGACTTTGGCCGGGCGGTAAGAGCCCTTTCCCAGCACCGCGAAGCCGCTGGATTGATGGGGATAAACGCCAAGAAGATCAGCTCTTATGTTTATGGCATTTATGTGGGACTCAGCGCCATGACAGGTGTCATCATCGGCAGCATTTTCACTCTCAATGCACAGATGGGCGGAGAATATACGGTGCTGGCGTTCTTTATCGTTGTTTTGGCGGGCATGGGATATCTGGCTGGAGTTCCATGGGCGGCGTTTCTGCTGGGCCTGGTTCAGTCGTTTTTCCTGATTTACCTGAATCCCAGTTATACCCTGATGGCTGTATTCGTTATTCTGTTCACCATTTTGTTAATTTCCCCCAAGGGGCTTTTTGGAAGAGGCGTATGAGCCGAAAGTATATCCTACTGATTCTGGCATTTGGTATCCTGCTGGCAGTGCCTTCAGTGATCCATGACACTTTTTTCCTGAGGATTGTCACTGAAGCTATTCTGTGGATTGGCCTCGCCATTTCCTGGGATGTCCTGGCAGGCTATACCGGTTATTTGAATTTCGGGCATGGCGCCTTTTTCGGTGTCGGGGCCTACACCACCGCTCTGCTCATGAAGCTATGCGGCTGGTCTTTTTTCTTTGCACTTCCGGTTGCCGGAGTGGCGGCCGGTATCGTTGCATTGATAGCCGGCATTCCGACGCTTCGGCTAAAAGGCGCGTATTTCGCCATAGCCACCTGGGCGCTGGCCCGTGCAATTCAACAAATGGCGCTGGTCATGGATATCACCGGAGGACCAGACGGCATGAGGCTTCCCACGTTTTTACATCCCGAGTTTTTTTATTACCTCATGCTCGGGGTTGTTAGCGGTATCTTTGCGCTATACTGGTTCTTGCTGGAAAAAGCTCCTTTCGGACTTAAGGTCAAAGCCATCCGGGAAGATGATCAAAGCGCCATGTCTCTGGGACTGAACCCCACCTGGATCAAGCTCCAGGCATTTATTCTTTCCGCAGTCCCCACCGGAATATTGGGGGCCATTTACGCATACTGGATCACCTATATTGATCCAGCATCCGTTCTGGGAGATCTGGTTACGGATCAAGCCGTTGTAATGGCTGTTTTCGGAGGCCTGGGAACCTTGATTGGACCTGCCATTGGGGCCATCATCATCTTTTTGTTCAAGACTTATTTCTGGGCGTATTTATCTGATTATCAGGTCCTTTATTTGATAATACTGGGAGGAGTGATCGCCGTCAGTGTCGTATTCCTTCCCAATGGTCTCTGGGGAACGATAACAGGTTATCTGCAAACCCGGCAAGCGTTAAAACAAGCACCAATTTCTCAAGGAAAAACCGATAAAGGAGCCAATAATGTCTGAACCTCTCCTTCAGGTGAATGCCGTCACCAAAACGTTTGGAGGACTACACGCGGTGTTCCAGGTATCCTTCCACATAACTCCCGGCGAGATTATTGGACTTATCGGCCCCAACGGTGCAGGGAAAACGACCCTGTTCAACGTGATCAGCGGCTTTTACGCGCCCAACAAAGGACAGATACATTTTAAGGGACAGGACATCAGCGGAAAGCCGCCGTACAAGCTGGCGGTTCTTGGCATAGGCCGCACCTTTCAGGTAGTGAAGCCTTTTGCCGGGCTGACTGTTCTGGAAAATGTCATCATCGCATCCTTTGCACGCCATCCCAAGCGCCGTCAGGCGGAACAACACGCCTGGCGAATTCTGGAAACAACGGGACTTGCGGATCGGGCCAACGACCAGGCTTCCAGTTTGACACTGGCAGGCCGAAAACGCCTTGAGGTCAGCAAAGCCCTGGCCCTGGAGCCGTCACTACTCCTTCTGGATGAAGTGGTTGCGGGCCTTAACCCGACAGAGACGGACCGGACTATCGAACTGATTCTATCCTTGCGCGAGCAGGGTATCACCATCTTGATCGTCGAGCATATCATGCGGGTCATCATGAACATAAGCGATCGCATTGTTGTACTCAATTTCGGCCAGAAAATCGCGGAAGGCATTCCGAGGGATGTTGTCAAGGATTCCGGAGTAATCCAGGCATATCTGGGGGAGGCGCCAAAATGAATATTTTAAATGCAAAATCGGTTTCGGTCTATTATGGGGATATTCAAGTACTGTGGGACATTTCCTTTTCCGTCCCCTCCGGACAAATCGTAGCCCTTCTGGGAACCAACGGTGCCGGTAAAACCACGGCCCTGAAAATGATCTGTGGACTGCTTTCCGGCGCATCCGGCAAGATAGACTTTGAAGGAAAGCTTATCAGCGGCCTTCCGGTCCATGACATCGCCAATCTGGGAATTACCTTGGTCCCCGAGGGGAGGCAGCTCTTTCCCAAAATGGATGTAGAGGAAAATCTCCTGATTGGATCATATCTCAGCCGAACACGGGTTCATCGGGCAAAAAACCTGAATAAAGTCTATGAACTTTTTCCCCGTCTTGCCGAACGCAAAAACCAGACTGCTGAAACCCTTTCCGGCGGTGAACAACAAATGGTGGCCATCGGCAGGGCCTTGATGCAAAGCCCGAAACTAATCATGTTCGATGAGCCGAGCTTGGGGCTGTCGCCGATTCTGGTACAGGAAATGTTCCGGGTCATTGAAGAGCTTCACAACCAGGGCCTGACGATTTTTCTGGTCGAGCAGAATGTTCACCAGACGCTTAAAATCGCCGACTACTGTTATGTGATGGAAAACGGCCGCATCGTCAAGGAAGGCACGGGAAAGGATATGGAAAAGGATGCCTCGATCCGGGAGACGTATCTGGGGTTCTGAGCTTCACGTCGATACAAATGCCAATTATCAGCCTTCTCTTCGGGAAGGGGTAATTTTTCTTGTTCGTGTATATCAATCCACTCATCAAGAATCTTACAAAGCTGTTTATAAACAACCGCCTCATTATCGCCATGGCAGCAGGGACCAAGGAAGCCTGGAATTGAGCCAATATAACAATTATCGTTTTTTGACCACTCAACAATTTTCAAATACTTATCTCTTGTTCTCATTATCATGGACCTCCTTTATTACCCTTCTAACTTCCATTTCCTGGTATTGTTTTGCATCGTCGCCGGGATTACCAGAAATTGTAATTTTTACCCCTGAAGGATGAAGAAAGTTTTGATGACTTCATTTTCCTCCGCGATTAACAAAACCAAGGTTTTTGACTTTTTTTATCAGCTCGCGAATTTTCAGTGGCATTAGATAATATCATACTGATAATACGTTTTCTTTGGAGCTAAACGAGCCAAATATATCTGGATATTCTTCGTTGGCCAAATATATCTCTGGCGCTCGGAACTATGCTTCACGATTCACTAAGCGCCTTACCCACTGATCCGGCAAAAAAGCAGGCTGCCTGATGATCGCCATAAATGTCGCAAAGCTCCGGCTCTTTCTGGCTGCAGACATCTTCTGCATACAAGCACCGAGTATGAAACCGGCATCCGGATGGCGGATTGATTGGGCTGGGAACATCGCCTTTTAGAATGATACGATGGCGCTTCAGGGTAGGGTCCGGCAGGGGGGAGGCAGAAAGAAGGGCCTGAGTGTAGGGATGAAGGGGGTGGCTGTAAAGTTCTCTGCTTCTGGCGATTTCAACGATCTTCCCCAGATACATGACGGCCACGCGGTCGCTGATGTATTCCACAACACTTAAATCATGCGAAATAAAGAGATAGGTCAGCCCGAATTCACTCTGCAAGTCCTTCAATAAATTTATTACCTGGGCCCGAATGGAGACATCCAGCGCCGACACCGCCTCGTCGCAGACCATTAGCTTGGGATTTAGGGCAAGGGCCCTGGCAATACCAATTCTCTGGCGCTGTCCCCCCGAAAACTGATGGGGATAGCGCCGCATAACTTCCTGCCTGAGACCCACGACATCAAGCAGATACAGAACCCGATGCTCTCTTTCTTCCCTGCTTTTCATGCCGTGAATCAACAGCGGCTCGCCAATGATTTGGAAAACGTTTTTTCTGGGATTCAGGGATGAAAACGGATCCTGAAAAATGATCTGCATCTGCTTTCTAAGGCTGCGCAATTGCTCCGGCGGGAATGTAAGAATATTTTCGCCTTCAAAATAGACTTCACCCGATGTGGGTTCTTCCAGGCGAAGAATGGCGCGGCCCAGTGTTGACTTTCCGCAACCCGATTCTCCCACAAGTCCGAGCGTTTCGCCCTGCTTAATCGAAAAGGAAACGCCGTCAACCGCCTTTACAGCAGCTATCTGTTTAAGAAACACGCCTCCCATAATGGGATAGTGCTTGACTATGTTGCTGATGCGAATAATCGTAGGGGTTTCAGGTTTGGGGTCAGGCATATTTTAGGCACCGCGCCTTATGATTGGGTCCTGTGGAAACCATTTCAGGCTCAATTTGCCGGCAGTCTGAAAACGCATCCGGGCACCTGTCGTTAAACATACATCCGGATGGCAGCTTAAGAAGCGACGGTACCATGCCCTTGATGGTATTCAGACGATTTCCGGCACTTCTTCCGGGGACAGGAATGGACTGAAGCAGACCAACGGTATAGGGATGTTTGGGGTTGGCGAACAAGGTGTTCACATCCGCATATTCCACAACCTTGCCGGCGTACATGACGGCGACATTCTGGGCCATTTCGGCGATGACACCCAGATCATGCGTAATAAACAGAATGGACGCACCAATCTCGGACTTCAGCTTGTTCATGAGATCCAATATCTGCGCCTGTATGGTCACATCCAGGGCGGTTGTGGGTTCATCGGCAATCATCAGGCGGGGGTTGCAGGCCATGGCCATGGCGATCATGACCCGTTGGCGCATTCCGCCGCTCAGTTGGTGGGGATAGTCGTTCATTCGCTTTTCTGGAGCAGGAATTCCCACAAGGCGAAACATGTCAAGAACCCGATCCCGGACTTCTTTTCCGGATGATTTTTGATGGATGCGAATGGATTCTCCCACCTGATTTCCGACCGAATAAACCGGATTCAAGGATGTCATGGGCTCCTGGAAAATCATGGAAATCTGGTTGCCTCTGATTTTTCGCATCTGGGCTTCGGAAAGCTCAAGAAGATTGGTTCCCTGAAAATCGATTCTGCCACTAACGATTTTCCCAGGAGGCTCAGAAATCAATCGGATTATGGAATGGGCGGTCACGCTTTTCCCGCAGCCGGATTCCCCCACCAGACCCAGAGTCTGGCCGGAATGGATTGTCAGGCTAACATCATCGACCGCTCTGGCGATCTGACCGCGCACATAAAAATAGGTTCGCAGGTGCTGAATATCAACATCCGGTTGGTTTGGATCCATTTAATATTTTCTTTGCGATCTTTGCGCCTTTGCGGTGAATTAAAACTCAGTCATTGAAAAGCAATTCAATCTCTTAATCGCGGGTCCAGGACATCTCTGAGCCCGTCGCCGAACAGATTAAAACCAAGGACAGCAAGCAGTATCGACAGGCCAGGCATGGTCATGACCCACCAGGCGCGCAGAGCCATTGATCTGCCATCGGCTATCATGGCACCCCATTCGGGCGTTGGCGGCTGGGCTCCCAGCCCAAGAAAACTTAAGGCTGCTGCATCCAGAATCGCCGAGGCAAACCCGAGCGTTGTTTGAACGATGAGCGGCCCCAGACAGTTGGGGAAAATGGTAACGAAAATGATCCGCAGATTTTTGGCCCCAACAGCCCTGGATGCAGTTACATAATCCTTCTCACATTCTTCAAGAACAGAGGCGCGAACAATGCGGGCATAGCGGGGAATATAGATAATGCCGATGGCCAGCATGGCGTTTCTAAGACTGGGGCCAAGATATGCGACCATGACAATGGCCAGCAAAATGTGGGGAAAAGCCAGAAGAATGTCCATGGAACGCATGATCAGGCTGTCTCGAATCCCCTTGTAATATCCAGCCAGCGACCCGAGAAGCGACCCGGCGAAAAAAGCCACCCCCACGCTGAACACAGCGACCATCAGAGAGACTCTGGCGCCATAAATGAGCCTGGATAAAATATCCCGGCCCAGGTCATCGGTCCCCAGAATATGCTTCCATGTTCCGGCATCATACCAGACCGGCGGCTTCAACTGGTCATAGAGAGCGGCCTCAACCGCACTGTGCGGACTTAGCAGCGGGGCAAACAATGCAGTCAGGATAAAAATCAGAACAATGATGAGCCCGGCGACTGCGGTCTTGTTTCGCCAGAGTTGTTCGATCTGATCCAGAAAAGGATGGCGATCTTCGCAATTTCGAGTAGGGCTCATCTGTATCATCAATATCCAGTACAATATTATGTTGTCCAATAACCCTCATGGACAAACGATCTTTACCTTGCTGTTGGTGTGATAAGGTGTTACAAAGTCGGGTAACATCCACCATTTTCAGGGGTAACTATCAGGGTAACTTAAAAAACATTCAGGGTATTTTTAAAAAGTTCCCCCTGATTTGAATAATGTGGAGACTATTATGGCACTTACAGACACCAAAATCAAGAACACAAAGCCATAGGCGAAGCCTTTTAAATTATCCAATTGCGAAGTACCAGCTTTTGAACCCAAATGGTTCAAAATGGTGGCGATTTAAGTACACGTTTAGCGGCAAGGAAAAAGGTATATCGTTTGGATGTTATTAAGCTGGCATCAATCCCATTACTTTCCAGTAAACTACACTCACAAGGAGTCCCATAATAACAGCAATGGCATAAAGAAAGCCCGCTATCGCTACTTGACCGCCGGACCATCCTCTAGATTTGGTACAGGTGTCGCTGATCATAATAAATGGTTGATGATAAGCTAGGAAATAAGAGTTCCCGGCTGCAATAAAGGCGACGCTAATCAAGGCAGGATGAAGTCCGAACTTCTGATAAAGTGGTATAAAAATTGGAGAAAGGATCGCAAATGTCGTAAAACCCCAAGGGATATCAATAAAGCGAATAACCCATAAAATTACTGTCAGAAACAGAAGGAGTAGGAGCGGAGATCCGGCCATGGAAAGAATGCCTGGTTCGATAAACGGTTTAGCCCATTCCGATACCCCTGCTGTTTTAAACATGGCTGATAAACCGATTACGACACCGAAAAAGTTGATTATATCCCAGCTTACGCCTGTTCCAATATCAGGAAGCTTGATGATGCCAAAGATCATCAGCGCCACAAAAGCCATCATCGCGGCCTCCGGTGTCTTGATTCCTGTCAGGTTTTCGGTTGAGAACAGGATCAGGGCGATTACTAGTACGACGGCGCACACGATCTCGTCTTTTGTGATTTTCCCCAAGGCAGCGTATTGCTCTTTGAACGCTTCTCGATTCAACTTAAGGGGCTCACTGGGCTTAAGTACAAGATAAAGTAGCGCCAGATACACAACAGTTATGAAAATCCACGGGAATGCCATGTACTGAAACCATACCCCGGGAGTTATAAGAGGCTTAATTTCCGGAGGATAAAAGCCCATCATGAAGATTCCCCAAAGTGAACCGGTTTGCCAGCCAGTCCCCGGCAAAAGTGCTGTGGCGAAAGCCACAAAACAGATAAATGCTGAGCCTTTGGATTTGTCCTGAAGACCGCAAGCCTCGACAAGGCTCATGGCAATGGGCATGACAATCGCAATCCTAACGGTAATAGAAGGTGTGAGGGCGGAAAGGAGCATCCCGATGATGAACCAACTGACGCTTATACCGAAATAGCTGGGTTGGAATGTTTTAAGAACCGCATAGGATATCCTTTTCCCCAACCCCGTTTTCACCAAAGCAAACCCAAAGAAAAGCGCTGGTAGCAAAACCCACATGGCGGAAGAGGTATAACCTACAATGACAACATTTAGGGGGAGTTTCAAAAGGAGTCCCCCGGCTACGATGATACCGGCGCCCGCAAAATAAGGGAGTGTGCCAGGTCTGAAAATCCAAAATGATAGGCCCAATAGCGTCACTGCAATCACGCCGTTTCCCTGAGGCGAGAGGCCGGTAAAAGGTTTTGCAATCAATATGATTGCAGCAAGCACGACCGAGAAAATAATACCGGTCATTTTTGAATTTATAGCAGGAGTCTTTGCTATTTTTGATGAAATAACTGCTGCTTCCGTCTGACTCATTAGAACCTCCAAATATTTGTTTTACTTTCAATAGTATTTCAATTAGACTGGTGATGAAGAGTCTTAACAGAGTTGTTTTGTGAGCTTTGTAGTCAAGTTATGGCCCGGCGGACCCGGGCCAGGTCGATTACATTTGTTTATCTTTATTCCAGCTTCGCTGCGATCGCGGCCCTTAACGCCACCTTGTTCAACTTTCCGACATTAGTTAGTGGCAGAGTGTCAAGCAACTCAAGACGCTCGGGAAGCTTATATTTGGCTATGCGCCGCTCTTCCAGCAGAAAACGATTCAGCTCGGCCAAGGACAGCTCTTTGCCGGGCTTGAGCACTACGAAGGCGCAAACCTTCTCCCCCAACACCGGGTCCGGCATAGCCACACAGGCGCAGATGTTTACTTGGGAATTGGCCAAGATATGATTCTCAATCTCCTCGGCGCTGATCTTCTCCCCGCCACGATTAATGCAATCCTTCAACCTGCCCTCAACGACGATATTGCCACTAGGATGCAGCCTCACCAAGTCACCAGACTTATAGAAACCATCCGCGCTGAAGGCCTTGGCGTTATGCTCCGGAGCTCGGTAGTAGCCGCGTATGGTATGCGGACCCCTGCACCAGAGTTCGCCCTGCTCGCCGGGCATCACTTCCATCTCGGTTGCTGTATCCACTATTTTGAATTCGTCAGCCGGGGATTGTGGACGGCCCTGGGTGGCGAAACGCACCTCATCTGGATCGTCCCGGCGGGTCCACAAAAGTGGCCCCTCGGCCATGCCAAGGACTTGCTGGACATCGCAGCCCAACTCCGGCCGGATGCGATAAGCTACCTCGGGGTTGAGCTTCTGGCCGCCAGTCAAGATCATCTTTAGGGATCGTAGGTCGTACTGGTTCCGATCAGGGTAGTTAAGCATCCCGATTATCATTGCCGGGACCGCGGTCCAGTGAGTGACCTGGTATTTTGGGATCAACTCCAAAGCGGATTGTGGAGAGGGAAGGTCGCTCAGCACCTCACAACCACCACTCGCAGCCAAACCCATGAATCCGGGACAGGCAATGGCAAAGTTGTGCTGCTGTGGGATAGCCATCAGCATGACGCTACTCTGGCTCAGGTCGCAGACTTCGGCGTTACAAAGAAAGTTGTAAACGTAATCGTTGTGCGTTCTGGGTATAAGTTTTGAAATGCCTGTAGTGCCACCCGACAACTGGAGCACGGCCGGCAAATCAGTATCTGGTCGGGGCATGGTCCAGTCATCAATTCTTTCCTCAATGGGGTCGGCCAGTAGCCTGTCCAGTGAGTGGAAACCCTGCCGGGGTTCGCCGCCGGTTACCAATACCATATCGAGCGAGGGGACCTCCTTCATAATGTTTTCAGCCATCTGCTGCTTGTCATTATTACGGTATGTAGATGATATTGCGATACATTTTGCTTCTGCGAGCTTTGCGAAATAGCCAATTTCGGCCTCCTGGTGAGGGGGGAGAGCCATGATGGGGATTCCCCCTGCCTTGAGAATTGCAAGATAGGTCAAAAGCACTTCCGGTTGGTTGGGAATTTGTAGAATTACCCGATCATAAAGCTTGAGTCCCAAGGCTTTCAGGTGAAGAGCCAGCCGGTTGACCAAATGCCCAAATTCCTGATAGGTGTAAATTCGACCACTTTGCGCTGAGATAAGCAGCGGCTTGGACGCAAAGCGCTCAAAAGATTCATCCATTATTTCATTTATTGTCTTATCCCGCCAGTAACCCTCCTGACGGTAGCGTTGTGCGAATTCCGTGGGCCAAGGAACAAAACCTTCCATACATTTCTCCTTTCACTACCTCCACCGGCGACATGCGGGTGAAGGCAAAGCACTGCGTTGTTAAATTTGGACTTCGACCTTATCGCTTTCATGAACAGCATTGTAGAGATTGCGAGGAATCATTGCGTCTCCAATCGCGTAAAGTTCGTCGCAGAAGTACTCGATCTCGTGTACCAGATTTTGTAAGGGTGTGCAAGGTTCGGCCACCACGTCCATTATAGGAAAATGATCAATTTTCATCTTCCGTTGCGTCTGCCCCGAGCATGGCTGTTAGTAAAAGCAAGTTCTGTGCCTTTTACATCTTTCTTTATTATTAGATAGTTATATGTTGCCTATCATAGACTTTGAAGTTTATTTTCAATAGATATTGAAAAATTTTTACAATTTGCCAATATTTATTGACTTGTATGGAATGGAGTCGTATTGTAAAAGTGGGTCGGGGTATAATCAGGTTCTCTGACGGTCGTGCATACAATACTTTACGACCAAGCTTTTGTTCGATGCTGCACCCATACATATACATTGATTCTTTCCGAACACAGGGATCAAGGGCCAGAACGGAACGTGTTAAACTTTTTCATGATTAGAGCTTTTTCGATTTCATCGTTGAAGGTTGCGGCAGGAGATGCCTGCCACCCAGGTGATTGTGATCACGGCCTTTCAGGATATGGAGAACACCATCCGCTGCATAAAGTTGGGAGCTTTTGACTTCATACATAAGCCTATAGATATCAACGAGCTGGACGCCGCCCTAAATCGTTTCGATAAAGTAAGCCTTGCCCAAAGGTCCCAGCAACAGTCCGAACCAGCTATGTTTGCCTATCCTTCTGAAGGGATGCCGTACATCGTGGGAAAGAGTCAGGCCATGAAAGAGGTCTTCAAAAAGATTGCAATGGTCTCGGAATCCAGGGTCACGGTGCTCATCCAAGGTGAGACCGGTACGGGGAAAGAACTGATTGCACGGGCCATTCACTATCAGGGCACCTCCCGAATCCAGCCATTCATGGTGGTGGATTGCTCTACTTTAGTGGACACGCTTACTGAGAGTCAACTGTTCGGCTATGAAAAGGGCGCCTTCACCGGGGCGGAAATTACTCGCAAAGGAACACTGGAGTTGGCCGGGAAGGGTACTATTTTATTTGATGAACTCGGCGAACTGCCACTACGGCTTCAAAGTAAACTTTTAAGGTTTCTGCAAGAGAAGGAATATACCAGGGTGGGGGGCAGTCAGATCATGCATTCCAACACCCGCATATTGGCCGCCACAAATCAGGACTTGGCCCAGATGACCTCCGATGGGCGGATGAGGAAGGATCTTTTATACCGCCTACAAGTAGTGACTATTCATGCTCCATCGCTGCGAAACCGTCGATCTGACATTCCCCTGTTAGCCTGCTACTTTCTGGAAAAAATAGGGCGAAAGCTGGGGGTGCCGGCCAAAACTCTGACCTCCGAGGCTATAAGCCAACTGGAGAGCTACTCTTGGCCTGGCAACGTGAGACAACTTGAGAATAGCCTGACCAGGGCTGTGGTACTGACAAGGTCATCTGTATTAACTAACGAAGACATAATGAACTCTATTTCGGAGATAGATGGAGCCTCATCACAGACTATATCGGAGAGAACTTTAGCCGAAGTGGAAAAAGAGCACATACTGCGTGTGTTCATGGCCAAACATGGACATTTGGGAGATGTCTGCCGCACGTTGGGAATCAGTAGGCCTACTTTGAGGTGCAAGCTTAAACAGTATGGCTACGATTAGCAATCCCTCTGTGTCAATGAAGGTGAGACTGATCAGTTTCCATGTTTTGCAGTTGCGCGGCGAGGCCGGGCAGATGCAGGTCAAGTATCCGGCAATCGGACTGGTTCACAACGTCGGGGTAAAAGAAAAATCATCGAAAAAGAGCATCAAGTCCAGGCGGCTCAGGACTGGATGGGATAATGATTACCTTCTGAAGGCTCTGGCCAGTTAATCTCCAAATGCGATTACCCTGCGCATCGGTAGTTTGCCCTTGACAAATCCCCCCGATCACATTAATAGCTACAAT
>Ga0194038_1000917_pt1 | contig 12801 bp, 16 predicted proteins | sample JunL226m_MetaG_FD_148630 | JGI IMG/M metagenome (GOLD analysis project Ga0194038, IMG submission 148630) | Anoxic zone freshwater microbial communities from boreal shield lake in IISD Experimental Lakes Area, Ontario, Canada - Jun2016-L227-6m | ecosystem: Environmental > Aquatic > Freshwater >...
CTCAAGCGCTGGCCGATCGGCCATGCGCTTGGCATAGGCCGCCATCTCCACCGAGATCGGATCGGGCGCTGGCGCTGGGGTAGGTTGCACAGCTGCCTGGTTCTCGGCCACCAGGGCATCAAAGCGTGCCTGTTCATCGGCCTGGCGTGCCAGTTCGGCTTGTTGCGCGGTTGCTCTCACCATGGCAGCGACTGACGCCACCCGTTGCCCTGCCCTGACCGCACGTGCCATCGGACCTTCGGGTTGCGTGGCGGTGGTGGGTGGAGCCGGTACTGTGGTTACAGAGATCGGTGCATGGGCTGGGTGTCCATGCATGCCACCCATGCCAACCCCCATGGCAGCACCGCTGAGCAAGCCCGTTGCTGCGTCTTCGCCAACACCCTTCATCGGGTCGGTCTGGCCCATCGCCAGGTTGCCAAAGTAGCGTTCCTGGGCTGACTGCGGCATTTCTTCGAGGACACCTTCGCTCAAACCTGATTTGGCCATGCGCATCGGCAGTGAATTGCCGAGTTGGGTGCGTGCACCGGTAAACATCTCGGTCCCCGCGTCGCCCATCAGCTTGCCAGCACCCACGGCGATTGCGCCGGTGCCAACACCTGCTGCCAAAGCGCCGGGGGCGTATTGCGACCAGGTCCGACCCGATTGCTGCGCATCCTGGGCAATGCTGCCCATGCTCTGCGCGCCTTCACTGGCCGCACCAATGGCCATCAGTTTGGTGCCTGCTGCATCCACTGCGCTCTGGGCCGCACGCTGTCCGGCAGGTGTTGCCAGTGCCGCCTGCATGGCAGAGGCTCCCGTCTTACCGGCAGCAGCAGCGGCGCCTTCTGCGGTTGCCAGCGCGGCACGTGCGGCAATGGCACCCGCTGCGGCACTTTGCATGGCACCAATTCCCAACATGCCGGCAAGGGACTGCGCCACCGACCCGGCGATGAAGCGGGGCTCAGTTGCGGCTTGTGCCAGCGTGCCCCAGAAGCCCTGGGCGTCTTGCACCCGCTGATCGGCTGCCTTCTGCGCCGAACTGAGGTACTCACCCATGGCTGCATGGGTGCCTTTGGGGTCGTAGCCGATGGCATCCATCCCCTGTCCCACCAGGCCACTAGAGAGCATGTTGCCCATGCCCACTGCCGAGGCTCCCAGATCGACCACACCTTGTGCGCCCTTGATACCCAGGTCGCCCAGGGTGCGTAAGACGCCTGCAGATTCGGTCGGTGCTGGCGGCGGCTCGTACCCCAGCCGTCTGGAGAGTTCCATCTTGTCCATGCCGGGGTAATAGACCTGGTGGATCACATCGATGGCCGAGGCATCGTTCAATCCTGCGAGTTCAGGTATCCGTTGGCGCGCATCGTTGAGGTTCATGGCCGAGCGCTCTCAGTAGCCATAGCGTTGGGCGCGCAGTTGCTTGAATTCGTTGATCAAGGCATTGGCCTGAGGGGCCTTGCCTGCCTTCACGGCGGCAATGCGCCGCTGCTCCAGGCTCACCAGTTCCGGGTCCCGCACAGCACCCTGAATCCGGCTCAGAAGGTCGGCCTGCCTTTGGGCAAAGCTTCGACCCGCCCAGGGGTCTGGCGGGGGTTGGTTCGGGCTGGTGGTTGATCCTGGCTGTGCGGTTGTTGGTGCCACCGCAGCAGCTTGGAGCGTCGACTGCATGCTCGCACTTGGTGCACTGGGTGCGGCCACCTTGGGTTTGTCGCCTGGGTTCAGTCCCAATGGGTCCGGTGTTGCAGCCGGTGTGTCCTCGGGCATGTAGGGCTTGAGCAGGTTGGCCATCTTGAGGGAGACGGCTGCGCGGTCTGCCATCAGCTTTTGCGCACCAGGGTCGTCCGCCCTGAACATGCCATCGGCCTGGGCTTTGTAGATCGCAGCGTCCATGCTCTTGGCTGCACTCTCCAGTGAGGCATAGGAGCGCTTTACCGCTTCGGGCACTTTGGCTTCGTTGTCAAACAAGGTCTGCTTGCGCAGGTCGTCGGCCTGGGCAAGTTGGAGGTGTCCGGCAGAAAGAGCAATTTGCTGCTGCTGCAAGCCCTTGTTGATGGTGAACTGGTCTTGGGACTGTTTGAAGGTCTTGTCCCAGTGTTGGGCATCTATGGCGCGCTTTTGCGCATCCAGGTGCCAGTCCACCAGTTTGTCGGCCGGAACTTTGAGCAGGGACTGAATGACTCTGAGCTCACCATCACGGTCGTTGCTGACTGAGTTGAACAGGCTGCGTTTGCCATCGGGCCCGGTCCTGTAAAACGACATGGTCTTGCCGTCGGCAGATGGTTCGGCTTCAAACTTGACACCGGCCAGTCCAAAGGCACCGGTATCGGTCATCAGCTTGGCAGCTCCCTGGAAGGTGCCCAGATTGCGCAAAGCGTCTATGGCGGTGGTGTTAAAGGCATCCCTGGCTTCTTGGGTCTGGGCGGCTTTGAGCTCAATGTCAGCGGCCTTGCCCTGGCGCACGGCGGTTTGCATCTGGATGGCTTCCATCGGCCGAGCGGTGGCAGCGTAGGCGGCTGCAATTCTGGCGTTACGGGCGTCGGGTGCGTCGTACTGCGTCTGCGCCTTTTGCATCGATACCTTGTCGGGATAGGCCACGGAGTTGACAGCAAAGGTCTGACCGATCTCGGGGCGCTGAACCGTTTGCACCATGCTCGCCGGCTCTGCTGTTGCCGGTGCCGGTGCTGGCGCCTGACTCAGGTTGCGCGTGAACTGTCTTGCATCCGAGGCAGCCACATCCGCTGCATCAACGCCTTGGGGCATTTGGTAGACCCGTGCGCCGTCGCCGGTGTTGAGTGTTACGGCGCTTTCGTTGGCGCTTGCTGGTTTGGCAGCGTCGGCCAGGGCTTGGCGATCGGTGTTGGCGCGATTGATGTCGGCCATGCGGGCATCAAAGAGTTGGCTGTTCTGGTCATCGAACTTGGCCTGGCGTTCATCTTCCAGGCGTTGGCGGGTGCCCTTGAGGTAGCCGTTGCCCAGACCGGCGAGCAAGGAGAGCATGCTCGAGCTCATGCTGCCTGCCTGTCGGCTTTGGTTTGTCGGAGTTGCTTGCCCAGGCGTTGAACCTTTCTGTCCAGCGCCGCAATCGCCGCCATGCTGATCCCGTTCATCGAGATCAGGTCAATCTGCTTGCCCCCCGGTGCCGCCGTCTCACCCATGGTCTTTCTGACGTTTTGCGCCATCGGGCCGACATGGGCACCACCATCGCCCTGCCCCTCTTGGTAGCGCCAACTTGATACCGGGGTGGCAGTGATGGCCTTCAGGGCTGCGGTGCCGGAGACTGGCTTGATATTCTTCTTGGCCTTCTTGTCGGACAGAAACGAAGCGATCTTGGCGGACCCCGCTGCCGATCCGGCAAACTGACCGGCCACACCTCCCAAGGCCCCCCACAGGCCACTGTCCTGGTTCTGGATCTGGGCCATCTGACCGTAGATGCCGCCCGCACTGTTATTGCCCTGAATGGCGGTGTTAAAGCCCTGCCCAGCCATGGTGGTGGCGCTTTGGGCCTGGGTCAATGGAATGCCTGCGTTATTGACAGCGCTGTTGCCGACATTCATCGCCACGCCAGCACTGGTGGCTTGGTTGCTGGCCAGGTTGCGGCCCAGGTTGGCTGCGTCCATTTTTCTGGCATAGCCTTGGAGTTCGGTGTCGGTGCGTGCTTTGTTGCTGGCACCCGCCACTGCGGCGGCCTTTTGCATCGAAGCCTGGTTGTTCAGTGCCAGCGCGGTGCCAGAACTGGGGTTGACGCCTCGGCGCTCCAGTGACCTTTGCATCTGGCCTTGGCTACTGTCAAAGGCTTGCTGCACATCGGCAGTGGCGCGTGCGGCGTTCTGCTTCTGGCGCTCTGGGCTGTCAAAGCTTTGGGCGTCGGCAATGATCTTGCCTTCCAGGGGTCGGAAGGTGTCTTTCTGGTAGGTCCAGTAGTCGTTGGAGATGGCGTCGTTTTGCTGCATCGACGCCAGTTGGGCGTCAGAGACAGTCTGCGCGGTGTCGGCTGCCTGCTGGCGCAGTGGTGCCTGGTCGGCATAGGCCTGCTTGTACCAGTCCAGGGCGTCCTTGGCCACCTGGGCATTGGCCAGCGCAGCAGCGTTCATGCCGCTGGTGTCGGTTTTACTGCCGCACAGGCTCATGGGGTGACCTCTCCCAAGTGGGCACTGAAGTTGCCGCCAACGTTGTGCATGCCAAAGCGTTGGTAGAGCCTTTCTGCAGCGGGACTGCTGCCAGTGGCGACACCGGCTCTGAGGTGCTGGGCTCCGACTGCCACCGCCCAATCGCAGAAGCTTTGCAGCAGCATCTGCGCAGCTCCACTGCCGCGGTGCGCAGGAGCAACGTAGAACAGTTCTTCACTGGCGAACTTGTGGCGACCGAACCAGGTGCTGCGCAAGGCGGCACCGAGCATGCCGACAACTTCACCGTCTGCTTCAGCGACAAACATCACCGAATGGGGATCAGTGCCGAGCCAGTCACTCAAACCCGCAATCGCAATGCCGGGGTCGAAGTCAAAGAACCTGAAGTCGGTTTCCAGGTGCATCTGCGCCGCCAGTTTGAAGATGGCCAGACGGTCGTTTTGTGAAGCGATGCGTGAAACGGTCACAGGAGCAGCCTTGTTACCCCGGGATGCGGGTTGCTGCTGCTACTGTCTGTCGGAATTGGTCGGAGTCAACGGTTGGGGGCAGTGGCCTGCAATAAGTGGCACGGCAACAACTTTGCAAGAAGCTCACGAGGTAGCATTGGTCGCGGCGCAGAGGCAAGTAGCTGACCTGCGCGAGGAGTCAGGTCGCAACATTGCAGAGTTGAAAGCTGAGCGTGACGCGCTGGCTGCGGCCAGATTTGAATTGCAGACAGAAAAGTCAGATCGTGAGAAGGCAGCCGCCCAAGTCTTGAATTTGACGACAGAACTAGCTGAAATGTCCTTGCGCCTAACTTCAGAGCAAGAACAGTCAGGTGAAAAGTTGGCCTTACTTCTTCAAGCTAAAGAAGCCCTTACCGACCAGTTCAAGAACCTTGCAAACGAAATTCTGGAGGAAAAGAGTAAACGATTTTCTGAACAGAATCAGACCAGCCTTGGCCTTCTCCTCGACCCTCTCAAGCTCAAAATCTCCGAATTTCAAACGAAGGTTGACGACGTTTACGTTAAGGAGGGCAAAGACCGTACGGCCTTGGCTGAGCAAGTGCGTCAATTGATGGATTTGAACCAAGTCCTCAGCGAAGACGCCAAAAATCTGACCCGTGCCCTGAAAGGGTCCAACAAATCGCAAGGCAATTGGGGTGAACTTGTACTAGAGCGCGTACTGGAGGCCTCAGGCCTGCGCAAGGGGGAGGAATACCACGTTCAGGAGAGCCATACCCGTGAGGACGGCTCGCGCGCTCAACCCGACGTAGTCATACATCTGCCAGAGGATCGTCATCTGGTTGTGGACGCAAAGGTCTCGCTGATTGCCTACGAGGACTTTGCAAACTTGGAAGACGACACCGAGCGTCAAGCTGCAATAAAGCGCCATATGGACTCCATTCGCAATCACATGAAGGGTTTGTCGGATAAAAACTATCAGACACTTTACGGACTGAAATCCCTGGACTTTGTTCTTATGTTCGTTCCAATCGAACCTGCCTTCATGCTCGCTGTGTCTCAAGACAAGGAATTATTCATGGATGCATGGCAAAAGAATGTTCTTTTGGTGAGCCCATCCACGCTTTTGTTTGTGGTTAGAACTGTGGCCCATCTTTGGCGGCAAGAGGCTCAAAACCGAAATGCCCATGACATCGCCAAGCGCGGCGCAGAACTGTACGACAAGTTTGTCGGATTCGTAGTGGACATGGAGTCCCTAGGCAACCGCATTAAGCAGGCTCAACAAGACTATGACTCGGCACACAACAAACTCACCAGCGGTCGCGGAAATCTGATTGGTCAAGCAGAGAAGCTGCGTGACCTTGGCGTCAAGCCCACCAAGGCGGTTCCGTCTGCCTTATTAGAAATTGCTCAGAGCAACACCGCGCTGCTGGAAGCAAACTACACATAATCGGCACAATTGTGCTGATGTTTGTCCCCTGATTTCAGCGACATGACTCTCGAGCAGCGTCTTAATCCCTTTGAATTCAGGGCTGATGTTTGTCCGTGCATCGTTCAAAGTCTCCGTGTTTTGACTGTCTTAATCCCTTTGAATTCAGGGCTGATGTTTGTCTACAGACGCGGGGAATGGGACAGGGACTTTGGTCTTAATCCCTTTGAATTCAGGGCTGATGTTTGTCCACAAGTGCAGATAGAAGCGAACAATGGCCAGGTCTTAATCCCTTTGAATTCAGGGCTGATGTTTGTCAGCGATCATCCTAGACCTTTGACCAGTTGCAGGTCTTAATCCCTTTGAATTCAGGGCTGATGTTTGTCATCAAAGAATTGGAAATGGATTTGCTTTACAAGGTCTTAATCCCTTTGAATTCAGGGCTGATGTTTGTCTGCAATGGTTGGCAATCAAGCCCCACGACGCGTCTTAATCCCTTTGAATTCAGGGCTGATGTTTGTCAGCGTCAAGCTCGGCACCTATTCAATCGCAGAGTCTTAATCCCTTTGAATTCAGGGCTGATGTTTGTCTTGATTACTGTCTATGCAGCTACGGCGCTGGTGTCTTAATCCCTTTGAATTCAGGGCTGATGTTTGTCATATGGATGCGTATTGGTCCGGGTTTTGCGAGTCTTAATCCCTTTGAATTCAGGGCTGATGTTTGTCGGAGGCCGCATGAAGGACTATCTTTTAGCAATGTCTTAATCCCTTTGAATTCAGGGCTGATGTTTGTCCAATCATCCTTCTGGATGGCATTTGAACAAGGTCTTAATCCCTTTGAATTCAGGGCTGATGTTTGTCTTAACCGATGGTCAGCACTAGTGACATTTTCGTCTTAATCCATTTGAATTCAGGGCTGATGTTTGTCTTGAATGCCCTCTGGAGCGCATTGATATGCGTCTTAATCCCTTTGAATTCAGGGCTGATGTTTGTCTTACCCCAAACGAGTTCAAGCTAATCGCAGTGTCTTAATCCCTTTGAATTCAGGGCTGATGTTTGTCGACAGCAAGATCATCGTCGAAGATGAAGTGGGTCTTAATCCCTTTGAATTCAGGGCTGATGTTTGTCATATGGAGACAATGGCGGACGGCACGCGCGACGTCTTAATCCCTTTGAATTCAGGGCTGATGTTTGTCGGCGCTGGCCCAGCAGATGCCCGAGCGTCTGTGTCTTAATCCCTTTGAATTCAGGGCTGATGTTTGTCTTCATGGCCAAAAAACATGTTTCGCAACAAGTACTTGCAGAGGTGGTTGACGATACTCGACAAGTCTCGCAGAGCCAATAGGATTCATCTTGAATGCAACCTCTCTCATAGCAGCAAGTCCTCAGGCAGGATGCTGCTGCCAAGTTTAGCCTGCCATGCGTTTACCGGTAACCGGTAGGCGCGCACATCGTCGGTTTGTGCATTAACCATCTTAGACAGCTGTACGAAAAGGCTCTCCATTTTCACGGCCGATGCCTCAACCATAAAGACAGAGTACTGCAGCGGCACGCCTTGCTTTTTCAGGTATCTGAAGACCCGCCCCAATCGGCGAGGGTCGGCAATGTCGTATGCTACAAGCCAACGGGTGTTCGCGTGTTGACTCATGTATGCAACGCCTTTAATGTGGTACGGTGCAGGCTCGCTAGGTGCACAGTCAGTGCGCTTGCGTTGCGGGCGCTCCAGCGTTCAAACAGGGTTGTCAGTTCGGCATCCGCATCGGCCCTATCTGCTAACCTTCCACAGCACAGATTCATTTCAGCCCACAGCAGTTCACACAGGTCCTCATCCAGTTCGATACCTTCCAGACGGGGCCCCCAAAGCAGCGGTTGCAAACCATGGTATGAGATTTGGGCAGCCACGTATGCTAGGCACAGACTGCGTAGGCCTAGCGGCAAGTGCACGGTAACTTTTCCGGCGTATACCCATTCTCTTTTGGCACCCTCCCACTGCTGAGGTGTAAGGGCATTTGCGCATTCGTTGCTCCAGCGGATGAGGACATCCATGCGCCTGGCGCGCAACCAATTTTGGTAGCGTGGCAGCCCTTCGGCTCCTTCGGTCCAGAGTTCCACTGCCGTGGCAAAAGGAGTGGGCACACGTTTTTGCGGGTAAATGCTACCCACGACAGTGCCTTGGGAGTCCAGCCAGGTGATGCAAATTCCGGCGCGCATGCACAATGCCAATGCAGGCCCACTCCAGTCCACCACGTCGGCACTGCTTACCACGCGTGCAACTCGCACCACGGGATAACGCATGACCTGGGCGCGGGCGTTGGTGACAACCAACGCCTCTGTAGTGGAACTCACGCGCTTGTGCTCACGGCTACCCAGGTAGAGCGCGCGGGCTCCAACGCCAGGTTTGATTGATCGCGGAGGCAGAGACATTTTCAGCATGCCTCTTCATCATCCCCATCTACGTTGACCAGCCATGCCTCCCCCTGCTGGCGCATATCACGCGCCAATCCCTGGGTTTGCACACGCAACCAACGACCCCAGGGTGCGCACTGCTTTTCCCACGCTGCGTAGAACACTTGACGACCGGCCTTCCCAAGGAGGCAAGCACCTTTGTCGATGCTGAAGTGGTCATCTCTGAGTTCTCGACGACGCAGCATCTCCCACACCCACAAGTCAAGCATTGGGCGCAATGGCTCGATCAGGTCGCTGGCCAGTGACTCCCGTCCAAAAGCAGGACGGTGATAGAACCCGAGTAGGGGGTCTAGGCCGGCGCTGCTGCACATCCGGATGGCTTGCAGGTGCAGCATGGTGTAGCCAAGTGATAGACATACGTTCACCGGGTCCCGCGGTGGGCGTCGGTTGCGTCCTTTGAAATTGAGAGACGGTGCAAACACGCCAGTCAGCCCATTGAAGTATGCACGTGCTGCAGCGCCCTCAAAGCCTCGCAGCCGGTCAAGCTCTGGGCAGTCGGCATCACGTAGGCTTTGCAGGATGCCTTCGAGTGTTTGCAACCCTTCATACAGCGGCTTGCGTGCGTCTGGCCGGGCCAATTGCAACTGTTGCAAAGTTCGGCATTGACGCGAAAGTTTTGCGCGCACTAGGCTCAGTGCCCATTGGCAGCACCAAAGTTCATCCAACACTCGCGTAGCTTGCGCCAGACGTACGGCAGCATCGTTATGTTGCGGCCCTAGCACTAGCGCGACCCGCCGCGGAATACGCGGACTTAGTAGCACCGTGCTGACGCCGGCTTCAGCAAGTTTCATCAGCACACCGCTGTCAAGTCGTGTTTGTGCTCCATGGATCACGCACCGATCAATCAACTTGATGGGCACGGTGCCACGGCGCACTCCCGATTCATATAGAGCGAGCGTCTCCCCCTCGCTTTTGACTTCGAGCTGGGAACGGTCCAGCAACAGCAAGCTCAACTTGGTTATTCCTTAGCCAACGTAATAGTAGTCCGGATCGCTTGGTTGCAGGGCTTTGCCTAGCGTATGCACACGACTGCGCGGATCCAATTTCAACAGCAAAAATCGGTCGGTGTCCATGTCCATCAGGACACCCATGTCTTGGACCAAAGAGGCTCGCTCTGGAGGTGTCAAATACAGTTCGTGAACTGACTTCTGTCCCCCTGTGGCATATGCGCGCATGAGTTTGAGCGCTGCGTTGAGCCGACACGTCTCGCTGATGTCATAAGCGGCGATGTAGAGGTCTCTCTGGGGCATGCCGCATTGTTTGTCAGAAGCTTCACGCGCGTCAGGTTCGGCAAGCTTGCCACCGTTTCGGCTGGAACCGAGTCACTCTTCGATTTTGTAGCCGCCCAGCCCCATGGTGGCGTTCTTGCCAACATGCAACCACTGCCCTAGCCAGAACCACGGCCACAATGAAGAGATCTGTTGCGTACTTCCGCGCAGTGTCCAGTTCCCCAGCACCCCGCCCAGGGTCATTTCCTGCTGCTGCCGACTTGAGTAGCGCGTCCAGTCAAACCAGTGAAGGTCGCGCGTGTCGGTCAGGCTTTCACTTTCCCGGGTAATTTGTTTGGCAGCCTCTCCCCAACCTGTTTGTACCGCATGAAATTCCAACAGCAGGGCAGTGCGTCTAGCCAACGCCGCCACCAGAGCGCGTGCACCAAGCTGACCTGAACCGAGCGGTTTGCCTTGTTGTTGCAAACGCATCGGTGTGTGAATGTGTAGGGTGATAGCGTTTTCGTTTTTACGCGGTACACGCGGCGGTTGGATCGTGACGGGGTGCTCGAGTAGCGTAGGTTGGTCATGGGACCACACCGGTTGCGCAGAGCCCGTGGCACCGATCCATTCCACCCGCGTCAGGACTGCCGGTATGCGTTGGCGCGTGAGGCCATGTGCCAGAGCACGTTGCAGCGCAAACACCACAAGTGCGAGTTGGTCAATGGCCTTTCCAATCAGGACCAGGTGAAATTGAAGCGCCGATCCAGCATCCAGAACCCGCGCGCCTGGGGCGGGTGGCTCAATCACATAAGGGTTGGGAATCTGGCTGAAGTCTTGTAAAGCGTGCTGCCCCTTGGCTGGCGGTGGCGCTTCAAAAATTCGGGTGTATGGACAGGTTGGCAGTAACGGGCAGCCAGGGCACGACGGCTGACGCGTCATACACGCTACAGTGCGCAATGCGGCACCAAACTGGCCTCGCAAGAGCGAACCAGCGTAGTCGGGCAGGGCCAGGGGTTGCTGGACTATGGCGGTGAAGCGGTAACGTGCTACGGGAACCGGTTGGTTCAGCATGGTGTCACACGTTTGCCCAGTTGCGCAAATACTGGTTTACGCCTTGTAGTTCTTCACCGGCCAGCACGTCGATATCGTATTCGGCCGCTCTGCGGCGGTCGTGGGGCTGCACCTCGCGGGCGCTGACATACAGGCCTTTAGCCATCAGGCCCCCTACCTGCTTGACGACTTGCCCCAGTTTGTAAATTGCCTCTTGTGCATCGTCCTGCTTTTTCGCCTTGCACTCGATGATCAACGCGCGATTATTTTTGACGGCAATCACGTCAATCTCGTTCTCGGTCTTGGTCTTGCTATGGATGACTTTGGCATTGATTGCGTATTGGCCTGGCTTCAAGACGCCGGTGAGTTTGAGAAAGACGTATTCTTCGGTCCATACACCGGCAAAAAAATTGGCGGCATCGCGATCCGTGAAGATCAAGTCACAGTTTGCGGCAGTCCACCCGACAAGCCCACTCTTGGCAGCCTGCGTCAATAACTTGGCGGCCACTCCGCCGGGAGGGTAATCGAGCCTTTGCGCGAGCGCACTTTCCATGCGCGCCGCATTGGCTTTGTAAGCCAAAGTACCTATGAATTTGCTCAATGCTTGGGTGTTTTCGCCCATGAAGCGCGTAACAGCGGCACGCGCAGCCGCCCTTTGCTGGTCTTTGGCGGGCCGGGTGTCGTTGGTGGTGCGGTATCCCCGCAGCAACAACAGGTCTTGCAGAGTGAGCACGTCATGCATGGATTCCTGGCTGGGTGTTGAATCCATCCAGTCAAGCATCCCGCGCTGGGTGTCGGCGTACAGCGTACGATAACTGCCAGCGCCACTATTGAGGAGGTCCAATTCCCTGTGAATGGCCAGCACCATCAATTTGGTGCCGCCAGTAATGTGGAAGACTACTTCGCGCCCATCGAGCGACTTGTCGGCAAGCCGGGAAGCATCTGCACAAATGGACTGGGGCGTACTGTCGTCAAAGGCAATGCACTTGACGCTTGGCACGTAGGCGTCAAGTGCGTGCTTAAGACTGCCGCCGCTGCCCAGTGCCCGCATGGCAGGCGTTTCCAATATCCAGACTTCCTGGGCACCTAACTGCTTGAGTGGGATGAAGTTGGCTGCGTTTTGACCGGTTGCAATACATAAGTGAATGGCAGTCATGATGCCTCGCTCTTTAAGACAATGTGAAACAACTGTAGGTGCGCGCCAAGGCGCTCCAGTTCATCGGCTGACAACTCTTGCCCACGCCGCTCTAATGGCAGCACCACGCTCAGATGCCAGTAGGCAGCCCCTTTGGCACACACCTGCGCTGCCAGGTTGACAGGCAGGCTACCCATGACCGTGTCACCGGGCTGCACCAGCGCAACGTCAAGATGCGTCACAAACCGGTCGACTGCGAGCTGTTTGCGCCTAGCCCAGTCGTTGGCACCGGGGTGGCGGGATATGAACCATGTGGTCATAGAGCAATGCCTATAGGCCGCGCAGCGCTGCTATGCGCAGTTTTTTACGCTGGTCTTTATCCCACGGTGCAATCACTTTGGGCAAGCATTCTTCCAGCATAGCTGCGAGGGTTTGACGGTCTTGTTCGGGCCACTCAGCGCCAGCCAGCGCAAGGTTTACCAGTGCATACGCATCCTGAAATAATCCGGCCTTGCCAACATCGGCACCTTGTTTTTTGTAATTGCCATTGGCAATACGCGCCGCCCAGTCTTCGCATTTTTGCTGCAGGGTGGCAATCTGTCTGCCTTGCTCGTTCATGTTTGCCAAAGCCTGTTCGCGTTGCTCTGCTGCGAGTTGTTCGGCCCGCCTGGCGGCCTCACGCGCAGTGGCTTGTGCCGCAAGCTCTGCCTTTTGCTCAAGGGCGTGTGCTTTTTCTTGCTGAAAACGCTGCCGCAATTCGGTCATATTGGGCCGACCTTTGGACTGCGCTTCACACCAAGCCTTGAGTTCTGGTAGATCGCCCTCTTGCGGTTCGATTTCGACTATGGCCCAACCGAAGGGCATCAGGTGCCGATCTTCGCGTTCAAACTCGGCAGCCAGCCAGACGGTCTTGGTTGTGCTCGCGAAAGTTGGGGGTTGCCCCTTGGCCCCCATGATTTTGATCT
>Ga0194038_1000918_pt1 | contig 12800 bp, 9 predicted proteins | sample JunL226m_MetaG_FD_148630 | JGI IMG/M metagenome (GOLD analysis project Ga0194038, IMG submission 148630) | Anoxic zone freshwater microbial communities from boreal shield lake in IISD Experimental Lakes Area, Ontario, Canada - Jun2016-L227-6m | ecosystem: Environmental > Aquatic > Freshwater >...
TCTTCTTCCATTCCGGGCTCTTGGCGTCGTTCTCCGCGAACACCTCCATCGAAGCCTTGAACGAAGCATCCAGCACCGCTTGCGAGAACGGCAGCACCTTGGTCTTGGCAGCAACCAGCTGTTTCAGAGCGGTCGGGTTCAGAGCGTCGTACTTGGCCAGCATGTCGGCACTTGCCAGCGCCGATGCCGCATCGACAATCGCCTTGTATTCTGGCGAGAGCGCATCGAACGCCTTCTGGTTGATGAAGAAATCAACCTCCGGACCACCTTCCCACCAGCCCGGATAGTAGTAAAACGGAGCCACCTTGTTGAAGCCGAGCTTCTGGTCATCGTAGGGTCCAACCCATTCCGCAGCATCAATCGTGCCCTTCTCCAGAGCCTGGTAAATCTCGCCGCCAGGAATGCTTTGCGGCACGGCACCGAGTTTCTGCATGACCTGGCCAATCAGGCCCCCGCCCAGGCGCATCTTCATGCCCTTGAAATCGGCAATCGACTTGATTTCCTTGCGGAACCAGCCACCCATTTGGGTACCCGTATTGCCACCGGCGAAACTGAGCATGCCGTAGGTGGCATAGAACTCGTTCATCAGCTTGCGCCCGTTGCCATGCATCATCCAGGCCGTCATCTGCCGCGCATTCAGACCAAAGGGGACGGCTGAACCCAAGGCAAAAGCCGGATTCTTTCCATAGAAATAGTAGGGAACGGTATGACACATCTCGACGGTGCCGTTCTGCACGCCGTCAACCACGCCGAACGGTGGCAACAACTCGCCGCCCGCATGCACCGAGATTTCGAACTTGCCGCCCGACATGGCTTTAACAGCCTTGGCGAATACCTCGGCACCGCCATAAATGGTGTCAAGTGATTTTGGAAAACTTGACGCCAGACGCCAGCGGATATTTGCGCCCTGAGCGTGCACAGCAGGTGCAGCACCGGCTGCAAGAATACTGGCAATCCCAGCGTTTTTAATTACGGAACGACGATCCATGAGCTTCACTCCTAGAGTTGTTGATTAATACCCCGCCATGCTAACAGGCATAGCGACGACCCATTCAAGTCACCGAGCATTGTAGAAACCATCCGCGCGCCCAATGGTGGGGGTTTTCCCTTGCGGGGCAGACCGCCAACAAACAAATACTCAGGCAACGGCTTTGAGGGCTGTACGTCCGGATTCGATCAATGGCCCGAAGCGTTGCCGAATCGAAGTTTCAATGCCCTGAGCGTCAAGCCCTTGCATTGCCAGCAGCTTGCCCACATCCCCATGTTCAATGAACTCATCACGCAAACCCAGTTGCAGCAGGGGTTTGATCAGGCCCGCAGCCTGCAACGCCTCGCTGACCGCACTGCCGGCTCCGCCCATCAGCGCGCCCTCCTCCACACTGACCAGCGCGTCGTGCTCTGCCGCAACCTTGAGCAACAATTCAGTATCCAGCGGCTTGACCCAGCGCATATTGACCACCGTCGCGCCCAGTGCCTCAGCTGCCACAAGCGCCGGGTAAAGCAACGTGCCAAATGCCAGGATGGCAATGTCCTTTCCCGACCGCTTCAACTGCGCCTTGCCAAACGGCAAGGATTCCAGCCCATTCTGCACGGCCACACCAGCACCGGACCCGCGCGGATAGCGCACCGCCACCGGATGAGTCTGCTCAAATGCACAAGTCAACAACTGGCGACACTCGTTCTCATCGGACGGGCAGGCAAGGCTGATGTTCGGAATACAGCGCAGGAAGGCGATGTCATAGGCTCCCGCGTGCGTCGCCCCGTCAGCACCAACCAGCCCTGCTCGGTCCAGGGCAAACACCACGGGCAGATTTTGCAGCACCACGTCGTGAATCAGCTGGTCATAGGCCCGCTGCAGGAAAGTCGAATAGATGGCGACCACCGGCTTGAGCCCCTCGCAGGCCAGACCAGCCGCAAAAGTCACTGCGTGCTGCTCGGCAATTCCGACATCAAAATATCGCTGCGGAAACCGTTTTTCAAATTCAACCATGCCAGAACCCTCACGCATGGCAGGCGTGATGCCGACCAATCGCGAATCCCTCACCGCCATGTCACACAACCAGTCACCGAAGACCTGTGTGAATGTCAGCTTCGGCGGCGTGCTGGGCTGCTGCAGACCGATCGTCGGGTCAAACTTGCCTGGTCCGTGATAGGCCACCGGATCGGCCTCCGCCAACTTGTAGCCCTGCCCCTTCTTCGTCACCACATGCAGGAATTGTGGCCCTTTAAGGTGTTTGATGTTTTCGAGCGTCGGAATCAGGGAGTCAAGGTCATGACCATCGATCGGACCAATGTAATTGAAACCGAATTTTTCGAACAGGGTAGCCGGCACCACCATGCCTTTGGCGTGTTCCTCTATGCGTTTGGCCAGTTCGAACAGCGGCGGGGCCCCCTTCAAAACAGTCTTGCCGGCGTTCTTGGCTGCAGCGTAAAACTGCCCGCTCAGGAGTTTGGCCAGATAGCGATTGAGTGCGCCCACCGGTGGACTGATGCTCATGTCGTTGTCGTTCAGGATCACCAGCAGGTTGGCATCAGCCACTCCAGCGTTGTTCAGCGCTTCAAAAGCCATTCCGGCAGTCAATGCACCATCGCCGATCACGGCGATCACATGACGCTCTTCGCCCTTGATCTTTGCTGCCAGTGCCATCCCCAAGGCTGCCGAAATGGAGGTACTGGAATGCGCCGTCCCGAAATCATCGTACTCACTTTCCGCTCGTTGAGGGAACCCGCTCAAGCCGCCGAACTGGCGCAACGAACCCATGCGATCGCGTCGACCGGTCAGAATCTTGTGCGGGTAGGTTTGGTGACCGACGTCCCAAACCATACGATCATTCGGGGCATTGAAAACGTAGTGCAGCGCCACGGTAAGCTCAACGGTACCTAGATTGGAGCTCAAATGCCCACCCGTCTGCGACACGCTGTCAAGCAGATAGGCGCGCAGTTCGGTCGCCAGCACCTCCAGCTGCGCACGCGCCAGACGCCGCAGGTCAGAGGGATCATTGATCGTTTGCAGCAGTGGATACACGGTATTCGACATAAGCTAGGTATTACTCTTTTCAGTGCTGCGTAGTAGTGAATTCCGGTCCTTGTCCCTGATGCCGGATATTTGCACACCAACAGGATTTCAACTTGTTCGGCGAACCACCATGTTAGCCAAAGCCTCAAGAGCCTGAGTATTGCGCAGTCCGCCTTGGGCCAGCGCGGTCAAGGCCTGCTCAAGCAATTCCTGAGCATACCTGCCTGAGCGCTCCAGTCCCAGCACCGACACGTAGGTGGGTTTATCCTGATTCGCGTCCTTGCCAGCCGTCTTACCCAAGGTGGCAGAGTCCGAAGTGACATCCAAAATATCGTCCACAACCTGAAACGCCAAGCCGATCGCGTCCCCATAAGCTTCGAGTGCGGCCAGCGCTGCGCGGGGCAAATCAGCGAAAACCGCACCCATCATCACACTGGCTCGCAGCAAGGCTCCCGTCTTGAGTCGATGCATCTCGCGCAATTCACTTTCAGACAGCTTGGCACCGACACTGGCCAGATCAATCGCCTGCCCGCCTGCCATACCCGTACTACCGGCGGCCTGCGCCAGCAAGCGGCACAAACGGGCCTGCAGCGCTTCCGGCATGCCGGTCTCAGGTGTCAATAGCTCAAAAGCCAGGGCCTGCAATGCGTCGCCGGCCAGCAGGGCTTGCGCCTCGCCACATTTCACATGGACCGTCGGCTTGCCGCGGCGCAGCACATCGTTATCCATGCAGGGCATGTCATCGTGCACCAGAGAATAAGCATGAATGAGTTCGACCGCACATGCTGCACGAAGTACCGCCTCATCAGCACCCGGTTCTGCTTCCCGCATCGAGTCCACTGAAACTTCCCTGTCGCTGGTGGCCGCTTCATACGCCGCAAGCACCAGCAGGGGACGCAGTCGCTTGCCACCATCAAGCACCGCGTATCGCATGGCAGCAATCAGCTCGGCTGGCGCGTCATGGCCCAGGCTCGCAGACGCCTTGACACTCACCCAGCGCTCGAGACATCGCTCCACGCTGGCCAGACGGTCCATCATCCAGCGATCAAGGTCAAACACCGGGACAACTTTCAATCGGAGGTCCATGTCTTTAGCGCCCCCTGATCCAACACCTTGATCTGGGCCTCAACGGTTTCAAGCCTTTCGCGACAAAACTTCAGCAGTTCAGCCCCGCGCTGGTACTGTGTCAAAAGTTGCTCCAAAGGCATGGCGCCTGCTTCCATCTTGTCAAGCAAGGTCTCCATCTCGTCCAGAGCGACCTCAAAACTCGCCGGCTTGGCGGCAGTAGCGCGAACAGCAGGTGCCATAGTGCAGGAAATTCCGTGGGATTAGTGGCGCGATTTTAGGCGCTGGAACCGATCGCCTTCCAAATGGGATCTTTCAAGTCAGTCTGACAGGCAGACGGGTACAATCCAGTCTCTTGCCGCCGGCTCCACGCCGGCGCCCTTTGTACCGCGCCTTGGCGCATCTCCCTGTGGGGAGTCTTTAGGTCAGGACTCCGATGTCTGATTTAAGTCTTCAACTGCAGCAGGCCACCGGCCAACTACCAGTTACAAGCTATTTTGACGATGCGCTCTATCTGCGCGAACTCGAAACGTTTTTTCGTCGAGGACCACGCTACGTCGGCCACGCCTTGAGCGTACCCAACGTGGCCGACTACGCCACACTGGCGCAGGAGAACGGCGGCCGCGCCTTGGTGCACACCAGCAGCGGTATTGAACTTGTGTCGAATGTGTGCCGGCATCGGCAGGCCGTGATGCTGCAAGGGCGCGGTTCCCTCAACCAGGTGCAGCCTGGTGCCGCCGGGGGCAATATCGTGTGCCCTTTGCACCGATGGACCTACAGCGGTGCGGCCAACCCAAGTGTCGGCACGCTGCTGGGGGCACCTCATTTCCCGAGCGACCCTTGCCTGAACCTTAACAACTACAAATTGCGCGAGTGGAACGGCTTGCTGTTTGAAGACAATGGTCGCGACATTGAGGCCGATCTCGCCGACATGGGCCCGCGCGCTGACCTGGACTTTGGCGGCTTTGTGCTCGACAAAGTGGAGATGCATGAATGCAATTACAACTGGAAGACTTTTATTGAGGTCTATCTTGAGGACTACCACGTCGGGCCATTCCACCCCGGACTCAGCAGCATGGTGACCTGCGACGACCTGCGCTGGGAGTTCAAGCGGCATTACTCGGTCCAGACCGTAGGCAACGCGAGTCCCGCTGCACGAGCCGGAAGCGCGGTCTATCAGCGTTGGCAAGATGCGCTTCGCACCTACCGCAAGGGTGAACCCAGCAAGTACGGAGCCATATGGCTGACTTACTATCCCCACATCATGGTCGAGTGGTACCCGCACGTGCTGACGGTCTCCACGCTGCACCCGAGAGGCGTCAACAAGACGCTGAACATGGTCGAGTTCTACTACCCGGAAGAGATCCAGGCCTTTGAGCGCGAATTTGTGGAAGCGCAGCAGGCAGCCTACATGGAGACCTGCATCGAAGACGACGAAATTGGCGAGCGCATGGACGCCGGTCGCCGTGCGCTGATGGAACGCGGCGACAACGAAGTCGGCCCCTACCAAAGCCCCATGGAAGACGGCATGCAGCACTTTCACGACTGGTATCGTGGTCAGATGCAGCTCTGACACCCATGCAGGCGCTATGGATGATTCTGGGTTCTTTCTTTTTTGCCACCATGGCGGTTGGCGTCAAGGTCGCGTCTACCAGTTTCAATACTTTTGAACTGGTTTTTTATCGTGGCGTCGTCAGCGTGCTCTTCATCGCCCTGGTACTGCATGCCAGAGGCACGCCTCTTAAGACGCCGGTTCCCATGATGCACGCGTGGCGCAGCGTTATCGGTGTCCTGTCACTTGGATCCTGGTTTTACGCGATTGCCCACCTGCCCCTGGCCACCGCCATGACGCTGAACTACATGAGTGGCGTCTGGGTGGCTGCCTTTATTGTGGGGGGAGCCATGCTCTATGGCCGCGCCGAGCGTCAAGGCCCTTTGATGGCGACTGTGCTGGCTGGCTTTGCCGGGGTCGTCATGATGCTACGTCCGACCATTGAGCAGAACCAATTATTTGCCGGTCTGATCGGCCTGCTCTCTGGACTCGGGGCAGCGCTGGCCTACATGCAAGTCACTGCCTTGGGCAAGGCGGGAGAGCCAGAGGGGCGTACCGTGTTCTACTTCTCACTGGGATCGGCCGTCTGCGGACTGGCTGGCATCGCTTGGACGGGCATGAGTTCCTGGAACTCCGTGAGTTGGCAAGCCATCGCCTGGCTGGTGCCCATTGGCATACTGGCGTCTCTGGGACAGTGGTGCATGACGCGCGCCTACAGCCGAGGCTCAACCTTGCTGGTGGCAAATTTGCAATATTCCGGAATTGTGTTTGGTGCCTTCTACAGTCTGCTCCTGCTTGGCGACAGCATTCCGCTGATCGGCTGGGCCGGTATGGCGCTGATTGTGGCCAGCGGCCTGGCTGCGACGGTGCTGCGCACTCGCCTCCTGCCTGATACGCCAGCGGAAGTTCACTGACAACAAAGCATCATCACAACGTTTTACGCGAGCAGGTCACCCCATGTATACAACACTGATATCCGTCACACAACTCAAAGACCTTCTTGGGAGCGGGCAGCCCTGCATGGTGTTTGACTGCAGCTTTGAACTAGGCAAACCCCTGATCGGCGATCAGCAGTACCGGCAATCCCACATTGCCGGTGCAGTGCGAGCGGATCTGGATCAGCATTTGAGTGCAGCCAAAGGCGCGGCCGACGCTGCATCGGGTGGGCGCCATCCCCTGCCCTCACGCGAAGCTTTCGCAACCTGGCTCGGCAGCATCGGCTTTCACAATCAGATTCAGGCCGTGGTTTACGACCGCCAGGGCGTCAATTACTGCGGACGACTCTGGTGGATGCTGAAATGGGCAGGGCATGAAAGTGCTGCCGTGCTGGACGGCGGCCTGCAGGCATGGTTGGCCAGCGGTGGCGCAGTTGAAAGCGGTGTGGCGGTGCCCGGCGCAGCCGTCAAATTCTCTTTGACAGAGGCGAAAACAGCCTTACGCACAGTGACTCAGGTCGCAGCCAAATTGGGCCGACCGGAGCAAAGCCTGATTGACGCACGTGGCGCGCCGCGCTTCAGGGGCGAGGTCGAACCGCTGGATCCGGTTGCCGGTCATATTCCTGGCGCACTGAACCGTCCGTTTGGTCAAAATTTTGATCCGGATGGAAGATTCAAACCAGCGCAGCAACTTAGAGCCGAATTTGACGCACTGCTAGGGCAACGCGATCCATCAAGCGTCGTGCATCACTGTGGCAGCGGCGTCAGTGCGGTGCCCAACATCATCGCCATGGAAGTTGCCGGATTGGGGCGTAGCGCCCTGTACGCTGGCAGTTGGAGTGAATGGTGCAGCGACGTGACCAGACCGGTGGCACAGGGCTAGACGCTACCGAATTTGGTATCAAAGCGGATGCCGATCTTTTGCAAGAGTGGCGTCGGCAGCAGACCGCCAGCGCAAACAATCACCGCATCATTAGGGTGTTGGTGCAAGACCCCGTCGCATTCAATGTCGACATGGTGATCCTGAATACACATAACCTTGGAGTTCAGCATCACCCGCAGACGCCCGGCACTTTGTTGCTGGTCCAGCAAGATCCTGTTCTTTTGCTTCACTCGGGAAAATGCGGCGCTGCGATAGGAAAGAATGACATCGGTATCGGTTTGCTCGGACAGGGCAATGGCCGCCTCCAGTGCGCTATCACCGCCCCCAACCACCAGCACGGCCTGACCCTGGAATTGCGCCGGGTCGGACAGTCGGTACATCACTTTAGACGATTCCTCGCCAGGAATTTCGAGTTTTCTCGGGGTTCCCCGGCGCCCCATGGCCAACAAGACCGTTCTTGCTGTGTAACTTGCCTTGTCAGTACGCACCACGAAAGAGTCGCCCGCTTTTTCGATCGCTTCCATCCGTTCCCGAAATGAAATCGCCAGCCCGGTTTTTTGCACCACATCGAGCCAAAATTCAAGCAATTTTTCTTTTTGCACCTCGCCAAATTTGACTTTGCCAATCAGCGCCAGGTCAACCGGTGCAGTCATCGCAATCTTCTGCCTGGGATAGTGATACACGGAGCCACCGAGTGAGTCCTCCTGCTCCAGAATTTTGTAGCGCAGTTTGTGCTCAATGGCGGACAGGCCGGCAGAGATGCCGGCCGGGCCGCACCCGACGATGATCACATCGAAATCTGCCTGGGCATGCGCTTTACATTTTCGAATCGAATCCATGGCCTGGCGGCCCTGCTCCGCTGCCTTGCGAATCAAGCCCATGCCACCCAATTCACCGGCAATGTAAATACCCGGCACATTGGTCTCAAAACCCGGACTGATATTGGGAATGTCGATGCCCCGCTTCTCGGTGCCGAACACCAGCTTGATGGCCTCCACTGGACAGGCAGCCAGGCAGGCCCCATGGCCGATGCAGTGAGCGGCGTTGATCAGTACCGCCTTGCCATTGACGACGCCCAGAGCGTTCTCAGGGCAAGCCTTGGCACAGGCACCCGAACCCATGCAATTTTTCAGATCAACGACCGGATGCAATGAGGGTGGTTCAGCAAGTCCACTTTCAATCGACTCATGCAATTGCGCGGAATTGCTTGTCTGGATGCGACGGTGACGCCGGAGATAAAGGACCATCACAGCGACGATGACGGCAAGGTAGAGATACAGGTAGTTCATGTGGCACAAAAAACAAACTGACGAAAGATGCCTGAGACACGGCGAGCTTACTCCTTCACAATTTCGTTTATCTCAATCGTCACTCCCTTGCTTCCCACGGCCACTGGCGCGGAATGCCCGGCCAGATCTCCGCTCAGAGGCGCCGCGTTGGCACTCTTGGTCACTCGGGCACCAACGATAACGCGACCGGCCTGCGATAAGCGGGTCGCAGGTGACATCGCCGTGCTGTCATCCAGTATGAACTGAAGTGGCAAGTCTTTGACCTGTTTGCGCAGCATCGCCAATGGCATTCGGGAACCCTCTGCCGGACGTGCAAAAACGAAAACCGTATCGTCCGGCTTCGCCTGGCTGGCCAGGGAGGCGGCCAAGGAAACGATGCCGCTGACTGTTTGACCGGCTTCGATGGCATTGCCCTGCCTGGCATTCGTCTGAACTGCCCGTTCTGTCAACTGATTCAGGATTGGATCGTGAGGGTTGGCCCCCGTGGAACCTCCGGCCGACGCCAGACTACCCATCCTGCTTGCACTGACGGTAGCAACGGCGGGCGCAGCGGAGCGACACTTGATCCAGGCAAAAGCTGCAGCACCCGCCAGCAACACCAGCGCCAGCAACAAGGCCGTCCATCGCTTCGCATTGTTCATAGGACTCAGTTGCCTTCAAAATTCATAGCGTGCGCCGATGAAATAGTTCATCCGATTTGAAGACGTTGTACTGCCGGGACCAGCGGAGGTCGGAGCGCCAGTGGCGTTGGATCGCTCGTAGGTCAGCTCTGTTTCCAGTGACACTTGCTGACGAACACGGTACACCAATCGCACGCCCGCCGTCCAGACATCACTGCTGGCGCCAGCGGAGTCACTTTGGGTGTAATACTTCAGAGAGGGCTCCATCTGCCATTTCTCAGTCAAACCGGATAGGTTGTTATACGACAGCAAAGTGCCGTGGTAGGTGGGTCCCCCAAGCAGGCTCAGATTGAAGACATGCGTATCACGGGCCGAATACAAATTGGTTCCAATCAGTTGCCCACCGACACTCCACAAATTCCCGGTGCTGGGCTGACCGTTCGGCAAGAGATCTGCCACTGGTTGGATCTCATCGACATTGGTCAGGCTCATGTCCGCACCGACCTGCCAATTTTTGGCAACTGTCGTTGTGCCTCCAATGTGGGCCTGAGTCTGGTACGGCGTGATCCCCTTGACCTGCTCACGCAAGATTTCAATGGGGGTCACACCGAGCAGGTCCTGCACACGCTGGGCTGGCGCTAACAGAACGGGATTTTCAAAAAACAGAGCATTCCCGAGGGAAAGCGTGGGCACGGTGCGCCGGTCGAACATGGCATTGATCACGGTCGCCTCGGTCACCTGCCAGGTAGCCTGCAGGGCCGCCACGTTAACCCCCTTGATGACCAAGTCATAGTCGATCTGCGCAGACGCCGACAGACCTCCACTGAAATAGCGCAGGTCAGCGCCAACCCCCCGCCGGTCTGTAACGCCGTCAATGACCTGTTCAACCAGGAAAGCACTACCACTGAGTTCTTTGGTCAGCGCTTCTGCATCCACCGACAAGCCATAAAACGTTCTGCGCGTGTCAAGTAGCGGGTCAGACGGTGTGCCAACCACCGCGTTCAACTTCCACTTCGGCTTGAAGACATAGCTGGCTTGCAATCCATCGAATCGATACAGAACACCCCCACCGTTGGGAGACTGGCGTCCGACGCGAAAGCTGGTGCCGTTGAGAAGCGAACGGTAATCAAAATAGAGAGCAGAAAGTCGCTCCTTGCCACTGTCCCTGATCATGTCGGCGCTGTAGTTATCGCGAAAGACAAAGCGCATATCCTTCTCGGCATCCCGAAACCGCCAATTCAGATCAACGTTGGTCTGCAACTGTCGCTGGTCTATGGCGGACAAGGTCGTGTCGGACTGCAATATCGGCAAGCCGCCCAACACCGAGTCCTTGAACTCCTGGGAACGAACGTCAGACTTGCCACCGTAATAGAACATTGAAACCGAACCGCTGGTCGTTGAGGTCGCATCGACCGCAGCTTTCTGCTTTGCCGTCGATGCCTGCACCGAAGTCACCGACGCGGCGAGTTGGCGTACTCGATCGCTATCCGGGCCAACCGGATAGAGTTTCAGGAACAGATCAAATTCGCTGCCTGCACGCACAGGGTCCCCCGCATTCAATCGAGACAGCCCCGCAAGTTCCTGGGCCCGTCGCGACGAACCATTGGGCGGCAAATTCAGCAACTGGTTCAAGGTTTCGGTTGCCAACCCATAATTGCCACCATCAAATGCTGACTGCGCGGCTGTCATCAGTGCCGTCGCTGAAGCCTCGACCTCAGGTGCTGCCGGTGCCGTCGACATGTCCTGGGTACCGGACGGAACATTGAGTTGGGTTGCCAGTGTCAAGGCAGGCACGCCGGTTGAAATCAACTTTGCGGAGGCTCCCAAACCGTCCAGGACGAACTCAATGCTGCGATTATCGCGACCCGCCCGCACCCTGAATCGAACCGGCGCACCGAAGCGAATCACCAGGCGTCTGGTTGAATTGAGCTGTGATGGACTGTTGTCCAACTCATCCGTAATCACGATTGCCGGGATCTCTCCAGCACCCGCAATGCGCCTTTCGCTCGTGATGTCACTTATGGGGTCCCGGGTCGGCAAGACGGTATAGAACGATTGAACAATATCGGAGGCACGCGCCGAGATCGACTTGGAGTAGAGCACAGGCGTCACAAACTTGACTTCGATAACCGCATTGGCGCCCTCCTGGCGAACCTCAACTTCCTCGACAAATTGTGCATTCGCAGCGGCAGCAAAACCAGCAAAGATGCAGGCGGCGATGGGTCTCAACATATATTTATTCATGATGCGTGATAGGTGATTAATGAAAAATTGCTTTAAAAGACGAAAACATACTGAAATCAGTCCCACTTGGAATAGGCGCTTCCCTTGCTACCCAGCGGCTTGTGGCAGCCCGACATGGAGCAATCGGTAGGCGCCGCACCACTCTTGGCTTGGTGGGTCAACGCTTTCTTTTCCATGCTACCCAGATAAGCCGTGCCGGTCGCGTGACAGGATTTGCACCATCCGGCGCCATTACCAAGACTGGCGTTGTGGTTCATCCTTTGAGTGGTCCACGATGTCTTGCTGGTATGACATGCCATGCAGGTCATCGAACTGCCGGCAAGCAACTGTGCTTCCGGAATGTGATTGGCTGGCTTGCCGGTGGCCGTCCTGCCGTTGTGACAGCTTGAGCAATTGGTGGCGCTGTTGAACGTGCTGTGGTCAGCCTTGGCACCGGCCCAGGTGACGGTGGACTTGTGGCAGCTCTCGCACGCGGCAGTGGTAGCAATGTGACCGCTGGTCTTACCGACCGCTGTCGTACCGTTATGACAGCTTGAACAGCCCGTAACCACAGAGACATTCACGTGGAACTTGGCCGGCGTCCAGGTCGTGTAGCTCTTGTGACATGTACTGCAATTGGCGGTGGTCGTGATGTGATTGGCCGTCTTGCCCGTAGCGTTGCTGCCGTTATGGCAGCTGGAGCAATTGGTGGCGCTAGTGAAGGTGCTGTGGTCGGCCTTGGCGCCGGTCCAGGTGGTGTTGGACTTGTGGCAGCTCTCGCAACTAGCGGTCGTGGACAGGTGTGACGCCGTCTTGCCGGTCGCTACCGTGCCGTTGTGACAGCTTGAGCAGCCGGTACTGACGGCCACATTGGCGTGGAACTTGGCTGGCGTCCAGGCCGTATAACTCTTGTGGCAGGTCGTGCAGTTGTGACAGCTTGAGCAGCCGGTACTGACGGCCACATTGGCGTGGAACTTGGCTGGCGTCCAGGCCGTATAACTCTTGTGGCAGGTTGTGCAGTTGGCCGTGGTGCTGACGTGGTTCGCCGTCTTGCCCGTAGCGTTGCTGCCGTTATGGCAGCTGGAGCAATTGGTGGCGCTAGTGAAGGTGCTGTGGTCGGCCTTGGCGCCGGTCCAGGTGGTGTTGGACTTGTGGCAGCTCTCGCAACTCGCGGTCGTGGACAGGTGTGACGCCGTCTTGCCGGTCGCTACCGTGCC
>Ga0194038_1000919_pt1 | contig 12789 bp, 15 predicted proteins | sample JunL226m_MetaG_FD_148630 | JGI IMG/M metagenome (GOLD analysis project Ga0194038, IMG submission 148630) | Anoxic zone freshwater microbial communities from boreal shield lake in IISD Experimental Lakes Area, Ontario, Canada - Jun2016-L227-6m | ecosystem: Environmental > Aquatic > Freshwater >...
TGAGCCTGCCGGAGTCGTCGATCGCCTCAGCGAGGCGCAGGGATGATTTGGTCGAGCTCATCGGCGTCGGATGGCCACCGCGGTGTGCATCCACCACCAAGAGGTGAACCGTGTTGCTGCCCACGTCGAGCACGCCCAATCGCACACCACCAACCTAGCGGGCGGGAACACCAACCAGCGGGAGGTGGGTCGAACCAACATCGTCTAACCTTTGTGGTCGTGACACGCAAGCACCCCGGCGAGGTAGACCTGGACTTCCCCCGCGAATGGGTTGAGTTCTACGACCCAGCCAATGACGAGCATCTTATCGCCGCCGACCTGACCTGGCTGCTGTCGCACTGGACATGCGTCTTCGGCACACCGGCCTGCCAAGGCACCGTGGCGGGCCGTCCCGACGACGGATGCTGTTCGCACGGAGCGTTCCTCTCCGATGACGACGACCGCGCCAACCTCGATGCCGCGGTGGCGAAGCTGACTGAGGCCGACTGGCAGTTCTACGAGAAGGGCATGGGCCGCAAGGGTTACCTGGAGATGGACTCCTATGAGGACGAGCCCAACCTTCGAACCCGAAAGTACAAGGGCGCCTGCATCTTTCTGAACCGGCCGGGTTTCGAGGGCGGCCCTGGCTGTGCGCTGCACAGCAAGGCGCTCAAGCTTGGGGTCGAACCGCTGACGATGAAGCCGGAGGTGTGCTGGCAGTTGCCAATCCGGCGCAGCCAGGAGTGGATCACCCGGCCCGACAGCACGGAGATACTCAAGACCACCATCACCGAGTACGACCGCCGGGGGTGGGGCGAAGGCGGCGAAGACCTGCACTGGTATTGCACCGGGGATCCAGCCGCCCATGTCGGGTCCGAACCGGTATGGAAGTCGCTGGCGGCCGAACTCACCGAGTTACTGGGCAAGAAGGCCTATGCGGAACTGGCCGCGATGTGCAAGCGGCGCAGTGGTTTTCCGCTGATCGCCGTGCACCCGGCAACCCGGGCCGCAGGTACGGCTTAGCTAGCCTTCCAGTTTGTAGCCCAGGCCCCGCACGGTGATCAGCCGGACCGGATTCGCCGGGTCTGCCTCGATCTTGGACCGCAGGCGCTTGACATGTACGTCGAGCGTCTTGGTGTCGCCGACGTAGTCCGCACCCCACACCCGGTCGATCAGCTGACCTCGGGTGAGCACCCGGCCCTTGTTCCGCATCAGGTATTCCAGCAGGTCGAACTCCTTGAGCGGCAATGCGATCGGATCGCCGTGCACACTGACGACGTGCCGCTCGACGTCCATGCGAACCGGTCCGGAATCCAGTAATGCCTCGCCGTATCCCACTTCGTCAGCATCGGTGCCGCGGCGCAGGACCGCCCGGATCCGGGCGATCAGCTCGCGCGCCGAGTACGGCTTGGTGACGTAATCGTCGGCACCGAGCTCGAGCCCCAGCACCTTGTCGATTTCACTGTCGCGCGCGGTCAACATGATCACCGGAACACTCGAGCGCGCCCGCAGGTTCCTGCACACGTCCGTGCCGCTCATCCCGGGCAGCATCAGGTCAAGCAGCACGATATCGGCGCCCGCCTGGTCGAACTGGGCCAGCGCCGCGGGCCCGTCGGTGGCTACCGTGGCCTGAAACCCTTCCTTGCGGAGCAGGTAGGCCAGCGGCTCGGCCAGCGACTCCTCATCCTCGACGATCAGCACTCGGATCACTAGGCCTCCTCTTGGCCGACGTTGCCGTCAGCGTCGTCAATGTCATCCGGATAGGCAGGAATGGACAGGGTGAACGTCGAACCGGTTCCGAGCCTGCTCCACAATCGAATATCGCCGTTGTGATTGGCAGCGACATGTTTGACGATGGCCAGCCCCAGACCGGTCCCGCCGGTGGCGCGGGAGCGAGCCTTATCCACCCGGAAGAACCGCTCAAAAACTCGCTCCTGGTCGGCACGCGCGATCCCGATGCCGCGGTCGGTGACGGCGATCTCGATGTCGTCACGTCGGCGCCGACGGCTGATCGACACCGCGGAGCCGTCCGGCGAGTACGCGATTGCGTTGGAGATGAGGTTGGCCACCGCGGTGACCAGCAGCTGCTGGTCACCCAGCACCTCGAGTCCGATCGGGTCGTCGGTGTTGACCTTGATGTCGGCACGGTCTGCCCCAACCTTATGACGGGAAATCGCTTCCTGCACAACAGTATCCACGTCAACCCTCACCAGGTCGGGAAGCCGTTCCGCACCCTGCAAGCGAGAGAGTTCGATGAGCTCGCCGATCATGCTGGCCAGTCGCTGGGATTCGGTGTACATCGTGCGCCCGAACCGCTGCGCCGTTTCAGGGTCATCAGCGGACTCCAGCAGTGCCTCAGCGAGAACACCCATAGCAGCGACGGGGGTCTTGAGTTCATGGCTGATATTGGCCACGAAATCGCGGCGGCTGGCCTCCATGCGGGCCTGCTCGGACCGGTCGTCGAGATAGACGACAGCAAGCCTGGGATGCTGCGCATTCAGCAGTCGCACATGGCCGTGAACGGATAGTCCCAGCCGGCCGGCGGGGATACCACCCGGGGCTAACAGTTCGATCTCGACGTCCTCATCGGTGACCAGCGTCCGTTGCGCGGCGGTCCAGACCCGGTCGTCGACCATCCGGTCGCGCACCAGGCCCAGTTCGGCTGCGCGCTGGTTGCTCAGCACCACCTCACGCGAGCTACCGACCACCACCACCCCGATGGGCGCGGCCGACACCGCACCCTCAAGAACATCAGAAACCGTCATACCGGCCTCGTCCCCGGCGCGAGACTGTTTCCGCCCCCGGCGCCACGGCCTCAGGACCGCGCCGATAACCCAACCCAGCGCAAGTCCCACCACCCCTGTGACCGTGACCCACAGTGCCACCGCACCAACACTCACGCCCAAAGCGTACGCACCGGGCGAACATCACGGAAACACCATGCGGCTGAACCGAACAACATCACAATTTCCAGACGGGGAGTTCGACAGCTGTTAACCGGATGTTCTATTTCGCGCCTTGGTTGGCGACAGCGGCCGCGCCGGCGGCGGCGGCTTCGGGGTCAAGGTAGCTTCCCCCGATCACCAGTGGCCTGCCCTCGGTGTCGAGGTCGTAACGCAGCGGGACGCCGGTCGGGATGTTCAGACCGACGACCTCCTCGTCGGACATGCCGTCCAGATACTTGACCAGTGCCCTAAGGGAGTTGCCGTGCGCAACGATCAGCACCGTCTTGCCCGCCTTGAGGTCGGCGGCAATAGTCTGCTCGTAGTAGGGCGCGAACCGGGCCACCACGTCGGCTAAGCACTCGGTCAGCGGCCCGCCGCCGATATCGGCATACCGCGGGTCGGCATCCTGGCTGAACTCGCTTCCCCTTTCGATCGGCGGCGGTGGGGTGTCATAGCTGCGCCGCCACATCATGAACTGCTCGTCGCCATACTTTGCCTTGGTCTGGGCCTTGTCCAGGCCCTGCAGGGCACCGTAGTGGCGCTCGTTGAGCCGCCAATTGCGGTGTACCGGAATCCATAGCCGATCCGCGGCGTCCAGCGCCAGATGTGCGGTGGTGATCGCACGGCGCAGCAGCGAGGTGTAGACCACATCGGGCTGGCGGTCGCCGGCGGCGATGAGTTGGCCCGCGCGAACCGCCTCGGTTCGACCCTGATCGGTCAGATCGACATCGACCCAGCCGGTGAACTGGTTGCTCGCGTTCCACTGGCTCTGGCCGTGGCGAAGCAGAATGAGCGCGGACTCAGCCATGAACGGAAGTGTCTCACGCACGGGGGATCACGTCGCGGGATCGTCGTCGATCAGATGCTCGAAGGCCTTCAGGTTCTTCAGCGACTCGCCCCGGGCCACCCGCCAGGCCCATTCTTTCCGGATTGATGAGGCGAAACCCAGTTCCAGCAGGGTATTGAAATCGTTGTTGGCAGCCTCGAGCACCTGACCGAGAACGCGATCGATCTCGTCGGCATTCACCACGTCGAGCGCGATGCGGCCGATGAGGTAGATATCCCCGATGTTGTCCAGGGCGTAGGCAACGCCGTAGAGCCGACGGTTGCGCTTGAGCAGGAAGCGGTAGACACCCTCGAAGTTCTCGTCAGGTTTGCGGCAGACGAAGGCCTCCACTCGCACCGAGTGCTCACCGACACTGAGCAGGGTGTTGGTGCTCAGCTTGCGCTCCCCCGGCAATTCCACGATCAGACCGGGCAGCCCGCCATGGGCGCCGTCGTGTCGGGTGTAGGTGAGCCCGTGCTCGATCAGGATGTCCTCGATGACCTGCCGGACGCGGGCTTCCGCCTGCCTGGGGTGCGTCAAGCGCGGATTCCCCTTCTCCTCGTCCAGCGCCGACCGCTTCGGCGGGCCACCGGGTCACGCGCAGCGATCAGCTGGTGGGTGCTTGCGTAATCGGCGATTGCCCGACCGTAGCTGTCCACGAGCTGATCGACAGTGTGGTCCCAGGAGAAGTGCTCGGCATGAGCGATCGCAGCGCGCCGCAAAGTGGCCGGATCCGCTGTGAGCAGATCGGTGATGGCACGCGCCCACTGATCCGGGTCGTGGCCGGCGACCAAGGTTCCGCTGCGCCCATCGGCCACCGCGACCGGCAGGCCCCCGACCGCGGCCGCCACCACCGGGGTACCGCATGCCTGCGCCTCGACGGCGACTAAACCGAAGGATTCCGAGTAGCTGGGAACCGCCAACAGGTCCGCCGCCCGATACACGTTGGCCAGCTGCTCACGCGACTGGGGTGGCAGGAAACTCACCCGGTCGGCGATACCGAGTTCGTCTGCCAACCGCACCAGGGTGTCGGGGGCGGCAAGGCCGGTGCCGGAAGGTCCGCCGACGACGAGGACCCGAACGCCGGGTAACCGAGCGGCTGCCCGCAGCAGCACATCGGGAGCCTTGAGCGGTTGGATGCGGCCGACGAACGCAACGATGCGCTCTGTTGCCGACAGTCCCAGCGCTGCTCGCGCCGCCTCTTTGTCACCGGGACTGAAGGTCGTCAAGTCGACGCCCGGGTTCACGATGTCGATACGTGCCCGATCGGCGTGATGTAGCGAAACCAGTTGGCGCGCTTCATCTTCTGTGTTCACGATTAACCGGTCAGCCTCATCGACCACCTGCTGTTCACCCACCGCACGCAACAGTGGCTCCGGGGCGTCGCCTTCGGCCAGCGCGGCATTCTTGACCGCAGCCAAGGTGTGAGCGGTGTGCACCAGTGGCACTGCCCAGCGGTCGCGGGCCAGCCAGCCGACCTGCCCGGACAACCAGTAGTGCGAGTGCACCACGTCGTAGTACCCCGGCTCATGGTTTGCCTCGGCACGCAGTACGCCGGCGGTGAACGCGCAAAGTTGGGTCGGCAGGTCGTACTTGTCGAGGCCTTCGAACGGGCCCGCGACGACATTGCGCACCAGTACGCCGGGGGCCACCGGAACCACCGAAGGCTCGGCCGATGACGTCGCGCGCGTAAAGATCTCGACCTCGACACCACGGCGAGCCATATGCAGCGCAGCCTGCAGGACATAGACGTTCATGCCGCCGGCATCTCCGATACCCGGCTGGGCCAATGGCGAGGTGTGCACCGACAACACCGCGACCCGGCGTGGCAGCACGCCAACCGGGGCATCGGTCAGATCCTGGGACGGGCGCACGTTTCCATCTTTACACCCACCGCGGTTGTCCGTTGCTGCCCCAGGTCAGACCGATACTTGTACGAGCCGGCACCGCGGGTGGAGCAGTCGAAAGACACTGGATAGAGTCGGTCTCAATGACAACGAACCCAGACGCCCATTCGCGGGTGGCCGTGGTTACCGGCGCCAGCGCCGGAATCGGCGAGGCTACGGCCAGAACGCTTGCTGCACAAGGCTTTCACGTAGTCGTAGTGGCCCGCCGAAAAGATCGCATCCAACGGCTCGCCGCGGAGATCGGCGGGACCGCCGTGGTGGCCGACATCACCGATGACGCAGCGGTGGAAGCACTGGCCGCAGGGCTAGATCGGGTGGATGTGCTGGTGAACAACGCCGGCGGCGCCAAGGGCCTTGAACCGGTGGCCGAGGCGGATCTGGACAACTGGCGTTGGATGTGGGAGACCAACGTGCTGGGAACGCTGCGGGTTACCCGGGCGCTGTTACCCAAACTGATCGCCAGCGGCGACGGGTTGATCGTGACCGTCACGTCTATTGCCGCTATTGAGGTCTATGACGGTGGCGCCGGCTACGCGGCCGCCAAGCACGCCCAGGGCGCACTGCATCGGACGCTGCGTGGCGAACTGCTCGGCAAGCCCGTCCGCTTGACCGAGGTCGCGCCGGGCGCGGTCCGGACCGAGTTCTCCCTGGTGCGTTTCGGTGGCGACGAGCAGCGGGCCGACGCCGTGTACAAGGGCATCAGCCCGCTGGTGGCTGCTGATGTCGCCGAGGTGATCGGCTTCGTTGCCACCCGGCCCTCGCACGTCAATATCGACCAGATCATCATGCGCCCACTCGATCAGGCCAGCGCCAGCCGCTTCAACCGCCGGGTCTAGTGCCGGACAGGGTGGGAGCGTCAGTCGGAGTGGCCGGTGCGCTACTGGGCAGCTTCGATGTCTGCGCCAGCGTCGACAATGCTGACATTGACGTCCACTCGTACCAGTCCACCGCCCAGTCCCAGATATCGCCGTCGGCATAGGACAGCTGGATCGAGGTTCCGGTGACCTCGACCGGGTCGCCGTAGAGCGCGCTGTAGAAGTACTGCTCGGCGTCATCGGTGGACAGGTTGATGCAACCGTTGGTGACGTTGGTGTTCCCCTGCGCGTCTGAACTGGCCGGATTGGCGTGGATGAACTCGCCGTTGTTGGAGATCCGCACCGCCCAGCGCTCGTGGACGCGGTTGTAGCCAGCCGCCGGGTTGGACATGTAGAAGTCGGAATACTTTTCGGTGACGACATGGATACCGCTGCGGGTCACATTGCGGGGCTGGTCGGCTTCGCCGTAGCTGCACGGGAAGTCCATGATCACCCCCGCGTCGGTGACCACCTGGATGCGATGTGAACCGGCCGCGGCCTTGACCACCTGACGGCGACCGATCTCGAAGTCCAGGGTCGCGTCGGTCGCGCCGTAGTCGCCAGCTCCGAAAGCCACCCCGTAGAGGCGGGCCCCGACGTGGACCTTGGTGCCCGGCTCGAAGTACTCCCGACTGCGCCAGTGCAGCCGCGAGCCCCGCGCCTCATCGGGCAACCAGGCCCAGCTGCCTTCAGTGAGCGGGTCGGTGACGACGGTCAGCGCCCGCTCGACGGTGGCCTTGTCGGCGATCGGGGCGTCGAACTGCAGAATGATCGGCGCCGCGATGCCGACGGTCTGGCCGTCGGAGAGTTGGAAGCCGCCGGTGACCTGTCTCGTGGGTGCGACGGTGGTGATCGACCCGGCGACAGCCACCGCGTGCCCGTCGTGACCGACCACCGAGCCGCTCCAGGTATAGACCGTGGCGTACCCCAACGGCTCGGTGGTGCTGAAGGCCGTGCGGTCGGTGTTCAGCGATCCGGCGACGGCCTTTCCCGCGGGGTTGGTCAAAGCGATGTGTTGGAACCAGCCGTCGCTGACCCGAAGGCCGACTGCGACGGTGGGGGTGATCCCGGTGGTGCCGTCAGCCGGGGTGAACGTCAGTGCGGGCTTCGACCCAGACCCCGACCCACCCTCACCGCCGCTGCAGCCCGCCAGTGTGTTGGGTACCAACAGACCCAGCGCCGCGGCGGTCAACGCCTGGCGCCGGGTCAGCTGCGGTCGGCGCGCTACAGCGCACACCCGACGAGTACCGGTTCGGGCACCAGCGTGACGCCGAAGGCAGCCTGTACCCCGTCACGCACGGTGCGCGCCAGCGCCAGCACGTCCGCGGTGGTTGCCCCGCCCCGGTTGGTCAGTGCCAGCGCGTGCTTGGTCGACAACCGGCACGAACCAGCGCTCGGAAAACCTCGGCCAAAGCCGGCCCGTTCCACCAGCCAGCCGGCAGCGAGCTTCACTCCACCGGACGCCGGGTAGTGCGGCACCGAGCCTTCGGCAGCGGCCTGCAACCGCTCGAACTGCTCGATCTGCACCACCGGATTGGTGAAGAACGATCCCACACTCCAGGTGTCGTGGTCGGCCGCGTCGAGCACCATGCCCTTGGCTGCCCGCAGCGCCAGGACGGCCGTGCGTACCTGCGCTGGGTCGGTCCGCTCGCCGACCGGCTCTCCGAGGGCAGCCGCGAGTTCGCCATACCGCAGCGGTGCCGAGCGCCCGGATTCATCCAGAGCGAACTCCACCTCGAGCACGAGGTGGTCCGGAGAGTTCTTCAGCAGGCTGTGCCGATAGCCGAACCCTAGATCCGATGCGGGGACCCAACTCACCTCATGGTTTCGCCGATCCAGCAGTTGCACCCGGGTCATACAGTCGGCCACCTCGACACCGTAGGCGCCGACGTTCTGTACCGGCGTCGCGCCAGCCGAGCCGGGGATGCCCGAAAGACATTCCAGCCCACCGTGATTGGCCTCCACAGCCGTGCTGACAACGCTATCCCAGTCGGCACCGGCCTGAGCCCGCAGCAGTCCGGACTCCAGGGTGATCGCAGGACTGGCCAACCGCACGACAGTGAGGTCGCTCAGATCGTCGGCGATCAGCACGTTGGATCCGCCGCCAAGCACCAGAACCTGGTCATCGCCGCGATCAAGGGTGCGCATCGTGGTCACGATCTGGTCGGTGGTGACGCAGGTGATGACGCGACGCGCGATCGGACCGACCCGCAGCGTGGTCGCCTGCGCCAGTGGTACGTCCCACGCCACCTGCGCGCCAGCGAAATCCTGCTCGTGAGCCACGCTAGCTAACGTAACGTCACCTGCTATGCCACGTTCATTCGACATGGCCACCGACTACGACAGCAACGTCGCGAACGTGCACAGCGCGCTCTGTGACGAAGGATACTGGCTGGCCCGGCTGGCCGACTCCGGCGCCGACGAGGCCAGGCTGGACTCCATCAAACCCAGCACCGACGGGGGCGTCGAGGTGGTGACCACCCAGGTGCTGATGTCAACGCGATTGCCGGCGCTGGTTTCGCAGTTCCATCGCGGCGACCTGGAAATCCAGCGGGAGGAGAGCTGGGGCCCGCTGATCGATGGTGGGGCCAACGCCGCCGTGGCTGCGAAAATTCTCGGGGCTCCGGTCTCGGTAACCGGTAGCGCGGAACTGTCGGGTTCAGAAACGGCTGCCCGCTTGACTTTTCACGCCGATATCGCCGTCCAGGTACCGCTGGTGGGCGGAAAGCTGGAGAACTTCATCGGCAATCAGCTGATCGCACTGCTGACCTCCGAACAGCGCTTCACCATTCGCTGGATCGCCGAAGACTGCTGAGCCCACCGGTACCGTGGGACTATGCCCCGCAGCATGGTCTACACCGTCGACGTCGGGGTGCCGGCTGCCGTGATGTACCGAAATTTCACCACCATCGACTACTGGCAGGACCTGGTTGCCTTCTATGAGGAGAATGCAGCCCGAACTGAGATCACGCATTTCAGCACCGACGACAACGGAACCGACGTCTCGTTCGCTCACATCATGAGCGCCCAAGACCTCCCGGCGATCGCTCGGCCGGTGGTCCCGGGAACCTTCAGCATTACCCGCGAGCAGCACTTCGAGCCATTCCACGAGGCCACCAACCGGGCCACCGGTCGCTACCGTGCCCAGGTACCCGTCGCCCCGGTGGAAGTAACGGGCGACTACGTCCTGCAGGACACCTCACACGGCAGCCAGATGCGCCTGGAGACCCTCTGCACGGCACGGGTGCCCATCATCGGCGGAACGATCGAGCAGTTGCTCGCCAGCGGCCTGAAGACGCTGTTCACCAAAGAGGGTGAATTCACCGCCGACTGGGTGGACGGACATCGCTAGAGTGCCGCGTCCCGTCGGTATGTCGACCCGGGGAACAACAGGTGCCAACCGGCTGCGGCGTGCCGACAGGTGGCTGATCAACTCAGCGCGGGTGCGCTCGGCATTGCAGTCCGCCACCGACCCGGTGGCAATCGACCTCGGCTACGGGCGGCTGCCGGTCACCACACTGGAGCTGGCGGCCCGGCTGCAAACCCTCCGAGCCGATGTGCGGGTGGTCGGTGTCGAGATCGATCCCGAGCGGGTCGCGACGGCCCGCGCCGTCGAGCATGACGGTGTCGAGTTCACACTCGGTGGTTTCGAGTTGGCGGGCCTGCGGCCGGTGCTGGTCAGCGCATTCAACGTGCTGCGCCAGTATCCGCCGGAAGCCGTCGCCGATGCCTGGCACACCATGCGGTCCCGACTCGCGCCGGATGGCCTTATCGTCGACGGTACATGCGACGAACTCGGTCGGCGCTGCTGCTGGGTTCTGCTCGACCGGGACGGACCGGTAAGTCTGACGCTGGCCTGTGATCCACGCGCCATCGCCGAACCATCGGATCTGGCCGAACGGTTGCCGAAAGTGCTTATTCACCAGAATGTTCCGGGCCAGCCGATCCATTCGCTGCTTGTCGCCGCTGACACCGCCTGGGCCGCAGCGGCCGGTCAGTCGGTATTCGGCCCACGTGCACGATGGCGGACCATGCTGTCCGCACTGCGCGATGCCGGAGTGCCGGTCGAGCCGCAGCGCCGCAGCATACGAGACGCGGTGCTGACGGTGCCGTGGACGGCCGTGGCTCCGCCACAAATCTGACACCGTGGCTCCGCCACAAATCTGACACCGTGGCTCCACCGTTAGGCTGACGGCTATGCGGATCGCATGCGCACAGATTCTGTCGGGCACCGACCCGGCCGCCAATCTGGCGGTGGTCAAGGACTACACCCGCCGTGCGGCCGAATCCGGTGCGCGCATAGTGGTTTTCCCCGAAGCCACGATGTGCCGGTTCGGGGTGCCACTGGGGCCGATCGCCGAGCCCATCGACGGACAGTGGGCCGACGCGGTGCGCGATATCGCCGCAGCTGCCGAGATCACCGTGCTGGCCGGAATGTTCACCCCGGCCCCCGACGGCCGCGTCTCCAACACACTGCTCGCCACCGGCGGCGGAATTGAGGACCACTACGACAAGATCCACCTTTACGACGCCTTCGGGTTCACCGAGTCGACGACCGTGGCGCCCGGGCACCGGGCGGTGGTAATCACCGTCGATGGAGTGGGTGTCGGGGTGACGCTGTGCTACGACATCCGCTTCCCCAGTTTGTTCACCGAATTGGCGGATCGAGGTGCGTCGGTGATCACCGTCAGCGCGTCATGGGGCGCGGGCCCCGGCAAGTTGGACCAGTGGACCCTGCTGGCGCGCGCCCGCGCGCTGGACTCGACCTGCTTCATCGCCGCGGCCGGACAGGCCTACCCCGGCCTCGGGATGACGGCCTCGAACGCGCCGACCGGCGTCGGCGGCAGCCTGGTGACATCGCCGCTGGGCGAGGTCATCGCATCGGCCGGCCCGGATCCACAACTGCTGGTCTGCGATATCGACATCGACATGATCCAAGCAGTTCGCAACACCCTCCCCGTGCTGAGTAACCGCTCAGAGTTCGCACAGATTGATACGGCAGAATCGCCCCGGTGACGATGCCGCCAGGGGACCTGCCGCCCACGCCCCCACCCGGCCTGGCGCCCACACAGCAGATCCCGCAACCGTCGGCGCCGGAACAACCTGCGCGGCGCGACCCGTTGTCGATGATCCTGATCGGTGTCATCGTGGTAGCGGTGACAATCGCCGGCGTGCTGGGCGCAGAGTTATTTGTCCGCCATACGGCGAACTCGATCGTTGCCAATGCGGTCAGTTGTGTGGTGGGGGACAGTGCGAGCGCCTCGTTCGGGCTGCGGCCGTTTCTGATCCAGCATTTCACCCACTCCTACCGCGATATGACGGTGGAGACCGCGGGCAATCAGATCCGCGAAGCCAAAGGGATGAAACTCACACTGCTACTGGATGACGTTCGGATCAACCCGACCGCCGACTCGGCGGGCACACTGGGTGCTCTGGACGCAGATGTGACGTGGTCTACCGAGGGCATCAAACAGACCGTGCAGGGTGTCATTCCGTTGGTAGGCGGCCTGATCAATGAGGTCACCGCGGATCCGGCCAGCGGCACCCTTGAGTTGCAGAGCGGCCTGGGTACCGTGACGGTGAAACCGCGCGTGGCCGATGGCAGTTTGGCGCTGGAGGTGATCAACGTGAGCGGACTTGGAATCACCCTGCCACGTGAAAGCGTGCAACCCGCCCTGGACCTCTTCACCACCGCGCTGACGAAGAATCTCCCCATGGGCATCCACGCCGAAAGCGTCGATGTCACTGACACCGGGGTGGCGGCGCGGTTCGTCACCCGCGACGCGACGATTCCCAACGGCCAGCAGGATCCCTGCTTCGCCGGGGTTGGCTAGAAAGCCTCTTCCGGCACGCCGGGATTGCAACCGGACAGCAGCATGGTGTTGTCATCGACAGTCGGCCGCCACGCTTCCAGGTTCCAACTGGTCTTCCCGGGCTCGGCGAATTCCGCGTAATTCCAGTGGCAGACGAACTGCGCGCGCATCCCGGGGGCATCGGCACCGGGGGCCAGCGCGAGAACCTCCAGCCACGCCTCCTCGGTCTGCCCGGGGGCCTTGTTGAGTTGGCCGGCTACGTCCCGACCCGCCCTGGTCGGGTACACCCGCAAACTGGACAGTCCGCTGTAGGCCACCCATGTGGCGTGATCGATGAAAGGCGGTCCGTCCATGCCTGCGTCGGCCGACGCGGCGGGCGCCAGAACAACCGCCACGCACAGTGCGGCGGCCGGGATCCAGCGTGTGATCAGCGGGACTTCCCCTGGACCTCAAGCAGTTTGGGGC
>Ga0194038_1000920_pt1 | contig 12780 bp, 22 predicted proteins | sample JunL226m_MetaG_FD_148630 | JGI IMG/M metagenome (GOLD analysis project Ga0194038, IMG submission 148630) | Anoxic zone freshwater microbial communities from boreal shield lake in IISD Experimental Lakes Area, Ontario, Canada - Jun2016-L227-6m | ecosystem: Environmental > Aquatic > Freshwater >...
ACTTCAATCTGCTCCTCAGTAGCTTCAAGGTGTTTAATCTGATTCTTGACATCCCGTAACTGAGCGATAGCCAACTCAACTTGCTGTGTAGCCGTAACCACCGCAGTAGAGGATGACGGGTAAATGATCTTAGTTTGCTCAATGGTTTCTGCTGGCGGAAGCGTACCCGCTTGGCAATGACCCCAAACTGTAGCCATTTTCTGTATGAGATCATCTTTTTCTTGGTCTGAAATAGTAAATTCAAAGGTATGAAACTCTTGACCACCAAATAGAACAGCCAAAAAGATCCGATTAACATTGTGGCAAGTAGCTTCGTGGACAAGTTGTGCATAATCAGCATCAGGAATCCGATTAGTGTCGGGATCAAACTTAGAGCGAACTGCTGCGTTGTAGTTTTTAGCTTCAACAAGCACACCACCATCAGCACTAATGAAATCAAAATGAGATTTAAACCAAGTATGCTTTGAATGGGTAATCGAATAATCAGCATCTTTTAACTCCATCTTTAAACGATCTTGAGCCAGCTTGCCAATCAAGGGTTGCATGACATGACCCATCTGCACTGCTTCCACGCCTGAGAGGTCTTTTAACTCCTTCTTACCTTGCTTTTCTAGGATGACATCTACCATCTTGCCATTGGCTACCTTACGACTGTCACCTGACCATATGGCGGAACGCCTTATCTCTGGTGCAAAATCTCCTTGATCGTTCATTCTGTGATCTCCAAAATAGTTTTGATGATTTCACGATAAGATTCGATCTTGTCCTCTAATTGACCGCACTCATCTCGCAATACTTCGCAAGTATTCTTTTGATCGTTCACATCATCTTGTAATTGGGCTATCAAATCATCTTGACGAGCTATCAGATTCTTTAAATTGTCTAGCTCTGCCTTTTCCTTGCGTGTCATCTTTTGAAGCTCTGCTAGGTCTTTGCTTGTAAGCGTAATCTTGCTTTTAGTTGTTGCCATGATTAACTCCATTAGTTAGGTTATTTACCAAAAGGGATTGCTGAGAGATCGTCAAGATCTTCTACTTCAATAAAAGCAAACCACTTCGCATCTTCCCCGCATCCGCTTATGGGTAAGTTACGGCTATTGTTTGCTGTCATTTTCTTTTGTAGTCCCGTCACCATATCGTGAGGGCGTTGGGGTGACAAGCACTGTAAAGTGTCTTGGTCTAGGTGTTTGCAATTAACGCAATATTCCATGATTATTCCTTATTAAATAGTTAGGGTTTCAGTTACTACAGATAGAACATTACTACATTACTACGATTAGTGCAATATTTATCCAAAAAACAACAGTCCTTGCGTTCTGACTTCCTTTCCTGAATCGTATCTCACGCTATCCCCTTTAGGATAAGGCTCTACAGGGTATTTCAATAAACTGTTTAATATTTTCTTCTGGCGCTTATCACCATGAAAGTAAATATATCGGTGCTTGCGTGATCTTTGAGTATGGTAAAAATCATCCCCGTATTGCTCTTTGATCTGCTCTAGTGTTTTCCCATCAGCTAAGGTCTTAGCGTGCTTATGCTCTAACCCCTTAACTGCCCAATCCACTCTGTTAGCCGACAGTCCCGTATAGATGAAGTTAGTAGCTTGGTAAACATAGCCTACATGACCTTGACCAGTATCAGCATAAGAAACAATGATCGAGGGTTTAGGTAATAGTTTGATGGAATTAGCCACTAGAAAACTGGCTTGGTTCTTGGTGTTATCCATCAAGCACACACGATTAAGCTCTAGCACCTTATCAGCGTATTCTTTGCCACAGATCCCCATACACAGGGGGGGGAAGCGGGTATGCCATAGGTCACAACACCTATTAAACCCTTGCCATCTTCATATAAGCCAAAGGCGTGCATGATCTGAGGGATTCTTTTAGCGTAATGCTTTTCTAAAAGCCAAGGATAAGATTCTTCAGGCTTTATTCTTAACACTTGCATTATTGTCCTTTTCAGTCACTACATCGCCTTGAGGATTGATGTAATAAGGCGTACCTGTTTCCGTTGCTCTGATCCATTCTCGGTACTGAGCTGCCTGGTTCATCTCTTGCCACTTCTGCGCATCTTTATCTGCTTTACTCATTTTGTTGCACTCCTTTAAAAAGTATGATCTAATCCGATTAAGTTTGTTTTAGTGGTGGTTTTAGGTTAGTTATGCGATGGGGGCATCCATAACGATTTAAGACCACTCACCATTAAAACCACCATTAAAGCGAACTATTACGGGGCTATAACCCAGCCCTCCTAAACATTGTGGTGATGGATAGGGATAAACAAGGCAGCTACCATCTGGCGGACCGTTACTGGACAGCACCGCTTTAGTTAAGTGCCACCGATAAACGATAACCACTCTCTGAAAAGAGATCCCCCACCGTAAGGCGGGTAAGGTTCTTATTCTCTCGGGGTTCATGGGGTTTTGGGGTTCTCACAATGCTAACAGTAGCCAAACCAGTAGCAAACCACCAAATACTGCTACCAAATCAATTAACTGATCTTTACTTATCAACCCTTGCGCACGCATGAGGGAATATTTCTTCTTTATAAAGATTTTGCGTTGAATAGTATAAATATCATTATTTCTCATAAATACCTCGAAAATTAGTAAAACGATTTAAAAGCGATATAAGACGATTAAAAAGGGTAGATGATAGATAGATACCATCTAACCCCTAAAAAGCGCTTAAAACAATGATCCTACCTTGTTTACAGACATCCAGGCAGTGTATGACAATGACTTAATGCCTTGTTTAGCGCATAAATAAAGGTAAGCGCTGTATTTATCCTTGATAGTCATAATCAATTGATCCTATATTCCATGAATTTATCTTGATCTAGGCGTACCAGGAATGAATGATCCCCTGTAGGTATGTAGTCTGCTGCTGTTTTATCAAGGTATAGCCATGATCCACCTTCTAATTGAATGGCATTAGTCTGCCTTTTGACTATATCCCTGCAAACATTCATTAGTTTGCCTTCTGGATACCAGTCATGGCGGATCATTGTCAAGGAATTGCCTTCAATTAGTTTGCGCTTAATATCTGCAAAAGTTTTCATTTTTAGCTCCATTAGTTAGGTTTTTGGCTGCACAATGCAAACCCTATAGATCCCTGGTATCAAGGATCTATAAGACGGCACTGTTTAGGCTGCTGCTTGATTACTAATGGCGTCTAATTGATTGATATAGTCTGCAGATTTTTGCGCAAGTGCTGCAGCATTAAATATCGCTTTATTGTCTGCCTTCAGGCACTTTAGCCATGATCCGATATAGTCTGCATGGCGTAAATCACCTTCAATTTTGTAATCTTGGCATAAAAATGCAGCGCCTAATTCTGCTACTAATTCTTCAAAGGCATAAGCAGCATCTGCAAACCTTTTGCCCTTGGTACGGTCTAACCTGGATGGAGCGCCAGACCAGTGTACTAACTCATGCAGCGCTGTAGCATAGTAGTCTGATTCAGACTTAAAGTCTGTTTTATTAGGTAAATGGATAGAATCTTCAGACGGTCTATAAAATGCGCTGTTAGATCCATGCTTGATATTAGCGCCAGACTTAATCAATCTATCCTCAAGGTCTGGTACTGGATTGAATACTTTTTCAGGTGCTGCAGGTTTTTGGATCTCAAACCCTTCTACCTGGTCTATATTGAAAACATAGTAAGACTTTAGGCAGGAATAGGCGTATTTCTCACTATCACCTGATTCTGTAGGTTTTTCACCTGATACTTGCTTATAAAAGACAATCATTGTGCCTTTTTCACCTTTTTTGACATTCCCGCCAAGATCCTGCCATTGCTTGAATGATCCCCATATAGGCATAGAGTATCCAGACATACCTAAGATAAGACGGTTTATGCCTTGGTAAGGTTTTTTGCTAATAATGTTTTGATCTTCATTGCCTGAATGAGTGGTCCAAGGTTTGATCCAAGGTGCTGCACCTTTTTCTAATTCAGTGATGATACGGTCTGTTACTTGTTGATATACCTTGTTTTCCATGATTTAATTTCCTTATAAAGGTCTGGATTCTCACCAGTGTTTAACTACAATTAGACTACATGAGTATGATTATATACATTAGATAGATGTAGTCAACAATTATTTTTATAGGTACATTCCCTTAGTCTATCTTCTATCGTCTATAGTCTATATAATATATGTATAGATATATATCTATCATCTATCGTCTAAGTTTATTTATATAGGTAGTTAGTAGATAGTCTTATATATAGGTAAGACGATAAATTGAATAGAGCATAGGTAGGCTACTCTGTCCCCTTTACGCAATTCAATAAGGGGTAGGGGTCATCTCTCATTAGATCACAGCTATAAACAGGCATAGGATCAGTTTAAATAGGGGTTGGGATGATTCAGAATAAAACGATAGAGATTCTGACTTCTGAGTTGGGCATGGGTATTGAAAGGGTGTTACCCCTCTCGCAGCTCCCCCCAAAAAAAATTACAGTTTTTGAATTGTCGTAGTGGTATCGGTTAAGTTAACCGTTTGATGAGCGCAATAGAACTTGCGACTTAACACCTTGTCTTTATTGAACTTATTAAAGGTAGTCCACATCGGACCAGTAGCAACGCCTTCAATGTGTTTACAGTATTTGGATAGACTTCCGATGCCAGTCACATCTAAACCCATCTCTAAAGTAGATAAACCCATGCCTGTAGGGTTCGTTGTGATGACAGAAAACCCCTCGTTTAGAAGATTGCGTACCCGATTCGCAAAGAATTGAGCATCAAAGTCGGGTAATTGCCCACTATTGGGGGTAGCGTTAATGATGAGGTAATCAAAAGTAATGGGAATGGGCACATTTAAAGCGGGGTAATCGAACAAAAAGTCCTCTCTGCAAGCCATAGGGGAGGAAACTTCAAGCCTGTCGGAAAGGTAATTGAACCAATCTAAGTGAAATACCACCCAGTTGTGCCGAGCCTGATGGTTGTAAAAAAAGTTCTGATAGCCTATCCACGCATTAAGAGCGCCAGGCGGGATACTTAATCCTTGCAAGCTAATAGGAACATCCTCTAACAACGGAGTTAGTTGGCTGTGGTGTTGCGGATTGCAGTGATGGGTGAATTCTAGGTCAGGGTTTTGCTCACAAACCTTACGAAGATAATTAAGATGAACTAGGTTATCCCCTAGATGATATTCATTGTATGTGTGTATCATGGTAGTATATGATGAGTGAAGTTATAAGGAGAATACTACATGAATATTGTTGTTGAAAAAAATATTCCCATACCCCCTGAGAAAAAGCGCAATGTGTACCCATATAAGAGTATGGAGATCGGTGAGAGCTTTTTCATACCAACGGGGAAGATTCAAATTGTCTGTAATGCAAACTACCGTACAGGCAAGCAGTTAAACAAAAAGTTTATAGCTAGAAAAGAAAGCGAAGGAGTGCGAGTATGGAGAACGGAATAAAAGATGCGGTATCAGTTCAGCAATATATTGAGAAGGCTGGCGATCTAGCTAAAAAGCAATATATGCAAAAGATCTGGGAAATGAGCAAAGAAAACATCTTCCATGAATTGATGCGAGTTCACGCTAAATCCTCAGAGCTATTGATGCAAGCTGAAGCAGAGATTGTTTATCTCAAGTCCATACTCGATGGTCCAGAGGATGGGGATGCCAGACATTGAGCAGTTATCAAAAGAGCGCCTAATTTATAAGACTGAGATGTTAAGGGCAATTTCTTGCAAGACCAAGAAACAAAAGATAGCCCTAGCAAGCGAGTGGCGTGAGAAGTACAGCTCAATGACCTATGACGGCTTAATTAGCCTTGCTAAGAACCATGTAGCCCGTTTAAAGGTGGCTTATTGGGATTTACCTAACTTTGAAACAAAGAGATTGGATAAACACAATTGAAAACCTGTGCCGTAGTGACCGTAACCAATGGCAAGCGCCCAACAGAGTTAGCAAACTGCCTTAAATCTATTGCAAGCCAAGAAGGAATAACCCCAACGCATTACATTTTGTGTGATGGGGACTTTAATACTTTTATAGAGCTGAGAAGGCTTTATGCCAATGCTTGCGTAAAGGTCTGTTATTGGGATGGCAAGATTGGCGGGAACGGGTACGCTGGGCAACGGTGGTTAGCTGGAGCGCCTCAATTGATTACCGAGGATGTCACCTTCTTTTGTAATGATGATGATTGGTATTCTCCTGACCATGTGAAAAGTATCATGGATAAGATTGATGAGGGCTATGATTGGGCTTATAGCCTTAGATCGGTTCACGATAAGGAGGGCAACTTTTTGTTTGATGACAACTGCGAAGCCCTTGGAGAGCTACACGATTGTTGGCACGCACCAGGACACCGCTTTGTAGATTGGTGTATGTGGGGCATGAAAACCGAATACCTCAAACAATTGGCTATTTTGCTAAACAAGCCAGATCCTCAAGTAGATCGGCTGTTCTATCAGGCAGCTACCCGTATTGTTCCCAACTTTACCTCTACAAGCAAACACACCTTTCATTTTCGGATGGGTGGGAGCTGTGGAGTACAGCCTGAGTTCTTTATTGAAGGCAACAAGCGCATTTTAGAAAAGTTTGACGGTAAATTGCCTTGGATCATTACATGAGCCAGTTTAATCTTCAAAACTTTTACCATTTTTGTAGGCAGCTCAAAATTGAAACCAAAGAGCAAGGCTTACGCAAATTAGATAACCTCATGGGTTCGCAAACCTATGTCATGAATGAGATGGCTAAAGGCTTGGCGGATGGTGTCCATTTCTTTGTCATCCTGAAAGGAAGGCAACTTGGAATCACCACTATTTCACTCGCACTCGATCTCTACTGGCACTTCACACACCCAGGGCTTCAGGGAACACTTACAACGGATACGGAAGAAAACCGAGATATGTTCCGATCAACCCTTGCTATGTATATGGATGGTTTGCCCAAGGAGTATAAGATCCCGATCCTTACTCACAACCGAAATGCTCTTGCCCTCAAGAACCGCAGCCGTCTGTTTTATCAAGTCGCTGGGCTTAGAGCTAAAGGAAGTCTGGGTCGTGGTAAGGGTATTACATTCCTACACGGAACTGAAACATCCTCGTGGGGGGATGAAGAAGGACTAGCTTCCCTGTTAGCCTCCCTTGCAGAAACCAACCCTGATCGCCTGTACACCTTTGAATCTACAGCTCGTGGCTTTAATATGTTTCACGATATGTACACCACTGCTAAACGGGCTAGAACCCAACGGGCAATTTTCTGTGGCTGGTGGCGTAATGAGATGTATAGCCTAGATCCTGAAGGTCAAACCTACAAAGTGTACTGGGATGGCAAGCTCACGGGTGAAGAAAAGGAATGGGTCAGGGATATTAAGAAGCTCTACGGGGTAGAGATCAATTCTCGCCAGATCGCTTGGTGGCGTTGGAAGTTGTACGAAGGGATTAAAGATGATAGCCTGATGTATCAGGAGTTCCCACCCACCGAGGACTATGCCTTTGTGATGACGGGAACATCATTCTTTTCTAACGCAAGGTGTACTGATGCCGTTAAAAAACTCAAGAAAGTTAAGTGTGACTATTACCGCTACAGCTTTGGTGTTAACTTCCAAGATACGGAAGTGCTTAAATCTACAGAACGCCTTGCCACGCTCAAGATTTGGGAAGAACCTGTGGATACTGCTTATTATGTTATCGGAGCTGATCCTGCTTACGGTTCTTCTGACTGGGCTGACAGATTTTGCATCCAAGTATTACGGGTTTATGCTGACGGTCTTGAACAAGTAGCCTCTTTTGCTACTAGCGAATTAAACACTTATCAGTTCGCTTGGGTGATCTCTCACTTAGCGGGAGCGTATAAGAACTCCACACTAAATTTAGAGATCAATGGTCCAGGTCAGGCGGTCATCAATGAGCTGAGAAACCTCAAGCGCCAAGCTGCTGCGATGGGTACAGCTTTAGGCAAGGACCTCATGGATGTGTACGGTAATATGCAGAACTACATTTGGCGTAGGAACGACACCCTTGGTGGCATGAGTAACTCTATTGGCTGGATGACCACAGCAGCCACTAAAGAGCGTATGCTCACCTACATGAAGGATTACTTCGAGAGAGGTATGCTTGACATCTGGGATATGGACACCATTGAAGAAATGAAAACCACTATTCGTGACGGAGGATCAATTGAAGCCTCTGGTCGCAACAAGGATGATAGGGTTATTGCTACTGCCCTTGCTTGTGCAGCCTTTGCCGAACAGGTGCAGCCCAGGCTTATTGCGCAGAAGATTACCAGACAAGTTTCTAGGGTACAGGATGACTTTACAGCAGAGCAACTCACAGTCGGAAGAAATGTAAGCGATTACTTAAAGAAAATTGGGGTTTATGGACAAAGTTAAAAATTCTTTGCCTAGATCTGAATTAAGACGGGTAATGAAGCGTTTTCTACAAGACAAGAACAGGGGAATCTCTATGCCCTTGTTTGCGGATCTAGCTGGCATCTCTTTATCGCATTTAAAGGATGTTTTCTTGTATGAAACCGAACCCCTCACAGAATATGTCCAAAGACGAGTATCAAAAGCCTACACAGAATGGAAAGATGGCGAAGTAGCCATTATGCAAAACCGTGATAACACTCGATTTGTCCAATATCGAAAAGAAGCACGCCCAACATTAGAAAGAACTACGGGATTGCAATTGGTTAATGGAGAGATTAAGATTAAGCTAGGGATTACCAATAGGTATGATTATTCTGATTTAACACTTGACGAACAATTGAAGGGGAGATAACAATGGCGGTAGTAAATGATTACAAGTGTCCAAAACATGGGTACTTTGAAGCCCGTAAATCACAATGTCCAATGAAGGATTGCCATGAACAAGTTATGGTCGTATTTTTGCAAGCTCCGAGCCTCATGGGTGCTAAAACCAAGGCAGCAGATAAAAACCTCAAGCAACTCGCTATGGAATTTGGAATGTCAAACATCAAATCCACAAGAGAAGGCGAGCACCAAGAAAACTTCCTTACCAAGAAAAACAAGTTTACCGAAAAAGAATACGAGCAAGCTGAAAAATACGCTACCCGTAAAAGAGGTGTCAACAAAGACAAAATCAAACAAACCCCTGCCCCAGAAGCCCAAAGGGAAGCCCGCCCAGGGGATGCAGCGGTCTGGGGTGGCGGTGCGCAAGGCATGAATATGCAATCTATTTTGTCAGGTCGTTTCTCTCAACCTGTCGGACCATCATTAGGCAAAGAAGCGGAAGCCACTGGTTTTTCACCAAGCCAAGCAGGAATTAAATCTGGTCCAGTAATAGATCCTAGAGCTACAATGAGAGATCCACAAAACTTACAGATTAAAAAATGAAAATTCCAAATGGAGAAAGTCGTGAGGATTTTTACTTAGACATCATCAATAAGTGTATGGTGTCTAAAGAAGAAAGAAGGGGTGACTACACGACACTCCGAGCTTATTATCTTTTTGGAGCTGGACCTGAATCGCCTCCTGCGTATTTCAATAAAATACACCCACACCTAGATCAGCTTACTAGCTTTTTGTATTCTGCTGAAACAACTAGGTTCTCAATTGCCCTTGGCGCATCAGCACCAGTTAACGAACACCGTAAAACACCCGCATTAACTCAAGCATTAAATGATGAGTGGCTTAATTCTAATGCCGACCAAGTGTTTTCTACCGCATTAACATGGGCTTTGGTGTACAACACTACCTTTGTTAAGTTGGTTTACAACAACGGTATTCATCCGTACATGATTGAACCTTCTGCTATTGGCGTTTTGCGGGAGGACACACCCTATACAGACAGGCAAGAAGCCATTGTACAAACTTACTACATTACCAAGTCGGAGCTATATGCCCGTCTGTATTCACATCCCAAGCGGGAATCTATAGTTTCAAGGCTTTCGACAGGTACAAAAGTATCTGAATCGGACATTCCAGAGGCTGTAAACCGTATTGTAATGAGCCAAACCAATCCTACCATCTACGGTAATGTGAATATGGACTTGTACGGCATGAACCGTTACAAGGCTAGAGTAGCTGAAGATACCGTTGAGATGACTGAATTGTGGTGTTGGAACGATGACACTGAGGATTATCAGGTAGTTACGATGGCAGCTCCTAATGTCATTATTTATGACAGACCTGGCGCATCCTTATTCTTAAAGGGTGAGTGTCCTTTCATTCAGATTGCTCCTAACCCTTTATACGATTATTTCTGGGGTGCATCTGAAGTACAACAATTATTGTTGCTTCAAGAACTTCGCAATACCCGTATGACTGAAATATTGGACTTGTTATCTAAGCAAGTAAACCCACCAACAGCGTTGACGGGCTTTACTGGCATCTTAGATGAGAAAAACTTTGCTCTTAACCGAGCTGGCGGTCTTTTGTCTAGTGATATGCCTAATGCAAAGGCAGATCGCCTTGCACCGAATATGCCACCTGATTTATTTGAGGTTATTCACGAAATTGATAATATGTTTGCCGAAGTATCGGGAATATCCAATGTGTTATCAGGAAAAGGTGAATCTGGGGTTCGTTCACAAGGTCATGCAAGCCAATTAGCAAGACTTGGTTCTTCAAGAGCTAAAAAGCGTGCATTGATTGTGGAAGATAGCTTGGAAAAGGTAGCTACGCTGTACCTTAAGCTCATGCAAGTATATGACAACACCCATTTTAGGGATACGGAAGATGTACCGTTTATTCCAGAGCAATTTACTAAGGATTATGTAGTTAAGGTTGATGCGCATAGCAATAGCCCAATCTTTACAGAGGATCTAAAAACCCTTGCATTTAATCTGTTTAAAGCTCAAGCTATTGATAAAGAATCATTACTTGACTTATTAGAACCACCGATGAAACAATTGTTAAAAGATAAACTCAAGCGTAAAGAAAAAGAGCAAGCTGAAAATCCTGAAAAGAAACAGCAAGCTCCAGCTCCTAAAGGCAAGAAAGAACCAGAGGTAGGCTAATGGCAACTAAAAATGTACAACCAAAGGCAGATCAGCCAAGGGTGACAACAGAATCTCTAAAAAGAGGTGAGAAACCTGCGAATTTGCAGTATCGTGTACAAGGTGTAAAAAGTTTAGATAGATCTGCTAAAACAAGGGATCTAGGTCGTTCAGTTAGGGGATAAGCTAATTGGAGAGATACCATGCGTAAAAGTTACAAGAAATCCCGCAAGTCAAGGCGGTAACAGTTTCTCCTTCACGGGAAAAAGGGTTGTGGCTGCCTTACCCTTAAAATAGGTGACCGTATGCTTAAGGAGATAATCTCATGGCACGCAAATCACGCAAAGGTCGTAAAGCTCGCAAATAATCGGATGAGGGCTAAAACCCTCTAAAGATTATTTCGGTCAGACCGAATACCCTCCCTGGGGGGAGGGAAGCAAAATATATCCCCCCACTTGACTTTCAATAGATTAAGATTACGATACGAAGTAAATTGATAGGGAAAATTTATGGGCGTACCATCAGAACAACTAATGCAAATGATTAAATCTCAGAAAGATGGAGCTACTCCTTCTGGGATTCCACCAGCGCCTGAAGGCGTAACGGGGATGTCCGACACTTCAGCTCCACCAATGGCTTCACCAATGTCCACTCCAGAACCTAAGATGGGTAATCGTGAAGCTGGACTAATTAACATTTCAATGGCTATGGATTTGCTTGAGCAGGTCCTTCCAGCTTTTGGAAGCGAATCACCTGAAGGACAAAAAGTTCTTGGCGCTATTCGTACATTGACTGGCTTAATTGGTGCTAAGAAAGCTAAAACCAATGAATTGCAACCTACTGAGATCATGCAGATGTTGCAGACATTACCTCAAGCTGGTGGAGCAACGGCTGAAGGCAAAGCAATGCAAGCAGCTCCGAAAATCCCAGGTATGTCACCTGGCGGTATGCCACCTCCTGGTGGTATGCCTCCTCCTCCTCCTGGTGGCGGTATGCCAGGTGGTATGCCTTCCGCAACTCCACAAATGTAAGGAATCATTATGGAACTCTTTAAACCTCGTGGCGCTTCAATGCCACGCAGACCTACTGACAATAATCAGAAAAATGGTCAAGTTATCAATACTCCACGCTACTCAGAGTTTGGTGGCTTAACTTCTGCACCTAAAGCTGGCTACAAGAACATGATGTCTATGTCTAAGCCAGGCGATACCAAAAAAGTCATCTAACGAATAAGGGGATAAGAGATGAGTTTAGAAGATATGTCTTTAGAACAGCGTGATGAATTGGCTATGTTGGCAAAGCAGTTAGCTGACAATCCTGCAACACGCAAAGAATTTTTACGCATGACTAAACAGGTCAAGCCTGAATTGTCCATACCTGAACTTGATATTGAGGACTACACCAATAAAAAGGTGACCGCAGCAGAAGAACGGGTTATGGGTTTAGAGGCTAAATTGCGTGAGCGTGATGCTAGAGAAGAACTCGACAAGCGCAGAGCAAGATTAAATCGCCCTGCAAATGAAATTGACCAAATCGAAAAGCTAATGCTCGACAAAGGCATGACCAATCACGAAACAGCAGCAGAGTATTTTGATTGGATGCGCCAAGCAGCAGAACCAACTCCTAACTCAGCAATGGGTTATAGCTCTAGCGCCCTTAATAAGTTTGACCTTTCTAAGTATTGGAAAAACCCACAAATGGGTGCAAGAGATGAAGCAGCACAAGCTCTAAAGGACTTGCGTAAAAACACAAGACCAATAGGTATTTAAACAGCAGTAAATGGGGATATTTACTTTTAACGGAGAATTATTATGCCAATAGGTGGCGGAATAGTCCCAGCATCAGGATCAAGCC
>Ga0194038_1000922_pt1 | contig 12777 bp, 20 predicted proteins | sample JunL226m_MetaG_FD_148630 | JGI IMG/M metagenome (GOLD analysis project Ga0194038, IMG submission 148630) | Anoxic zone freshwater microbial communities from boreal shield lake in IISD Experimental Lakes Area, Ontario, Canada - Jun2016-L227-6m | ecosystem: Environmental > Aquatic > Freshwater >...
GGTGGTGATGGTGGTGATTTAGGTGGTGGCGGTCAGGCTTCTGGTGGCGGTGGCGGTGGTAGCGGTGGATATGCAACTGCATTCATTACAGGTTTAACTGGTGGTGGAACTTTAACAGTAACAGTAGGTGCTGGTGGTGCTGGTGGTACTGGTCAAATTGCTGGTTCTGCTGGACACGCTGGAGTAGCAATTATTGAATGGTAAAATATACAACTTAAATAGTTGTAATAAATTTTTTTAAGCATGGTAGAATTATTAAAAATAAGACAATATCCGTAGCACCTGTCAGGGGATAGGGCTATAAACCTAGTTTGGAGTGATATATGGCTGTCTTTAATAAGAACTCGCTTGCCCAAGTTTCAGGATTTGATAATCCCATTATTGCTGGAGAATTGGTTTGGAATCAGCAAAATTACTGGAATCTTTCCTTTATCAATTCGGCAACATCGCTTCCTTATGATTTAACTGGTGCTACTTTAGATGCTACGATTATTCGTAGAACAGTCACCAATATTCATGATTCTCGCTATGGTTTAACTTTTGACATAGCAGACTACATTCCAGCACCTACAGCGGTTGATTTAACGATTGACAATATCGTAGAAGCTAATGGGTCATTTACTCTCATCATTGATTCAGATGCTTGGGGCTTACTATCTAATTCTACTGAACTTGATATTAACGCAACGAATTGCGTAGGCTTTAGTGGAAGAATCAAAATCAGCCTACCAGTTCAAGGGATTACTCCAGCACAAGATTTAATTATCTTTCTCTTATTCCTTGTTCGTTCAGATGGAGTTATAAATTAAATGGCAAACCTTACTATACAAGTAGTGGATAGCAACAACCTTGATGTAATCGTGGATTCAAGCGTTTCAGGTGTAGGAATTTCTAATGTAGCTATTGAATATGTACCGCCTTCTACTTATTATTTGGTCTTTACTTATACTAATGGAACTACGGAAAGCGTAGAATTACCTACAGTATCTGCTGGAGTGGCATCCTTTAATACTCGCATCGGTAATGTAACTTTACTGTTTTCAGATGTAACTGGTGCTTTAGGATATACACCTCCAGAACCAGATGGAACAGGCGCAACTGGCACTTGGGATATTTCTGTATTAGGAAATGCGGCAACTGTAACTAATGGAGTTGTAACTACTGGCACTTATTCTGACCCTAATTGGATTACCGCATTAGCTTCGTCTAAATTAACAGGTCAAGTTGCGATTGCTAATGGCGGTACTAATGCCACTACAGCGGCAAATGCTAGAGTTAATTTACTCCCATCTTATACAGGTAATGGCAATAAGCGTCTTGGATTAAATTCAGGTGCAACTGATGTTGAGTGGGTTACTGATGGTGGAGGTACAGTTACCTCAGTTGGAGGCACAGGCTCAGTTAATGGGATAACCCTTACAGGGTTAGTTACCTCATCAGGAAATTTAACGCTTGGCGGCACACTTGGTTCAATTAACAATAGTCAGCTTAGTAATTCAAAAGTTACAGTAGGCACGACTGATATTAGTTTAGGCGCAAGTTCTACTACTTTAGCTGGATTAACTTCAGTATCCTCTACTAGCTTTACTGGTGCTTTAACAGGCAATGCAGATACAGTTACAAATGGAGTAGTTACTACAGGCTCTTATTCCAATCCATCTTGGATTACAGCGTTAGCTGGCTCAAAGATAACTGGAGATATATCTGGAAATGCTGGCACAGTTACTAATGGTGTATATACAACTGATACAGGCACAGTTACGAATACTATGCTTGCTGGTTCTATAGCCAATAACAAATTATCTAATTCATCAATTACGATTAATGGCAATAGCGTTTCATTGGGCGGTTCTACTACAGTTACCGCTTCAACAACTAGCACTTTAACTATTGGAACTGGTTTATCAGGAACATCCTTTAATGGTTCGACCCCAGTAACTATTGCTATTGCAAATACTGGTGTTACAGCTACAAGCTATGGAACTGCAAGTAAAACATCTACTTTGGCTATTAATTCGCAAGGTCAAGTAACTTCTGCAAGCCAACAAGATATTGCTATTGCCAATACTCAAGTATCAGGTCTAGGAACAGCCTCTACTAAAGATGCTGGTTTAGCACTAGGTGTAGCAACATTAGATTCATCTGGAAAAGTACCTATTTCGCAAATTCCTGATTCGGTCATAGGTGCATTAAGCTATCAAGGCACATGGAACGCATCCACCAATACACCAACATTGGTAAGTTCAGTTGGCACTAAAGGTTATTACTATGTAGTTTCTGTAGCTGGAAATACAAATCTTAATGGCATTACTGATTGGCTTATTGGCGATTGGGCAGTTTATAGTGGTACTGCATGGCAAAAGATTGACAATACCGATTCCGTTACAAGTGTAAACGGATACACAGGCACAGTCGTATTAACTCAAACTGACATTAGCGGAACAGTACCAACTAGCCGAACTTTAACTGCTGGAACAGGTTTAACTGGTGGCGGTGATTTATCCGCTAATAGAACTTTTGCTATTGATAGCACAGTTGCCACATTAACTGGCACTCAAACCCTTACAAACAAAACGCTAACTGCACCAAAAATTGATTTAATCAATGACACCAATGGCAACGAAATATTAGGTTTATCCCCTACTACTTCAGCAACCGATTACTTAGTAGTTAAAAATGGTATTGGTGTAGGAGTGCCACTTCATGTTTATGCTGATGGTGCTAGTGCAAATACAGGGTTGCATATTCAGCCAAAGGGCACAGGATTAGTCACCATTAGCGATGGTTTAGACTTTAATAAAGGTATTCGCTTTAGGAGTTCAGGTAGTGCGGCAAACACTATTACCTTGTTAGATGCCGTAGCAACTGCTGGTCGAGTAGTAACCTTACCAGATGCAACAACCACTTTGGTTGGTAAAGATACTACCGATACCCTTACAAATAAGTCTATTTCAGGCACAACCAACACTTTAAGCAATATTGGTAATTCAAGTCTTACCAATTCTGCTATTACTATTAATGGCACAAGCACAAGTCTTGGCGGTTCAATTTCAGTAGGCACAGTTACAAGTGTTGCCGCAACTGCTGGAACAGGCATTAGCGTAAGCGGAAGCCCTATTACTACTAGCGGTACTCTGACTATTACCAATACCGCACCTGACCAAACAGTAGCTTTTACTAACGGCACAGGCATTAGCGTTACTGGTACTTACCCTAACTTTACTGTTACCAATACTGCGCCTTCTAGCGGTGGTACGGTGACTTCAGTAAGCGGAACTACTGGGAATATAACCAGTACAGGCGGTACAACTCCCGTAATTGACCTTGCTTCAGGTGTGGCAACGGCTGGCACAACTGGTTCTGCTACCCTTATTCCTGTAGTCACAATAGACACTTATGGTCGAGTAACCAGTATTACAACTGCTGCAAACCCACAGGGAACAGTAACTTCAGTAACAGGCACAGCCCCAGTAGTAAGTAGCGGTGGAGCAACTCCAGCTATTTCTATGGCTGCCGCCACAACAAGCGTCAATGGCTACCTTACAAGCACAGACTGGACACCTTTAATAACAAGACTTCCAATACTGGTACGGTTACAAGCGTAGGTGGTACAGGCACAGTCAATGGTTTAACTCTTACTGGCACAGTTACTACAAGTGGTTCATTGACTTTAGGCGGAACTTTAGATTTATCTGCACCGCCAGCAATAGGTGGCACAACACCTAATACAGGTAAGTTCACTTCTATAACTGACACAGGTCTTACTTCTGGTCGTGTCACTTACGCTACTACTGGCGGTCTATTAACAGACTCTGCCAACCTAACATTTAACGGCACAACACTTACTACAGCTAATGATGCCTCTATATCAGGTCTTACTGTTGGTAAGGGTGTTGGTGCTGTCGCTAGTAATACTGTTGTTGGTTACTTAGCTTTAGCTAATAACACTACAGGCTCTAATAACACTATTTTTGGGTATACATCTGGTAATTTACTTACTACAGGCACATTTAACATTGCTATGGGTTATTCTGCAATGGACCAGGGCATAGTTACAGGTACTGAAAATATTGCAATAGGTCGTGCTGTTTTAAGAAATTTAACAAGTGGTGGCTACAACACAGCTATTGGTTCACAAGCCCTACTTTCCAACACCACCGCATCTAATAACACAGCAGTAGGTTATCAAGCTGGGTATAGCAATACTGGTGATGCAAACATTCATATTGGCTACAAAGCTGGGTTTTACACAACTAGTGGTGCTTACAATATTTATGTTGGTTATGCTGCTGGCCCACAAGTAAGTGCTTCTACTGGTAGTTATAACCTTGCAATGGGTGAAGGTTCAGGTCGTGCAATTACTACTGGTGAACGAAATGTAGGTTTAGGTTACGAATCCTTATACTCCAATACTACTGGCGCATACAATGTGGCTGTTGGTATGTATTCTCTTACTAACAACACCACAGCATCTAACAACACAGCAGTTGGTTATCAGGCTGGGTATAGTAATCAAACTGGTGCTGGTGTAACTGCTGTTGGCTATACCGCAGGTTATTCAAATGTTTCTGGAAATGCTACAACTGTTTTTGGTTATGAAGCTGGATATGCTACAACAGTTGGTATGTTGGCATTTGGCTATCAAGCTGGTAAAGCAAATACAACTGGAGTGCAAAATACTTTTGTTGGTTTACAGTCCGCTTTGGCTAATACTACTGGTGGGTACAATACTGGATTGGGCAGACAATCATTAGCTACTAACACTACTGGCTCGTATAATACTGCTTTGGGTGGAGATGCGTTATTGGCTAACACCACCGCATCAAACAACACAGCAGTAGGTTATCAATCACTCTACACTAATACTGACCAAGCTGGTCATACTGCCGTAGGACAAGGTTCTTTATATTCAAATACAACAGGTTTTCAAAATACTGCTGTTGGAAAAGAAGCATTAAAAGCCAATACAACTGGTTATTACAACAACGCTGTTGGTGCGTTTGCTTTAACAGCGAATACAACTGGCAATTTAAATAATGCTTTTGGTAGAACTGCTTTAACAGCAAATACAACTGGTTCAAACAACACCGCTTTTGGTCAAGAAACACTACAAGCAAACACCACAGCATCTAACAACACCGCAGTAGGTTACCAAGCTGGGTATAGTAATACAACTTCAATGGATAACACTTATATTGGTTATCAAGCTGGATATTCAATAACAACTGGAACAGGTAGGCACATTGCTGTTGGAAGAAATGCTTTGTATGCAAATACTACTGGTACAGATAACGTAGCTCTTGGTTACTATGCAGGAGCATCTACTACTACAGGATATGCAAACGTATTTGTAGGTAGCGGATGGTATGCAATATCTGGTGGAGCAGGGCAAAGTAATACAACTGGTGTATTAAATACTTATGTTGGTGGTGGAGCTGGATGGCTTTCAACAACTGGTTCTAAAAACACTATTCTTGGTAATTACAACGGCAATCAAGGCGGTCTAGACATCCGTACAGCAGATAACTACATTGTGTTATCTGATGGTGATGGTAATCCTAGAGGTGTGTTTGATGGTAGTGGTAACTTTTTGGTTGGTACTACAACTTCTTCAGGTAATTCTGGTGTTGGATTTAAGTTTAATCCTAGTGCAACCTATCCACAGTTAAGTTTGGTTGGTTCTGCATCAACAAACGCAGCAACAACTTTAGAAATGTATTCAACAGGTGCTAGTGCTTATCGTTTTTATGTTGGTTATGGTGGCACTATTTTTGCTACTTCTATTGTAATTACTGCAATTTCAGACGAAAGATTAAAAGAAAATATTAAAGATATTGATACTGGTCTTGATTCAATTATGGCTTTAAAACCACGCAGATTTGATTGGAAAGACGGAAAAGGTCAAGACAAGAAAAATGCCGCTGGTTTTATTGCACAAGAATTTGAAACAGTATTTCCTGAATCTGTTGGATTATCAAAAGCTGGTGCAGATGGAATTCAATACAAAGATATTAACCATGAAACATTGATACCTACTTTAGTAAAAGCAATTCAAGAACTCAAATTAGAATTTGACGCATACAAATTAACTCATCCTTAAGGAATAATAATGTTAGAACTAACACCTGAACAAGAAGTACAACGCAGTTACGATGCTGCAATGGATTCAGTAAATCTAATCAATGCTGGCAAGCCTGAAGAAATGTCTGCGGAAGATTGGCAAGACTGCAAACAACGCAATATTGACCATTTAAATATCCAATTAGCTAAAGGTGACTACTACGCTGGTTACGATTTAACACCATTTGAGAACGCTGTAAAAGGTTAATCAGCTACCTATTTAGCTGGTATTTTAGGAGAATGAAATGAGCGAAAACACGAAAAAAACTCAAATCACGATTGACGAAGCAGAGTACCAACTGGAAGATTTAACACCAGAGCAACAAGTATTATTCCAGCATTGTATCGACCTTGACCGCAAGATTAATAACACTAAGTTTCAGCTTGACCAGTTGCAAGTGGGTAAACAAGGGTTTTACAATATGTTGAAGCAATCTCTAGAAGCTCCAGTTGAAAAAGCTGAAGTAGTACAGTAAGAAATAAATTATGGAAACTCAAACACTAATCAATTATCTAGTTCTTTTTTCAGGGGCTACTGGCGGTTGGATTCTAAAAGTGCTTTGGGATTCCATTCATGAATTAAAAACTGCAGATATAGCACTTGCAGAAAAAGTAGGGTCGATAGAAATAATGGTTGCTGGAAGCTATATTACTCGTTCTGAGTTTCAACAAACGATTACTGCAATGTTTACTAAGTTAGATAGAATTGAAGATAAGGTTAGTCAAAAGGCAGATAAGTGAAAATTCCGCTTGAAATATTAGAGGAATTTGTAAAGCAAAGTGGATGTGATAAATTGCCTTTTTTCCCTATTTTAAGGTTAGTAGTTATGCTGGAAGAATATTACAAAGCATAGGAGAACGACATAGACCCCATTACTATTCTTGCAACTTTTGCCCCTTTTGTAGTGGACTTAGGGAAATCCCTTATTAATCGGTTTATTGCTGGAGATACTTTTAAGCCAGCCAATATTACTGAATACATTGATATGCGGAAAATGGATTTAGACTTCTTTAAAACCATGAACGACGCTGGTGGTACTAACCCCTCATACCTATGGGTTGAAGCCATTGTGAGGCTAATGCGACCTTCTGTAACGATGATAGTGCTAGGTACTTGGTGCTATCTGGAATACAACGGCACACCTTCTGTATCCGTTACTAATTTTGCTAGTGCTGTAGGCTTTTATTTATTCGGTGATAGAACTCTATTTTATGCAAAGAAAGCTGGATGATTCCTAGCCAACATTGTTACGATTTAATTAAAAAGTTTGAAGGCTGTGAACTTGCTTCTTACCCTGACCCAGCGACAGGCGATAAACCTTGGACTATTGGTTACGGGCATACTAAAGACGTAGTATCTGGAATGACTATTTCACAAGAACAAGCAGACGAATTTCTTAAAGAAGATGTAATACATTCTGTGGAAACAGTAAATAGATTGGTAACAACAGACCTTCAACAATGCGAATTCGATGCTTTAGTAGATTTTGTTTATAACTGCGGTCAGGGTAATTTTACTGGTTCTACATTACTTAAAAAAATAAATGCTAACGATATGGAAGGTGCGGCTTTAGAATTCCAAAAATGGAATAAAGCTAACGGTACAATCATGGCTGGACTAATCAGACGTAGATTAGCTGAAAAAGAGTTATTTAAAGGCTAGGTTACTTTATTCTAACTACTTTATTTTTCTTTAAAACTTCTTCATAGCGAACTTTAGCTACATCATCTAATTTTCGTAAAGGTAATTCCTGATAATACTTGTATTTAGCTTGATATTCTTGTTGCTCTGATGGGCGAACCCATCCATGTAGTCTCCAGCGTTCTTCAATATCTGTTCCGCTAGCAGTCCATATATGTTCATTCATTATCTTCTCCTATTATTTGCAAGGTGGCTTGTAAAAGCTGTTTCTGCGTTGTGTCATATCTTGTTTCAAATGCTTTTCTTCCGAGTCCGTGAATACCAGTATTCCCTCTATGATGCTCTGGACACAAGGGGATAACTGGGGCTTGTTTTCTTGGAATATTTCCCGTTCGGATGTGGTGGAGTTCTGCTGGTGTGTCCCTGTAACCCAACTTGTGGCAGAGAATACAGCCAAATCGTGCCATGCGAGCATATAGTTCCTTTTCTGTTTTATTCATACTTTTCTGACGCATATTTAATCCAGCGTAAATAAAAGTCTATAAATTCACTTAAACTTTTCCCTTTATTTACCCATTCCTCTCCTTTAAGAATAAAAAATTCGTAAATAGTAGGAACTCCATTAATCGTGTCTCCAATGATTTTTACGACAAAAATATCAGGTTTTTTAGCAAGGGAAATAAGCATCTTTTCTTGTCCAGCATTCATATCTTCAAGAGGATTTTTCCATTCAAAAAACAAAAAAACTCCATTTCTCTCTATTACTCCATCTATGTCGCTAGGGACAAAATTAGGGCTTTTTTCTACTAATCCATATAGAAATCCATAATCTACGTGAGGAGCAGTTAGAGACCGCATTAAAGTTTTCATTTTAAGAAAGCCCAAAGAACTATTCCGATAATTAAAAAGAATACAATTCCGTAATACAACATAAAGTCGTTCATTCTTGTGCCTTTCTTAATATTGCGTTTGGATGAAACTGCCCATGTCCTTCGGGGCTATCTTCCATGCTTTTAATTACCAAGTTTCTTTTTTCTCCGCAAACACAACAAACTTCTACCCTTTGTGGTGGCATAGAGCAAAGCATAGTATTTGTTGAGTGCCAACAATGTGTGTGAGCATTCATTCTTGTGCCTTTCTTAGTGCATCAATAGCAATATCATTACCAATGCTGTTTCCATACTCATCGCCATTACCCAGCCTAGCCAGTTTTTCTAACGCCTCTTTGTACACTTCTATTTTTTCATCTGTTAGTGTCTTTGCTTCTTGCAAATTAGTAACTTCCATAACTTTTCCGCAACTGCAAGTAGCACTAACTACAACAACATTGCCTAATGGCTTTGCTGGATGGGTATAGAGTGGAATATCAGACTCAAACTGTTTGTTTTTGGTTACGCTGGTAGATACAGTCATATCTAATTCTTTAGGGTCTATCCACGCTACTGGCTGTTCATTGTTCATTTGTCTTGTGCCTTTCTTAGTATTGCTTTAACAAAATCCTTAATATCGCCTTTGTAACTAAACCAAACAGCATCTATTTCCTCATCTGTTAATGTCTTTGTTTCCAATTCTTTAATTTTTATTTGTTGTTGTTTTATTGATTCTTTAGCAAAAAGAAATGATTCATTTAAAAGCATATAACTTTCTTCTTCCATCATTAATTCGTTTTTTAAATATTCTATTTCATCTGTTAGTGTCTTTGCTGGTGGTTTTTTCCATAACACTTCCACAATCCTATGCTCATCATCTGTATACGTAACAGCTAGTAGTTCACCTGTTTCTTTACTTTTTTGAAGTGATAGGTGTAGTTCTTTTGCTGGATGGGTATAGAGTGGAGTCCATGGAGGATTCATTTCGGCATATTCTTTATTGGTAGTGCATTGGTCAGGGCTACCATTTGGATAAAACCATGCTACTGGTTCGTTGTTCATTGAGTAGATTTCCCTTCTGCTCTAGCGGAAGATTCCAAACTTCTCCATACTTCTATCTTAGCTTCTGCCGCTATTAACTTCCAGCGATATTCTTCTGCTGTTGCTATTGCTTGTCTTAATCCATTTAAGTGTTGAATGTAACGATTGTCCGAATAAGCAAAAGTTTCCTTTGCGGACTCTGTTTTAGCATCTGACTCAGCCATCAGCATAGCCTTTAAACTTTTACGGAATTCTGTCATGTAGATAACATCCGCTTTAGCGTGAGCATACGCTTTAGCATTGTCTCGCATAAAATCAAGTGCTTTAAATGGGGAAATGTCGTCATTGGTCATTTGGTTTCTTCCCTATCCATTACGTCATTAGCGACTTCTGCAAGACTATCTATTACAAGTCTTGTATAGATTTTGTCGTTTAAATCTTGGGATTCAATATCCGTTAATACCCACCAAGCATTTTTAATAATTCTTTCGTAATAGCCAATTCTCCATTTGATACAAGACATTTCATGCTCTACCTCTGCTAAAGTCCCTTTTGTTCTTTCATAGCTTTTCTGTGTTGTCATAATCCTCTACTCCTTAAAGTTGCGTCTATCTTGTTAATAATTTCAAACCGCTGTAAACCGATTGTATGAAGCCCTAACTCCGTTGCCTTAGCCATCATCAATCCGTCATTCGTTCGCCAAGCCTGAGCCGATTGTGGGGCATTACTGGGGATTTTCTGGGTAACCCAAGTAGCATCAAACGACTTCCAGCCTTTAAAAATGATTGTTTCTAATACATCAGGAAGTGTCATCTTGGCTAAATCTGCTTCTTTTACTAGTCTTGCAAGCACTCTAGGAGTAACTGGAGATTTCATTCTTTTCCTATAAACAAGAAAATCATTCCACAAATCAACAGACACTCCGTCAGGAGGGTCAAGTGCTTTATTTAATTCTTTATTCTTTATTATTAATTCTTTATTCTTTATTGCTATTGGGGGGTCAATGGGGGGGGTATCCCCACCCTTTGCCCACCTCTTTAAAGCACCTCTTTTACCAGCTTCTGCCATAGAATGGTATCGGGCAATCTCTAAATCGCATCTTTCATGAATCCAGCCATTCTCTGTCTTAGTAAAAAATTCTTCTAAAATGGCAAGACCTGTATCTTTATTGGCAATTCTTAGTTTTCGGAAAATTAGAGAAGGTTCTAGTGGAATTTTTTGTTCACTATCGTAATAAGTAAGAATCAAGCGAAAGTAAACAGCTTCTTCTTCTGTCGTTAGATGAGCCGTATTGGCTATCCATTCTTTTATTTGAAGATAAAAATAGTGCATATATCCCTTATCAAGGTATCGAAAGGTGTTGGGCGGTTCGGTGATAAGCCGAATTTTTGGTAGCAAGCCTAGCCCAACTATTACATTATAAGACAACTATTACAAAGTTCCTAATACTTTTATCCTAACGGAAACCCTACCTCCTTTAATAATTTCTCCTTCATAAATATGAATTTCTTTTATTTGGGAATCATCATTAAACAGTCCAGCTTGGCACATAGCATCTTCAAGAGCTTTTATACGATTGGATAAATCTTGGGTTCTTTTATCCCTGAAATTGATAGTAACTGCCATGCTTAATTTTTCAGCACCAAAGCGGATAGGTTGCTGGCTCACTATTTGGGCTACCTCGGCTTTAAACTTTCTACCAGCATCCCCTACATATCTTCTATGTCCTTGAAACTGGTAATAAGAATTTATTGTAGGTGGCAAAGGAAAATTTAAAAAAAGGGTTGGCATCTGTAATAGTTATACTATAATACTTCTAGGTCGGAATTTTTCCACCTTACCACGAAAAGGAAAAACACAATGGGAATTCATAGTGAAGATAGGTATTACGAACCAGAGGATGATGATTCTGGAGACTTTATAGATGCTCGGGTTGTTGAGTTATTAAACACAAAAGAATATGACCCAGCACTTATCCATCATTTAGCAGAAGCTATTTCAGAAGCCAATCCAGAAGACCAAGAAAGCATTTCGGACTTTATTGCTAATGCGGAATGGGCAAAACTGGGGATGAAGCTGTATTACATCAGCCATGAATACATGGAAAAACTGGCTGACTCTCATGCGGTAGATGAATATAACTCTGGCTTATTAAACGATTAAAGGAAAAGACATGAAAACATTTCTAGAATTAAGAACCATTAATGTAAACGAATACACAGAAAAAAAGGGAAGATTTACTTACTTATCATGGACTTGGGCGGTAGATAAGCTATTAGAAAACGACCCGTTAGCTACTTGGACTTTTGGCGACCCTACTTACTTTGCAGAAACTTTAATGGTCTATTGCACAGTAACTGCTATGGGTAAATCTATGACTTGCCAAATGCCTTGTATCAATAATCAGAACAAAGCTATCCCTAATCCAAATGCGATGGATGTGAATACGGCTATGATGCGTTGCCTAGTTAAGACAATAGCACTCTTTGGTATTGGTCTATACATTTATGCTGGAGAGGATTTGCCTGATGACAATACTCCAGTAGAACCAATAGATGTAACCCCATTCTTGCAATCTATTAAATCAGCAACTTCATTAGAGGATTTAAGAATTAAATACATTACAGCAGTTAAAGCCTGTAAAGGGGATAGCCAAGCCTTAACTTCTTTAGAATTTGCTAAAGATGATGCAAAAGCTGATTTGGAGGATTTGTCATGAAAGCATTTCCACAAAATGAAGCAACTATGTACATAGATTTGCCCTTAGAAACTCAACAAGGTATGGATTTGCGTGATTACTTTGCATCTAAAGCTATGTCTGCTGTCATTATTGCTTCAGATGAAAGAAGCAACTCACTCGAAGAAGTTGTTGGTTGGGTAGGCGATTATGCCTATCAAGTAGCAGATGCAATGATGGAAGCTAGAAAATGACTACTTTTACGACAGAAGATAGAGTTACTGCCCAAAAAGTAGTTCAAGGCACAGATGAATGGAAAAGAGTTAAGCTAGGTCATGTATCTGGCAGTTCTATTGCTGATGTTATGGCTAAAGGTAAATCTGGAGAAGCTATTACACGGAAGAAATATAGAACCCGAATAGTAGCGG
>Ga0194038_1000926_pt1 | contig 12756 bp, 12 predicted proteins | sample JunL226m_MetaG_FD_148630 | JGI IMG/M metagenome (GOLD analysis project Ga0194038, IMG submission 148630) | Anoxic zone freshwater microbial communities from boreal shield lake in IISD Experimental Lakes Area, Ontario, Canada - Jun2016-L227-6m | ecosystem: Environmental > Aquatic > Freshwater >...
CCAGTCAACGTGTGGCCAAGATGTATGTTCAAGAGGTCTTTAATGGCCGCTATGTAGTGCAGCCTACTTTGACGAAGTTCCCCAACGTCAGTCGTTTAAATGAGCTCATGATTGTTGGGCCAATCACTATTAGAAGCGCGTGCTCGCATCATTTGTGTCCCATCATGGGCCGCATCTGGATTGGTGTATTACCAAGCAAAGAATCTGCTTTGATTGGTTTATCGAAATATTCGCGATTAACCGAGTGGGTGATGTGCAGGCCCCAAATTCAGGAAGAGGCAGTAGTTGAATTAGCAGATATGCTCGAGAAGAAAATTAAACCGATCGGTGTTGCTATCGTGATGGATGCAGATCATTTCTGCATGCAGTGGCGTGGCGTTAAGGATCGTGACTCAAAGATGGTCAATAGCGTGATGCGGGGTGCTTTTCTAAAAGACCCCAATCTACGTCGGGAGTTTTTATCTTTACTAGAGAAGCGCTAGATTGATCTCAGAAAATACCCCTCAAAAAATGATCACCCCAACAACAAGCGTATTCATGCTGGTGTTAATTGGATTGAGTCTCACGGCCTGCGGGGGATTTCCGACAACCCATCCGGACCCTGCAAAAAATACTCCTGTAAATTACAAGGCGGATCTTAAGAATTGCGCTGAATCTTATCCCGAGACTCCTGATGGCGTTTACCTTAAGCGCCGAATTGCTTGTTTAGAGTTAAAGGGCTGGAAGTAGCCATACCTAGCGCATATGCAGGCCCTTTGCTTTTATGAGAATAGTTCTCAACTATATTTGTATATAAATCATTGGCTTACGTACTAGCTAGCGTCTCAAATTCTTCTCCACTATGATCTCACTTAGATTTAAGAGTGCAAATTGCTTGCACATCGTTCACTGTTTTATTTTTTGGAGCCCCCATGAAAAATAGTCGTCGCCAATTTATGATTTTGTCCGCTGCTGGTGCTTGCACCTTGGCCTTGAACGGTAAAGTTCAAGCTCAAGCAATGGTTGCAGAAACTGATCCACAAGCTTCTGCTTTGGGTTACAAAGCCAATGCAACAGTTGTTGATAAAGCTAAATACCCTAAGTATGCTGCTGGTCAAGATTGCGATAACTGCGCATTGTTCCAGGGTAAAGTGGGCGCTGCTGCTGGCGGTTGTGCATTGTTTGCTGGTAAACAAGTGGCTGGTAAAGGCTGGTGCTCTGCTTACGCTAAGAAGGCTTAATTCGATTTCAGAATTAGTTCTGTACCGAGCTGCTTCGGCAAATAAAAAAGACTGCCGAGGCAGTCTTTTTTATTTGATACAACAGAAACGATTTTCAAATTATGAATTCTCTAAGTGCGCTTCTAAGGTCTTAGTAAACTTATTAGCGTGGCTACGTTCCGCTTTTGCCAATGTTTCAAACCAGTCAGCGATTTCATCGAAGCCTTCATCGCGTGCTGTCTTAGCCATGCCTGGGTACATGTCAGTGTACTCATGGGTTTCGCCTGCAATTGCTGCTTGCAATGCTTCAGCAACAGTCTTTGCTGGCATGCCAGTACCTGGCTCGCCTGCGCCACCTTCAATCAAATACTCCATATGACCGTGCGCGTGACCAGTTTCGCCTTCAGCGGTTGAGCGGAATACAGCTGCAACATCATTTGCACCAGCAATATCAGCTTGGTTCGCGAAATAGAGGTAACGACGGTTTGCTTGTGATTCTCCAGCAAATGCTTCTTTCAAAGACTGTTCAGTCTTTGTGCCTTTTACAGTTTTAGCCATTTTTAGACTCCTAATGCTTGTTGTTTGAAATAGAGGGTGAATGCCTCAAAGCTGATGCACTACCACAGACCAATTATGGACAAATTACCCCATTTGAATAATCGTATTTTTGTATTGTGTCGATAGCTAAAAACAACTAACAATAGATTCTTAATTGAATAAAACTAATTAGACATCCTCATGAAGCGTTTCAATGAAGCGCCTCCTGAAGAGTTCGCTTTTTATTTAGGTGGTGATCAGCCCCCAGTGTATTGGCTGCGGAGAATCTACTTATTTCAGGATGCGTTTATAGGCTTAATGTTAGTAGTCACTACCGAAACAGAGGCTCTTATTGCAGTTTTAGAGCAGATTGGAAGCTACCGGTATGACTCGCGCCGGTCACGGTCGATTTGATCTGATTGATCTTGGTTGGGGCGGAGCAATTTGACTGACAAGCCTAACCCTAATAAGACCCAAGATAAGCCGGTAGAGCAATAGATAGCTTATTTGATCTTGGTTGCAGCGATCGAAATAATGCAGTCCTTAATGGCATAGTTTTGATATTTGCCTGCGTTTTCCTTGCGGATAGACAGACCACATTCGGACAAGGAATTGCGTAACTTGATTTTGGGGATATTAACCATATTGTTGGCACCATAATTTATTGTTTTAAATACATCGCTATTGTGCGCCTTTTGTGTCACCAGGTGAATATTAATAAATTTTGGAGTCTTTCTAGAGAGGCAAAATAAACCCTTTAAAATCGTGCCTTATATATTGAATTGAGCTGACGTGCCAAAGTGAGTCTAAAGCAGAGTTTGGTGCAGGCAAATGTAGATTTAACAAAAAAATGCTTATTAAATAGTCATTACCCATTGAACGATAAAACCGAATCTAATTGAGAAATTTACAGACCCTAGTTATTTCGATGTTGCGCTCCCCCGATCGACGTCAGCGCGCAAGCGAGGAATTAGCTAAAACCAAGATTAATTGGCAATTTTTGGATGCAGTGGATGGCAAACTTTTAAAGTTCCCTATTCCAGAATACGATGCCAAGAAGGTAGAGAGATTATTGGGTTTTGGCTTAATGCCGGGCGAAATTGGTGCGTTCTTATCACATAAAAAAGCATGGCAGGCCTGTGTTGACCAAAATATACCTACTTTGATTTTTGAGGATGATTTCATATTGCTACCTCAATTTGAAAGTACCATCGATTATTTGCTCAATGATTTTCAAGGTTGGGAGCTCGTGCGCTTACAAGCTTTGAAAGATTCTGCATACACTGTGATTGAAAAGACGAACTCATTTTGTATTGCAGAAAATCAGAGCGATGCACTAGGCTGTACTGCGTATTTAGTAAAACCTGCTGCTGCACAAAAACTCATTGACGGTGCGAGATCGATTTATGAGCCGATAGATCATTACATCGAGCATAAGAATGTCCATGGCTTAAGCTTTCTTGCAATAAGACCCTATCCCTCGGATATTTCTCAAACGCCCACTACGGTTTATCGCCCTGATCGCGCTCCCACGAGAGGATTGAAAAAGATGTCTCGCTCGATCTATCGTTGGATTGATCGCAACTTCAGTGCGCATCCTTGGTTCCCACGCTAAAGCAGGAAGAAAATTTATGAGCTTGCTTGTCTAAGGATCTCAGTAATAAATTGTTTTGCATGATCTAAGCTGGGTATCTTGAGTAATAAAGGCTGGTCGCAAAACTGACGAAGATAAGACTCTGTGTTAAGCAGTTGGGTAAGCGGCGAATAGTCTAAATGAGCCATCGGCTCTAAATTGATAAAAGCATCCGAATTAAAGTCAGCACAGACATTGGCATCAGTCCAGCCAAGTGCTAGCGCTCCAGATTGAAATGATTCCGGAATCTTTTCAGTGTAGTAGCCGGGATAAAGAGAGTTCTCAGGGCAAAGATTAAAAGCATATTTTTGCAAGATCTCTTTTTTTACAAAATGGCTTTGATGATGGTTCTTGATAGAGGTATCAAAGTAAGGGCCATATCCCTCTACAGGAATTGCTTTTTCAGTAGCCGACAGCAGCGTCCGTCGAGGTTCCAATAAATGAGAGGTAATCATGCTGGCTATCTTAGGGCGCTTTAAGAAGTCATCTCCCAGAGCCTGCCCCATACGCGTAAGGGATAGCAATTCTCCATAGCGCGGATTGGTATTGCCTACAATGCCCTCGTGTGTCCAATCAACCAACTCCATCCAGTATGGTAGACGGAGGTGCTTAGGGTCTTCCATTCCTAAATCAAAGGTGATCGCATAATCCGTCTTGACGACATCTGGTCGTTTATTTTCACAAGTATGAAATAAACTCACTGGCGTAAAGGTGCGGGAACTTAATTGGCTTTCAAGTTTTCCCTGTAGATTTTCCGCCAAGGGGCGCAGCGGTTTTGGAAGCCACGTGTGGCTCTTACGCGGGGTATAGAAGGCACCATAAATTAATAGCTCGCATTGATCGGGTTTTACCCATGCTATTTCATAACCCTGCTGCTCAATGATGCGCGGCACAAGCCCATCTTTATAATCGTGTTGCGTACCCAGCAAGGCTATTTTGATCGTTTTCATAAATGGATGGGAGGATAGGCAGTATTTGTCAGGGTATGATCAATTGTAGGCGCAAATCTACCATTTTTTATCCAACCAATGACTAAATAGGATTCTTGTTTGAATATTGGATTTCATTCTAATTCGCTTACCCTGCGCGGAGCAGAAGTGGCGCTCTTTGATTACGCATTTCATAATCAAGCGCTTTTGCATAATAAGGCCTTTGTGTTTTATAAAAAGCAACTGCAAAGCGATCCGAATGTGGTCGCTAAGTTTCAACAGCATTTCCCCGTTTTTGGCTATGAGAGCATTGAGGAATTGGAAATGCTGGCCAAAGAAAACCACCTGGATTTGATGTATTTCATTAAATCGGGTGAACGCGATAGCAATATTCTGACTGGCGTTCCTTGTGCTATCCATGCGGTATTTCCAGTAGCTCCAGATCAGTTTCATGGAGATCGATATGCTTTTGTATCTCAATGGCTAGCGAAGGAGTATTCCAATCAGAAGCTGCCATTTGTGCCTCATATGATTGATTTGCCAGAAGTGGCTGGAGATTTACGGGATCAACTCCATATTCCTCAGACTGCAACTGTGCTGGGATGTTACGGGGGTTCAGATAGCTTCAACTTGACATTTGTGCATGAGGTCATTCTCAAGGTACTACAACAGCGCCCCGACTTGTATTTTGTTTTCATGAATATCGCCCCGTTTGCTAGCCATGAAAGACTCCTTTTTCTGCCAGGCAACTCGGATATGCACTACAAAATGCAGTTTATTAACACCTGTGACGGCATGATTCATGCTCGCGGCATTGGGGAGAGCTTCGGAATTGCTTGTGGAGAGTTTTCGATCAAAGGAAAACCGGTGATTACCTATGCATTTTCCCCGCAACGCAGTCATATTGAGATCTTGGGCGATAAAGGTATTTTCTATCAGGGGCGAAAAGATCTAGAGCAAATTTTACTCAGCTTTAATAGGCAAATGCAGCTTCAAAAGAACTGGGACGCGTATTCAGAACACTTTTCCCCAGCAGTTGTCATGAAAAAATTTAATGAGGTATTTATCAAAGGAAACCCTATTCCCCTCTTAGGGTTTTGGGATCGACTAAATTTGAGAAAATTCCGTTTCTTACGAAAAATTCGTCATCTACGCAAAAAGCTATGTCTCTAAGCGACGAGTCCTGAGAGTTTATTTGCGGGGGTTCTCTTTGCTTTGATAAAGATAAATATTCTCATCAAGAACAATAGCATCGGTAAACTGCGCCACTGCTTCTAGGTTAAATTCATTCAGCAGTGACTCTTCAATGGGTTTGCCCATAATGATCAAAATGGGAGAGCCAATCTTTTGCTGAAGATTTATGGCGCTCTCTAATGCCATACGCTGACTAATCTGCTTTCGGTTCAAATCCCAACGCACATAATTTCCGTAGGCACTACTCTCTGGAAAATAAATCAATGGTTTATTAAGATATCCCGCTATTGGGGTGGCATTGAAATCAGGATACCCTACCATTTCTCGAGACTCTAGATGATGGGTTTTAATAAATTCTGATGCGGCATACGAATTGGAAAAGGGCTTTTGATACTCCGCTGCAAAAGCAATGAGTGATCCTGCTACATGAATACATAACATGGCAGTCAGGATGCTTGCGTACGATATCTTCTTGAAAAAATAGAAGGTACTCAACAGAGTTTGTTGACAACTTTGCTTAATGGCAATCCATAGACTGGCTATCAATACGATATATAAAAAGCCATGGTGCCGTGTGTAGCCTAAATATTTCGTATAAAAAAAGCTGAGCAGACCCAAGGTACCCAAAAGAAATAGCAATAGTGCTGATCTACTCTTTGCTAGCAGACGAATGGTTTTATAGATAAAGAAAAAGAGAAATAGGACAGTCAGTAGCGTCGTCGCTGGATAGGATAAAAAGAGATTACTGCCCCAAAAATGGGAGCTTGGAATTGGCAGTGGTAAATACCCGTTGACTATAGTTGGCATTACTGCTTTTACTTGGCCAAAGCTGTATTTAAGATTCCAAGCGGTCGCCATATTCGTATCGGGCGGAGGAATCATTTGAATGACAGCAAACGCAGTGGCTATTCCAGCGATGCCCAGCCCGCCAAAGTAGGCTGCTATATTAATATCTAGTTGCTGTTGGCGCTCAAACAGAAAATCAAAAAACAATACAGCCAACAAAGACAGTGCCACTATGGTGGCTAATATGCTGGTATTTGCTAGTAGCGCAATAGTGATACCAATGAGCCAATAGTTTTTCTGAGGCTTGGTGTATAGCGAGCAAAAGATCCAAATAAACAATAATCCCAAGGCATAATTTCTAGCGATAATGGAGTACTCAAAAAAAGAAAAATACCCAAAGATAAATAAGACTTTTTGTAATTGGGTAAAAGGCGCTTTCGCTAAGAAGATCCAAGCAGCGCAAGCTGCAATCAAAAAATGAACAAGCTGCATCGCTAGTCCAGTAGGCGAATAATAGGTTAAGGGCATTAAGATGATGTGCCATAGGCCAGGATGTCCATCGTATCGGAGAATCTCGTATAGATTAAAAATGCTGGTGCTTTCCCTGGCAATTAACCAGGCATGCATTTCATCTCGCCACATTTCATGATGAAAGAGAAGTGTTAATCCTACGGCGCAAAAGACGGCCATAGTAAGGAGGTTAAATCTGAATGCTGAGGCTGTTTTTACGCTGATAGCTTTCATAAAAAGAGAATTCTATTATTTCTGATGACTCTATTTTTCAGGGGTAGATGGGTGGGCTGAGCTCAGCGCGACTTCATACAGCGCATAGTATTTTTTGCCAGCCAGTTCCGGAGAAAACAAACGGATAGCCCGCTCACGTGATTGGATGGATAGGTGATCTCCCTTAGCCTGCTCATCAAGCACCCAGCAAATTCCCGCCGCCAAATCTTGAGTATCAAACGGCTTTACTAGGTAGCCAGTTTCTTTATGGGCCACAATATCGATTGGACCACCTCTATTAAAGACCACTGCTGGCGTGCCACAAGCCTGCGCTTCAGAGGCCACTTGTCCAAAAGCCTCTTGTCTTGAAGGCATGATCACCACATCGGCAGCGCTATAGAGTTTGCCTAGCAACTGCTCGTCATAAATACGGCCGACATTGATTACCGGTAGAGCCCAATCCGAAAATTGGGTATCCAACTTTTCTCCAAACAATGCGACTACGACGTCCTTGCGACCTGAACGGGCAATATGGGCAATCGCCTCTTTTAGTAAGTCGCCGCCCTTGTAAAAACTATTGACGCTATCAATGGCACCGGCAAGAATGATTTTTTTGTCTTGGGGTAAATGCAATAGATTGCGTGCTTCTATTTTGGAAGTAGGTTTAAAGGTGAACTCTATATCGAGCGGATAATTAATCGCTCTTATCGATCCATTCTGGAACAAGGGGCTAGCCCTAGCGCAATCTGCTAGCCAATTGCTACAGGTGGCGATATGAAAGGACTTGTCCTTCCAGGCAGCTAATTTTCTTTCCCAAGTAAAGCGATTAAAGTCAGGGCCAGTCTCATAGGCTGGTTGATTGCTCTCTAGATAGCCGACCCGAAAGCGAGCCACTGCAGAGTCATTCATCACATAGTGCTCTGCTCCGCATAAGGGCCACATGTCATGAAAGGTCCAGGCAATCGGTTTAGTGATATTGCCAATGTCTTCAACAGAAAGCATATTGGCAATCCAATGCAAATGAATAATATCCGCATCGGATCGATTGATTTGATTGATGATGCCACGCCGGGTTAATCCATAAGAATGGAGGGCTTGGTTCTCAGTCTTAAAGTTGGCAAAAGTTTTATTCAATGAGCGATTGATTTCTTTATAAATCTTTCGGCCAATCCATCCTAAAATCCCGGCATTAATATTTTCTATATTGCTTTCTTCAAAATTCTTTTTGAGTACCAATAAGTGACTATCTACACCCAAGTTCTTGACCGCATGATGAATGCGATAAGCGCCCTTAGACGCTCCACCGGCATTGACATCTGGGATGATATGTAAGACCTTCATGCCAGCAATTCTTCCAAACGGTAACCGTAAGTACAGGCCCAGTGACTTTGGGCTTTGGTCATGGGGTCAATCATAATTTGCCTGCGAGTGTCTAGATTGTTTTGAAAGACGCAGAGCAGTCCACCAATCCAGGTAAATTGTGCCGAGGCCATGCCAATCACATAGTCGCACTGCCCGAGCAGGCAAATATTTTTAGCGGCAGTGATACTTTCTTGTAGGGCTAAGTCCGGTTGATCACCCACCATATGCACATTGCAATTATTAAAGCGGGGTTCGTCTACATCCCACAAAATAGGAACATCGGGCAGCGCCTTTGAAAACCCCGCATAACTCTCTGGATCATCGCTCGTTAAAAAAATCTGGATCGCTTGATCTGGATACTTACTTACAATTTTCTTAAAAAATTCGACATAGGTTTCAGTGGGAATATAGGGGCACTCGGTGTTTTTATCCCCACGACGTACATGAATGCCTACATGTAGAGCAGTTTTATCCCAGCCAAGCGCTTGTTTCTTCTCTTGCAGAATGTTTTGTAAATACGGAGTTGGGTTACCGCAGACGAGTTGGGCCAAAATAGCGCACCATTGATGCCGTGAAAGAGTATCCCCAATCGGAATAGGGCACTTGGGGAACTGGTGCTCTGCCCGCACTCGTTCTTTGTAGCCCGCCGTTTTAGTCAGCCACTGCCAAGACAATATGGGATATTTAACGTCCCAGGTATCTCTGAAAAAATGCCAAACCTTTTTCTTGCTTTTAGCAAATTCAATCGGCTCTTGTTTTACTGCAAGATCAAAGAGGGTTTCTATTTGATAAGAGGAATTGCTAGTGAAGTGGTAGTTTCTTGATTGAACAAAAGATTGATTTAATCCCGTCATCAGTCGTGAGAGCATTGCCCCATAACCGGCATGTTCGACTTCATGGGTGAGTGTGAAGGGATGTTTTGCAGTAGAGAATACTAAGGCTTTTTCATAGAGCAATCTTGCTTGAGCATTGGTGCCGAGGTCTGCGGTCAAGTTGGGCATAGAAAAGGCTTAGAGTGCTGTAATACGCTTTGTAATGGTATTGGTAATCCATTCTTTATAAGCCGACCACCAGTCAATGCATTGCTGTTGTAGCTCGCTAATCCGTTGGGGCTGCTCTTGTAAAGCCACTTTCATGTTTGTTAGAAAAGCGGGTAACTCATCCCATGATTGCAGAATGGGGAAGGGCACTGGGCCAATGGCGGCTAATGCCAATTCTGAGCGTAAAAAGAGATGATCTAAGGAGATGGGTATACAGCCAGACTCTAGGGCATCATATAAACGAATGGTCTCCGGAGAATTGCCGGCTGGGCAGGGGGCAAAGACACTGTTTTCCATGATGGCAGAGTACAAGCCGAGATTGTTCCCGCTAGCAAAACCATTGGAGGATAAAAGATACAGATCTTCACATTCAAAGGTAGACCGAGAAAATTCGTAGCGCTCTTGGCTGCGATGTAATATGCGATCAAGCCATTTTGTAAAAACTGGCAAGCGGCCACCTTTGGTTTTACGAACTGCGCGCACCATGCGACCAAAACTATCGCGCTCTCCAGCAAAAGAATCCGGATTGGCAATCCACCCCATAAAGGAGGCAAGGTGTTGGCGATGAGTTGCCGGTTGTAGTGATTGCGGGGTGCGTGGCCCGACCCCAGATTTAAAGCCATTGGGTATCCATAGCATCCGATCTTTTAGCTCAGACTTAGAAAAGAGCTCTGGAAAGTAATAATTGCGGAGTATCAGATCGCACTCAGGGTAAGTGGAAATATCCTTTTTAGCGAATTCATCGCCCATATGAATGAGTACCACTTTTTTAGACTGATCGTGAATCTGCCTAATGAACTTGGCATCAATCTGAAATAACTCCAAATAGACGATGTTTGGAGCCCACAGCTTAGGGGATTTATCGGCTAGATGATCGAATATAGAAACAGGGGCACCACCGAGCAAAGTATTTTGGACAAACCAAGTCTCAAGGGCTCCATTTAAGGTTTTGGGGCTGCTGAGGTATTGAAGGGGTGGAATCATGGGGGTGATGAATTGGATTTATAATGCGATCATAGTCTAGTGGTTCTACTTGCAAGGAATCACCTATTCCACCCTATTTTAGAGAAAAAACGAGCTGTCATTGCAATCTAACCCCACTTCTTCTCGACTCGTCGGGTTCCGTTTGCTAGAGAGATTCTTGCGGGTTTGGGTATTTTTAGCAATTTCCGTTCTCTTAATCGTCTGGGCGCTACCCCATACGATTGCCGCCCGCAACATTGCCTTATTTACTGGAGCGAGCGCAGGGATCGGATGGATGCTGCTATCAAGGCCCTCGCTCACCTGGAAAGCTTACTGGCCCAGCATTTGTCTATTACTCATTCCTTTGTGGGTCTTATTTCACTGGTACTTTATCTCCACTCTTAAAGTGGTGCAGTGGCAAGAGCTCTCTAGTACTTGGCTACGCGCAGGGACTGCTGTGGTGCTGGGCTCTGTGGTTGGCATCATGCTATCCCTGCAGCCTCGACGAATCCTGTGGGTTGTTTTTCTCATCGTCCTCTTACCGATGATCACTTTTGTTCTGTATCTGAATCAAGCTTATCTGCAGCACACTTGGTTCATACTACCGCTTTTTTTCGGTGCCTTTAAGGCTAAGTATGCTGCTGTGTACTTTGTAGTGTGTCAGGTCATGGTAGGCTTTGGCCTCATCAACTTTGCTATTGCCAGCGCCTCACTTAGGACGCGTACCTTAGTTTTGGGTATTGCATTAGTCCTCATAGGCACTTGGGACTTTATCGCACTTCGGGCAGTGAACGGCGTGTTAATTACGGGTCTTGGCCTAACTTTGACCCTGCTATTCTTTTTCTATCGCAGTCTAATCCTCTCATCTGAACAACATTGGGGACTGGCCGTGCGTGTCAAGGCATTGACCTTTGGCATCCTTGTGGCCTTGATAATTAGCCTGGGACTCTATGCTTACTGGGGATCAGACCGACAACGGGAGGGAAAGTTATCCCACCTACTTGGCGATATTCAGATTGCAGTTCAGGTAGATAAAACCCAAACTTGGGTAAATGACGGAAGATCTACTCAACTCCCTGTGGATGCCACCGGGCGGCCTATTCACGGTAGTACTTACGAGCGTATCTCCTGGTTTATCAAGGGTGTTCAGATTATTCAAGCAAATCCCTTAGGTAACGGAATATCACACATGGCGTTTGGCTATTACATGCGCGATCAGTATCCCAATTCGCGAGTGCTGATGACGCATAGCGCCTGGATTGACTACGCCTTGGGTTTGGGTTTGCCGGGTTTACTGCTTGCCTGGATGGCGATTGGAATGGCGGTTATTCGCAGCCTGTATTTGCAAAACCAATTGGATACGATGACATATTCGGGCGCGGTCCATCAAGCCTTTTTTAGAGGGTGGATTGTTTATATTGCTCCTTGGCTGCTTCTAGGGATGTGCTGTTTTTGGTTTGTGGGTGAGGTGAATGAGCGCGAGTACCTAGAACACTACTTTTTCTTGATTGCCTTATTTGGTATAGCAGTCAGCGATGTGGCCCCCAAAAGAAGACCCCTTAAATAACCCTAAAGAACACATTATTCTAATAATTAGAAGAATTTGCTCTGAACACCATCTCATCTAAGGCTAAGTAAATTAGGCCTTTAATCTCCAGCCAGCTTGCTTCTGGGGGGTTATTAATATGCCCATTTTCAAGATAGCATTCAACTTAGAATGAGCAATTTAGGTAAAATGAGCGGATGTCTATATTACTTACTGGCGGCCTGGGTTTTATTGGAAGTCACGCAGCCGCAGTCTTGCATGAGCATGGGCAAGAAGTGGTGCTCCTAGATAATCTGTGTAACAGCCAAGCGAGCGTTGCCAAGCAACTGGAGTTACTGTGCGCTCAGCCCATCCCCTTTTATGAAGGCGACGTACGCGATCACGCTTTGCTGGATTCTATTTTTTCAAAACACCCCATCACTGCCGTGATGCATTTTGCGGGTTTAAAGTCCGTAGCCCAATCGGTTCAAGATCCCCTGTTGTATTTTGATAATAATGTGGGCGGCACCATTACGCTCCTTCAGTCAATGCAGCGGCATGGTATTCATCAGTTGATTTTTAGCTCGAGCGCTACCGTCTACGGTATTCCGCAATATCTTCCCTATGATGAGGCGCATCCAACTAAGCCGATCAATCCGTATGGACGCGCTAAATTACAAGTAGAAGAAATTCTGGCCGATTTGGCCAGATCAGATAAAGCTTGGGCAATCGCTGCTTTGCGGTATTTCAATCCCATTGGCGCTCACCCAAGCTACACCATTGGCGAGCTGCCTAATGATCAGCCCAATAATTTAATGCCTTATATCAATCAGGTGGCGTCAAAACAAAGACCCTTTTTAACCGT
>Ga0194038_1000927_pt1 | contig 12755 bp, 10 predicted proteins | sample JunL226m_MetaG_FD_148630 | JGI IMG/M metagenome (GOLD analysis project Ga0194038, IMG submission 148630) | Anoxic zone freshwater microbial communities from boreal shield lake in IISD Experimental Lakes Area, Ontario, Canada - Jun2016-L227-6m | ecosystem: Environmental > Aquatic > Freshwater >...
GTCATATTTTGCCACGGGGAACGTTTCGCGAGCCAGCCTCGGCCCTTCAATTCAGCGATGCCTTCATCATGACCCGATCTCCACAGCCGTTCCGCTGCCCTGTAGAACCTTGGGCCATGACTCGCCCGGTTTTTTGCGCAATTCATGAACCCTTTATCTCCGCCAGATTTTCTGCAGGAGAAAAACTGACGCTGACGCTATTGCAACCCCATGAACCCATTACCAAAGATGAACTTTCAATTGGAAAACGGTATTATGCGTTCTCAGGTATCGCCCAGAATGATGATTTTCTAAAAACCCTCGTGAAAATGGGCGCCGATGTTTGTGGCTTTCAGGGCTTCTCCGATCATCATTTCTATTCGGCCAAAGACATTCAGGCTATCCAGAATGCTGCTGTAAATGCTGGCGCAACCGCTCTTGTCACCACTGAGAAGGACCTTGCCAGATTGCATGGCCGGTTTCAATTTGATATGGAATGCTTGGTTATCGGGATTCGTATGTCTCTTGACAATACATTGGCGTTTGACAGATTTATTCAAAATCGGCTATCCTTGACCCCATGATCAGTATCGTTGTCATTACCTTGAATGAGGCGGACCGGATTTTGGCCCTGCTGAAAAGCGCAGCATTCGCCGATGAAGTTATCGTAGTGGATTCCGGCAGTACCGATGGCACACAGGAAATATGCAGAGTCGGTGGTGCCAGGGTCGTTGCTCACCCTTGGCAGGGATTTGCGGAGCAAAAACAATACGCCATGGAGCTGGCCTCTTATGAGTGGATTTTGAATCTGGATGCAGATGAACGGATATCCGATCCACTTGCAGCAGAGATTCAGGAAACGATTCAGAATGCACCACCGGAAATTTGCGGTTTTTCCATGCCGCGGCTTTCCCGGTATCTGGGCGTATGGATCCGTCATGGCGGCTGGTATCCGGATCGAAAGGTTCGACTGGTTCGAAAAGGCTGCGGCCAGTGGAAAGGCGGCGGCCTTCATGAAAAATTGGAAGTATCCGGCAAAATTCGGCCGTTATCCAGCCCAATTCTACACGAGGTTTACCGGAATATTTCGGATCAGGTAATGACCATCAACCGTTTCTCTGGTATATATGCTGAAGAACGCTCGGCTACAGGGGTCTGGTTTACGGTAGCAGGTGTATTTCATGCTCTGGGAAAATTTGCGGAATGCTACTTGTGGAAGCTGGGAGCGCTGGATGGCACCGCCGGATTGGTTATTGCCATGAATTCAGCATGGTATGTATTTCTTAAACACGCCAAAGTCTGGGAAAAAGGACTGAAGGATCAGACATCATGAAGGACGAACGCAAGATTCGCCCCTGCCGAAATGCTTTCAATTCTTTCCTGACCGGTCTTATAACCGCCCTGTTTCGAATGATTGGACGCATCCCCGGTCCCATCGCAGATGCTCTTGCAAAGGCCGGGGCCGGCCTGTGGTTTCGAATAGATAGAAAACATCGCAATATCGCCATTCAGAATATGACTAAAGCCTTTGGCCATGAAAAGAGCCTGGATCAGATTCGGCTGCTGGCCTTTCAGTCTTTCTATAATATCATGCGCATCCCGTTTGAAATCGGGTGGAGCGATCTGTTGACATTACCGGAGCTGCATCGGCATGCAGAGTTGCGTGGATTGCATAATGTGCAGGCAGCACTGGCAAAAGGAAAAGGCGTTCTGGCGTTGACCGCGCATATCGGAAACTGGGAACTGCTGCCGCTTGTAGCGCCCATGGCCGGTTTATCGGCCGATATTATTTACCGGCCTCTGGATTTTTTGCCTCTGGATGCCTTTTTTCTTCGCCTGAGAACCCGTTTTGGTGCGGGACTTATTCCCAATACCCATGCCATGCGAAAGATCCTTCGGCAATTGAAGAACGGGCATGTGGTTGCCCTGCTGATGGACCAGAACGTGGACTGGTACGAAGGCGTATTCGTGGATTTCTTCAACCACAGGGCCTGCACCAACAAGGGGTTTGCCCTTCTGGCGCTGAAAACCCGAGCGCCGGTTGTGCCGATTTTTCTGCTGCGAAGCAAAGACCGATATATCGTTGAATTCCATCCGGAGCTGGAACTGATCCGGACCGGGGACCGGACTCATGATATAGAAGCCAACACCCTTAATTATAATCGGGCCATAGAAGCCATAATTCATCGCTATCCGGAACAGTGGTTCTGGGTCCACCAGAGATGGAAAACCCGGCCATTTTGCCCATGGACGCGAAAAGAAATTATGAATTATGAATTATGAATTATGAATTAATAATGATTCATAAACTGCACTTTTTAATTCACCGCAAAGGCGCAAAGAATACAACGCTCTTGTGGCGGCTAATTCCATTGAATATTTTCTTTGCGATCTTTGCGTCTTTGCGGTGGATAAAAACTCAATCATTGACCGCTCAAAGTATAATTTATAATTCATAATTAATTCATAGGCCCCATGAAACCATTGAATCCTTCATCCATTCACCGCATGGTCATTCGAACACCCAATTGGGTTGGCGATGCCGTGATGAGTACCCCTTTTTTACGCGCAGTGCGAAAGAATTTTCCACATACGCACATCACCCTTCTGGCCAAGCCCTGGGTTGCACCGGTATATGCAAACAATCCGCATATCGACCACATCTTCATATACAATGACGCAGGATGTCACAGGGGCCTTATCGGTAAATTCAGGCTGGCTAAAGATCTGCGTAAATACGACTTTGATCTGGCCCTGCTGCTGCAAAACGCATTCGAGGCTGCATTCCTTGTCTGGATGGCTGCAATTCCCATCCGGCTGGGATATGACACGGATGCCCGCAAAATACTGCTTACCCATCCGATTCACCGCTATCCGTCACTGAAACGACTGCATCAGATAGACTATTATCTGGAGATTCTGAAAGGTACAAAACTGATAGCCAATTCTTCTGAACTGGAAATTTTCATATCAGATGAAGAGAAACGCCAGGCCATCCAGCTCATAAGAACCAGCGGGTGTCCCGACAAAGCCTGCATAATCGGCATAAACCCAGGAGCTGCATTCGGAACCGCCAAAAGATGGTTTCCAAACCGGTTTGCCGAACTTTGCAACCGTCTTAAATCCATTCCTGATGTCTGCTTTCTGATTTTTGGCGGACCGGGCGAGGAGGAACTGGGTAAAACTATCGCCAAGTCTGTCGGCGATGCCTGCATCAATCTATGCGGGAAAACCACCCTTAGACAGGCAATTTCCTTGATTGACCAGTGCCGCTTGTTTATCACAAACGATTCCGGCCTGATGCATCTGGCAGCGGCCCTGCATAAGCCGCAAATCGCAATCTTCGGTTCCACGGACTACACCACTACATCTCCAGGAAGCCATCTCAGCCACATCATTCGGGCGCCCGTAGCGTGCAGCCCCTGTATGAAACCGGACTGCCCGACCGATCACCAGTGCATGGACACCATCACCGTCGATCACGTCCTTGGTCTTGCCCTGAAACTTCTATCTGGCGGTCAGGTGCAGCCCCTGTATGAAACCGAACTGCCCGACCGATCACTGATGCATGGAAGCCGTCACTGTCGATCACATCCTTGGTCTTGCCCTGGAACTTCTATCCAACAGTCGGTCATCATGAATATTCTGATTGTCAAACTGAGCGCCATCGGCGATGTAATTCACACCCTTCCGGCATTGAATGCCATTCGCTCGGCTTATCCATCGGCGCACATCACCTGGCTGATTGAAGAAGCCGCAGCGCCGCTGATTATTGGGCATTCAGCGCTTGACCGGGTCATCATTTCCAGAAGAAAAAGCTGGATCAGGGACATTAGAAATGGTCAGTGGAAATCCGTTATCCGCGAGGCGACCGGATTGGTTCGGACGATTAGGGATACTGCTTATGATCTCGTCTTTGATTTTCAGGCGCTGCTCAAAAGCGGGGTTTTGGTCGCCCTTTGCCGAGGCAAGCGAAAAATCGGGTTTAATCGGGGAATGGAACATCAGGAACACAGCTATCTGTTTTTAAATGAGCGCGTTAAACCTGTGGATATGAATCACCATGCCATTCTGCGCAACCTGATGATGCTGGATGCTGCTGAAATCCATTCCAGCAGCATTACATATCAGTTGCCGATTCATGCCGTCGATCGCAAGGCAGTCACACGTCTGCTTGCCAAGGAAGTAGCAAGAGCTTTCCGCTCCGGTTTCTCGAAAGAACCAGGGCTGGACACTCCTGCTACCTCATGGATAAAGGATGTCCGTCCACTGATCTGCATCAACCCGGTTGCCAAGTGGACAACCAAACTTTGGCCGAATGAGCGATTTGCTGAACTGGCGGATCGCCTTTCAGAGCGTTACCGGATTTTTCCCGTATTCACCGGCGCACCGGAGGATAAGGAAACAGTGCAGGATATTTTATCCCGCATGAGGTCTTCTGCAATTGACATGACTGGTAAAACCAGCCTGAAAACCCTTGCGGCCCTTTACGAAACAGCCGATATTTTGATATCAACAGACACTGGGCCAATGCACCTTGGCGCCGCCGTGAATACGCCGGTTGTCGCACTCTTTGGGCCGACAGCACCCTGGCGAACCGGACCCATGGGCGATAAGCACCAGGTGATTCGAGCTGGCCTGCCTTGCAGCCCCTGTTTCAAGCGCCAGTGTTCGACATGCGACTGCATGAACCACATCAGTGTGGATCAGGTAATGGAAGGCGTTGCCAGGGTCGTGACTGCCAGCAGTTTGTAAAAATGACCGCTTACGAAAGAATTCATCATGGACATCTCTGTTGTAATCGTCAACTGGAATACACGGAACCTTCTACTGGAGTGCATTCGTTCCGTTTATGAAACGGTTCAGGGAATACTTTTTGAGATATGGGTAGTGGACAACGGATCAACAGACGGAAGCCAGGAAGCGGTAAAGACCGCTTTCCCAATGGTTCGGCTTATTGAAAACACGCAAAACAGGGGATTTGCGACTGCCAACAATCAGGCGTTGAAACAAATAACTGGGCGATATGCGCTGCTGCTGAACTCGGACGCCGCGTTGACGGACGGAGCAGCTCAAAAGCTACTGGCGTTTATGGAATCCACACCGACTGCGGGCATGGCCTGCGGCCAGCTTCTTAACCCTGATGGCTCCCGTCAGAATTCCATAGCCAATTTTCCAACCCTGTTGACCCTGATTTCCAACGAAACCATTTTACGGATATTTTTTCCGGAAAAATTTCCCAGCAAACGCAGGAATTATCCGCATCCCATCCCCGTAGAATCAGGAATCGGAGCCTGCCTGATGATTCGAAAAGCCGCCATGGACACGGTTGGGATTTTCGACGAAACCTACTTTTTTTTCTTTGAAGAAACCGACTGGGCCTATCGAATGCGACTGGCCAACTGGCGAATATATTTTGTTCCTTCGGCCCGCATCATTCACGCCCAGGGAAAAAGCGCCGGAAACAGCGTTGCATCAAGAATCCTTTTTTACAGATCGCGCTATATCTACCTGAAAAAATGGCACCCAAAAAACTACTCCCTGATGGTCGTGATCATCTTTATCCGCCTTCTGGTCAATGCCATTCTATCATTATTTGGGGTCGGACTAACCCTTGGACTTGCTCCACGTCTTATTGACAAAACGATTATTTACTTTCAACTCATTGCATGGCATCTAAAAAAATGTCCCGATCAACTGTTGTAAGTGAGCATACGGATGCTGCCAAGGACATTTACGGGCTGTTGCGGACAACCGATCCAACAATGCCTCCGACTTCCGCTGAGTCATGGCTTTGTTGTTTATTTTAGGAATTGACGCGAATATCCAACAGCGGGCCTTATCCCTCCCTATCGGGTTTTTTAGCGGCCCTGGATGGCAGAATTCGCCGGGTGAAAATGGGAGAAAACAGGTACATCAGCAGATACAACAAACAGATATACCCCAGATACGGACTGAATACCGCCACCAACAACAAGATGATGCTGGTGCGCCGGAACCAGGTACTCTGATCCATGAACCGCCCGAGATGAAGATACCGCACCGGATAAATATTCATCGCCGCTGCAGCCAGCACCATGGCGGCAGTGGAGATATAGCACCAGAAGTGGATGGTGTCTGAACTCTCCTGTATGGCCTGGCTGAACATGATAAGGGGAGCGGTCACCAGAAGCGCCGCTGCCGGTGTGGGCATTCCCTTGAAAAAGCCGGGAATGGGGGAAGTATCCAGAGTAAAATAAATCAACCTGGCGATTCCCATGCCCGCATAAATCAGGGCGACCCAGACAACTGTAACATCGGAAATGCCCGGAACATCTGAACGGGACAGAACCAGGTAATAAATCCAGGCTGGCACGATGCAAAAGCTGATACCATCGGAAATATCGTCCAGAATCCCGCCCAATTGAAAGCGCGGGGGCTTAACACTTCCGGCCGGCGGTTCGGTAAGTCCGAGTTTACGAGCCATGGCGCCGTCCAGTTTATCGAAAATCGTCGCACCGATCAAAAGCAGATATGCTTCCCGGACCCGGCCCTGATTGGCGAACCAGACTGACAGCAGCCCCATGATGGCGTTCATCACAGTCAGGCCATTCGGAAATGTGGACAGAATGCTGCGACGCAGTGTCTCGTTGCCCAGACAAAGTTCATCCAGGAAGGCAGTGCCGTACTTTCGGCAGTACCTGGCAATTGAGCCAAAATTAATCACCAAAAAAATGATTTCTATGACAAAGAGTCCCTTCAGCGGCAAGTTGCCCAGCCAGGAAATCCAGAAATACAGACTTGAAGGCGGTCCTTCAGGGATATAAAAGGCGGTGGCGTAGAGCAGGGCAGCCACCGGAGCCGCCACGACCGTCCTAAGCCGGGTGAACTCGCTGTTTTCCGGTCCGGGGCCTTTTCCCTGAGTGAATCCGCGAATAAAATGGGCAAAGCTGTCACGGATCAACACGATGATGCACAAAATCAGAATGAAAATGGCGTGCAGCAGATCGATTTTCTGATAATCGGGGGTGATGTAAACCAGACGCCACATCATTCCCACTGCCACCAGAGGGAAAATAATGGCATATACCACCTTGTCCATTATGCGATCGGCCAAATGCGCCAGGGTGGGATTGGGCTGAAAGCGCGCTGCAAACCAGCCATCCACCAGGTCAAAGGCCATGGCTGTGAACAGAAAGACAACCCCCAGGGTATAGAGAACCGGATTTTGGGTCCACATGACGGCAATGGCGCAACACAACCCCCCAAAAACCAGAGGCGGTCTTCCATATACCAGAATTGCGGTTACTTTTTTTGAAATTTGAAGTTTTTGCATGGATTATCTTTTAACGAAAACCGCCCATAAGTGTCAAGCAAGTATCAAAAAAATCACCATCACCAATCGCCCATCACCAATCACCAATCAATGGGCTGGTAGTCCTTAAGAAATTTACCGCACCAATGGGTGTTGGTAAGAATACCGTGAAAAAACGGATCGCAAATCCTGGCAGCACCATCCACGATGTCCAGGGGCGGCTGAAAATCATGCAGTTCCTGTTTCAAGGCGGCTAGTTTCGCAGGATCTTCGTCTGTCACCCATCCGGTATCCACGGCATTCATGAAGATACCGTCCCTGGCAAGATCGGCGGCGGATGCATGTGTCAGCATGTTAAGGGCGGCTTTGGCCATGTTGGTATGCGGATGACGGCCCGTTGTTTTGAAGCGGAAAAACTTTCCTTCCATGGCGGTAACGTTCACAATATGCTTCTTGCCGGTGTAGTCGCGTCTCATCATCGACACCAGCCGGTTGCACAGCACAAAAGGCGCCACGGCATTCACTAATTGGATTTCGAGCATCTCGGATGTTTGGATTTCACCCAAACGCAGACGCCAACTGTTGGTTTCCCTTAAATCCACCTGCTGAAGATCGGCATCCAGCTCGCCTTTTGGGAAAACAGCCTCTGCAACAAGGCTGTGGTCGTAAGCATAAGGAATCTGCGACAGTTGTGCGGAGGCTTTCAGTCCGATACCTGGTGCTTTTCCGTTCCAGGTTACCGGTAGCGCCGCCTCCAGTCCGATATTAGGTGCAGAAAATAAACCGAGCCGATTGATGCAGAGATGATACTGGCCAAGAAGCAACCGGACATTATCCGGCAGCGCATCAAGAGCTATTGTCTCGTTATCCATCAGATGCGTGTAAAAGCCGGGCGGCCTTCGAACCGTCTGCGCCGCATTATTGATCAAAATATCCATGCGATCATAATTCTGTTCGATGTAACTTGAAAATATCTCTACACTTGGCGTATGCCGCAAGTCCAGGCCGTAAATATGCAGACGTTCGCCCCACTCGGAAAAATCCTTTTCACCTGAAAAACGCATTGCTGCATCAACAGGAAATCGGGTGGTGGCAATCACTCTGGCACCTGCCCGTAGCATCATCAGCGTTGTCTGATAGCCGATTTTTACACGAGCGCCGGTAATCAGCGCCACCTGCCCGTGAAGTGATGCGGTCTGAAATCGTTTTTGATAATTAAACTCAGCACAACTTGGACACATTGCATCGTAGAAAAAATGCAGTTTTGTAAATTCCGATTTGCAGACATAGCAATTGCGGGGCGATTTTAAATCATTATTTTCCGAATTTTCCGACAAGAGATATTTTGGTGAATCCGCTTCTCCATGAGATATTTGGGCCGAAATCTGCACCGGAGCCAAAAATACACTGGCCTGCCGGGCGCAACGGATGCCGGTAGCCGCCCGTGCTCTGCGCTCATGCTGAACAACCACCTGTCGCTTTACCCGGTCCTTTTCCTTGTTTCGTTTTTTAAGCTCACGTCGATCGGGACGGGAGAGCTGCCCGGCTGCAGTCATGAGGGCGATTCTCTGCGCTTCAGAAAGATTGACGATCTGGCCGCTGTGTTCCGCCAGGTTTTCCAGAAAAGAAATGCAGTTTTGAATTTCTTCCGAAGAGTACTCTGTTTTGTTGCTTTTGTTCAATGTCTGATACCCTGAAGTTATGTTTTCATCGACCGAATTGAAAGAATAATTATACCGCACTTTGATTTCAAATTCTATCGGTTTATACGCAGCTCCGACCATACTGAGTTTTTATTCATTGAAAAGTGCAGTTTATGCCCATGCACACTGTAGCTTTCGTTCCTGGCATTAAGCCGCGGAATTTTCATATCAGCATTATATCGCATATCAATGTCCATGAATATTGACGCAACCGAGCAACTCAAGTATGATAATTTGCAAGAAAGGCTTTCACATTCAGTCAAATTTTTTATCGGAAATGCGACCGACTTGTTTTTATTATTGTCTGGCTTATTTTTCAGGACATCATACGCAAAGAACTTACAAGATGAAAAAATGGATTTCGCTGAGAGGTACACTGCCCAAAGTGTTCGATTAACCACTTCTGCCAAATTACTTGTTGAAGCCCTCATCGAAGGCCAAGCAACCGAATCGGATCTGATAGCCGCACAAAAGATGTTGGAGAAAGGAGATCTGTCGGCGGACCGGGAGATTTTGAGCCGCCTGACCCGCAAGGGCATGGACATTGCCGGTGAGCCGCCTCTTTTTCCGGATATCGACGGGCTTTACAACGCACTGGATGCCCTGAACACGCAGGAGGATGCCCCATGAACCTTGACCTTCTTGCCCAGGCCATAGGCCGGATTCACACCAACGCCCAAGCCCGTACCGGACTTGCCGTCAATCAGGTGCTGAACTGGCGCAATTGGCTGATCGGCGCCTACATTGTCGAATTCGAACAGGGCGGTGAGGACCGGGCCGAGTACGGTGGAAAAGTCATGGAAACCCTGGCAAGTCGTTTCAGGAGAAAGGGCTTCACGGGACTTTCCTTATCCAACCTGAGAAATTTCAGGCAAGTAGCCCTTTCCTGGCCAAGGTTGCCGATTCACCAGACACTGTCTGGCGTTTTTGGGCAGGATATTCACCAGACACTGTCTGGCAAATCGGGATGCCTCCCGGAAAATCAGCTTGTGTCCGGCCTTCCGGAAGATGGAAATCGGCAGACGCTGTCTGCCGAATCATGCGGAATGGAAAATAGCCACACACCGTCTGATCCATCCGTTCTGCCCGAACTGGTTCATTTCCCCTCGCTTCAGGGTAAAACTCCCGATCTGCCATGGCGGGATAGCGCTTGGACGGCGCGGCTGTTTTCATCCCTTTCCTTTTCCCACTTGCTGGAGCTGACCCGTGTGGACAGTCCGTTGAAGCGCGGGTTCTATGAACTGGAATGCATCAAATCGGGATGGTCGGTGCGCGAGTTGATGCGCCAGAGAGATAGTATGCTCTACGAGCGGGCGGGATTATCCAAAGACCCGGAGGCCGTGATGGCACTGGCCAAAGAGGGCCGGCTGGTGGACAGCCCCGAAACAATCCTGCGCGACCCTTATGTTTTGGAATTCACGGGTCTGGAGAAGCGGACGGTTTACAGCGAGTCGGACTTGGAAAAGGCTCTTCTGAACGATTTGGAGGCGTTTCTTCTGGAACTTGGCCGCGACTTCTGCTTTGTCGAGCGCCAGATGCGCATTACTGTTGCCGGCCGGCACCATTATCTGGATCTGCTTTTCTTTCACCGCGAGCTGCGATGCCTGGTGGCGATTGACTTGAAAATCGGCTCGTTCAAGCATGAAAACGCCGGGCAGATGAATTTCTATCTCAATTACCTGAAAGGAAACACCACCAAAGAGGGAGAAAATCCGCCGGTAGGCATTTTGCTTTGCGCGGACAAGGACACTGAGGAAGTCCATTACGCCACGGCCGGGCTGGACAACACGGTGTTTGTTTCCCGATACCTGGTGGCACTGCCTTCGGAGGAACAACTCAAGGCCTTCCTGCGGCGCGAACAGGAAATCTTCAGCCGGATGCAGGCAATAGGAGGCAATGCATGAACCGTCTTTTCACAAGCGGCGCAGGTACTGAAGATTTGCCTGGAAGAAGACCCGGATGCACCCGATCTATTGCTTAAAAAAGCATCCATCCTGGGATTGCAGGCAAGGTACAACGTATCCTCAGAAATCCTTCTCCAGCTCAATATTGTTGCGGAAATGGGAGCTCGGAGGCTGTCAAGGAAGCGGTTATCACGGGTCTGGGCATATCGGTGCTTTCGCTTCATGCCGTAAAACGTGAGATTGAGCAGGGAATGATCTTCCCCAGTTTGCTGCCCCTGGCAAACTGTTCCGCCAGCCTTGCCTTATAGTACAGCCCGCCGAAGTTGGGGCTCATGCTGCCGTTGGCCAGCACAATTCCCGAAGACATAACAATTACATACCACCGGAGGCACCCGTTGTGAATATAGTTGGAACTTTAACAAATGTTTGATCACTCATTGTTATATTTGTAACAAGCTCACTTGAAGATATGTTGGAAAATTCATAAAGCGCAGGAACGCCGCCTGGAAATATATTCTCAAGGGCGGAACCAGATATCGTCACCGTTCCATGACTATAGACTAATAAACTGGGGGCGCTTCCTGATTCTGGAATTGCCTTGCCAAATGCATCCCAAGCCTTAACGCTAAATTGTGACGTGTCGCCTGGGGGAAGAGTGCCGGACATATCTGAAATCTTGATGATTGTATTGAGAGGGTTTACAAAGTTTGTCGCAAACATAGTCGTTCCACTTGTGTAAACGCTTGGAATGTTGATGGTACCATCGGTACTATGCTTGACATTTGTGATCAGTATTTTCGATGAGGGAATAGAAAATTCATAAGTCATCGGACTGCCATAGGGGCAAAGAGCCGCAAGTTCTGAACCCGAAATAGTCGTTGTTCCGTGATTATGAAGCTTGAAAGGGTTGGCACTCAAGATATTGTAGAGCTGATTGCCGTTGGCATCCCAAATATTGATGCCAATAGCAACGCCCGTTGCGGAAAGCGAACCGGACAGATCCGAAATATACAGGGTATTGTTGGCTCCAGTGGAGTTTGAGACATAATTGCTCAATCCGATAGCATAGGTACTCGGAATATTGGTTGAGCCATCCGAGCTATTCTTGACATTTGTGATAAGCGCCTTCGATGAAGTGATGGAAAACTCGAATGTCATAGCTTTAGGGTAAACTGACAGAAGAGTCGAACCTGCAATGCCGGTTGTGCCATGATTATAAAGCTTCGGAGCAGTCCATGATTTGGTCAGTTCAAGTCCATCAATATCCCAAGCTCTAACAGAAATCGTTGCTCCAGATGCAGGAAGGGAGCCCGACATATCCGTAATCTTAATGGTATTTCTGGAACCAATGGAATTTGAAACAAAATTATTCATCCCTCTGCTATAAGAAATGGGAATATTCGTGCCATCGAAACTGTTTTTTACATTCGTGATAAGCATCTTTGACGAGTCAACGATAAAATCGTAAAATTTAGCATCTGGGAACCATTTTGCAAGGTCTGCACCTGAAATGAGGGTTGTGCCATAATTATTGAGCTTCAAAGGCGTGGCGGTTGAAGATTCTAAGATCACCTTTCCAGAATCCCCCCATGCCTTAACCGCAACAACCCCGCCAGTTGTCGGTAACAAACCTGACATATCTGTAATCTTAACGGTATTGTTGATACCAATAGAATTTGAGAAAACAAGGGGTATAGACGTTGTTCCGCCACCGCGTACAGCGCGGACATAACCACTGTCATCCTTATACTCGATTATCAAGTTTTTTATCAGATAAAAATAAGGGTGGCGGCCGAGTCAACAGATAAAACTCAGTGTCTCGTTCCTACGAGACACTTCACAGTAATACAAGCTGGCCGACCGCCAATACGAACT
>Ga0194038_1000928_pt1 | contig 12747 bp, 12 predicted proteins | sample JunL226m_MetaG_FD_148630 | JGI IMG/M metagenome (GOLD analysis project Ga0194038, IMG submission 148630) | Anoxic zone freshwater microbial communities from boreal shield lake in IISD Experimental Lakes Area, Ontario, Canada - Jun2016-L227-6m | ecosystem: Environmental > Aquatic > Freshwater >...
GGAAGAATTGATTCGTAAAGTAGTTAAAGAAAAATCAAACGAATATGCAAATGACTGTTATTCCCATGTGAAAGGGCTTGCCGAAAACTCAAAGGAAAACAAATTGCAGTCTAAAGATTTAACACTTAAAGATCATGAAATGGTTTTGAACCTTGTTTTTTTACTTAATAGAAATTCTGTATCGGATTTCTCAAATACCGTATTAGCGCTTAAAGGTGATTATGAGGACAAAGGGCTGATCATTGATATTACAGGACCATGGCCTCCATATAATTTTTGTAAAATAGGCGAGTTGTGAGCATAAAATGAGTAATGAAACTTATAATAAATCAGAAAATATAACCATACTAGAAGTATTAGACAGAATACTTGATAAAGGCGTAGTTATTTCGGGAGATATTGTGATTTCATGCGCTGATATTGACCTAATTTATTTAGGACTGAAGGTTCTCTTGACTTCAGTTGAGACAATGGAGTCTTTTAAACTTGCCCGCTTTAATGAGCCGACTTGATGTTGTTTGATTATGCTAGCCCTAGCCATCCTTAGTCAATAGAGGGTCACCTAATATTTACATAGCTTTAAGGATACCTTATGGAAATTGCTGCAGAAATTTATGTTTACTGCATTATAGATGATAATACCTTGGACCGAAATTTTACTTTGGAAGGGATTGGAGGGGGTGAAGTTTTCATATTACCTTTGAACTACTTAGGCGTCATTGCCGGTGACTTCAGAGTAAAGAAAGAAAATGATCCAAACTACATTAAAGAATGTGCGATGCAGCACGAAAAGATTATCGAATCCTTGATGGAGAAATACACAGTCCTACCCGTCAAATTCCATACGGTATTTAAAGATAAAATAAGCGCAATAAATGCTTTTCAAAAACATTACAGTGATTTTGAAGATAATATCAAAAAGCTTAGAAATAAAATTGAATACAGCTTAAAAGTTTTATGGAATCTAAAGGAAATACAAAAAGATATAGACTTAAATTCTCTTTATGGAAAAAGCATCATTGATGGTAATTCAGAATCTAAGAACTATCTAAAATTAAAATTCAGGAAATATAAACAACGAGAATCCTTAAAGGAATCGGCAAAGACGCGCGCTGATGACATAAGTAAATATTTTGACAGCTTTATTGCAGATAAAAAGTTACATATTCTGCAAACTGATAATCTTTTTTTAAGTGCTGTATATCTTATTGATAAAAAGGATATAAATAGTTTTAAAGAAGCATTTGATAATTTAAAAAAAGATATGGGAGGCAAATACGATTTTTTACTTACCGGTCCATGGCCTCCATATAATTTTATTACACTAAAAAGGTGAATTATGAGCATAGTTCTTACGGATTCCCCTGATGAGTTCATCAAAGAGATTGAAAAAATTCAGCAGACTATTCCAAGCAGGATAAATGCTGACCCCGATAATGTTGAAAAGGGATTGGCAAAATTGGTTTTAACTTTAGTAGAGTTATTAAGGCAGTTGATGGAAAAGCAGGGAATGAGAAGGATTGATAGGGGTTCTCTGACCGACGAAGAAGTAGAGAGATTAGGCATTACACTTATGAAGCTTGAACAGAAAATGGAAGAACTGAAGAAGGTTTTTGGGATTGAAAAAGACGAATTGAATTTAAACCTAGGTCCGTTAGGGGATCTGATGTAGGATTAAAATGAGTATGGAAGATTATTCAATAAGCTGCGCTATTTTTCAGAAACAAGAATTGGGGATAAAAGATATCACGCTTAACCTTAACGCTGCAAAAGGAGTTGCGGGAAAAGCAGCTGTAGCTAAAGAATTGCTGGAAGAAGTGGGTGTGCTCCTTTCTTGTGGGGAATATGAAGACTCCAATGGTGACTGCGAAAAATGCCACTTTATTGCTGACTTGCGCAAGAAAACGGCAGATATAATTATTATGGCTAAAAAGCTGGATGTAATTTAAATAAATGTGTAAATCAAGATCTCTTATATTAGTTCCCGTTATTCATACAAGCGTAGATCTTGGGTCATTGGCCAAAGATATAGCTAAAAGAGGTATTGCAGGATTGGGGGAAGATGTCTGGAAAGGACACATCCGTACTATTGAAGGTTTCTGGGATTCTATAATGGATTACTTTGATTCTCTAGATATGTCGCCTGGGATGAAAATTTATCAAGATGGCCTGGTGGCAGACGGCGAGATTGGGCAAAAGATAGTCGAAGACTGCGCGAGGGCAGGAAGCAGGAATTACGAATTAGTCTTTAGGCTGATTAAACAGGGAGCTGTTTTAGTAAAAACAGAAGATTTAAAACTTGTCCTGGAAGAGCGGGACAAATTACTCAGCATAACTAAAGCAAAATCAAACTTTCAGCGAATATTGGCATTTATCAGATATAAATTTGCCAAGGGCAAACTTTTAAACAAAAGAGATCAATTTATAGCTCACAGAATAAATGAAACGCTAAAGAGTGAGGAGAAAGGCATTCTCTTTATTGGTGCAAGTCATAATGTCGGAAATGGACTTGATAGCGATATCAAAGTTACAGAAATGAAAGATATGCAAAAAATAAACCAATATCAACAGATGCTTCTTCGCTGTAATAAAAATAAAACCCGCTTTGAAGAATTAGGCAAATATCTTGTATCGGAAGTGAAAATATGACACAAAGACAGAAGATTTTAATAGTTGAAGACGATCCAGTAATGCTTAAACTACATGTTGCTTTTCTTAGAGAAATCGATACTGACATTGTTACATCCACATCTGGTGAGGAGGCTGTGGCAAAGGCTTTAACTCATGATTTTGACTTATTGCTGATGGATATCGGACTTCCAGGCATTGATGGGTTTGAGGCACTAAGAGTCATAAAAAAGCAAGAGAAATATAAATTTATACCCGCGATTTTTATCACAGCAACATACGAAGGCGAAGCAAGTGCATTAGATGGTCTGGATATAGGAGCTATTGACTATATCTATAAGCCAGCAGTCAAAGGAATACTTAGTAGAAAAGTAAAAAATCTGCTCGAACTTCAAAGAAATAGAAAAGAACTCGAATCTTCAAATAAAGAACTCGAGATGCACCAGATAGAGCTGGAATTGCTGAATGAAGAACTTATGCTGGCAAAAAACTCAGCAGTGGATGAGGCAGAAAAATACACCCAATTATACGATTTTGCCCCATTGGGTTATTTTTCGCTTTCCAGAGACGGCGAAATCATTGAGCTGAACTTAAGCGGTGCAAAAATGCTTGGCAAAGACCGGAAGAGTTTTAAAAAAAGGCTCTTTGGCAGTTATGTTTCCGCCGCCACAAAAACAATCTTTAACCAATTTCTTGACAAAGTATTTGCCAGTAAATACAAAGAGTCGTGCGAAGTATCATTGTCAACAAGTGCCGATTTGCCAATCATCGTTCACCTTGAGGGAGTAGTCAATAAAAATGCTGAGCAATGCCTTATTAATGCGATTGACATCACCGAACAGAAGATGAATGAAAAAGAGATGGCCTTTAAAGAAAATAGATATAAACAGTTAATTGATACCATTCCTGAAAAGATATTCACTAAAGATAGAACCTCGGTTTACTTGGACTGCAACGAACTTTATGCAAAGGATTTAAATTCTAAACCGGAAAAAATTATTGGGAAAACAGATTTTGATTTCTTCCCTAAAGAATTAGCTGAGAAATACAGAGCAGATGATAAGAAGATTATGGAATCTGATGAAAGTGAAACTTTTGAGGAAGAATATATTCAGAATGGAGAAAGAAAATTTATCCATACAATTAAGACACAAATTAGGGATAATGAAAATAAAGTTACAGGAGTCTTGGGAATTTTTCACGACATCACTGAGAGAAAACAATTGGAAGAAAGCCTGGCTAAAAATCAGAATAGATTGAATGAAGCCCAAGCTATTGCTAATCTCGGAAGCTGGGATTGGGATATAGTAACAGATATAATTTATTCTAGCGATGAGTTCTGTCACATTTTTGGTTTCGATATAGGCAAGAAATGGACTTACAAAGAATTTTTGTTAAGCATTCACCCTGAAGACATAAATAGTGTTAAGGATGCAGTGAAAGTTTCTCATGATAATAGATCACCTTACGATATTGAATATCGGATTATACTGCCTGATGGCAAAACTAAGCACATTCATGCAAAAGGGATAGTGACAGTTGATAAGAACAAAGATGCTATAAAAATGTCAGGCATAGTGTTAGACGTAACCAATATCAAGAATGCTAATCTAGAGAAGGAAAGGGTCTCTGCTGAGATAAGAGATTTATATGATAATGCTCCCTGCGGATACCACTCGCTGGACAAGGACGGTATTTTTGTCCGAATAAACAATACTGAACTTTCATGGTTCGGATACACTCGCGAAGATATTGTCGGGAAGAAGAAGTTTACCGACATCTGCACATCGAATAGCCAGGAGGTTTTCAAAGAAAATTTTCCGCAATTCATGAAACTGGGAACTGTGCGTGATCTTGAGTTTGAAGTAATCTGCAAAGACGGCTCGACCAAAACTTTATTACTAAACGCGACTGCAGTTAAGGATGATTCGGGTAATTACATCATGAGCCGATCCACAATGATTGATATAACCGAAAAGATAAAACATCAACTATATCTATCTGGCATGGAAAAGTATAAAACCCTCTCTATTATGACGAGAGGGATTGCCCACGATTTCAACAATCTGCTTACAGGGATATACAACTACATCTATCTGGCAAATACTCAGTCCAAGGAAGACAAGGTTTCTAGATATCTCCAATCAACACTGGAAACTATTGAGCGCGCAAAAAACCTGAGCCAGCAGCTTCTGACATTTACGGGGGATTGCCCTCCAATTAAAAAGAGACAAGCGCTTTTCCCTTTCATTAAGAATACGGCTGAATTTATAATCGCTGGAAAAAATATCATGTGCAAATTCAATATTCCAGATAAAATATCACAATGCTATTTTGACAAAAATCAGATTGGGCAAGTAATTGATAATATAATAATTAATGCAGTGCAGGCAATGCCAAATGGCGGAACTATTGTTATTTCCGCTGAAAATATAACAATTAAAAAACACGAAACCCCCACTCTGCGTGGAGGCGAGTATGTCAGGATATCCATTAAAGATAGTGGCATTGGAATACATGATACAGTTTTATCGAAAGTCTTTGACCCTTTCTTCTCTACGAAGCAGGGAGGCAGCGGACTGGGACTGGCTACAAGTTATTCAATAATAAAAATGCATAACGGGAGCATCACGGTGGAATCTGAGCAGGGCAAAGGAAGTACATTCTATATTTACTTGCCTGCCTCCTTAAAGACGGCCGAGAAGACTGGAGTAAAAGAAGAACCTGAGAGATCTCATTGTGGCAAAGGCCGGTTTCTTATTATGGATGACGAAGAATATATCAGGCAATCGCTTAGCAAGATACTCGAAAATATGGGCTACAGCGTTGAAAGTGCTTGCAACGGCGAAGAGGCTCTGGATTTATTTCGTAAATCCGAAAAATCAGGTAATCCTTTTATTGCTGCAATTTTTGATATGACAATACATGATGGCATGGGCGGTGAGGAAACAGTAAAAAAACTTCGCCATCTCAATTCAGGAATTCCTGTTTTTGCAAGCAGCGGATACTCTGACATTAAAACACTTGATTTCCTTGAAAATTATGGGTTTAATGACTACCTGCCCAAGCCATATAGGGCTGAGGATTTGGAAAAATTGCTTAACAAACATTTAAATAATTTTTCTAAAGAAACAGTCGGAACAAAAAAAAACAATAAATTCGATCAAGCCACAGCTATGCCGATAAACGCAGATAAGACAAATATTTTAATTTCAGATACCATCCATGCGTTAAATAATCAGAATCATGTTATTATGTTGAATATATCACTTCTCAGTCAGGCATTTAAGGAAATACTTGAAGGGATAAAGAATTTACCTGATGACAGTTTAGACATATCTGTGATCGGATTGCCCATTGAAAAGGCAGCTACAACTCTCACTGGGCTTATTGGAGGTATTGAAAGGGGCTCTAAAAAGATTCAAGAAATTGTACAGGCAGAAAAACTAAAGAGATCATGAACGAGCATAAAAAAACTTTATATCCTATGAACTCCATATTGATGATTGATGACCAAGTGGATGTCCTCGATAGTTGTAGCGCTGTATTATTATCACTCGGATTTAACAATTTCATACCATGTGATTCTCCTGAAAAAGCTTTTAACATTCTGAAAGAAAAAGATATAAGTATAATACTATTAGACTTGATTATTCCAAAATACTCCAAAGACGATGTGCTTGATTATCTTCTGTCCAATTATCCTGAAATCCCTGTTGTTGTAATAAGCGGTGTCAATGAAGTCTATTCAGCCATAAGATGCATTAAAAGAGGTGCATTCGATTTTTTAGTAAAGCCCGTTGAAAAGGAAACGCTGAATGTAAGCATAAAAATGGCTCTCGACAAAATTGAATTTAATACGGAAAACAGAAGATTGAAACGCCAACTGCTTTCAGATTCTTCAGAAAGTCACAAAGCTTTTTCTGACATAATTACAAATAACCATCAGATGAAATCAATTTTTAAATACTGCGAAGTTGTGGCGCGCAGTTCACAACCTATTTTGATTTGCGGAGAAACTGGCACAGGTAAAGAGCTTATAGCAAAAGCGCTATATAAACTTAATAAGTTTAATGGAAAATTCGTTCCAGTCAATGCCGCGGGACTTGATGATAATATGTTTACTGATACTCTCTTCGGCCATACAAAAGGCGCTTATACAGGAGCTGCTGATTTTCGTGAAGGACTAGTCAGGAAGGCTGAAAATGGAATGTTATTCCTTGACGAGATAGGGGATTTGGGTCTTCAATCGCAGGTAAAACTTCTCCGCCTTTTACAGGAAAGAGAGTATTCTGCATTGGGCAGCGATCTTACAATGCTTTCAAATGCAAAGGTCGTTCTTGCGACCAATACACAGTTGCAAGATTTAATTGAAGCAGGCCATTTCCGAAAAGATTTGTATTTTCGCTTGTCATCGCATCAGATTAAAATTCCTCCTTTAAGAGATCGCATCGATGATATCCCTTTGCTTTTGAATTTTTTCATAAATGAAGCCTCTAAATCACTGGGGGTAAAAGCGCCATCCTACCATCCTGACCTTGTGATGCTGCTTAAATCATATAATTACCCGGGCAATATACGAGAACTTCAGGGGATGATATACAACGCCGTCAGCAAGCACAAATCGCACATGCTTTCATCAAAGTCATTTAAAGACTATATAGATAATTGCGTTAAAGAAAATAAGGAATTAGCCCGGAAGTCACAACCTTTGGATGAAAGGAATATTGATTGGGTTTCCCTGCTGCCTGAAAAATTCCCGCCACTAAACATTATCAACGATATGGTTGTAGATGAGGCTCTTAAACGCGCTAACGGGATACAAACTATCGCAGCCAGGATGCTTGACATTTCTTCTCAGGCTTTGAATAAAAGGATCAAATACAGAGATAAGCGTAAGTAAACTCTATAGATGATTTGTCGATTAGCAGACAAAATATCACTTGTCTTATAATTTCATTGTTTGAATTCAAAATAAGGGCATTTGACCTCAGATACTCTGTCCTTGACAAGGGTCCACTTCACTCTTCCTGAAATGCACAAACATTGAAGAATCAAAAGGTGCCTTCTCAATAAGAGATTCATATCCAAGAAAATACTGAAGATACGGATTTTCTGTGATATGCAAAAGAGTCTCTTCGTCGCTAGTGCCAAGCTTTTCCTGTATTATCAGAGAACCAAGCGCTATTCTTAAACTCATAGCTGGAGCACCGCGTTTGCTTCTTTTAGAAAAATGCTCGCAATAAGATCCCTCAAACTCTCCCCATGGCATTATTTTTGCTAGCACTACCCATCTGTTGTCGCTTCTAAGTCTTCCTCCAAATGGAAGTATGAAATTCTCAAACCCTTCCTGGTTATGTCTAAACTGATACATTATAATTCCTCTTGAAATGCAAATATTTTAGTGACCTGTAGTCTAATTCTTTACACTAAATATAATATATCATAGCTATATATAATTGCACTATAAATACTTGTGAATTATTAATGAATCATTAAATAGAATTAAATTATAAGTATATAAAAAAGATAGAACATATATATGAATAAAGTGCTGCTAATATTTATTTCTTCCTTATTTTGTCTAATGCTATACGGAGCAGAAAATACCAAATCAGATACTCCTGTAAATAATAACGCAGGATCTTCAGTTTCTGCAGAGGATGAAACCAGTTCAAATGTTACAGCACCATTTGAGCAAATGAAGCTTGGAGAATGGGCACCTCTTTTTGATACGGGCTTATGTATTTTTCCTTCAATGGTTATATCTACAGCAACTATAAATGTAACTATGGACAATGCAGAACAAATGCAGCCTCGCTCAGGCGATTGGTGGGGAACTGTCGGGATAGCAGTGTGTTCACCTCGTAAAGACTGTCCGGTAAAAGTAGAAATTTCTGGTAATGTATATATCAAGCCGTCCAAATACAAAATTATTCTTCCTGAGGCAAATTTGACTTATCTCATATATCCTCCTCTTAGGTATGATTATGATAAACTCCTCCAGATAGGACAAACTACTCCTGAAGACCTCTCATTTAAAGTTACCATTGACAATAATGAGCCTGACGAAGAAGTCTTCAGGTTTCAGGTTAGACCTATAAATGACTGTGTTTTTTATTATGTAAATGCCGAAGGCGAAGAACTTGATGTAGGATATTTTTTCGCAGCATATGTAAATGAAAACCATCCGGGGATAGACAAAATTTTGCAGGAATGTCTGAAAAATGGTAAGATTGACTCTTTTGCAGGATACTATAAAACTCCTCAAGAGGTTAAAAGTGAAATTAAAGCTATATGGGATACTCTAGCAAAAAAAGGAATCCGTTATAGTTCTATTAATACTACCTCAGGCGAAGACGAAAGATTAGCCGCCACGCATATAAGATTATTAGGGGAGACGCTGAACAATACCCAAGCTAATTGCGCTGACGGTTCTGTTATGTTTGCTTCCATTCTGAGGAAACTGGGGCTTGATGTAAGTCTTGTTTTGATACCTGGGCACATGTTTTTATATGTAAACCTAGATCCTGAAGGCAAAAATCCTATTTGTATTGAAACTACTATGATAGGGACTTCATCCTTTGAAGAAGCAGTAGAAGAAGGGAACAAGGAGTTCCAAGAGAGTGAAAAAAAATTCAATCCTAATGAAGATGACAATGGCGGGTATCAGATCATTAATATTGCTTATGCCAGACGCATGGGAATAATGCCGATTAAAGAGGTCACAAATAAAAATTAGAATTGTAAAGCAAGGGGGTTAGTCTTGCTAGAGCCTCTCGCCCCCTAGCCGGCACATAAAACCTAAACTAATTAGCCAAGCTTAGGATAATCGTTATATCCCTTAGCGCCATTGCTGAAGAATGTTTCTGGATGAGGTTCATTCAGTTTTGAATCCGATTTGAACCTTTCAGGTAAATCAGGATTAGCAATGAATAACTGACCGAAAGCAACTGCATCAGCATTACCAACATCAATTATTTTTTCTGCAGATACCTGGGTTAACTGCTGATTGGCTATGAATACTCCATCAAATTCCTTGCGGAGTTTATCTCCTATATAGCCTTCACCTTGAGCTTCTCTTGAAAAAATAAATGCAAGTTGACGTCTATTGAGCTCTTTTACGACATATGAAAAAGTTTTAAGGGGATTAGAATCACCCATTGAAAGCAAATCGCATCCAGGAGCTAAGTGCATACCTACTCTTTCTGCACCCCATACTGAAATTACAGCATCAGTTACTTCAAGCATAAACCTTGCACGATTTTCTACGCACCCTCCGTATTGATCAATCCTCTTGTTGGAAATATCTTGTAGGAACTGATCAAGTAGATACCCATTAGCACCATGAATTTCCACTCCGTCAAAGCCAGCTTCCTTGGCATTTATTGCCCCTGATTTAAAACTTTCCACGATAGCTGGAATTTCCGAAAGCTCTAATGCATGGGGAACCACATAATTTCTTTTGGGTCTAACCAGATTGATATGTCCTTCAGCGGCAATAGCACTTGGAGCAACAGGGAGTTTACCATCTAAGTAGATTGGGTCAGAAACTCGGCCAACATGCCAGAGCTGTAAAAATATCCTTCCTTTCTCCTTATGAATTGCTTCAGTAACTCTTTTCCAAGCTAGAACCTGTTCTTTATTCCAGATACCTGGTGTGTTGGGATAACCTACGCCAATAGGGCATACTGAAGTAGCTTCTGTTATTATGAGACCAGCGCTTGCACGATCGGTGTAATACTTGATCATCATATCTGTTGGTATGCGTTTTTCACTAGCTCTGCATCTTGTGCATGGAGACATGATTATTCGGTTTGGAATCTCAATTGATCCAAGTTTAAGAGGTTTGAATAATATAGAACTGGTCTTCATTGCACTCATCTCCTTAATATTATGAAATTATTTGTTGTTAATTAACCGAACTTAGATGTTTCAAAATCATTAAAGTAGATCTCGTATATCTTGCCTAACAGACTGGTCTGCTGGTTGGTTATGCTGTTGCGTTCCCTGGGTGTTTTGAGTTTGCTGATTGTTAGATTGGGGTTGTTGACCTTGCGGTGGCGATTGAGTAGTATTTTGATTCTGTTTATTTTTTTGTACTTGACCCTGCTGCTGGTTTTGCTGAGAGTTTTGATTTCCTTCAGGTGCACCTCTCCTATCTTCTAATCTTCTTTCTCTAAATCCCTGTGGTTGGGCAGAGTTATCCCCCTGTGAATTGTTATCCTGTTCAAAATCAGCAAAAAGATTTACTGTTCCAATTAAACTTAGCGCAACGCAAATCAGGATAAGCTTTTTCATTTTTCTCCTAAGATAAATTCTATAAAATAAAACCATAAGTAGTTATGTTATTATAAGGCTAGGAGAAGACAGAGCAACGCTCAGAGGTCAACAAATAAAATGTTTGACCAGGGATGCCATTGGCTATTCTAAATAAAAGTATATGTTAGAAGAAATCGGTCATAATTGTTTCGGCTTTATTTCAGATTCTTAATATAAAATGGATTCACCGTTTAGAAAAATCTGGAACACCTTCAGTAATGTTATGAGATATCTTCTTATCCTTCTTCCTCTAATTATAATACTGTCTGGGTGCACCAGTGCTCCATACACCGACAGAAACCAGTTAATGATTACTTCTGAAAGTACCGAAGAATAAATGGGAGAAGAAGCTTTTACTGAAGTTAAGAAACAGGGGAAATTATCAAATAATCCAACGATGAACTCTGCTATAACCAGAGTAGGCACAAATATATCCAAGGTAACAAAAAAAGCTGGGTATAAATGGGAGTTCATTGTACTACAGTCTGATGAGGCAAATGCTTTCTGCCTTCCTGGAGGGAAAGTTGTTGTTTATAGTGGGTTATTCAAATATTTGAAGAATGACGGTGAACTTGCTACAGTTCTGGGACATGAGACAGGACATGCCATAGCAAGACATGCTGGAGAGCGTATATCACAAGCATATCTGGAGTCAGCTGGTAGCATTGCTGTAGATACGACGCTGTCCGTTTTAGGGATACCGCCTATCTTAGGCAGTGCAGTTGGAGTCGCAACCACACTTGGTGTTGATTTACCTTTCAGTAGAACGCAAGAGTATGAAGCCGATTATATTGGTTTGATGCTGATGGCTAAAGCTGGATACGATCCATCAACAGCAATAACTTTCTGGAATGAATTTTCTAAGGAATCAAATTATGGCCCTGTAAAAGAATTCTTTGCCACACATCCTATGGGCGAAAAACGAATAGATGAACTCAAAAAAATACTACCAGAAGCAGAAAAACTGTACGCTTCAGATAAAGTAAAATTAGGTACTGGTCAGAAACTATGAACTATATGCTGCAATTTAATTACTATTATACTACCCAAAACTCAGAGAGAGAAGTCAGAAAAGGCGATGCCAAAAAATCGGCTTCTTTCTGTGAATTAAACTATGGAAGTTTTACACATATAAAACACTAAATACTGTCCAATCAAAAGGGCTCACTATGTTTTAATATCAATAAATAGCCTTATTCTAAGCACATCTATTATCATAATATTTTATTCACCAGCTAATTGCGATATAAAATCAATTCCATTCTAAAAATATCTTAAAAATATTTTGGAAATTTGATTTGCTATAATTTAATAGACCTCCATTTTAAGAGCCCATCACCAAAACAACGGACGCAAATCGTAAGTTGAAATTGATGATGAGACAAAAAGCTGATTGAAATTTTGAGGATGTCGTGAAGGCCGTAAGAAATTACGGTAGATACAAGGAAGAGCGTTATTAACTGAAAGGTTAGTAACAGCTAAATGGGAACAATAGACACGAGTAATGGATAAAACTATGAAAAGATATTGTTTCAATGATCCAGGCCGATGAACGCTGAAGCCGTGAGAGCGTCAAAACTTTCATAGGAGTAAAGGAAGAAATTCCGAAAAAGATTACCTGAAAAACGGAATCAAATGGTACTAGAAACAGTACCGAGGGATAGTTGAATCTATCCGGGAGTGTTCAGACCTAAGGATATCCAGTATGGAGAATACCCAAAGGACATGCTGGAAGATTCCCTGACAATCAAGACTGGATAAAACTGGTCTTAACCAGACTGAAGTTGGTAACTTCGT
>Ga0194038_1000929_pt1 | contig 12737 bp, 15 predicted proteins | sample JunL226m_MetaG_FD_148630 | JGI IMG/M metagenome (GOLD analysis project Ga0194038, IMG submission 148630) | Anoxic zone freshwater microbial communities from boreal shield lake in IISD Experimental Lakes Area, Ontario, Canada - Jun2016-L227-6m | ecosystem: Environmental > Aquatic > Freshwater >...
GGTTTAGTGCCGGCTTGTCTTTTGGGGTTAGGGCCATAAGATCAAATTATAGGATGCTTAAGTAATTTCCTTAAAAGATCGAAAACTCCTGTTTTTTGCAGTCTAAGGCATTTTCCCGACACTAGATTCAATGTAAGCCGATAGCTAATACTCGAATTAGCTAGAAAAATATCGGCATGCCATCTCGCCACATTTCCTCCCGATCTTTTGATGAAATACTCAGTGAACTTGGCGATGATCCAGCCATTCCTGATCCTCATGGAATACGCAAGACTGAGCGCCCCAAAATATCATCTGAGAATTCTCAAAAAGTACCTCAAGGACACTTCAATATTGAGTCTTTGAAAGATTCGAACTGGTTCTTTCCAATTCAAAAATTGGGTGGTTTTTTGCTATTTGGGGCCTGCGTGATAGGTATCAGCATTCCTCTATTCATTGCCTACAATTCCATTACTTCGGGCTCAGAAGCGGCGGCTGAAGAATCACGAAAACACATTTCTGAGCTTCACCAGGAATTAGCCCTCATGCGCAAAGATTTTGAAAGTGTCCAAGAGGACTTATATGAGGCAATTGATTTAATAGAAGTAAGTATTCACTCACAAAATAAAAGTAAAGTGGCTACAAAGGTAATGACTAAAACTCAGCCACTTGCTCATGAGTCCGAACTGCGGCGCTGGCGTTATTTAGGGATAAGCCAAATGGGGTCGACTCAGCAAGCCTTTTTCCAAGTTGGTAAACATCCTGCTGCTTTTGAAAAAGGTGCACTTACTCTGGGCGATTGGCGACTTACGCAGATCACAAAGGAGAGCGCCACGCTGAGCCATCCTCAAGGCAAAAGCATCATTTTGAAGCCCTTTAAAACTGAATGAGTTCGACGGAAAAAAGTATGGCTATCGAATTAAAAAGATTTGGTCTTGGGCTAGTTTTCTTGCTGGCTTTTTTAATCATGCCTATGCGCGTCAATTCGTCAACGCAAGATTTACTCAGCACGCCAATTAGCCTGCAATTTACAGATATTGAAGTCGTGGAGCTTTTACAAGTTCTTGCAAAGCTTGGTAACACTAACTTTTTACTCAGCGAGTCTATTAAAGGCAAGATAACAATTGATCTGAATAACACCCCATGGCAAACCGCCCTACACTCCATCATTGCCAGTAGAGGTTTGCGTCTTATAAGAAACGGTGATATCTACTGGATTGGACCGCACTCAGAAATTGCTACATTTCAAAAACATCGTCGTGAAGATGCCGCGCTTCCTTTTGGAGGGGATCATATTAATAGTCCTCGTCAAATACTGATTGAAGCCCGCATTGTCGAGGCGGATGAGCGCTTCGCTCGTGAGCTAGGAGCTAAACTTGGTTACCAAGCAAGCTCACTTAACGGCAACCCTGAACAAAAAATATCAAGCAATATGGATTTAGGGGGCCTTGGTATTAATGGATATAACCCTGCCACTGTAGCTGCAACTCTTGTTTCTCGAAATGCTAGTCGTCTTTTACAAATAGAATTATCGGCACTCGAATCTGATGGGCAGGGAAAGATACTTTCTAACCCGCGCATCATGACTGGTGACCAAGTTAAAGCTACCATTGAGCAGGGCACAGAGCTCCCCTATCAAACAAGCTCTCAAAATGGCAGTAAATTGCAGTTTAGAAAAGCAAATTTACGTCTAGAAGTCCTGCCCAAAATCCACCCAGATGGAAAAATATCGATGTTAGTTGGCATCAATAAAGATACCATTGGCATGAAAACTGAACAGGGGTACGCCATTGATACAAAAAGCCTCAGCTCAGAGGTCACCGTTGAAAATGGTGGAACCGTCATCATCGGAGGAATTTTCCAAACTACCGAACGAGATGACGAAGTAAAGATCCCATTATTGGGAGATATCCCCCTCATTGGTCATTTATTTCGCCATAAATCTAAATTACGCGACAAAACTGAGCTTCTTGTCTTCCTAACCCCTACCGTTCTCGACAAACCCTAATAAAATCAAAGGGTGAACTCTTCGACTAACAATATCTTTCTCATCGGCCTCATGGGCGCGGGGAAGTCGACCGTAGGAAAAGTCCTTGCAAAGAAATTAGGGCGTCGCTTTCTGGATGCTGACCATGTCATCGAAGAGCGCTGCGGTGTAAGAATCCCCGTCATTTTCGAAATGGAAGGTGAAGAAGGATTTCGAAAAAGAGAGGCGCAAACAATCCGTGAAATTACCGCTGAGCATGACATTGTTTTAGCTACTGGGGGTGGTGCAGTTTTATCTCCAGAAAATCGCCAAATGCTGAACGAGCGCGGTACGGTCATTTATTTGCATGCAAACCCCATTGAACTTTGGTATCGCACCAAAGGCGGGGAAGGTCGCCCCTTATTGCAAAATGGCGATGCCAAAAAAATTCTGGAAAACTTGTACTCTATTCGGGATCCGCTGTATCGCGAAATCGCTGACCATGTGATTGAAACTGGTAAGCCCAGTGTTAATCAATTAGTCAATACCTTAATCATGCAGCTTGAACTGTCAGCTTGAATACTATGATGAAAACACTTGAAGTTGATCTTGGTAGCCGTAGTTACCCAATTTATATTGGTACTGACCTCATTGACCAAGCCAATCTTTTTAGCGCTTGTGAAAAAGCCACATCAATTTATATCGTCACTAACACAACCGTTGCTCCCTTGTACGCAAACAGGCTTACCAAGACTTTAGAAGCATTCGGTAAGCCCGTTAGAACAATTACCTTGCCCGATGGTGAGTCATATAAAGATTGGAAAAATCTCCAGCTTATTTTCGATGACCTACTGAAGTTTGGTGCTGACCGCCAAACAATGTTGGTTGCCTTGGGTGGCGGAGTCATTGGTGATATGACTGGATTTGCTGCTGCTAGTTTTATGCGCGGCATTCGCTTTATCCAAGTTCCAACCACTCTTCTTGCTCAAGTTGATTCTTCAGTTGGTGGCAAAACTGGAATTAATCATCCCTTGGGTAAAAATATGATCGGGGCTTTTCATCAACCTGCTGCTGTTATTGCAGATCTTAATACCCTAAAGACATTGCCCCCGAGAGAGCTTTCTGCAGGCCTGGCCGAAGTAGTTAAACATGGTGCAATCGCTGATTCAAAATTTTTAGATTGGATTGAGGTAAATGCAGCTGCCCTACTAGCTTGTGATACCACCGCACTTGGGCATGCCGTACTTCGCTCCTGCGAAATTAAATCTGCTGTGGTTTCTGCCGATGAAAGAGAAAGCGGTATTCGCGCTACCTTAAACTTTGGCCATACGTTTGGTCACGCTATTGAAGCAGGCATGGGTTATGGGGAGTGGCTTCATGGAGAGGCTGTAGGCTGCGGCATGGTGCTTGGAGCCGATCTCTCTTGCCGTTTAAATCAAATCAGTAAGGCTGAACTTGAACGCCTTACTAAAATTATTAAATCCATGAATTTGCCGGTTACACCACCAAAGTTTGGCGTAGCTCGCTACATGGAGCTCATGCAAGTTGATAAAAAAACAGAGGGCGGACAAATTCGCTATGTGCTCCTGGAAAAAATTGGTAAAGCGCATATTAAGAGTGTGGCAGATGCCCAGGTAATTGAAACCTTGATTGCTACTGGCGCCGCTTAAATCCCGTTAAGGCTTAATTAAGCCAATCCGCACTGACTGCCCAGCTTGGGCGGTCGCAAATTCCGATAAATCGCTCAAAAACTCCTTGCCCGTTTTGGTGTCAAGCCATAAAGGTTGGAGCATTGTTCCCGCCCAACGATAGTGATATCCGCCTGACTTGGCTGCGACCCAAATTTCATGCAAAGGTGGCTGTGTATTCACAACAATCACGCTTTTGTCCCTAAAGCGGATATTGATCACATTGCTGCCTTGGCGTTCTATATCCAGATCTAGGTCTAACTTATCGTCAGCAGCCTCCAATGCAAGCTCAATGGAATGCAATAAATTACTACCTAGCTGATGAAATTGCTTGTCATCAATAGTTTCCACGCTCAAATTATTTGGATTCATATTAGAGTCCTGCATGCTATATTCAATCATTCGTTTTAGAGACATTCATGATAGCGATTCTAAATAGAGCCCTCAGCATTACCCTCTTAATAGCCCTTGCTGGATGTGGGGTTAGAGGCCCTCTATACATACCAAATGTACCACCTGCCCCTCCTCCGCCTACAGAGCCTGAACCCAAGGGCAAGCTTTACCCACCTCAAACTCCTGCTAACACAAACAATTCATCATCGGTTAAGCAATGACAAACAAAGCCATTCCTCTTCCTAAGCTATCTGGGTTTACCGAGCGAAACGGTAAATGGTTTGCCGAAGAAATTCCTCTAGCCGATTTAGCCAAAGAATTTGGCACGCCACTTTATGTCTATAGCAAAAAAGCATTGACCGAGGCATACCAAGCCTATGACAAAGCCTGCGTTGATGGAAAAGGCAAAAGACGTGCGCGCATACATTACGCCATGAAAGCAAATAGCAACTTAGCAGTAATTGATTGCCTCAAAAATCTAGGGGCTGGGTTTGATTTGGTTAGTGGTGGTGAGCTGGCACGTGCGCTGGCAATTGGTGCAGATCCTAAAAGCTTAGTCTTTGCAGGCGTTGGTAAATCGGCGCATGAGATTGCTACCGCCTTAATGGCTGGCGTCAAATGCATCAATGTTGAATCTATTGCCGAACTTCACAACATTAATCGTGTGGCAAGTAAATTAAATAGTCGCGCTCCCATTTCTTTGCGGGTTAACCCAGACGTTGATGCTCAAACCCATCCTTATATTTCTACTGGACTTAAAGGTAATAAATTCGGCATTGCATATCACGAGGTTTTAAAAACCTATCGTGAAGCTACTCAACTTCCACAAATTGATGTTGTTGGTATTGATTGTCATATTGGCTCACAAATTACCACTACCGCTCCCTACTTAGATGCTCTCGATAAAGTTTTGGATTTAGTGGAGCAACTCAAAAAAGAAGGCATTGTGATTCACCACCTAGACTTAGGTGGTGGCCTTGGTATCTCATACAGCGACGAGACCCCGCCGGATATTACTGAGTTCACTAATACGCTCTTAAATTATGTGGCCGAACGAGGCTTTGCCCATTTAGATATTGTTCTTGAGCCAGGCAGATCCTTAGTGGGCAATGCTGGCGTGCTTCTCACTGCCATTGAGTACCTTAAGCCTGGAGCCGAGAAAAACTTTTGTATTGTCGACGCTGCAATGACTGAGCTCATGCGTCCAGCACTGTATGAAGCACATCATGGCATTGTTCCCGTGCAAGCTAAAGAAGCCAAAAGTTTAATATATGACGTGGTTGGGCCAGTCTGCGAATCTGGTGATTGGCTAGGCAGGGATCGCAAACTTGCGGTTGAGGAAGGCGATCTCTTGGCAATCTTATCTGCAGGCGCATATGGCTTTGTCATGGCTTCAAACTACAACACAAGACCAAAACCAGCAGAGATCATGGTTGATGGAAAAAATGCTTATGTCATACGTGCACGTGAAAAAATATCAGACTTATTTGCAAGTGAAACAATTTTGCCAAAGTAATTTAAATCAATTGCAGTAAATAAAAACCCCGCTGCATGAGCGGGGTTTTTATTTACTTCTCAGAATGATTTCTTAATGCAAACCAGACATGTAATCAGAAACTGCCTTCATTTCTTGATCAGAAAGTTTTGTAGCAATCGCAGTCATTTGAGCGCTGTTTTTACGGACACCCTCACGGAAGGCCAATAACTGTGTATTGGTGTATTCAGACCATTGACCACCCAATAGTGGGTATTGCGCAGGAATGCCTGCACCTGTTGGGCTATGGCAACCAGCACAGGCTGGAACACCCTTTGCAGCAATACCGCCACGATAGATGCTTTGACCCAATTCAACTGTTTCTTTATTTTGTGCAACACCTTGTGAAAGGGGTTGCTTAGACAAGAAGGAAGCAATGTTTTGCATATCTTGATCGGTCAATGCTGCAGACATCCCCATCATGATTGGATTAGCACGAGTGCCTTCTTTGTAGTTTCTTAATTGCTTGGTTAAATAGGCCGCATGTTGAGCCGACAGCTTAGGCCATGTACCCACTGCGCTTTGACCTTTAGGACCGTGGCAAGTAATACAGGCGACCACTCCACGAGTTGCATCTCCACTGGAGTAAAGAGCCTCACCAGCGGCAGGATCAGCCTTTGGCTTGCCAGGCACCGCAGCCTTGGCTTCAGCCGTAGGAGCCATAGGAGCATCAGCAGCGTTAGCAGACCCAGAAATACCGATCAGGGCGAAAATAGAGAAAACGGCAAAACCGGCACGTAAGCCAGTTAATTTGGAGATTTGGGAGCTTTGAAGCATTATGTTTACCTTGGCAAAAATTCCTAAAAGTGTTTGGGCCCTACATTTACAACCTTTTACCAAACACCATGAAATATTTCATGATTTTGCGTGATTTTACAATAGCTTCAGGACATGTCTAAACTCTTTCAAGCCCGCTTCGCCACTACAGTCAATGACACCCATTGCCTGCCTGCCACACCACTGCGTGAGGTGGCTTTTGCTGGCCGCTCCAACGCGGGTAAATCTAGTGCCATTAACGTCCTTTGTAACCAAAAAAGGCTGGCTTTTGCGAGTAAAACGCCCGGTCGTACTCAACATATCAATTATTTTGGCCTTTTCTCAAAAGACGAGCTTTTGGCCTATTTAGTGGACTTGCCAGGCTATGGCTATGCCGCAGTGAACCGTGAGATCAAATACCACTGGAATAGCCTTTTAAGTGACTACCTCCAGGAGCGGGAGCAATTGGTAGGCATGGTCTTAATTGTGGATGCTAGGCGTGGGATTACCGACTTAGATGAGCAGATGATTCAATGGTTTGTACCCACTGGTAAGCCGATCCATATATTGCTGAGTAAATGCGATAAGCTCAATAAAAGTGAATGCAAACATGCTCTGGAGGCTGTTAAAAAACAACTTCAGCAATATGATCCAGCATTACCGGATGGTACGGGCGATTCCAAGCAACTTACGGCACAATTGTTTTCGAGCACTAAACGTATTGGCCTTGAAGAGGCGGATAATTTAATTATTAAATGGCTATTTGAAGCAGAAACCCATGAAGATGAAATCCCAAGCTAATTCTTTACTTAATTTCCCAGCACATCGTCCACGTCGCATGCGTCGTGATGATTGGTCCCGTCGCCTCATGCAAGAAAATAGTGTTTCCGCAAATGATTTGATTTACCCAGTGTTCTTGCTAGAGGGCAAAGGTAAATCTGAAGCAGTTGCTTCGATGCCAGGCGTCAATCGTGTTTCATTAGACTTACTCTTGAATGTTGCCCAAGAATGCGTGGATCTAGGTATTCCTGTTTTAGCTTTGTTCCCAGTGATCGATGCTGCATTAAAAACACCTGATGGCAAAGAGGCATACAACCCTAACGGTCTAGTACCCACAGCTGTCCGTGAACTTAAGAAACGTTTTCCTAATTTAGGCATCATGACTGACGTTGCCCTTGATCCATATACAAGCCACGGTCAAGATGGCGTGCTCGATGAGCAAGGTCGCATTCTCAATGATGAAACGACTGCAATCCTAGTACAACAAGCGATTGCTCAAGCTCAAGCGGGTGTCGATATTGTTGCACCATCAGACATGATGGATGGGCGCATCGGAAAAATTCGGGGAGCGCTTGAGCAAAACAAATTAATTCACACTCGCATCATGGCTTATTCAGCAAAGTATGCTTCTGCGTTTTATGGTCCATTTCGTGATGCAGTGGGATCAGCAAAAAACCTTGGTAAGGCTGACAAAAAAACCTATCAAATGGATTGTGCCAATGGTGACGAGGCTTTGCGGGAGGTCGCTTTGGATATCAGCGAAGGTGCGGATATGGTCATGGTCAAACCTGGTATGCCATATTTGGACATCGTACGACGCGTTAAAGAAGAATTTAACTATCCAACTTATGCTTATCAAGTTAGCGGTGAATATGCAATGCTCAAGGCGGCAGCACAAAACGGCTGGTTAGATCACGACGCCGTGATGATGGAGTCTTTGCTTGCCTTTAAACGCGCTGGTTCGGATGGAGTATTAACGTATTTTGCGCTCGAGGCTGCAAGACTCATCAAGTCAGGCAAGTAAAGTCTCGCTGAGGTGATCGCCAACTCTGATCTCGCCAGAGTCTAAAATTTGAGCTCTAATGCCGCCCCTGTTATCAAATGCAGAAATAAATTGAGTCTTCTCACTAAGATTTGCTGGGCGCTCACAAGGCGCACATAACTCTGTAGCCTTAAGCCTGATTGGGCCCAAAGAAAACTCTTTCCCAACTAACTGATTAAGGGCATCAGAACTCACACCCTCAATAACAATATTTCTTCTTGTTTCAATGGCAGGAAAAGTTTTTAACCCACTTGTCTCTAGTTGTAGATTAGCCGCTTCAATTGCTGCCAACGCAATCAATGAGACATCCCTTATTTTTGGTGGAATTGAGCCTGAGAACGCGCCGATACCAAGTGCATATCTATCGCCCTCAATTCCAGCTCCAGTACTAAGCCTGACGCTCTCTTTTTTCCTCATTGGCTCACCAGCTTGAGAGGCAATATAAATAGAATGTATTTTGGGCATACCTACTGGGTCTGAAGTAACTTTTGTAAGCGTTCAATAAAACGCTGAGGAGGCATGTACCCAATAATGCGTTGATCTTTTTGTTCTTGGGAGCTCTGGTTGAAGATCAGAATACCAGGTGGCCCAAAGAGTCCAAAACGCTTCAGCAGCGCTTGATTTTCAGGGCTATTTGCAGTGACATCCGCCTGCAATAAAACAAACTGTTTTAATTCTTGGCTTACTTGTGGATTTGCAAAAGTATTGATTTCCATTTCCTTGCAACTAATACACCAATCCGCATAGAAATCCAGTAATACTAATTTTTTATCTTCTTGCGCTTTGCTAAGCTGCGCATCAAGCTCTGCTGGAGAATGAATGACCATAAAAGCTAAGTCGGCCACTTGATGCACTTGTTGTCCGTTAATAGTCTTCGTAGATCCAGATGAGTCATTTTTCTGCAGCAAGGGAGATGCAATCCAAGCGGCAGTTGCTACCAATAAAACGCCTAGGGTACGCTGTAACCAGATCATCCAGATTCCAGTTGTAGGAATCAAAATACGCGCTTCAATCGCAATAAAGAACAGTGGTAGACCCATTCCTAGGGCCATCACAAAGAGAAGTCCTGCACCCAAGCTCATAGACCCAGTTTGAGCAATAAAGGCCAAAACTCCAGCTAAGGGGGCTGTAATGCAAGGACTTGCTACTAAGGTGGAGATACCTCCTAAGGCGAAAGCACCAAACACGTTACCGCCCTTGTGGCGACCTGCCAGCCTATCAACCTGCTGGTGCCATGAATGCGGCAAACGAAGCTCATAAAGCCCAAATAAACTGCCTGAGAGGGCTAATAGCAGTAGGGCAAAGCTAGCTAAGGCAATTGGACTTTGCAGCGCCCTTTGAACGCTGCCACCTAGGGCTGCCATTAATGTTCCCGCCAAGGCATAGACCAAAGCCATGCCCAATACATAAGATAGCGCCAAGAGGCTTGCACGCGCCTTAGAAATCGTTTTGCCGCCTTGGGAACCAAAGATTACGCTAGAGAGAATTGGAAGCATCGGTAAAACGCAAGGCGTAAATGCCAATGCAAGACCTAAAACAAAGAAAGCCAAGAATAAATAAGCCGTGGAAGTATTTGCTAAAAAGCGGCCAATAGCATTAACGTCATCTCGTTCACGCCATAAATCAGTCAGACTAAATTCGGTTTTGAGCGGGCTAGCAATATTTTGCGATCCTTCAAGCACTTCTCGTATTGGTGCCGCTTTAACACCAGGGCCTGTAAGTAAAAACTTGAGCGTCATTGGTGGATAACAAATTCCGGCTTCTGCACAACCCTGCAGACTCACTTCAATATGAAGTGGCTTTCCTATTTCTGGCTTTGCATCAAGTAACACCACAAATGGTCGCTTGTATACCTGCAATTTTTTCTGAAAAGTTTCATCAAACTTCTCAATGCCTAATGGTAACTGAGGCCTTACGCTATATAGCTTTCCAGCCTCAGTGCCTACTTCAAATTTGAGAGATTCTTGATAGACGTAATAGCCCTGAGCTGGCGAAAAATCTACCTCAATCTGATTAGAATTTTCTATCCAGCTTGCCTCTACGCGAAATGCTTTTTCTGGTGGCAAGAAATCTTGCACAGCAAAAACAGGTGCAGATAAGAGTAAGAGCAAAGCAAAGAGCTTTGCCATAAATGAATGCATTCTCATATCTTAGAATTTACCTCAGAGCTGACCCACTGACCATATTGTTGGTCATATTGCTCTGGTGAATGAGCCAAAATCTCAGGAAGATCATAAGGATGGGCTTCTTTTATAAAGTGACAAATTTCTTCCCATTGATGTGCAACCGTTTTTGCCGACAAAAGAACTTCTTGCTCTTCACAAAGCTTTCCTTCCCAGCGATAGACAGAATAAAGCCCTTCCTGAAGTTGGACACAGGCTGCGAGATGTTGCTCAACCAGGGCTTTAGCCAAGGCCGTAGCAGTCTCTAAATTAGGAAGACTGGTAACAACCACTAAGAGATCGTTCTCTTGAATGAGCAAGTTTTTAGGCATGTGGTATTTATAAGCTGTAAATGTAAAAAGCCAGACCGAAGCCTGGCTTTTTACCGTAACCGTGAGACTTAAGCCTCTTCAGCCACAACTGCTGTTTCTGCAACTTCTGGGCGATCTACTAACTCAACCAAAGCCATCGGTGCATTATCGCCATGACGGAAGCCAAACTTCAAAATACGAAGGTAGCCACCCGGACGTGTTGCATAACGTGGGCCAAGCTCTGTAAAGAGTTTAGCTACGATATCGCGATCACGAGTGCGATTAAATGCCAAGCGACGATTTGCCAAGTTATCTTTTTTGCCTAAAGTAATCAAAGGCTCAACAACCATGCGCAATTCTTTAGCTTTTGGCAAAGTGGTTTTAATCACTTCGTGCTCCAAAAGAGAATTGGACATGTTGCGCAACATCGCCAAGCGATGAGAAGATGTTCTGTTTAGTTTGCGTAAGCCGTTTCCATGACGCATGATGCTTCCTTTCTAATTATTTCTCGAGGTTAGCTGGAGGCCAGCTTTCGAGTTTCATGCCAAGACTTAAACCACGAGCAGCCAATACGTCTTTAATTTCATTTAAAGACTTACGACCCAAATTAGGCGTCTTCAACAACTCATTCTCTGTACGTTGAATCAAGTCACCGATGTAGTAGATGTTCTCAGCCTTCAAGCAGTTTGCGGAGCGCACTGTGAGCTCGAGGTCATCAACTGGACGCATCAACATTGGATCAACCATTGAAGAGCGGCTTGGTGCAAGATCACCAGAAACTTCGCTGCTCTCAAGAGCTGCGAATACAACTAACTGATCAACCAAGATGCTAGCTGCTTGACGAATTGCTTCTTCAGGAGACAACACACCGTTTGTTTCGATAGTCATTACGAGACGATCAAGGTCAGTACGTTGCTCAACACGAGCAGACTCAACAGCATAGCTAACACGGCTAACTGGGCTAAATGAAGCATCTAATACGATGCGGCCAATGATCTTAGTAGTTTCGTCGTTATATTGACGCACGTTACCTGGTACATAACCACGGCCTTTTTCAACCTTAATCTGCATATCTAGCTTACCACCAGCAGACAAGTGAGCAATGACGTGATCAGGATTCATGATTTCTACATCATGTGGAAGATCAATATCTTTTGCAGTAACGACGCCTGGGCCTTCTTTACGCAAATTAATAGTCACTTCATCACGTGACTGCAATTTAAATACGATACCTTTGAGGTTGAGCAAGAGATTTACTACGTCCTCTTGAACGCCATCCAAAGTGGAGTACTCATGAACTACACCTGCAATTGCTACTTCAGTTGGTGCATAACCAACCATCGAGGACAACAGTACGCGACGTAATGCATTTCCGAGGGTGTGGCCATAGCCACGCTCGAACGGCTCCATAACAACCTTAGCTTGGTTGGCGGTAAGCGCTTCAACAGAAATAATTTTTGGCTTGAGCAAATTTGTTTGCATATATTTTTCCTTGAGAGTGCCTAATTAGCGTGAATACAATTCAACGATCAAACTTTCATTAATTTCACCGCTAATATCTTCGCGGTCAGGCACTTGCTTAAATGTTCCTTCTAGCTTAGTTGCGTCAACTGAAACCCAGCTGATAGCGGTCATTTGCTGAACTAAATTAAGTGATTCTGCAATACGAGTTTGCTTCTTCGCTTTTTCACGAATGGCAACCACATCGCCAGCCTTAACCTGAATAGATGGAATATTCACTGGGCTACCATTGAGCAAAATTGCGCAATGAGAAACCAATTGACGCGCTTCTGCTCGTGTTGAACCAAAACCCATGCGATAAACCACGTTGTCGAGACGTGACTCAAGCAGCTGTAGCAATGTTTCACCAGTGTTGCCCTTACGACGCTCGGCTTCTGCGAAGTAACGACGGAATTGACGCTCTAATATGCCATAGATACGCTTAACCTTTTGCTTTTCACGCAATTGATTACCGTAATCCGATGTTCTTGAGCCAGATGTACGACCATGTTGACCAGGCTTAGTATCTAACTTGCACTTGTCTGACAGGGCGCGACGTGCGCTCTTTAAAAATAAGTCGGTACCTTCCCGACGTGCTAATTTGGCCTTAGGCCCTAAGTAACGTG
>Ga0194038_1000931_pt1 | contig 12734 bp, 12 predicted proteins | sample JunL226m_MetaG_FD_148630 | JGI IMG/M metagenome (GOLD analysis project Ga0194038, IMG submission 148630) | Anoxic zone freshwater microbial communities from boreal shield lake in IISD Experimental Lakes Area, Ontario, Canada - Jun2016-L227-6m | ecosystem: Environmental > Aquatic > Freshwater >...
CCTGGCCGCAGCAGACGCATGGAGCTTATTACTGAAGGACTTTATAGCGACTACGCCCATACTCCGGAGAAAATTACTGGCGCAATGAGCGTTGCTAGTGAAATGGCGAAAGAAGCCAACAAAAAACTAGTAGTTGTTTATGAGCCCCTTACCAACCGTCGTCAGCACTTCATGAAAGATGACTACAAAGATTGCTTTAAAGGCGCCGAAAAAGTTTATTGGATTCCTAGCTATTTGGCCCGAGAAGACCCCAGCCAAGCAGTATTAGAGCCTAGAGAGCTTATAACTCACCTGGCTGATCCGAGTATTGCGCTAGCTATGGAACGAGATGAAAAACTACTTGAGGCTATCAAGAACCACCTGGCGGCAGGCGACATGGTTGTAGCTATGGCTGGTGGTGGCGGAAACAGTCTAGACGAATGGCTTCACAAAAATTTTTAGCGGTTATCGCCGTCACCGCCTAGTACGCCCCGGTCTTTTCTGCTTTTTAACTTAGACAGGTTGGTTTTGGCAATTTCATCTAGTGGCACACCTAGGTCATTGGCAAATACTGCTATGTACCAAAGCACGTCGCCAATCTCTTTGGCCATTTCTTTTTTATCTTGCTCAGATATTACACTGTTTTTGTCGCGGATTATTTTTTTGAGTTTTTCGGCTACCTCACCGGCTTCGCCGTTTAGCCCCAGCACCCAGTGCAACATGTCTTTAAAAGGATCATCGGTAGAAATTACAGTTGATAAAGCAGCTTTTTGATATTCCTCAAATGTCATAAGTCTATTGTAACAGCCCCTTTGCGCAGCACTTCTATTTCGTCATCTAGGATCCTTATGAGCGTTGACGGTTGATTGCCAGTCGTGTCGCCACCATCGACATATAGCTTAATTTTGTCGCCAAAAGTCTGCTTAGCTTGGTCTATTGTATTGGCTGTTGGCTCACCAGGATTATTGGCGCTACTTGTCAGCAGTGGCCCGGTGATTGTAAGCAGCTTTTGGAGTTGGTCGTCTTTAGGAATACGTACTGCTAGGCTATTTTTTGATTGATGGAGATATTCTAGATCTGGATTGGCACATGGAATAACTACGCTTATAGCTCCAGGCCAGTACTCCTCTACGGCTTTTAGATAGCGATGCTTTAGCCCTAGATCCTCGAGCTGTTTAATGTTGGCAGCTATCAAAGTGCCTGGCTTGTGTTCACGATTTTTTAGTTTATACAGGTTAGTTACGGCCAGTACGTCTGAGGCACGAGCTGCTAGCCCATAGACCGTATCGGTAGGAATTACTGCTACAGCGCCAGGGGTGTTCAAAAAATCTGCTACGGTTTCTGGGTTAAAATCATGTTTATTCATAAGTCGCATTAATTGTAGCACGCGCCAAATCACTGATTAAACTCTGTTATTATTGAATGAATAAATGATTAAACAAATTTTAATAGCTTTAAAGCGTTTTGTAGTTTTAGTTCCCGGAATTGCAATTACATATTTTGCGGTACGTGATGTTTTGCCTTATTTCGACAAAAGACTGCCGGTTAGCTTAGCCGTATTATTTACCTACGTCTTGACGGCTTACGTAATGATCCCGGCAGCCATACGTTTGGTGCGGATTTTTAAACCTGCCAAGCACTTACCACTGTACTGTGTAACTCCAGATGGTTTTGCCTCTGATCCATTGAATATCGGCATCATGGCTACTCGGCGGCAGCTTATTACCACCATGGAAAATAGTGGCTGGCACCAATCTGATCGCCATAGTTTCAAGAATATTGCCAGAGTAGGTTTTTCGATATTACTAGGTGTTGAATATAAAAATGCGCCAGTCAGCAGTCTTTACTTGTTCGGTAGAAAACAAGACCTAGCCTTCCAAATCCCCATAGAGGGCGCCGGTGGCAACCGACATCATGTGCGCTTTTGGGCAACTACCTATGACAGCAAAGGTAAACTAACCTTCAATGGAATTCATTGGCATAATCGTCAGGCCCACCTAAAAGGAGATGATTTACTATGGGTCGGCGCTGCATCACTCGACAATGGTTTTGGATTTATAAAACATAATCTACAGATAACTCATATGATCGATCCCGACACCAACAAAGAGCGACAAGTAGTAATCGACCAATTAAATGCGAAAAAACTTATTACAAAAACCGAAACTATACGGCTTGGAAGACCCTACAAATTAATCAACCGGGTGTTTAGAGGATCGCTTCACACCGATGGCATGATGACCATAGTTCATCTCAAAAAGTAATTATTTTTTCGGTGGTAGCGGTACAAGTGCGCTAGTAGTTTTTTGGTACTCGCGGTACTCGGCATCTTTAGCGCGGCGTTTCTCGATTGGCGGAATGCCTGAAACAAAAATTATTAAATAGCTAATCAGTAGGGGGCCAATTAGGCCGACAAAACCCCATTTGGCCTGCAAAGCAATGATGCCAATTCCCCACCATTGGGCTAGTTCACCGAAGTAGTTAGGGTGTCTGCTGTATTTCCATAGGCCGGTTTTTAGAACTTTAGGACGCTTCTTGTCTTTTAGATAATTGGCTAGTTGCATGTCGGCTATAGCTTCAAACGCAAACCCAATCGCCCATATATAAGCTCCGGCTAGTGTCAGCCACTGCCAGTCGAGATTGGCAGGACCGCTGGCTACAATAATTGGCGAAGCAACGGCTAGCATAAGTAACCCTTGGGTTAAAAATATTGAGAGGTAGGCCCGAAGCCAGTAATTACCTTTCCATTTTTTGGTCAGCTCTATGTAGCGTGGGTCTTCTTTTTTGCCGCGAGCTCTAAGACCGATATGAACAGCTAGGCGAACACCCCAAACCGCTACTAGAAGTGCTATGACATAGCTACGAAAACTTGGACGATGCAAGGCAGTAGCAACTGCGATTAGTACAAATCCAAGTCCCCAAGCAATGTCTACGCTGTCGATTCTTTTTCTTAAATACGCAACCAAGAAAAAAGCTGTCATAAACAAGAAAACTAGCGCTACATCAATTAATGCAACTTTCAAGACAGAAGGCTGAAACAGCGGTGTGCAGTCTATTGAGTTAATAAAATTATGATGTAAATGCATAGTTTATGGGGTTAAGCGGTTAATGTCTCTTGGGAATAAAATTGCTTCTTTAACATTAGCTAATCCTATGACCTTTTCGGTAAGTCGATCAATGCCGAAACCAAATCCGCCGTGTGCTGGCAAGCCATGCTTGAATGCAGAAACATAGGCTGCAAAACCAGGATCACTAGGATCAACGCCAGCTTCTTTCATCTGCTGAAGCAAGATTTCTAATCTGTGTTCACGCTGAGGAGCGGTAGAAATTTCGATACCCCTAAACAGCAAGTCGGCTGAAAGGGCGGTGTCGTTGTCGCCCTTCATATGATAAAACTTCATTTTACTGGCTGGCAGACCTGTAGCAAACACTGCTTCGCAGCCATCGTTTTTCTTGGCGTACTCACAGATCCATTTTTCTTCTTCTGGAGTAAGATCAATCTCTTGGCTAACATCTTTGCCAGTTGCCTTGCTAAACATTTCATGAATCTCGGCCATTGAGTATCTAGGGAATTCTGGCTTAAGTTTAAGTTCGGGAGCGTTTAAGCTCTTTAGGGCATCGGCGTTTTCTTCGTAAGTTTTGGTAATTACGCTATACACTAGGTTTTCTAGTAGCTTCAAAACATCTTCGTGATTTTCGATAAAGCCCATTTCTACGTCTAGCATTGTCACTTCCGATACGTGCCGAGTAGTAGCGCTTAGTTCGGCGCGGTAAGCCGGAGCTATTTCAAATACTCGCTCAAAAACTCCAACCATAATTTGCTTATAAAGTTGCGGGCTCTGAGCTAGCGTTGCTTGCTGTCCAAAATAATCTAACTTAAATACTTCAGCGCCGCCTTCGGCTGCACCAGCTACTAATTTGGGAGTGTTAATTTCGGTGAAGTCTTGCTCCTGCAAATATTCGCGGATGTATCTGAGTAAATTAGCGCGGATCTTGAAAATCTTTGTTTCTTGAAGGTTGCGAAGACCTATTGGTCGGTAATCAAAAAGCGTATCTAGGTTTTCTGATTTATGACTAAGTGGTTTATCTATTTCTACGGGTGGTTCGTCTACTACAGGTACCAGCACATTGATTGTGGCGTGATGTAATTCTACTCCGCCTGGTGCGCGCTGTTCTTCTACAGTCTTACCACTAAGCTCAATGACAGTGCCAATTTGCAAGCCACGAAGCTTTTCAACTTCGTCCTTGTCTTCTATAACAGCCTGTACAATTCCACCGCGGTCGCGCAAGTTAATAAATGTTAGGCCGCCAAGCATGCGCTTTTTGTGTACCCAGCCTTGCAGGGTTACGTCTGAGCCGACGTGGCTTTTTAGATCTCTAGTTAGTATTCTCATTAAAGATACTTTACCATTTATTCTTCTGTATTAACAGGGGTTTGCTCTTCTAAATCTGGGCTTGGAATTTTTTGGTGTTTAGCGGCAACCGCTTCGATGCTGGAGTATTCGTCAAATTCTTCACCAGGGATATGGCCCAGCAGCTGGGCAAGAATATTGTCGACAGTCAAAATGCCAAGCAAATCCTGGTGGTCATTAACCACTACCAGAACTGGATGATTGGTGCGGTAAAAAGCTTGCAGTGCAGTACTCAGCACATCTTTTTCGTGAATATAGTAAATGGTGGTTTCCATGAAATCTTTGATCTTGCCCGCCCGTTGCAGATCCAACCGGGTGTAGTCTATGAGTCCCAGCAAAGGCCCTTTCGCTGAATCCCGCACCAAAACATTCTTAACTGCGTTATTATGTAATTCATCAACAAGTATCGGCCCAATAACGGCGTTAGGCGAAATAATTTTAACTCGTTTTTTTGGTGTCATAACGTCGCCAACTATGTGATCATCAAACTGCAAAGCGCGTTTTGCAATCTCTAATTCTTCATCCGAGAAACGGCTGTCGTGCTGGTGTTGTTGGGCATCAATCAGGTCTAACAAATCACTGCGCTCAAAAAGTCCGGTGTGTATTTGCTTGCTTGACCAATTCGATGTAACGCTCGATATTTTCTTAAACAACGGATCCAAATATCCTAGCAGCCAGACAATTGTTGGATTTACCAGCCTAGTTAATGATTCGCCTATGTCAGAAACTCGGCTACTAGGCAACCAGCTAAATGCCACCCATAGTAGTGCAGCCACAATAATAATACTGATTAGGGCTGGAATCTTCTGAGCCAACAGCACAAATCCAATAGCGCTGAAAATAATGATAACTCCCCAGAGCAGTCCCCAAAGACTATTGCCATAAGCTACCGCTTTGTAGGCTTGGACGGAATGAAGGTCTTGATTTTTGGCACGTCTTTTTAATTCTTTGGTAGGTAAATGCATGTAGGTCTTACGAATCACTACGGCACTCATGGCAATTGCCAAGAAAATAATCGATAAAATTATATTAGTCATACTTGTTTAGCTTATCGTGGATGGCGTTTTTTATAAAGTCTTTTAGGGGTGGTTATTCGTGTATAATTAAATTAACAAGCAGTCAAAAAGGGGTTAAATAAATGTCTAAACAGTTCTTAGCAATCATTGCAGCAATCATAATTGGATTCGTAGGAATAGCCGTATATAGCGGTAATCAGTCGAAAAAAGATGGAGTAAGTTCATCTTCAAAATCCAGTGTATCTCAGCACATTTCAGGTAATCCTAATGCCAAGGTAACACTACTTGAATACGGCGACTACCAATGCCCATACTGCCAGCAATACGCTGCAACTGTTCAGCAAATTCAGGAACAATACAAAGACACTGTTAAGTTTCAGTTCCGTAACTATCCTCTAAGCAGCATTCACCAAAATGCCGTAGCTGCGGCCCGAGCTGCTGAGGCTGCTAGCCTACAAAACAAGTTCTGGGAAATGCATGATTTACTATACTCAACAGGTAACTGGGAAGTCTGGACCAAGTCAAGTGACCCAACTCCTTTGTTTACGCGCTACGCCGAACAACTAGGTCTCAACCCAGTTAAATTCAAAACAGATTTCTCATCCATACAGGTCAACGATACAATCAATGCCGACAAAGCTGCCGGCACCAAGCTAGGAATCCAAGGCACACCAACCTTCTACGTAAACGGCAAAGAAATCAAAATCAATAACTCCGTCGCCGGTTTCCAAAAAGAGCTAGACGCAGCTCTTAAGCAAAACTAGTAGTGTAAGAACTCCTGCCAATACGGTCGCTTGACCTCTACTGGCACTTTAACCTCATAGCTTTTATGGATTTTTATTTTAATTGGCACTGAAGTCTCACCTCTTTTTACATGCAAACAACATAAATATAAATGCTGCTTATTTTGTTTTATTGTTTTTGTCTCAAATAGCAAAGCAGTATTTTTTGCCTCACCAAGAAGTAGCATTAGCATAACAAACAGCTAATGCTATTGTCAAACTATCTTATTTTTTCTTACCACCGTTGCCGGTGCTTACCACCTTGCCACCCTTAACGGTAGCTTTGCAGTTTTTACAGTACTTGTCATCAGAACAAGGATCACCGTACTGATTAGGATCTTTGCAAAATGGGCATTTCATTTTTTGTTTGCCACCCTTTTTTTCAATATATGAGGTTTTCTCTTCGGCCTGGCTAGAACCAGATGGGCAGGAGCTGGAGCGAGCAGTGCTTTGAGCCTTTTTTTCTAAGCCAATGGCAGCGTCATAATTTCCTTCTAAAATTGCCCTACGGGCCTGCACGATATGGTCAGCGGCTACAGTTCCAAAAACTCTAGCGTCAATAGATTTGTCGGCAATGGCTAGAGTTACCATGTGTTTTTCGCTAGTTTTGTGCAGCCGTTTGGTGGCCTCAACTGGTGACCAGATTGTGCCGGCCTGAGATATTAGTTCGTTAGTTATAAGCTGTACTTTATCAGCAAAGTCTAACTCCCTTGCAGCGCATTTATCGCTGTAGGCTAGGTAGTCTTCACGTGCACGGGTCTCGCCGAAAAATTTGCCACCAGAAGCGTCATCATAATGTTTTACCAAATCAACTACACCGTTTGGCATTAGGCTTTTATGAATCAAAATAGGAGTGTCGATTATTTCGGCAGACGACTTCTGGTCATAATCAACTCCGAGTGCTTCGCCTAAGCTGGCAATTGTTTGTTTGTCGTGCCGTTCACCGTTTGCTCTATCGACGCCCGACACAAAAGCCGATTCAGTCTTTAGGCCCTCGCTGCTGGTTGAAGTAACCTGGATGGAGCACGACATGGTGTCCGTAAAAAAGCCGGCTTCTTGCATTTCTTGATGACTCATATCGTCTGCGGCCATCGAAAAAACTACGAAGTTATAATCTTCAAGTAATCCTTGGCGGTTCAAATTCTCAATTCGCATTCCGTTGCGAGCCTCGGCCTCAAAACGTTTCGTCATTTTGCTAGTCTCTGGCGTGAAACGCAAAGAGTTGGCATACACAGACTCCATAGTTTGTCCGAATTGCATAATCTTGCCTTGGTCACTAAGCTCCAGGTCGACACTTGTTATGTGGCCAGTCTTAATCGTCCTTTCAACCACATCGGTCCGGACATTCGTTTCGATCATTTGCCTAGCGATTAGATCGCCTTCGTGGGCCAGGCTGATTGATTCCATCAATGAAGAGGAATAGTTATCTTCTGGCAGTTTTTCTTGCAGCGCCACACTGCCAACACTTCTAATAAAAGCCTCGGCACGATAACGTACCATCAAATCTTCATGCATTTTTGGAACCTCTACAACCATTGGCTGCAAAAGTTCTTCGTAAATTAGTTGGGGGGCTGCTTCGACCATAAAAATACCCTTGTCTCGTTTGATCGAGCAAGGGTGCGAATATACAAAGATACTGTTTGCTCTTAGCTCGAGAGACTTTTTATTGCTGTATCGGACTCTCCTGTTTCCAGGTAAACCGTTGCGGCACAGTTCCCGATTTGCACGGGATTCCAGCATCTGTTTGTTAATGTATGTAGTAGTCTAGCAGGAGCTCGCTACGCTAGATATAGTATTATTTACTTCAGCCTAAAACTGCTTAGGGCGTTTATAAATACGTTGTAATCAGGATTTGGACCAGTGAAATTATCGGTGAAATAGAATCTGTGAGTCGCTCCATCATTGGGGCTGGTAAGTACGACGGTGTTTAAGCCGTCGGTTGATCCGCTGCCAACCACATTGCGCGTTGGGCTGATGCTGTCGCAAATAAAACTTATCCCCTGCCATTTGGCATTGACGCCCTGTTGGCCATTTTGCAAAGGCTCGTTTTTGGTAAAGTTTGTGCAGTTATCTGACACCGCTCCTATCACGCCCACCCTGTCACCCTGAGCTTGAACACTCAGCACCCTATTGGTAGCTAGATTAATTGGAGTTGAGTCTACGTAAATTGTAATAAGTTGGGGGTCTTTGTTGTCTGTACTTGTAAAAGCATAGGTCTTGTAAGTACCGCTTTCGACGGCCGTTTCGCGCCACGAAACTGGTAATTCGATTTTGAACATCGGTGCATCGAATTGGCGCGTCTGATTCTTGTACTCTACTTTTGTTTCGTACGAGTTAGACTGTTTGATGACTACTTTTGGCTGTAGGGCTTGGCTTATAAAATGATAAATTACAAAACCAATTAATATGACTAAGGCCGCCACTAATGCGCGAACTAGCCGTCGCTTCTTTTTGCTCTTCTTTTTTTGGTAGGCCTTATACATTTTTTATGATTCTTGGCGCTGTTTTATCTCACTCAGCCGGGGCATAAAACTCTGCGCGGCGGCATCTAGCCCCAACACTTTCAGTGCACCCAATAAAACATATAAATGATCGATGCTAGATTCTTTGATTTCTCCACCCAAAAGTTCGATTTTGGCAAAGGCGTGCTCAACTTTTTCGACCAGCCATTTCTCTTCACCAGGTTTAATTTGGTTGGTTGTCACCTTGGTGGTAGCATCTGAAGCCACGACTTCTAGGGACCGTGCTGAGTGGTCACGTTTGCGCAAATGTCCGCGCTTGATTAGGTTGTTTACGTGCAGCGATACTGTAGCCACAGAAGTATAGTTAAGACCGCTCATAATTTCGCGGTAGCTGGGGCTGTAGCCGTGTTCGGCAATAAAGCTGTCTATAAAGCTTAGTAATTCTTTTTGTTTCTTGGTAGGTCGTACTATTTTTGTTTGGTTTTCGTTCATGATTATATTAAACCATAATCAGGATCGTTTTTTCTTCACTTTTATAGTTATTGGTGCCATAGCAATTCCAGCCAAACCCCACCATACATAGGCCAAAGTATCGTCAGCCCAAGCGTGCATCAACAAATTCACCGCTGTTATACCAATCAAAGAAGCAAATAGCCCAAGCGCCAGCGGATCAGCTCTTTTGAGCCACAGCAGATAGCCAACAGCGCTGTTAATTATCAAAAACAAGGCCAAGCCAAACCAGCCAAGCTCTTGGCCAATCTGCACAAAGTAGTTTTCTGATATTCGAGCTGGGGAAGAATTATAGACACTGGCCGGCCCTGCTGAGCCTGGTCCAAAACCTAGTGGATGATTAGCTATATCTACGACTCCGTCTTTGGTTGCTTTCCAGTGACCTTGATTAGAGCTTACTTTGATTGTCGACTTATCTTCGGTATGGAAAACTACGTTTTGGAACCTTGAGTCAGAACGCATCGCGTAGCCCAAGCCGCCCATAAGAGCAATCAAAAGAACCAGTAAAACAATATGAGACCTGGCAATCTTGCGACCCTCTAAGTTCATTACTCCCAGAGTCGAAAGCGCCAACAAAGTACCAATCCAAGCACTCCTAGAAAACGTAAAGAACAAGGCCAGCAGGCCGCCAGCCAGTAAAGTTATGTACTGCCAAGTTCGCTTGCCGCGTATTATTAGCATTGCCAAAAAAGTTATCGGAATAATCAGATAAGCGCCGAGTGGATTGGCGCCGCGTAGAGTCGAAGAAATTCTTATATAAGCACTGTTGCTATTTACTGTTTCGAACGCCTCAATAGTATGTTTGCCATACCCAAAATGACTCAAAAAATCATTGGGCAGCACGCTAAATTGCAAGACTCCAAACACTATCACGACTGCAGCTGGCCAGATCACGAGCTTCTGCCAATTCTTGCGTAAGCGTTCAGTTCTTAGCGCAACAGCCCAGGCAATCAAGAAAAATATCAAAAACCTAGTATTCACAATCATTCCATAGCCAAGCGCCTTAGCCGACAAATCACCACCCTGGTATCCTATAATCCCCCAAGCCACGTTCAGCATAATGTAAGCTAAAATCAACCACACCAAGCGCCGCGTGAGCGTATTGTGTCGTATTTTTGTATCTGTTATTAGCAAATACACTGCGCCGGCCCCAGCTAGCAGCAGCAAAACCTCTTTCCAAAGCCTAACGGCAGTGTAGTGACCAATCAGGCTAGATACCCAGACGCTCAAGAAAGCGTGGAAAGGAATTAAGAAAATAATTATCATCACTAATGTGCCGGTCCATTGCAACGTGTTGTACTTAATCGATGATTTCTTCATAAATGTTATAATCTAGTATATCGCGAAAGACCGTTAATTAAATATGAAAAACAATGCTTCCCTCGCCTACAACGTCTGTCTGGTAATCGGTGATGCCCTGGCTCTCACTATTGCTTTTACTATTGCCTATGTAGTTAGGGTGAGTTTAAGCAGCACACCACTCAGCGCTCAGGTCAGCTCTCACACCTACCTTGCAGTGCTACTCAGCCTACTGCCGTTTTGGATTCTAATATTTGGTCTACTCGGCCTCTACAACTCCAAAGTATACGATAACCGCTTCAGCGAAATTGGCCGCCTATTAATAGGAAGCTTTGTGGGCATCCTATTTGTAATCAGCTACAGCTACATCGCCAACACCACCATCTTTCCGGCCCGCCTGGTCACGGTCTACGGCTTCTTGTTTGCCTTCGCATTCGTATTCATATTTCGCACAATTGCCCGAGGCATTCGCCGTGAACTTTTCCGTTTTGGTATTGGCATCAACAACGTTCTAATCATTGGCGACACCCCAATTACGCACGAACTAGTTCAGCGCCTCAGCAACACCACAGTCACTGGCTACAAAGTAGTCGGCATTGTTGGTGGAGTCAAAAACAAAAATGTTCACAAGCTAGGACACAAAGTTTACTCCAGTTTCGATACCGCAGCTCGGGCTCTTAGCGGCAAAAAACTAAACACCATCATCCAAACCGAACTATATGCCAACTCCGACCACAACGACGAGATCCTCACCCACGCCCAAGAAAACCACATTGCTTATCGATTTGTGCCTGGTAACGGCGAATTATTTGTGGGTAACATTGAAGTTGATTTGTTCCAATCGGTGCCAGTAATTGCTGTCCACCAAACTGCTTTGATTGGTTGGGGACGCGTAGTTAAGCGACTAACCGACCTGTTCCTAGGAACCATATTTTTGATCTTAGCTTCACCATTCATTTTGCTGCTAGGAGTAGCCGTCAAACTATCTTCCAAAGGCCCAATATTTTTCCGACAAGTTCGCTTAACTCGTTTCAACAACAAATTTACAGTTTTCAAGTTTCGCTCACACAACCTCAAATATTCTGGCCTCAGCCCCGAAGAAGCCTTCACCAAAATGGGCAAACCAGAGCTTATCAAGCAGTACCGCGACAACGGCGATCAAATCCCTAACGATCCGCGCTTAACTTCAATTGGTCGGTTTATGCGTCGCACCAGCCTAGACGAACTACCGCAACTATTTAATGTAGTTCGAGGCGATATCAGCCTAGTAGGTCCTCGTGCCTTAATCCCCGAGGAGCTAGAAGTATATGCTAAGCGTCATGCAATATTAAGTGTTAAGTCGGGCCTCACCGGGCTAGCTCAAGTGTCTGGACGCCGCGACATCAGCTTCGAAGAACGCCGCAAGCTAGACCTTTACTACGTTCAGAACTGGCGGTTCACAAGTGACATCGTGATTCTTATTAAAACCATCTGGATAGTTCTGTTTCATAAGGGTGCTGTATAAGTGGCTGACAAACAATTAAAAGTTGCTATAGTTTGTGATTGGCTAACTGGCTACGGTGGCGCCGAACGCGTGGTCTATGAATTACATCAGCTCTACCCCGAAGCCCCAATCTACACATCGCAGTATGATCCTAGCAAAATTGACTGGTTCAACGACGCTGATATTCGCACTACCTGGCTGCAAAAACTCCCCAAAAGCCTCAAGAAATTCTTGCCAGCCCTCAGAGCCATAAGCTTCAGTCGCCTAGACCTAAGCGACTACGACCTAGTTATTTCAAGCAGTGGTGCCGAAGCCAAGGGCGTACACACCGGCCCAAACACCACCCACATTTGCTACTGTCACTCCCCCACCCATTACTACTGGGTGCGCTACGATGAATATCTCAAAAACCCTGGTTTCCCGAAAGGCTTAAACTGGCTTGCTAAAATAGGCCTCAGAATTTTGGTCGGACCACTCAGAAGCTGGGACCACCGCGCCGCTCAAAAACCAAACTACATAATCGCTAACTCCAGCCACACCCAAAAAATGATCCAAAAATTTTATGGCCGCGAATCCACAGTTATATTTCCGCCAGTCGAAACAGATCGTTTCAAACTCCCCGCCAAACAAGACTTGCGACACGGATTCGTGGTAGCCGGCCGACAAACCCCCTACAAGCGCTTCGACCTAGCCATAACTGCTTGCAACGAACTTAAGGTGCCATTAGTAGTAATTGGCGACGGACCCGACCACAAACGCTTAGAAAAGCTCGCTGTCCGCAGCGTAACTTT
>Ga0194038_1000933_pt1 | contig 12729 bp, 8 predicted proteins | sample JunL226m_MetaG_FD_148630 | JGI IMG/M metagenome (GOLD analysis project Ga0194038, IMG submission 148630) | Anoxic zone freshwater microbial communities from boreal shield lake in IISD Experimental Lakes Area, Ontario, Canada - Jun2016-L227-6m | ecosystem: Environmental > Aquatic > Freshwater >...
GGGTACAGTGAAAAAAGTCTCTGACGGCGCTACACTGGTAAAAACCACCAACGACGATTTCAGGGAGGTTGCCGCCAGCACCGCAAAAGTGGGTGAACTGATCGGCGAGATCACTGCTGCATCCACTGAGCAATCACAAGGGATAGAGCAGGTGAACATCGCAGTCACGGAAATGGATAAGGTCACTCAACAGAACGCTGCTACCGCCGAGGAATCGGCCGCAGCCTCTGAAGAATTGAATGCGCAGGCAGAAGAGATGAAGTCATTTGTCCATGAACTGTCTGCAATAGTGGGAGGAAACGCAGCAGTGCAGGCCGAAAGTCTCCACACAGTTAGACGACCGAAAGTTGTTATGCAAGCAAGGCGAACACCTCAAAAAACGCTGACCATCGCAAAAAGACCTGCGAAAGGAAAGGCCATGACGCTCCACCGGTCAAAAGAGGTACATCCCAATGATATTATCCCCATGGATGATAACGATTTTAATGAATTCTAACCCATCAATACAGATTCTGAACTATTACTTTCTTCCAGAAACATCCAAGGTTACCTTTTAAAAATGTCCACCTTCGTCTCAAGGCATTTTCTTATGCTCAAATCGTTTGACCCAACCTCATACCAACTACCTGGTTTCTGGTAGAAATCGAGCCCCCTGCCAATTTTGATGATCCATCCATTGTCCAGGCGAATTTCACGGTCATGAAGATTGTGGTTGAATGTAATCTCCAGGACAATATCCATCTCCAACAGGCTTTGCCGGAGCTGTTCCAGCTTATCCTGGGTATCATCCTGCTGGAACTTGCTTTCCGAGGTTGTTACCAGGGTGATCTTCTTGATAGTTGGAGCTTTCAACAGCGTTTCACAAAAGCGGACAAAGTTCTGTATCTGGTGCGCTGCTCTGATATAAGCGTCCTCGACAACAACTTCCTTAACTGCATTAAGATAAGGCCCGACAATGGATTCGTAGCTGTAGCCAATATCGCCATACAAAATGGTGAAGTGTTGTTCATTCGGCCCAATCTTACCGATGGTCGAAATGCCGGGCGGTTCTGATGTTGCGGATTCAAGCTTCTGGTTTGGCTCAGCGTCAGCGGAATATGCCATGACGGCAGTCTTCTTGTCAACAGGCTTTTGGGTATAAACAGATGGATCAATTGTTCTGCGAGAAGGGTGTTGTGTAGCCGGCGCATTCTTCGATTCCGGGCAGTAAACAACGACATCTTCGCCTTTGCTGTTGATATATGAAAGATTGATCATTGCAAATTCGTCATCAGTTTTGCGTTTGTTCATCTGCTCCTTGACGCGGCGTCGGCACTCGACGGCATACGCCACATACTCTTCAAACTCTTCGTCGGTGGGAGAGCCGGAAGGATGGAGTATTTTCAGAAGGGCGCAGACCGTCTTTTTGATCCCCTTCTCATCACGACCCTCAATTGATCTTCCCAGGCGAATCCGTTTGTTAACCTCCTCATAACGGTTCGTGTGCTTAAATTCATAGTGAAAAGCTTCGGCCAGATAATCGGTGATGAAACCGTATTTGCTGGTGAGAAATTCGCTGCTGTTCTTCGGCATTTCCCAGCCGGGAAGATAGCAGGCAAAGCGATCCATAACCGCCAGATCAAATTCCGGCGGAAGCGGCTGAAACAAGTCATATACCGAGGATTTCACGATCTGATCAACGGAAAGGTCGATATTGCCGACAAATGCCAGACTGGCATCTGCAATGACCTCTACCCCACGGGAGAAACGGCCGTTTGCCATAAAGTCTTTCATGATCTGGATGGTGTCCGGGTCTTTGATCTTTATCCCGCCGACTTCGTCAAAGGCCACCGTGTCCCAAAATCCGACCAGACCGACTTTTCTCCTGTTATTGTGGTAAAAAAGCTTTGCCTTGGTGGCCTGCCCTCCGCTGACCAATGTTGAATAGGGGGAGAACTCGCTGAAGAAATAGGATTTGCCTGTCCCGCATGGACCCAATTCGATAAAGTTGAAGTTAGGCTCCACCAATGGGGCCAGCCGGGTAATGAAGTGAATTTTAACCCGCTTGCTAAGTTTGCTTGGCTCCAGACCAACGGAGCGCAGAATCAGATCCAGCCACTCATCTCGGCTGAACTGGCTGCGTCCTTCACCATAACGGGCGAAGTCGAAGCGGCTCAGTTGGATCGGCCGCAGATCCTCCACATAAAAGGCGTAATCATAATCCTCGATGTCGTTGTGGGCAATTACTACCTCCGCCCATATCCCGCCTTCCAGGAGCCGGTCATTGTCTTTGTAATATTTCTGGTTGATGGCGATACGCTGAGAGTTGAAATTCTCCAGAGATGCCCAGTGCCGCTTTTCTTTCTCCACATAACGCGCATGAACCTTGTCTATGAAACGGTGCTTCCCCCTGGTTGCGACCTTGGATTGGGCTGCATTCGCCTCGTCGGGTCGGACATAATTGTCCTGGAGTGTCACAAGCACGGCATCCATCCCCGCGTCTATTTCCGCCTGGTCGCTGCTCGCACAATAGCGGGCAAGCAAAAACTCGAGCACGAAAGTTGGGACGTTGGTTCCCTTTTTAATGCGATGCAGGAGATCCTTGCGAAGCGCCTTGCCGTCAAATATGGCATTCAATTTCTTATCGAGAGGTTCCAGATGTCACACCGTATAGTCCGTTTCAAGTTTCAAGTCCTTGTAAGACTTTAGGGTAGAAGGATCAAGCACCTTGATGGTGAAACTCCCTTCAAAATCGTCAAGCATGCAGAGGGTGATGGATTCACATTTATCCGGTTTCAGAGTTATGGTCAGGGTTGCCGGATTCACTACCCCACCCGGTTTTGCCTCTCCGACAACATTCCCTTTCACATCCTGCGCCTCCAGCATTATTTCGAAATCGGAATGCCGCGAAAAAAGATCTTCTGCGCGGGGGATAACTTCAACAACAGGCCGGCGAGTCGTTATTCTTTTTGCCCCTCCCTTGTAGGAGAGCTCGACGCTGAACTGGCGGATATTCGGCTGAAACGTGCTTGCCAGTTTCACCACCAACACCGGAACAACTGCTTCCGGCAGAGATGCTCCGCCATGGAAGTAAAGCAGCCCGTTCCGATAGGGCGCCATGCTGCGCGGCGTTGCGAAGTTGGCATAATCTCCCCGGATGCCAGCTTTGTCGCAGGGCAGAATGACGCTGTCATAGTCACTTCCACCTTTGCCCAGCATGGATCGATATGTGCTGGCCGGCCACGTCCCCATCGGCTTGGCGCATACATCCCCTGCCTCGGCTTGAGCATTCAGATAGAAGCCGTGATCCGTTGCGATTACAACCTCATGGAACCCTTTGTCGCGAAGCTTCTGCAGGGTCGCCCTGATCCGGCTGATCGTTTCCGGGATCAGCTTCAGCGAATTTTCCGGGTTAGTCTCCAGGTAATCATCAATCTCCACGCTACGAAGTACCAGCAAATCTACCGTGGAGGCAATGTTAACCTTCTTGTTCCTTACAACTTCGTCAAATCTCATTTCGTCGAAACGATCCCCATACCTGCTGCGGAGCAGTCCCATGCGCTGAGCCACAGTGCCGACCGCTATTCCACCAAGTTTGGGGATCAAACTATCCCCATCCTGGCAAAGAGCAAGGTCCATGGCCGCACCCGGCAAAAGGCTCGCCATTCCGACAATCGTCACGGTCGGCAGTTGAGAATATGCAGCGTGAATCTCAACCAATCCATCTTCGGATAGGCGATTACCCAATGCAACCCCCAACTCGTATCGCAGGGCATCCACCATCAGATACGCCACCTTTCTACCGCGTTCCTGCAACCGTGGGGAGACTTACCAAACTGAGCGCCGCCTCCACCAGACCCCACTGGCTTTGGCTCTCTCCCTTACCCAGCCAGACCGAATCTTTCCGGCCTGCAAGGATGTGACGAACGCGATCCATGTCTTCAGTCATAAGTGCAGCTATGGCTTGCTTGAGAAAAGTCCGTTCCTCAAACGAGAAAGTATCCCGATCACCAAGGTCCTCAATGGCTCTGCACGCGGCTGGCAGCCCAAGATCAGCTTCAATCTTCTCCGCCATGTCGATATAATGTGATCGGGTGCGCTGATCGTTCCGCAGTCTATCGCACAAGTATTCCACCAAGGGCCGTGCCTCACTTGGCGCATGCGGCACCGGAACAAGCGAATCCGGCAGGTCAACTGGCAGATCGAATACAAATTCGCTGAAAAGCACAAACCGCCAGACTTCATCTGCTATGGCAGACCATGCTTTGGAACGGGTTTTCAGTTCCTGTCCAAGCATTGCACGAAGAAACTCGCGCCCTTCCTGAATCCAGGTGTCGCTGCCTTTCAGGGCGCGTTCCTGAAGACTGTTGGGCGACAGCAGCGCAAGCAGAATATCATTTGCCGATTCCATTTTCAGCAAAGCCCGCAGACTCGGCCAGTTTGCACCGACATCTATAGCGTCTATCACTGCAAATGATGGTGACGGGTTTGCAGCAAAAACCTTGCGAATCCCGGTGGCATGGTCCGGTTTTGCCAGAAGACATATCTGTTCATACGCATCGCCGGCGCCATCCGGAAACACACTCCCGCAAACGGAATAGATGGCGAATGGATCACGCTGTTTCTCTTTGTCGGCAATCGGAGCATGCACCGGAACATACACCAGCACCCCTTCTTTGGTCGTATTCGGCAGCCCGAAAGAACGCAGCTCACGCAGTGCGTCAATACGACTTTCCAGGCCGTTTTCCGTGGCATCGACCACGGTGACCGTTTCACTGGCCAGATTGAGGCAAGTCTCCCGGTACCGCAAATCCGGATCATAAATGACCAGGCAACCCTTCTGCCTCAGCCGGGGAATGAAAATATTTGATTGAATGAATTCGGCAATGCTCATGGATGACTCTCTTTGTGTCCGGTTATGTCCGGTTATGTCCTATTGTGGCCGGACCATCTGGCTAACAACAAATGTAAATAACTGCAATTCAAAGTGGTTATAAAATTACATGGCCATAGCCAGAAAGAGCATTTATGTCCTGTTATGTCCGGTTATGTCCGGTTCTATGGTTTCCATGGCTGGTTTGTCCGCTTGTACTTGGCGCCAGCGCCACGCCCAGGAGCGACAAGAAATCCATTTTCTACCAATTCCTTCAGATCACGGCGCGCCTGCCGTTCGGATACTTCACCAGCGAACTGGTCTCGGTAGTCAGCCAGCTTGAGCGCTGTGTCAGACTGAAGAGAATTCATCAGTGCTTTCTGCCGATCATTTAATACTACTTCGACAGCATGGCCCATTTTGTCGGAATACAATGTCAACGTAACCCCCGCTGGGGTATCCTGCCATTTGGGTGTGGGCAACCCATACTCCCTGCAAGCATTAATGATCTTTTGTGTCCCCCGACCAATGCGCTCCATCAAGCCACGGATATAGAGTGCATGGGCGATATCCGGATTTGGAGGATACGATGGATGATTTTTTTTGAGATCCGCAGGCTTCCAACCCGCCGGTAATCTTCCGGAATTCCATATTTCAATCCGATTGGGATACATGCCAACCGAAATTCCACCGGAAAAATGTGCGTAATCCCGATGGGCAAAAGCGTTTACCAATCCTTCACGCAAAGCATCAATCGGGTAGGCGGTGCGATCATGCCGGTAAAGACTTTCCTGCTCAAAACTGGATATTACGGACATGTTGCGGGTGATGAAACCCATCACTTTTTTCAGAACAGATACCAATGGTCTCTGAAAAACCTGGTTGTCGATATAATCACCAACTTTATCGGTAGAAAAACAAGTGGCCCGGATTCTTGTCTGGGAATGCCGAAGTGCAGGATTCTTGGCAAAAAGGACATCTATGGTCTGCCCTGCGTGTCTGTGAGCCATATCGAACGTAGATTGTACCATCAAAAACGTACGGGCGATCTTTCCCGGCCTGAACCTCGACCGTGACGATGGATTTGCCGCTCTCATCGCTATCTATACTTACGGACCATAATGCTTTGGGAGAAATCCGCTCCAGCAAAAATTTGTTTAATTTTTCAGAAAGGCCATGGGCGTCATCAACGCCGATGATTCGCCCATTATCATCAACGCCGGCAAAAACAGTTCCGCCCTTCCCATTCAGCATGGCGCAAACAGAATTTCCGATCTGGTCAAACTGCTGTGGTGGCGTTATGAATTCAACGGACTCTGATTCACCCTGTTTAATCAATAACCTTATCTGCGAAGACATCATTAGGACACCTTCTTTCTGGCGACCTTAGCCACTGACTTTTGGTCAACAAAGTTTTCTTCGAGGAATTTTTTGTCCGGTTCAACGATATTCTTTGGTGGCCAAGGATAATAACCACTTTTATAACTATCTGTCACCATTAGCCATTTTCTCATTCATCCAGTTTATTATCTTCGAGGTCGGATAATAAAAAGAGAGATAACTGCTCAACTGTCTGGCCTGGCTTATAATATCTTGTTCCGCGCTTTCCCTTGGATTTGTCTGAAATCAACATGCCTTTCACTACCCACTTAGAAAACAGTTTTGAAGCAGTCAACGTATCGATGTTGGCGATTTTGCAGAGATCGCTATTTGTAATAAATCTGTTGCGGTCAAGCAGATTGCTTACCTGTTCCCAAATGGGTGGTCTTTCTTCATTCATGAGAACGACCATAACCCCGTCCTGCTGGAGAAAGGGTCGCGTGGTATACATTGGCGGATACAAGCCGACCGCTTTCATGGTTGAGAACATCATGCGGATGCCTTCGCCGGCATCAATGTTTGGTGGAACGGGAAAATCACGCAGATTATTGACTATCAAGGAATTGCGACTAAAAGAGCCGGCCGTCTCCAGCGTCTCCGGTCTTATGGCTCCAGGGAAAAGGCCAGGACTCTCAACATCTATCCGATTGTCGAAGATGCGGATGTGGATATCGCGGTCAATATGGTAATCACGGTGAATAACCGCATTGGTAATAGCCTCCTTGATGACTCGTATAGGATAACGATGAACCGTTTCAAAGCCGGAAGCCGCCAGCCTTAAACCGCGGGCAATTTCATTTAAGACATAATCATACGCTTCCTCAATCTGGCGGATAAGCGGGCCTGAAATGGTCTTGGGAGTCTTGTTAAGATTTGGCACCGGGCCATGTTCAATTCTCGTCCCTGTATAATGAAAAATACGGATTGCCGCCTTGCATGCCATAATCCCAGACGGATCTTCGGCAAACAACAGGACTGCTGCACGGGTTGGCTGCAGGACATCTTTTTGTTTCTTCGCAAGGCCAATACGAAACATCCTATCGCCGATATCGCCTGTTGTCAGCTTTCTTGTCTGGCAGAAGGTCTTCCAATAATCGCTATCAAGCAGCTCAAACGGTACCGGAACGATTTCAGTTTCTGCGCTTATCACCCCACGGGCAAAACAAAGCTCATTCACCTCTTTGGCGGTCATCTCTCTGTTGCCGCGCTCCAGACGTTTCCATGTACCATCTTCAACAACAGAGTGCGCCATTGTGCTCTTGGAAACCTCTACGACAACAAGTGTCCCCTCTGCTCCATTCCGAAGGATACAGGAAATCGTACGCCAGCCAACTTCATTGAGCGCAGGGGTAATCCCATGCTCGATCTTTCGGCGCAGTTCATCAACTGCCTCCGGATTTTCTTGAATACCGAACAGGCGATCATCTCCTTGGGCCTTTTTGAAATCTTCCATCCCAAGCACCAAGAGCCCACCTTCAGTATTCGCAAAGGCGACAACGGTTTCAACGGCTTTATGTACCATCTTGCCTGAAACCCGTTTCGACTCGAAGCGGACGGTCTCATCCATCGAGCATAGTTTCTGGACCAAAGCAGAGTTTCGAGAAAATTTGGTTATGCCTTTAAACTTCGTTCTCAAGCAGTATCTCCCTCACTTAGATAATGACGGCCATAACAACATGCCGAAATCTTTGTTGCTTTTTTAGAAATGAATTTTATTATCCAGCCCTTTGGATAATAAACCTACTCCTGGTCTTCAACAACCTCTACTTTTTTGCTCCGCTTCTTTTTGGCTGAAACAGGCGGTTCTATACAGAAATCTTCCAGATTGTGGGCGATGGCGAGAGATTTGTCTTTCTTGCATTTCTCCCGCACCCAGTCGGGCCAGATGCTGTAGGCCAAGTGCGCCCAGTCGTAGTCGCCTTTTTTCAGCTTCTCCCAGGTTTCCTTGAGGGTCTTCTTCCATTTGGGAAGCTGGAAGAGCGTCCAGAGCGGCGCGGCTGTGATCTGCACGCCGTCGTTCAGGTTTGGTTTCCAGGGGAGTCGGGCCACGCGGAGCAGTTCGTCGCGGAATTCATGCAGCTCGATCTCAGAATCCTGGAGGTTTTCCAGCTTTTTCTCATCATCGCGGCTACGACCAATTCCATTTCCATTCTGGCGCAAGGTTATAAGCTCGATAGCAATGTCGCGGAGTTTGGGCTCGACAAAATCATTGACACAGGTGTAGATGGTCTGGTCGTTCAGGCGGTGGTAATATATCCACAGGGTATAGGAAATGGTTGGAAATCGTCCAGATGTCAATGAAGCCTCATGCAAAGCTGAGGGACTCATCCCTGGTGCCCAGAGATCAAGCAAACTGCGGGTTTCGTCCAGAAGCCCAAGACCAGCGGATAGTCGAACGTTATAAATCGATCCAGCTCGCTGAGTCATGATACGAAATAGGGATAACATTTTACCCCTTGGTCAAAGGCGGCAGTATAACTGCGTGCAATATCGCGAATGCCATCAGGCGTCATTATATCCTGGGTGCTGCCAAGCTTCACAGGCCCCTCGCTTGCAGAAGTATCGCCATCGGCAATCTTCTGAAGAGCTGCAAGTGCAGAATCCCTGCTTGCAAATGACTCCATCGACAACGAGGGGCCGTCGTCGTTGAGGATGCCGTGGAGTTCTTGCTCGCGCACCTCCGGGAGGCGGAAAAGGTGAAAAACGCTCCCGACACCGATCCGCTCGTCGTGTAGCCTGCGGGCGGCTTCCAGGATGCCGTGATATTGGGATAAAAGGGTTGTTCTGGGGAAAACGGGCGAGAGAAAGAGGTTCGAGAACGAGCAGATAAATGTCGTGGGCCAACAGTTGAACTGGTCTTTTTCACCAAGGTAGCCGACCAGCAGCCTCATGAAAAGGAAGTCCGATGATATCAATTTCTTCATTAAGCCCCCCAAGTTGAACAAATTGACATGTAACTACCTCATTTCATCTTGGTGTAAGCATTATATCCTTTTGCAGCGAGATAAAACAAAACATCGTTTATTAATGCATGGCAATTACCATATCTTGCACAATGTTGCTATAGAAATAAGTTTAAAATAAAAGGAGTTATGGTTTCTGAACAAAAGATTTTTTGGATTTGATAAGACCAGACCAGGAGCGACCTACCCCTCAGAACAAAAGCGCTTCTTTTTTTCGGGTATTGCAATTGAAACCGGAAAAAGGTTATACAACCCCCATCGTTAACCCTAATTTACAAGAAGATTTCGTGACCCGATTGAAAGATTATTCCCCTATTGCTGTTGTGGCAATGGCCGGTGTTTTTCCCGGCGCATCCACTTTGGACCAGTTCTGGCGTAACATCGTTGAAAAGAAGGATGCCTGCGGGAATATTCCGGAAAACAGATGGGTAGCACGGTCAACTGACATGACATCCTCCCGCCCAACACCGGACAAGGCTTTTCATCGGCGCGGCTGCCTGATTCATGATTTTGGTTTTGATCCCAATGGATTCGCCGTTCCTGCAGACAGTTTGCGTTCTCTTGATCCGATGTATCATCTGGTCCTTCATGCCGGCAGGGAGGCTTTTTCAGCATTTAAGTCCGCTTCCGTTGACAAAGATCGTATTGGTGTCATCCTGGCGGCAATAGCGCTTCCAACAGAGGCATCCTCTCGCCTGGCATGTGATATCCTTGGTGAATCATTTAAAAACGCCCTCTTCCAGAAAGGCCCTGACCATTTATCCCCCCTGACTTTAAATCGGTGCCTGGCCAGTCAGGTTACGGCCCTTCCCGCCGTTGTTCTGGCCCAGGCGCTGGGACTTTGCGGCCCGGCCTTTACCCTGGATGCCGCCTGCGCATCCTCCCTTTATGCTGTTAAACTAGCCTGCGATATGCTAACCGCCCATCGCTGTGATGCGGTTTTGGCCGGCGGGGTATCCCGGCCTGACTGTCTTTATACCCAGGTCGGTTTCAGCCAATTGAGGGCGCTGTCGCCATCCGGGCGCTGTGCGCCGTTTGATGCCAGTGCGGACGGACTCGTTGTCGGCGAGGGTGCAGGGCTTGTCGTCTTAAAGCGGTTGGAAGATGCTCTGAACGACGGCGATACCATCTTCGGTGTCATTCGAGGCATCGGACTTTCCAATGACATGCGGGGAAACCTGCTGGCTCCTGATACCGAGGGACAAGTAAGGGCCATGCAAGCGGCCTATCAGGCTGCCGGATGGAACCCCTCTGACGTGGATATCATTGAATGTCACGGCGCCGGAACACCGGTCGGAGATGCCACGGAACTTCAAAGCCTGAAACTGCTGTGGGAGAACACCATCAGGGTCTCCGGCGGATCGAAATCCAGCCAGTGTCCCATCGGCTCCGTCAAATCAATGATTGGGCACCTGCTGACTGCAGCCGGAGCCGCAGGATTCATCAAAATCCTTCTGGCCTTGAAGCACCAAACACTGCCGCCATCCCTGAATTTTACCGCACCTGCTGAAAACAGCCCGCTTCATGGCAGCCCGTTTCGCGTGCAGACCCTGGCCGAACCATGGAATCGCAGAGATCCCGGCACTCCCCGACGCGCAGCAATCAGCGCCTTCGGGTTTGGCGGCATCAACGGTCATGTTCTTCTGGAGGAATGGGGGACGGATACAAAAGCCGTTCACAGTTCACCGTTCACGGTCAACGGTAAACGGTCAACGGTAAACGTATTCCGACATTCCGCCATTCCCACGCCTCTGGATATCGCCATTGTCGGCATGGATGCCTGTTTTGGAAGCTTTCAAACCTTAAAAGCCTTTCAGGAGGCGGTACTATCCGGCAAATCCGGTATTCGGAAACGCCCAGGGCGCCGCTGGAAAGGCTGCGATCCAATTGCCGCAGCCCTTCTAAATTTACAGGATATTCCAGGCGGATACATTGAGGAGATTACGCTCGAACTGAGTGATTTGCATATTCCTCCCAATGAAATCCCCGATATTTTGCTTCAGCATCTTCTCATGCTGAAAGTTTCCCACAGGGCAATGGTGGATGCCGGATACACATCCCGAAAACTTCGCCCTTGCATGGGGGCTATTATCGGAATGGGCTTTGACATGGAGGCGACAGATTACCATGTCAGATGGAGTCTCGGCAATACGCATGCAGACTGGTTGAAACAGGCAGGCGTTTCCCTGAATGACGATCAAAGAGCCGCTTGGCTGAAATCCCTGAAAGATGATTTTGGCCCGGCCCTGAACGCTTCCCGGACACTTGGCGCTCTGGCTGGCGTTGTCGCAAGCCGGGTTGCAAGGGAATTCGGCATGGGCGCTCCCAGCTTTACGGTTTCCGCCAATGCAGCATCGGGCTTCAGCGCTCTCGACATTGCAGCGCGTCTGCTCCAGAGAAACGAAGCTGATGCCATGCTGGTCGGTGCTGTGGACATGGCAGGTGATGTGCGCAGCATTCTGATTGCCCACGGCATCAGCCCCTTCTCGCCCTCTGGCGTTATTCGCCCTTTTGACAGATCCGCCAATGGCACCCTTCCGGGAGAAGGCTCAGCAGCGGTGATACTCAAACGACTGGACCAGGCCATAGCGGATGGCAACCGCATCTATGCCGTCATCAAGGGCGCAGGATCAGCCTGCGCCAAATCTGCAAACGGTCCGGCGGCATATTCTGCAAATGGCCAGGCGGCGTATTCCAGATCGCTTCGACAAAGCTTGGATGAAGCCGGCAAACCGTCACCTGCCATCAGTTTTTTTGAAGCCCACGGCAGCGGCCAACCTGTTGAAGATCAGCTTGAAGCAAAGGCTCTTAATGCCATGTTTCAGGAGGATTCTTCAGCATGTGTCGCCATTGGCTCCGTCAAGTCCATCATCGGACATACAGGCGCTGCTGCCGGCATGGCCTCTCTGATCAAGACCTGTTTGTGCCTGTATCAGGAAATTCTTCCGCCACTGGTCGGCTATACCCAGCCACCCGACACAGCGGCTGGCCTGTTGTGGAGCGGCGCCCATTTTCATTTTCCGGCATTTCCCCAGTACTGGGCGAGAAACCAAAAGGATGGACCGAGGCTGGCCTGCTGTGCAGCCCTGACATCAACCATGAATGGCCTGCTGACTTGCAGCCATCTGATCCTGGAAGGCCACGAAACGGCCAATAGCCGAAATGCCGAAATGGCAAAATGCCGAAATAGCGAAATACCGGAATGCCGAAATGTCGAAATACCGGCATATCGGCATACCGGCATACCGGCATACCAACATTACAGTAGGGGCGACCGGCCGGTCGCCCTGATTTCTGACCCGGAGCGCAAAAGGCCAATTGGACACGCTACCAGTGGGCTGTTCATCGTCGAAGGGCCGGACAGGGATGCACTAATCAGCAACCTGAACCTGCTGAACCTGCACATAAGAACCGTTGACGGTATTGAACAGTCCGCCAGATCGTGGTTCCGGTTGCATCCATTAGCCGCCGCAAGAGCGTCTGTCGAACACCAATTTGAAAGTCCCCCATCCCCTTGCGGGAGGGGGTTAGGGG
>Ga0194038_1000937_pt1 | contig 12714 bp, 6 predicted proteins | sample JunL226m_MetaG_FD_148630 | JGI IMG/M metagenome (GOLD analysis project Ga0194038, IMG submission 148630) | Anoxic zone freshwater microbial communities from boreal shield lake in IISD Experimental Lakes Area, Ontario, Canada - Jun2016-L227-6m | ecosystem: Environmental > Aquatic > Freshwater >...
CTTTTTTCTGCTGATCCGTACCAGAAAGGTTAAACTTTGACACATAAGCGCGGGAGTTGATCTGACGGCTTCCCAGATCAATCAAGTCCTTGCCTTCGGAAATGGCTTCCCAGATTGTTTTGTTTGCATCAAGAACGTCGCGGCTTTGATCGACATAAGCCAGTTGAACTGTCTTGCCGACGTTAATGGCGCCGGAGTCCGGTTTCTCCTGTCCTGTGATCATGCGAAAGAGGGTGGTTTTACCGGCGCCGTTTGGCCCGATCACGCCTACAATTGCGCCAGGCGGCAGTGAAAACGTCATATCCTCAACAAGAATCCGGTCATTGTATGATTTGGAGACGGCCTCCGCCTGAATGACGACATCCCCTAACCGGGGTCCCGGCGGAATATATATTTCCATATCCCGACCCTGGCTGTCGATATCCTGTTTCAAAAGTTCTTCGTAACTTTGAATACGGGCTTTGGATTTGGACTGTCTTGCCTTTGGGCTCATGCGGATCCACTCCAGTTCGCGCTGGAGGGTTTTCTGGCGTTCGGATTCGGATTTTTCCTCGTTTTTGAGGCGTTGGTGTTTCTGTTCCAGCCAGGAGGAATAATTGCCTTTCCATGGAATTCCCTGACCACGGTCCAGTTCCAGAATCCAGCCGGCTACATTGTCCAAAAAATACCGGTCATGGGTGACAGCAATGATGGTTCCTGCATAATTCTGAAGATGATGTTCCAGCCAGGCTACGGATTCGGCATCCAGGTGATTGGTGGGTTCGTCCAGAAGCAGAATGTCGGGTTTTTGCAGCAAAAGCCGGCAAAGCGCCACCCGGCGTTTTTCTCCGCCAGACAGAACCTGAACCAGTGAGTCGCCGGGCGGGCAGCGCAGTGCATCCATGGCCATTTCAAGGCGGGAATCCAGATCCCAGGCTTCCTGATGATCCAGGCTTTCCTGAACCTCTCCCTGTCTTTCGATTAACTTGTTCATGTCGTCATCTGAAAGGGGTTCTGCAAATTTTTCATTGATATCGTTGAATTCCTTTAAAAGATCAACGACGGGCTGGACCCCCTGTTCAACGATTTCCCGAACCGTTTTGGCGGGGTCTATCTGTGGTTCCTGTTCCAGGTATCCGATGGTGTGACCCGGCGTCAGAATGGTTTTTCCGTTAAATTCAGTGTCCACTCCGGCCAGAATGCGCAGCAGTGTGCTTTTCCCGGAGCCGTTCAGCCCCAGGACTCCGATTTTTGCGCCATAAAAATAGGACAGATAGATATCCTTCAATATGGGTTTTTTCTGATAAAATTTACTGACTCCGATCATCGAATAAATTACTTTGTTGGGGTCAATGCTCATTATAAATGATTCCTTTCTGGGAATAGGTTATCGAAAACGGATGAAACGGTGAACAACAGAATCGGTTATCAACTACAGATTTCTGATGGATTTCATAACAGATACAATTTTGCAATCATTGGTGTTTTCCAGCAATCTTCTGCAATGTCTTCCGATGAATTTTTTTTGTCTTGCTGACGATAACCCCGCACAATATCAAAATCCAATCTAAATGTCTCATGATATTTTGTTTAAACAGCAATTCTAATTTTGACAGAAACTGATTTTGGTTTGAGTCTTGCTTGCCATCGTTTTGCTGAATAATGGATACAACCTTGAGCACAACTTCAGCCATGGGAAAAAGTATTTGTCCCAAATTATGCTGACATTGAACCTTTTGGCATTCCTGTTCCATACTATACTTGAAGTATTTGATAAAAAATACAAGCGAAACGGAATGACTTTCAACCAGATTGGCAGCCTGGTTAGGGGGCGGCGATTATTTCATTTTTCACTATTACCTGATTTCTTCCTTTTTCTTTTGCTTCATAAAGAGCCATATCTGCGAATTTAACAATCCTGTTATAGTCAGGGTGCCCATCATATACAGCTACCCCAATACTGCATGTCTTGCTAATTTGTTTATTTGCAGGCAGTTGAAAAATATGTTCCTCACATTTACGCCTGATCTTTTCTGCAACAATGTATGCCCCTTTCCCGTCGGTATTACCAAGAACAGCAAGAAACTCTTCACCGCCGTAGCGAAAAACAAAATCACTGGCTCGTACATTTAGCAGAAGCAATTCTGAAAACTGTTTTAATACCACATCACCGCTATCATGACCATAAATGTCATTAACCTTTTTGAAATGATCAATATCAAGCATCAATATTGAATAAGGTAATTTTAGTTTTATGCCGATGTCTGTCTGACGGCGTAAAATTGTATCAAGATAACGTCTGTTAAACAATCGTGTGAGCATATCCATACCAGTATCAATTTCAATAGCCTGATCTACGATGGTGGAAATAAACCATGAACCCTTTGAGACAGCATCATTCAGGGCAGTGACTCCTTCAAAAAATTGTAGCTGATTGTTTTCTGCCCGGTATTTTGCAGCAGTAAATAGAGCTTCATCAATTTGCTGAACATGTTTTTTTAATTCTGCTGAAATATTCAGCGTGTGAGAAAGCAGATCAGCCTTGTAAATTACCCACAAACCAAAACTTGAATATTGAAGTTTGGGCAGCTTACTCAACTCAATTTCAGGTGTCTGATATAAAAATGTAAGCGTATTTCGCATCCAGTCCAGCAACAGCGATCTGAGACGCTCACATTCAATGGCTGTATTCTGAGTCATCCCTTTCATTTTCAATGAGAGTTCATTTGTTTCATGGATTATTTCATTTGAATAATAGGCTTCAGATATGATTGACACCAAGATATCAAATTGTTCCCCCACTACAAGAAAAGCCCGCGAAAAATCATTCGATGAAACAAATTTATTTGAGATTCTGGAAAATAATTCACGCTTCATGATACTTATTCCATGCGTAAAGTAATTCATGTTAACATTATTGTGGGCATGAAGCGCACCAATTTTTTTTTGCAAGTCAATCAGCGATTGCATATTCTCATTTATGCGAGGCTGAAAAAAGTCGTGCATCCATTTTTGCAGAGACGCTTTTAAATTCTTTTGGACAATCATGTTTTTAAGGATAGAAGCTATTTCCGGAATTTCCATCAGTTCCGTATAAAATGCATCAGTAATACCTTCGAATTCCGGTTCTAAAAAATTGCCCAACCTCATCATTATGTCTGAATTTTCTTCATATAGTTTGTGAAGTTTTTTCTGTAATATTAATTCCATCTTCATAGCATCACCGCGCTTTCATAAAACCATTTTGATTAATAGCCCCCAATGTTCACCTGCGAAGTCAAATGCAATGGGTGGTTAATCGTTTTGCTCAATCATTGAACATAATATTCCGACTACTTTAGATACTTCCTTAAATTGTCTGATAACGTCTCTTTCAGATGATTACTGATTTCACGAGACGCTATTCTGGAAAATAATCCAGTATTCTCTATTATTTCAACTGAGAACTCTTTCTGAACTTTTTTGATTGTAAAACTGCTATATGGCATTTCTTCCTCAATGTCTGATTTATATCCCTTACATCCCGCCACATCCAGACTTGGCTTTAATGCATCTGCCTTAATATAAATTCATTGATAAGTGGAACCGCAAACGAATATTTTCCATATCGGTTTTTGTATATCAATCCAGCTTTAAATAAGGACAGCAGCATTTGATTGACATGACTATTACTAAACGGCTTGTTGGCAATTTTTTTGGACAGGTCAACAATCTCTTGGACTGTAAATTCTGTTACGGCATTGTCCAGTTGCGCGATGACTGTGAGCAGTTCCCGTTGCCTATCAGTTACCTTGGCCCATCGTCCAGCAAAGAAATCAGAATCCAATTTCCTTAAAATCTCTTCAACAGGTATGCCAGAATTACCGCTTCCGCTAATGTTTTGGCTAAAAGCATCGTAAGCCTCTCTGCATATAAACTGTATAAAATAGGGATATCCCTTGGATATTGACAAGATACTTTCCACTGACTTTTCAGTCAGTTTTATCGGACAATTATCAACTTCTATTGGCTTTAAAATAGCATCTTTACTATCCTTATCACTTAACCGGTCCAGAAAGATGACCCTGAACATTCTTTCAGCAAAAGTTCTAGCCTCGACAAGTTTCGGGAATAGTGTCGGCAAGCCAGAGAATACCAACATGAATGGGATATCCGACCGTTGTATGGACTGGAAAACATCCAATAGCAAGGAGAGAGGGTATTGCCCTTTTTGATCTTGATCAGATAGGTTTTGAGCCTCATCATAGGCGAAAATAATGCCATTCTTATGCAGGGGCTTTATTGCTTCGGATACCAGGTTTAATATGCGCTTCAATTTATCTGCCACCAAACCTGGCGCCCTGTTATATATGTCCTGTAACAGACTATAGTTTAAGGTAATATCACGTGTTTCTGATGAATCTGTAAACCCGATTCTGCGGAGCTCTTGTTTCCCCATAACGATATTTGAGGTTACAACAGATAGATCGGTGAGAAGCCTTATCGCAATATTATCTTCACTTACACTGGCGGATTCAGACAAGTCCGTACCAACCCACCACCATCCACTTTGAATGGCAACTGGCTTCAGCGTTTCAAGTAAAACGGTTTTGCCTACACCACGCAGTCCGGTTAAAACCATGTTGTCTAAAATTATATCCTGCTTAATAATCTCTTTAAAATTATCTATTTCCGGATTTCTGCCAGCAAGATACGGTGGCATGTGGCCTGCGCCAGGCCGAAATGGATTTCTGAAATCTGTCATGGTCAACCTCTTTATAAATTTAGTAATCTAACTAAATTTATAAATAATTATGAATTTAATGTCAAGAGTAATTGCATGTAATTCTTGATCAAATCAAGGTGCTCTCTTTTATGTAAGGGAACTGGTTTCTATGTGACCTATCACTTCAACCTGATGATATAGATCATTCCAAGGTATCGTTTGCCATCCGACACCTGTGTAAAGTTGAATCAACATTCCCAAGATCACAACTTGTTCAATTTCATTGAGCGGAATACTTGATTAGATTTTCAACCGCCTTCATCCCGGCTGCTTGCAGCTTTTCCTTGTCTTTCGCCATAAGCCCAAACGACACCGTCATGTAATATTGGCCCTTCAGAATATGCAGCCCCGGAGGCATCAGGAAGTTGTCATCCCCGACGCCATCGATCTTGGAGACATCTTGTACCGCACTCTTGGTTGCTTTGAAAATAGATTGAGGTGTATTGCCTCCCTCGAGTGACTTTTTGTCCATAAAGGCCATCTGAGTCAAGCCCACCTGAAAGAATGCCTCGTCTTTCTCATACACGCACAGCTTCAAACCGACCCGAGGCTCTTCTTTGACGGTACACTCCCCAAAACTGACACCTGTAAGCGTCTTGGCATCTTCCTTGGTGATGATCATGGCGGGCTCAATCATTTTGGCCCCGACACTGCCTGCTTTTTCCTTTGATATACTGTCACAACCACATATCTGGCTGAAAGCAAGCATCATGCAGGCTGCAACCAAAAACATTTTTCCCATTTAGTACCTCCACTTTTTTGAATCCTGTTTAGATGTAAAACCTACCATATCGCAGGGAATTATTGGCCCAACACCGCGTTCAGCGGGCGCGGCCACGAATCTCGAATTAAGCAAAACTGTCCTCCACGCTCCGCTGGAGCGTATTGTTAGGCGTTTTTTTTATATGTTCCAATGAAAAAGGGCTTGCCAGATGCAAGGCTTACAATTTTTGTCTCTAATTCTCGTAACCCCTAGTTATTTGCAATTTTTGTGAATTGTGACGGCGTTACCAGTTTCATAACCGGTTCTAATGTTTTTAGACTTTCATATTTACTTTCAGATACTTTAGCCGATTTCCTGGAGGGCAATTGGAGAACAGTCACTAATATACCGTTCTCACATAACCCATTTTGAATTTTGGGCAGCAAGATTTGTGGGTCAATATATTCAAAAATCAAGCCAGCAAAGATAAAAGTGTAGACTGACAATCCGATGGAATATGTTTCCAGATTGGCTTCAATAACTTCTAATCCAGCTACAATGCCTTCATAATGTTGACGAAGGATTTTTAGGTATTCTGGGTTGATGTCTATTGCAGTCACCTTTTGGGTGGTTGTTGAATTTACAAATTGCAGACCATTACCTGTAGTACAACCCAAGAGCGCTATAGAAGAATTATCGTATTTGCTCAATGTTTCTTGAAATATTTGAACAAGAAATTGTTGTTGAGCAATATGAGGACTGCTCATATGTCCTTCGTAATCAGATGCAGGAATGTGGAGCCATGGATTATCCATGATATTCAGTCACCTATTCTTATCGACGTTCAACGCCTAACAATTGATTATACGTTAGATACCCTCTAAAATAAGGCATGCATCTTTCACTTTGCGCACACGTATCTTTTAACCCAAATTTTGTCAATAGGTTTTTTGAAATTGACCGCATGTTTAGATTGGAAATGTTGAACTAAAAAATTAGACTGAATTTCACTGGAAATATCATGACCACTTCAGACTCTGACGAACAACGCCAGCCAAAGACGCTCGATCAGGTACGTAACGCCATCAGGCTGAAACACTGCCGATGTATCCTGTGAAGGCGCTTCATCATCCATTATCCCAGATACTGCTTCAGATACCTTGCCGTATGCGATGTATCGGACATTGCCGACATTTCCTCCGGTGAACCGTTCGCCACCACTTGCCCGCCGGCATGTCCGCCTTCCGGACCCAGATCAATGATGACATCGGATGCCAGAATGATATCCAGATTGTGTTCGATTACTACTACCGTGTTTCCATGATCCACCAGGGACTGCAATACCTGAATCAACTGTGCCACATCCGATGGGTGAAGCCCTGTGGATGGTTCGTCCAGAACATATACCGTATGATCGCTTGATGCCTTGACTAATTGATGAGCCAGCTTGATGCGCTGGGCTTCCCCTCCGGAAAGAGTGGGGCTTGGCTGGCCCAGGCGCAGATAACCCAGGCCGATATCACAGACCAGGGACAGCGCCCGGCGAATGGCCGGAACCGGAGTAAAAAATGTTAGCGCCTCCTGAAATGTCATATCAAGGACTTCGGAAATGGTTTTGCCCTTGTAAACCACCATCAGCGTCTCCAGGTTAAACCGCTTTCCCTGACATACATCGCAGGGAACATAGACATCAGGCAGAAAACTCATTTCGATTTTGTTGTGGCCTTGGCCCTTGCAGGCGGCGCAGCGGCCTTCTTCGACATTGAATGAAAATCTTCCCGGCGGATATCCCCTGGTTCTGGCGGCAGGGGTCATGGCGAACAACTGGCGGATATCTGAATAGAATCCCACATAAGATGCCGGAACTGACCGGGGCGTTTTTCCGATGGGACTATGATCGACCTCCAGAACTCTTTTCACCGGCTCCCAGCCCCGAATGCTTCGGCACAGCTTTTCCGGGACAGGTCTGCCTTCAAGCCCGCAGCGGATAGCCGGAAACAGTGTTCCCTTCACCAGCGTGGATTTTCCGGAACCGGAGACCCCGGTCACAGCAATCAGGGTACCCAGCGGGAATTCCATATCAATTGACTTGAGGTTGTTCAGACAGGCGCCCTGAATTTCAATGCGCGGTTGATCCCTAAAACGCCTGAGATGGCTGGTCAGGGTGCGAGTCTTTAGCTTCAGATATTTTCCAGTAAGTGAATTTTGGGTGTTTTTGATGAACTCCGGAGTTCCCGACGCCACGATCAAGCCCCCGTTCCGGCCTGCACCAGGCCCAAGATCAATGAGGGTATCAGCTTGGCGGATGGTTTCTTCGTCATGCTCCACGACTAATACCGTGTTTCCACGATCCCGCAAGGTTTTCAGGGCATGGATCAAGATTCCGCTATCTCTGGGATGAAGCCCTATGGTCGGCTCGTCCAAAATATATAGAATTCCGGTGAGATTTGACCCAAGCTGGGCGGCAAGCCTTACCCGCTGGGCTTCTCCGCCGGATAGGGTATCACCGCTCCTTCCGAGTGACAGGTAGGATAGCCCCAACTGGTTCAAAAGAGCCAGACGAGACAGTATCTCGGATATGACCGGTTCCGCAACGGGTTTTTCAGGTTCGCTGAACGAGAAGTCCCGGATCATGTTCTCAAGCCGCCCTGCGGTTGTCTGCATCAAATCCCATATCGAAAAGCCGCCAATGGTTACAGACAGGGCAAGTGGCTTCAGCCGGCTCCCAAGGCACTGGGGACAGGCGCTGCGCTGACCATCTTCAACGGCTTCTGTCTGCCCCAGTCCCCCGCATATCTCGCATGCCCCCTGGGGGCTGTTGAAGGAAAAAAGCCTGGGGTCCAAAGATTCCAGTCCGGTTCCACAGGTCGGGCAAACCCCTTTCAGGCTGAAAACCGTTTCATTTCCCAAGGCCTCAACCACAGTAAAACTTCCATTCCCTTCAGACAACGCCATATCCAGCAAGGGAGTCAACATTACTGCATTCAGTTCACTGGAAGACCACCGGCCGGTTTCCAGCTCGATGGTATGTTCATGATAGCGGCTGAGCGCCATACCTGGCTGTATCACTGTCCATACGCCGTCGATTTTGGCGCGATTGATCCCGCCTCGCAGAGCTCTTGATAGTACATCCTTGTGAAACCCTTTTCTGCCGCTCACCTTTGGTGTCAGGATGGATGCGGACACGCCGGAATACCGCCGCAGTATCTCTTCGAAAATGGCCTGCCGAGTCTGTGTCACCAATCTTTTGCCGCATCCCATGCAGTGGCGATCTCCGAGCTTGCTGTATAAAAGCCTCAGGAAATGATAAATCTCTGTCAGTGTTGCGACCGTGGATCTGCGGCTGGAATGGCTGATGCGCTGCTCAATGGCCACGGTCGGGGAAAGCCCCGTGATCCGGTCCACATCCGGACGCTCCAGAATGGTCATGTACTGGCGAACATAAGGAGCCAAGCTCTCCAGATACCGGCGCTGGCCTTCAGCAAACAGTACATCAAAAGCCAGGGAGGACTTTCCCGACCCGGATACGCCGGTCATCACAATTAGTTGATTGCGGGGAATGGATACGGTTACATTTTTCAAATTATGTTCCCTGGCTCCGCTAACGACAATGGATCCGCCCCAGGCGGCAACAGGCTCCGAAACAGCGGCGGGAATCGCCAGAGTTTCTCCGGGTTTACCGGGACGGAGATATTCCCGCAAATATCTGCCGGTATGCGACTTTCTACACGCCGAAACCACTTCGGGCGTTCCCGATACTACCACGGTTCCGCCAGCTTCCCCGCCTTCCGGCCCCAGGTCAATCACCCAGTCGGCGGTTTTTATCACATCAAGGTTATGTTCAATCACCAGGACCGTATGTCCACCCGCCGTGAGGCGCTGAAAGACTTCAAGAAGCCGTTCGATGTCCTGGAAATGCAGTCCCGTAGTGGGTTCATCCAGGATGAAGAGCCGGTTGCGGCTCCCGGATTCCTGTAAAAATCGGGAAAGCTTCAGGCGCTGAGCCTCTCCGCCGGAAAGAGTGTTCAGAGGCTGGCCAAGCCTCAGATACCCCAGTCCCACATCCGAAAGCAATGACAGAGGACCTGTGATTTGGGGAATGTCCGCAAAAACAGCCAGGGCCTCATCCGTGGTCAGGCTAAAGATGTCCGAAATGTTCAAGCCATTATAGCGGATGTTCAGGGCCTCCGAGGCATAACGTTTTCCGGCGCATGTCGGACAGGTCACAAAAACGTCCGAGAGAAACTGCATCTCGATTTTTTCAAACCCTTCGCCTTTACAGGCTTCACATCGTCCGCCGGGGACATTAAAGGAAAAGTATCCGGCGGAAAATCCTTTTTCACGGGCTTGCGGCGTATCGGCCAGACGCTTTCGAAGGGGTTCCATGGCTCCGGTATATGTCAGGGCGTTGGCTCTGGGGGTTCGACCCACCGCATGCTGATCCACCAGAACCGCTTCTGATATGTTCTCCAGACCCTGGATCATACGGTATTTGCCGGGCCGCTCCGAAGCCTGGCCTTTGATCCGCTGAATGGCTTTAAACAGGATATCGCCGGCCAGTGTAGATTTTCCCGATCCGGATACACCGGTAATGCAGGTCATCACTCCCAGCGGAATAGCCAAATCCACATCTTTCAAATTGTTCTCAGACGCCCCTTCAATCCGTATCCATTTAAGGTTATTTGATATTTTGCGGCGCTTCGGGATGGGAATGCGCCGTTTTCCTGTCAGATAGTCGCCGGTAAGAGTCCCTGAAATATGCGATGCAGGGCCATCGTACATGATTTCGCCGCCGTTCTCGCCGGCTGCAGGACCCATGTCCAGAATCCGGTCTGCCTTGCGGATGATCTCGGGGTCATGCTCCACTACAACGATGGTGTTGGGAAGATCCCGAAGCCGCTTCATGATTTCAACCAGGCGGTTGCAGTCCCTGGGGTGAAGCCCGATGCTTGGCTCATCCAAAACATAGAGGGCGTTAACCATGGAAGAACCCAGGCTTGACGCCAAGGCCACTCGCTGGACTTCGCCTCCGGAAAGGGTTCTGGACTGCCGATCCAGGGTCAGATATCCCAGCCCCACATCCTGAAGAAATTTGAGCCTGGACAGAACTTCGTCATAGATCATTCTGCTGGCGTTGTCCGTGGCATCCATATCAAGAGCTGTAAAAAAAGATGTGGTTTCAGTGACATTCAGAGCATAGATGTCTGCGATCGTTTGGCCGGCCAGCCTGTAGAGCAGTGTTTCTGGTTTAAACCGGGTTCCATCGCAACTGCCACAGACCGCATAACTTCGATAGCGCGATAGAAATACACGCACCGGCATCTTGTAGGTTCGAGTTTCCAGCCATTTAAAAAAACCACGCACCCCGTAATATGACGGCGTACCTTCAACAATGGCTGCTCTCTGATCTGGCGACAGGTCAGCAAACGGAATGCGGGTTGATATTCCCTGTTTTGCACAAAACGCCATCATATCATCATACTCGATCTTCTGCTCCAAACCTGTTCCCCAGGGTTTGATGGCGCCCTGTTCCAGTGACTTTGACGGGTCCGGAATCACCAGGTCCCAGTCAATGTCTATGGTTCTGCCAAACCCTCGGCAGGTATCGCAGGCCCCGACCGGGCTGTTGAAGGAAAAGAGATTGGGAATCGGTGAGGAGTAGGCGATCTTGCAGGAAGCGCACTCCAGTCCCCGGCTGAAAGACAGTCGTTGCAATGGACCCACCCACAGATCAATTTGGCCGGCGCCCCATTGAAATGCCTGCTCCACGGAATCCATGATTCGGGGCTGATCCACAGCCCGGAGTCGAAGCCTGTCAACCAGAATATGAAGGGGCCGGGGAATTACCTGCGCTGACAGCTCCGACAACTGCATGGTTCGGCCCATGTCCACACACCTGTCAAACCCCATGCTAATCCATGACAGCAAAGCATCCGGCGCTGGGTCAGGCTCAATGGCAGCCGGAAATGTGATGCGGATTTCCGTTCCCTCAGACATGTCTTGCAGCGTCTTCCAGACATGAAGCGGAGTCTCCGGCAACACTGGTTTGCCGCACCCACGGCAGTGAAGCTGCCCCATGCGGCTGTACAGAAGCTTGACATAATCGGTCAGCTCCGTCATGGTGCCCACTGTGGATCGGGATGTTCTTACTGGGTCTTTCCGGTCGATGGCAATGGCCGGCGGTATTCCCAGAATGGCGTCCACTTGCGGCCGGTCCATTCGATCCATAAACTGCCGGGCGTATGGCGAAAATGTTTCCACATAACGTCGCTGGCCTTCGGCATAGAGGGTATCGAAGGCCAGGGATGATTTGCCGGAACCGCTTACGCCGGTAATCACCATTATCTGGTTCAGGGGAATGCTCAGATCAAGGTTTTTCAGGTTGTGCTGTCTGGCGCCGCGAACGACGATTGCTGGAGTTTTCATTAACCAAAGATGATACATCTATAACATTTTTTCAAGGCAGGAATCGGGCGATCCTAAAATATAATGATTCTGCGGGAAGGCGGTGATTGTCAAAAGGTTTTTACCGCCTCTTCTTTGTTGGCCTTGACACTTGGAAACAGAAAAAGTATAAAACAAGTTGAATGATATTTAGTGGTAATGATTTTGTGTTTTGTTTTGCGAACGCTTTTCATGGTCTGTAAAGCGTGGGTATGAGCGGAATCAATTATCATACATGGATTGTCTGAGGGCGGAAACACCCTCTACTGGAGGAAATTATGTTTGGCATCGGCATGCAGGAATTGCTCCTGATCCTGGTTGTTGCGCTCATCATTCTCGGCCCGAAAAAGCTGCCGGAAGTGGCCAAGTCCCTCGGAAAGGCGCTTAATGAATTCAAGCGGGCCACCAATGATATCAAGGAATCCCTGGAAGTGGATCAAAGCCTGAAAACCGTCAAAAAATCATTTGATGTCATGAACGACACCCAGCCTGCAGCAAGCGCCAACGCTTCCGCTTCCGTGCCTTCAGATGTTAAAGTCGCATCACCTTCGCATGAAGAAGCCACCCCCAAAACCAGTGAACCTCCCCGTGTTTCCAGTTGACAGGAATCTCCCATGAAAGATGAAGAGAAAATCCCTTTCACTTCCCATCTGGAAGAGCTGCGAAAGCGTCTTATCATCTGTTTTATCGCTGTCGGCATCGGATTTGTTCTGGCTTATAGCGTTAAGGAATGGCTGTTTCATCTGCTGACTGCACCGCTGATAGCGGTCATGCAGCCGGGTGAAAAACTGATTTTCACCGGCCTTCCGGAGGCGTTCTTTGC
>Ga0194038_1000938_pt1 | contig 12708 bp, 12 predicted proteins | sample JunL226m_MetaG_FD_148630 | JGI IMG/M metagenome (GOLD analysis project Ga0194038, IMG submission 148630) | Anoxic zone freshwater microbial communities from boreal shield lake in IISD Experimental Lakes Area, Ontario, Canada - Jun2016-L227-6m | ecosystem: Environmental > Aquatic > Freshwater >...
TCATTTAAATGTAAATTTTTTATGCGCAATGTAACTTAGACATGCAACAATTCCTATTGAAATTCCTTGCGATACCCAAAATTTAATGCCAATATTTTCGACAAGAATAATCGTTAAAACAGAGGTTACAATTGCCCCAGCACCATATACTAAGTAACATTTAGCATATTCTAAAATCCAATTTCCCCTCTTTTTAAAAACAAATAACTTATATGTCATAAATGCTACTGTAATAGCAATAATACTCGATATAGTTAATACCGCCCACAGTGGTAATATATTTATGAAGCAATAATAAAGCAATATACTTGCAAAATAGCCGACCCCAGTATTCCATGTGCCAGCTAGGAGGTACCTAAACTCTTGGCTATTTAGCGCCTTAAATTGCATGAATTGTTTTGCTAATCGAGGACCGAAGGTCGTATTTTATTTTTAGACCGAGAGTAAGTGCAGTCTGGATTGATGGAATGTATCTATCTCCCTCCAGAGCTTCATCCACTTCTGCATATGCCATTACCCCATATTCTTGCGCAATTATTTCAGCCAGCTTTGCAAGTGATATTGATTCATTTGATCCTACATTCAAAGTTAAACAGTCTGGGGATGCGAGTTTCAATGATAAAAGCATCCAGTCAACTAAATCATCTGCATACATATAACTTCTGTAAACAGGGGCCCTTGCCTTAACAACAACAGGCCTCCCCCGTAATCCATCTTCTATAAAATTACCTATTGCAAAGTGCTGATCTCTAGGTAAGTACTTTCCAACAAATGCAAAGCATCGTGCAATTGCTACATTAAATCCGTTGGAGCCCAGCTCTAATATCAACGCCTCACTCTCCCTTTTTGCGAGGGCATAATGGGCCTTGGCCTCTTCCATTGAGGCCAATGATTGATCATCAATACTATAAGTTTCAGGGATCTCTAATATATCTCGAGGTTGCTTTCCATAGACCGCACCAGAGCTGACATATAAACTTTTTCCCTTATATCCACCCTCTTTGATAATTTTGCAAAAATTTCTAGTGCCAGTGATTATGTTGCCTCTTTCTTTTTCGGGCATCGCAATATATTTAGCAATATCAGTCGAAGCAGCTGCATGAATAATATAGTCAGCCTGCGGAATAGCATTACAAAGACTAATATCGCCATCAACAAGCTCGACTGTGCCGCAATCCATCAACTCAGGATTACTCAATACCAATCCTGTCGCATTTCTTGAATAAATTACGACTTTTTTTATGCCATATTTTACAAGTAGCCCTCTTTTATTGGCATCTAAAATCGATTTCCCAAAAAACCCACTCCCTCCGATTATCAAAAGAGATGCCATATTTTCCAAGCCTATTTAAAGACCCCTCTCCCTAAAGGCTTTCAGCAACTCTTCATTTCCAGAATATGGTGTATCTAAAATATCTATCGTAATTGGCTGATCTTTATTACAAGAACTAAGTAGCTTATGTCCAAATTTTCCTAGCATGAGCTCTCGACTAGATACCTGGCTTTTTTGCAATGGAATGGCCATATAGTAATCATCTTCAGTAAGGGTTTGGCCAGCAACTAAATCCCTCTTTGCGTATACACCACGAACATATGAGTCTAGATACGCTATTTCACGATCGATAAAATTACGCCTTTGGCTTGATGAGGTACCGCACATCTCTACAGCTTTATGCCATGCCTTAAACCATGTATCAATTTGCTCTGGCAAAGACGAATAGGTTGCAACCTTAAATCCGTCATCATTAATATCTATGTGGCGCTCAAAAGTTCTAACACCTTTTCCATAAGCAATGTACATGGAAGCGGTCCAGTCATGGTATTCATGGCATGAGTAACCAACAACAATTTCTGGATAGCGGTGCTTGAGATAATCAATTTGATTTAACTCGCACTCATTATCTTCATGAGGATATGCTGCAATACAATGATTTAGGGCCAATGGGATTGAGCGGTGCTTGAAAAATATTACAACATCGTCCAAGTCTTTCTGTGTCATGCCGCCTGTTGAAATAATTACTGGGCGACGTGTATGGGCAATCTTTTCAAGCAAAGTCCAATCATTATTATCGGCACTAGCAACTTTAATAATTGGCATATCAAATTCCACACACCAATCAACCGATTTTTCATCAAAAGGTGTTGACATTGGAATACAACCACTCTGTCGGATCGCATCAACAAGCTTAGCAAAGTCCTCTTTTGACATCCTTGTATCAGCAAGTCTCTTCACATAGCGAATATCTTCACGATCCACAAAATCTTTGTGGATAAAATTATCAATATCCCTAAACTGCAATTTAATCGCAGCGCGCATATTGTTGAATCGAACTACTTTTGAGAAGCGATCGATAATTGCCAATCCTCGATCCACACTGCCCTGATGGTTGCTTGCCATCTCCAGCACAAATAAATCTTCAAATATTTCATTATTCATTTTCAATTCCTATTTTTAAAAGCAAATTAGTTTTTGCGATAGATTTAAACAAGGTACTTAAGGTGTAATGCTGTTTCTTCTGCCGTTAGTTCAGGGGTCATGAGATGTAGTGGATTGGACTCCATGGCCCCACTTTCAGTAACCCGACTTGAGATTTTTGGAAAATAAGTTTGCTCGGGATCAACGGAAACAATAAAAGCATATGGGTCACCGCTAGAAAATGCAGCGAGAAACTCAGGCATTGATTCATACCCTGGCTGAAGTCTCATAACCTGAATTCCCCATGCCTGGAATAATTTATCCCAAATTGGTAATCCAAGCCCCGTCTCTCGATCGCAACCAACATAACGACCGCCAAAATAATTTTTTTGTGTCATTCGGATTGAGGCATAGCCAGAGTCATCCAAAACAAACATCTTTACATTTAGGTTATTAATTGCCACAGTTCCAATTTCTTGAAGATTTTGAGAAAAGCCTCCATCACCTTCCACTAAAACCACCCTTTTATCGGGATTTGCAAATGAAGCTCCAATTGCACCCGATAGACCATAACCCATTGAAGCAAGCCCTTTATTGGTAACAATAGTTTGACCTGATTTCTGCTCAAACACCTGCATCATGGAAGTAAAGGCACTCCCACTACTGCATGGAACAATTACATCTGTAGGATTGCATAGAGTTGATAATTTTTTGACCAGATCAAATGGGGAGACATATTCCTCCCTGGGCTTGTTAACCTCTTCCGACAAGGGGATGGCCTTACGAATCTCTTTCGCATAGTGGAGCCAATCTGGTTTAGGCGTCAGCTTTTCATTTAAAAAATCTGTTAAAAACTGATTGGCATCTCCCAGTATTGGCATATCAACCTTGGGATGCCCTTTTTCCAGCTCAGCCTTATCAAGATCTATCTGCACAACAAAACCCTTAGGTACGAATTGCTGCCAATTAAATCCAGTTTGCTGCAAGCCCAAACGAGAGCCAATGATCAATGCAAAATCAGCTTGCTGCAAAACCATATTTGAAGAACGCTGCCCCCAAGTATTGGGTCGACCGAGGTAATTGAACTCATCTGCAGCCATTCGATCGGCTCCATTCCATGTTGTCATCACTGGGCAGCCCAACGAGGCCAACTGAGACCTCAATTCTTTAGCCGCCTCACGTGAAACACCACCACCCAATAAAATCACAGGACGACTAGCTTCGTTAAACTTAGTCGCCAATTGCTCCACTAATGCATGGGGAACTCTTAATATTGCATTCGAGGAGATATCAATAATTTTGTGGCTGATGCTTGTTGGCTCAACTTGTCTTGCCTGAATATCAAGAGGAATTTCCAGAAAGACCGGCCCTTTTCTGCCGGCTCGCCCAACCATCACGAGACCCGCAAAATCATCAGCAGTTAACACATCATCAATCAACTTAGAGCAAACCGTAATGGGCTTAACTATAGAAACACCATCGATCTCTTGTATTCCGCGCTGGCGCAAAAGCCCTCTCGCTAAGTCAGCAGTTTTAGCCTGGCCGCCAATTACCAAAAGCTCCCTACTCTCCAAAAATGCACCTGCCATTGCAGTAACTATATTTGTCAATCCAGGGCCAGCGGTTACTAAGGCAAAGGCTTTGCCATTGTCAGAAGTTTCGTTGAAATATTCAGCAGCAATTCCTGCGGCCACCTCATTGACTACAGCAACCATCTGCATTTTTCGACTCAAGCTTTCTGTCAAATGCATGATGTTTCCGCCACCAACAGAAAAACAATGGGTGTAACCCAAGTCTACAAGCCAATCAGCTATAAGATCACTGTACTTCATAGTAAAAAATCTTTCTTTACCCATTCAAATACTTCTAGGATCACCCTGTTTGAGTCATCCGTGACTGGAATGGATGCTCGCTCTAAATACCCCTGTTGGTCCAACGTAACAATTACATAAGATTGATTAGTGTGCTTTTTATCTGATTTAAATGCCTCAAGCGCTAAAGCAACATCAAGATTTTTAATGGTATTTACCATCTCAGGAATATTCATTAACAATCCCCGAATATATGAATCCAAGTGTTTAGCGCGTTCAGGCAATTCATTGCTCTTATTTAAAAGCATGCCCAACCGAATCTCGGCCAGCATTCCCATGCCAACTGCTACGCCATGGGTAATGGAAAAAAGAGTGGCTGCTTCAATAGCATGCCCGACAGTATGTCCAAAATTCAATAGCAATCGAGGCCCATGATCAAACTCATCTTCCTCGATAAAGGTTTTTTTTGTCAGCAAGCTTAATTCAACCAGCCCTAACAATTGCTCACTCGAAAGCGGCAATGAAAGATCTGAAAAAATTTCAACATATTGATCAAAGCTATCAGTTTTTGCAGCATAGCAAATTTTAATTGCTTCGCATAAGCCTGCAACCTGCTCAGAAAGAGTCAGGGTTTTACAAAATTCAACATCAATAATGATTTCTTTGGGCGGGTAAAAATTGCCTGCAATATTTTTATAGCGCCCCACATTAATGGAGGATTTACCACCTATGCACGAATCGACCATTCCAAGCAAGGTGGTTGGATAGTAGGTCCAATCAATTCCCCTCATGTAAAGCGAGGCAGTAATAGTGGCTAAATCCTGAATAATCCCCCCACCAAATGCTTCTAAATGTGATCCTCTTTGAACGCCTTGAGACCGCATTGCCTCTATGATTTGCGCACCAGTTTCCAACGTTTTATTTTGCTCAGTGGCCTGAACGAAAAATGCATCCTGGGGGATTGATTTTGCCCATAACTTGGCAACCAGTTCATCAGCAATTGAGAAGGAGCTCTTTTTGGTTGATTTTTTATGAAGCCCAGTTCCTATTTGAACCTGATAAGGGCCCGAACTGGCTTCGACTTTAAATATTACGGACATCAGAAAATCCTAAATCAACTTTTAAGAACTGTCCGGTAAGCCCGCTATTTTCCTCTGAACAAAGAAAATAGATGGTGGTTGCAACATCTTCCAGAGTGGCCAATCTATTAAATTTTGTAGATCGCTCAATTAATTGAATTTGCTCTTCAGACAAGTTGCTCCGGGTCATTATCGTATCTAACGCGCCCGGTAAGACTGCATTAACCAAATAGCCATCCTCAGCTAAGTCATTCGCCAAGGATAAAACTAAACCCTTCAAAGCGGACTTAGAGATTGCATAGCTCAACTTATTTTGCCTAGAAATTTCTTGCCATATTGAGCTGACAATGCATAGTTTTGCCGACTTTGCCAGTAATTCAGATTTTAGCAACTGACTTAATGACTCAAGCACAAAGAGTACATTTGCCTCATAAATTACTTGATGCTTATTTTTATCAAACGAATAAATGCTATCATTTAAATTTACACCCTGCGCCCAGCAAACAGCATCAAATGGCATTTGCACTTTCAAGCCTTCGGGAATACTTTTATCCGTCGATACATCCCAAGTGATTGCCTGAGGAACATCTGCTTTTGGAGCGCGTACCACCGTACAAACATCCCAGTCTTTATCGCTAAATTTAGCGACAACTGCCCGGCCAATTTGACCAGAGCCACCAAATAATAGTAATTTTTTACGGCTATGAACCATTAAAAATTGACACCCAAAAATGTTTCAATCTGACTTACTGTGTATTCCAGCATCTCTTTAGTCAAAGCAGGCTGTACACCAATCCAAAATGTGTTGTTCATCACAATGTCAGTATTTTTAAGCTCGCCACTAATGCGATATTGCGCATCTTTCATGTAGGGCTGTCGTGTCAGGTTACCTGCAAATAGCAGTCTGGTACCAATCTTGTTTTGATCCAGATAGGTTGTAAGATCAACGCGTGACACTGGGCAACCTTCTTTTAATGTGATCGGAAAGCCAAACCAAGATGGATCAGAGCCCTCAATTGCCTCGGGCAATTGCAAAAATTCCTCACAAGTTGCAAGACGTTCTTTTAAAAACTTAAAGTTATCTTTACGAGCTTGAATAAAAGCAGGGGCTTTTTCTAACTGAGCTAGAGCACAGGCTGCCTGCATATCCGTAATTTTGAGGTTATAACCTAAATGGCTATAGGTATATTTGTGATCGTAGCCATACGGCAGATCACCTAACTTCCAAGCAAAACGCTTACCGCAGGTATTGTCTTTTCCAGGAGGGCAGTAACAATCACGGCCCCAGTCTCTAAAACTTTCAGCGATTTGCTTTAACTCATAGTTGTTAGTAAATACTGCACCACCCTCACCCATAGTGATGTGATGTGCCGGATAAAAACTCAATGTAGCAATATCACCAAAGGTGCCAACCATTTGACCTTTGTAAGTCGTGCCTAAGGCATCGCAACAATCTTCTATCAACCAAAGATTGTGCTTCTTACAGATGGCAGTAACTACATCTAAATTAAAGGGGTTGCCCAAAGAGTGGGCCAACATAATGGCTTTAGTTTTTGGACTAATCGCTGCTTCGATTTTGGAAGCATCAATGTTGTGAGTGATTGGATCCACATCCACAAAAACAGGTACCGCACCAAACTGCACAATCGGATTAACCGTTGTTGGAAATCCTGCAGCAACGCCAATGACTTCGTCTCCTTTTTTAATCGCCCGGTCACCCAATTTTGAAGAGGTTAAGGTGGAGAATGCCACCAAGTTCGCGGAAGAGCCTGAATTCACTGTAATGAGATGCTTTACACCGATAAACTCAGCGAGCTTCTTTTCAAATAGGTCGTTAAAGCGGCCAGTAGTGAGCCAGCCATCCAAGGAGGCCTCGACCATATTCTCCAATTCTCTTGAATCGATCAACTTACCCGATGGAGGCACTGCAGTTTGACCTGGGATAAATTTCTTGGGAGCAAACTCCAATGCGGAATATTCTTTTACCAATTCTAAAATTTGCTTACGAATTTTGTCTTTAGCGAATTGATCAACTGAGATAGAGGTTTCGGTCATTGTTTATATTTAATAAATGTTATTTAAGAATTTTGATAATCAGCAATTTGCCTCAAGCTCATATCACGAATATTGCTCTGCTGCTGATGGGCTTGCTGCCACTGCGTAATATTTTGAATTGCTTGCTCCAAACTCCAACGCGGAACCCAATTTAAGTACTGGCGGGCTTTAGAGCAATCCAGCTTTAATGAATGTGCCTCATGCGGCTGATCACTTTGATCTTGAGTCCAGCTAGCTACAGATCCCCAATTTTTGATCAGCAAATTGATTACGTCTTGAACTGTCCTGGAATCTTCATCGCGTGGACCAAAATTCCATGCCCCATCAAATTTGGCACCCTCTTGATAAAGCGCTTGAGCGAGAATCAGATAACCCGACAGAGGCTCCAAGACGTGTTGCCAAGGCCGAGTTGCCAACGGATTGCGAATCATTAAAGATTCGTTAGTCTCAAATGCTTTAATAGCATCGGGGATCAAGCGATCTTCTGACCAATCACCGCCACCAATCACATTACCTGCACGCGCTGAAGCAATCGCCACTTTATGCTCGGCATATTTCTCCGGTGAAAAGTAAGACTGGCGATAGGCGCTAGTGACTAACTCAGCGCAACCTTTGCTATTACTATAGGGATCATGACCACCCATCGGCTCATTCTCGCGATAGCCCCAAGCCCACTCTTGATTCTCGTAACACTTATCAGTGGTCACAATCACAGCGGCACGAACACAATCTAACGCACGAATAGATTCGAGCACATGGACTGTACCCATGACATTGGTGGCATAGGTTTCTACCGGATTGGAATAGGAGTAGCGCACCAACGGTTGGGCCGCCATGTGAATAACAATCTCCGGCTTGGCATCAGCCATTGCTTTTTGCAATTTTTCCAAATCGCGAATATCAGCGATATGCGATTGCTCAAGATCACCTTGAACCCCGGCAACTTCAAAAAAATTGGGGGTTGTATTTGGTGCCAATGCGTAGCCCGTAACCTTAGCGCCCATTGAGGCAAGCCACAGAGACAACCAGCCGCCCTTAAAACCAGTGTGCCCAGTCAAAAAGACCCGTTTACCATTCCAAAAGGATGGATTGACTGCAGCAATTGAAGCTCGGTTCGCAACCTCGGGATTGGACTGTGCGGACATTTTTATGCCCAAACTTTCCATGGTGCTTTACCAGTAGCCCACAGCTCTTCGAGGTGCTGCTTGTCGCGCATCGTGTCCATGGGCTGCCAAAAGCCAGAATGGGTAAAGGCTTCTAGTTGACCGCTTGAAGATAGTATTTCCAAAGGCTTCTTCTCCCAGAGCGTGCTGTCATCTTCAATCAGATCTAGCACTTTGGGAGACAGGACAAAAAAACCACCATTGATATACATACCATCGCCATGGGGTTTTTCAATAAAACTGTTCACGGAGGTACCATCCATATCAAGCGCTCCAAAGCGACCTGGGGGCTGAACGGCAGTCACGGTAGCTTGTTTACCGTGGGCCTTATGAAAGGCAATCAATTTAGTGAGATCCACATCAGCGACACCATCACCATAGGTAAAGCAAAAATCATCCCCATCTAAATAGGGGGCTACTCGCTTTAGACGACCTCCGGTCATCGTATTCTCGCCAGTATCGATGAGGGTAATTTTCCAAGGCTCAGCGTGTTGCTGGTGAATTTGCATGGCATTGTTGTTCGCCATATCAAAGGTCACATCTGACATATGTAAGAAGTAATTAGCAAAATACTCCTTGATCATGTAACCCTTATAGCCACAGCAGATGACAAATTCATTCACGCCATGAGCAGAATACATCTTCATGATGTGCCACAAAATCGGTTTTCCACCCACTTCGACCATGGGTTTTGGGCGAGAAGAGGTTTCCTCTGCAATTCGGGTTCCTAAACCCCCAGCCAATATGACAGCCTTCATCACAACCTTTAAGCGATTAAAACCTTGATTTTACGAGAAAAAATGGCTTGTAACTCCTATTAACGACATATTCTGATGCATTGCAACACATTTGTCTTTGTTCTCGAAATTATAACTAATTGGGGGTTTGCACCCTAAAATCCTAGAGTAAGAACGCTAACGCCGTTTATCACCCCCTACATTTCCCCGTCACTAGGAGTGATTTTTTTACAATACTCATAAAAACCTTGGATAGTGGCCAAATTCTCGCTATTTACGGCTTCATAATGGGGTCTAAGTTCATTGATCGTGCTTTTGACCCACTCGCCATCCTCGAATCCATAGGCCACCCCCCTAATGCGATTGACTTTTTTGAGATTTTCTTCGCTGCGATCGCCCTCGCCAGGGGTAATGATCGACTCACAGCCGCACAGCGCCGCTTGCACCGAAATCCACGTCATGTCATCGTAAGAGATAAAGGTTTCAATACCATTGAAAAAATCAGCCGCTTGTTCATCAGTCATTTTTTCTAGCAGTGGATCGGCATGGACAAAATCTTTAGGATGCTGATCATGCTTTTTAGAGTGTCCTTTGCGCACTAAATATGCGCCACCTTTACGATTGGGTAGATTTTTGTTTTGATAGGTTTTGAGCTGGTAGTCCAGGTCAATCGCTGTTAGCAGCCCCTGCACTTTGTACTTTTCATTGACGGGATACCAAGGGTGATACTGAAAAATATGATCTTGCTCACCATACATGCCATCGCCACCACATACGCCTGGGGTATTCATGATCCAACGCACTACATGTTTGGCTTCAAACGGAACACCTTTTAATGCCTCACCACAGATCACTACAGTTTGGTCTTTATCAAAGTGACGCCAGAGCACTTTCGGAAAGAGTCGGTTTTGTAGGCGCGTGAGTTTGCGCTTGAAGGTGTTGAATATGACGTACTGCTTTAACGCCCCTAGGACAGCATAAAAGCGATCAATCAGTGCATCGCCCAAAAAAAAGGGTTTATCTAGATTGATTGTTTTGGCTTGCCAACGCGGATTGAGAATATCTGTGGTGAGGTAGACCTCTTTAGCACCCAAATGGATCAAGCGATCCGCTAGGTAATGCAAGGCACAAAATCCCCCAACATTTTTATCGTAAGCTGGTGACTGAATGATGTAAGTAAGCGCCATAAGCTTATCTAGTTACGGCCGTAGTTGTCTTCAAAGCGCACAATGTCGTCTTCACACAAGTAGCTGCCAGATTGCACCTCAATGATTTCTAATGGCTCTTTGCCAGGATTGGCAAGTCTGTGAGTTTGCCCTTGAGGAATGTACGTACTTTGATTTTCTGTGAGGGTGATTACTTGATCACCATTGGTAATTTCTGCAATCCCCTTCACCACAATCCAGTGTTCGGCACGGTGATAATGCATTTGTAAAGATAGGCTAGCACCTGGCTTTACTTGAATACGTTTCACCTTGAAACGCTCGCCCTCGTCTATTGAGTCATACCAGCCCCATGGCCGAGCTACCTTGCGATGGAGATTTTTTTCTTCCCGCTGTTGTGACTCGAGTTGCGTCACGATGCTTTTAACATCTTGGCTATTTTTTCTATCAGCCACTAACACTGCATCAGCAGTTTCTACGATGACCAGATTCTCAACCCCGACGGCGCTAACTAAGCGGCTGCTCGCATGCACTAAGGAGTTTTTGGTATTTGTCAGCAGAGTATCGCCCTTGGTCACGTTGCCAGATTGATCTTGCTTACCCACTTGCCAGACTGCATCCCATGCTCCTAAATCATTCCAACCAGCATCGAGCTCAACCATCTTGATGGGGAACTTCGATCCAGGACACTTCTCAATCACTGCATAGTCAATCGACTCACTAGGAATGACTTTAAATTCTTCTTTCCCTGGACGTATAAAAGTAACACCATCTGTGCCGTCCTCTGACTTGCGTTCCCAGGCAGCCTTAGAAGCTTCATATATATCGGGGCGAAATTCTTGTAATGCAGCTAACCAAGTGCTTGCCGTTAAAACAAACATGCCGCTATTCCAAAGATAGGAGCCTTCGGCTAGATAGCCCTGTGCAGTCTTACTATCAGGCTTCTCCACAAAACGCTTGACCCCGTAAGCATTATTTAAATCTTTGTTATCTGCACGCTGAATATAGCCATAACCAGTTTCTGGCGCAGTTGGAGTAATACCCAAAATTGCAATCGAGTTTGGCGCAGCTTCTACAGACTGAATGCAATCTTGCAAGGCTTTAGTAAAAGCCTCTTGATTTTTAATGGTCTGATCTGCGGGCGTAATGATCAAGATGGGATCTTCAGCGTTTGATAATTGCTGTGCACAGAGTGCCGCCATACTCAAAGCAGGCGCTGTATTTCTTCCGACTGGCTCTAAAATCAATTTTGCTTTGATAGCCTGCAGCTCGCGCAATTGATCTAAAACCAAGAATCGATGATCCTCGTTGGTGACAACTAGGGTATCACCCAATAGGATCTTGCTGTTGCTCTCATTGCCAGTATTTCCAACGGAATTAATTCGCACTACCGCTTGCTGAAACAAGCTCTTATTGGAATCATCGCCTGAGAGCACTAAAAACTGCTTCGGAAAGCCCGAACGCGATAGCGGCCAAAGACGAGTGCCGGATCCACCACAGAGAATGACTGGTATTACTTTGGGCATATTAGGATGAATATTAACCTTGTAGGCTACTGCAGATGAATGACTTTAAATTTGCTTGATTTTAAAGGCTTTTAAAGCTGGCTAAACTTATTAGAATGGCTGTTGAGTACTTAACTGTCATTATTTAGGTATGAGGGTCTTTTTTGCCATACAACAAGAAACTATCAGGAGAAATCAATGAGCAATATTCCAAAAATCAAGGTTCGCAACTCGGTTGCCGAGTGCGCCCAGTCTCTTCGCAAAGAAAATGCTGGCAAGTACCAAAATTACGCTATTAAAGACTGTATAGCCTCCATTGCGGCTACTAGGATGAAGTAATTTTTATCCCCATGCTGCCTTTGAACCAGGGATAAGGGCGCTGAGAGCTTATGGTCTAGAGCGTCAGTTTATCTAGCATCTACTGGTAGCTACTTTACAGGCTTGTTTGGGTAGCTTTTACCTGTCATATTGCTATAAATAGCCCCAGCAATCACCAGCAAAATAGAATCCACCATCACTGGGAATACAGCAAAGCGGTAATCCATCACGTGCCCCAAAATAGCAATCAGGGCCACTGCTGCTGCGGGGGGATGAAGGCAGCGCAAAACAAACATCCCTAAAATTGATAAGGATGCAGCGATCGGCATCGCAAGAAGCGGCTCGCTAATAAGCTTGGCTGCCGTTATGCCAACCAGAGCAGACAAGGTATTACCAGCGATTACTGCCCAGGGTTGAGCCATGGGGCTGCTTGGCAGAGAAAATACCAAGAGTGCGCTAGC
>Ga0194038_1000941_pt1 | contig 12694 bp, 12 predicted proteins | sample JunL226m_MetaG_FD_148630 | JGI IMG/M metagenome (GOLD analysis project Ga0194038, IMG submission 148630) | Anoxic zone freshwater microbial communities from boreal shield lake in IISD Experimental Lakes Area, Ontario, Canada - Jun2016-L227-6m | ecosystem: Environmental > Aquatic > Freshwater >...
GGGGAGTAAATGTCCAAACTCCCGACCCCCTTGCGGAAAGGGATTAAGAGAGTGAAAGTCCCCCCTCCCCTCGCGGGAGGGGGTTAGGGGGTGGGGGTTCAACAGTTAAGATTATGCTCGTTCGCAGTATATATATGGGATCAATTATGAAGAAAAACGATAAAATCCTTCTGGACCACGGCAGCGGCGGAAAAATCTCCCATGCGATGATAGAGGAAATGATGCTGCCGGTATTTGACAATCCCATCCTGGCGCAGTTGAATGACGGAGCCGAAATCAAAATCGGAGATGAGCGGCTGGCATTTTCAACCGACAGTTATGTGGTGGACCCCATTTTTTTCCCCGGAGGCAATATCGGTGATCTGGCTGTCAACGGAACCGTGAACGATCTGGCCATGAGCGGGGCAATCCCCCTGTTTTTAAGTGTTGGCCTGATCATTGAAGAGGGGTTTCCTGCTGCAGATCTCAATATCATCCTCCGCCAGATGGGGCTTGCCGCCAAAAAAGCAGGGGTTCTGGTTGTTACCGGTGATACCAAAGTTGTTCCCAGAGGCATCGCGGACAAGATTTTTATCAACACCTCAGGCATCGGTCGAATTCCGGATGGCGTTCAGATATCCGGCCACCGGGCAAGTCCAGGGGACAAGATACTGCTGAGCGGAACCCTTGCAGATCATGGCATTGCCATTTTAACCAGCCGTGAGGGAATGCGCTTTGATTCACCGGTCATCAGCGACACGGCTTCTCTGAATCACCTGGTACAGCGGATGCTCGCCGTTGACAGGGACATTCATGTGCTGCGGGATCCAACCCGTGGGGGGTTGGGAACTACTTTAAATGAGATAGCCGGTCAATCCGGGGTTGGAATCCATATAGCCGAAGAGCGGATTCCCATCAAGCCGGATGTCGCTGCGCTTTGCGAGCTGCTGGGCTTTGACCCACTTTACATCGCCAACGAAGGAAAGCTGATTGCAGTGGTCTCCCCAGATCATGCGGACGCGATGCTTGCTGTGCTTCGAGCAGATCCCCTCGGAAAGGATGCCTGCATCATCGGCGAGGTGGTGCAATCGCCCGCGGGCAGAGTGATACTGAAAACGCGCATCGGCGGAACCCGTATTGTGGACATGTTGACCGGGGAACAGCTTCCAAGGATATGCTGAATGATAACAAATGCTGATGCTGGTATCGCAGGCGCCACGGCATTCGGACAGAACAAATATCCCGCAGATTTATCGCAGCTCCTTAACCGCCTGTCCAAGGTACCCTGAGATATATAGGTGCTTATGCCGCTGGGGGATGGAGTTTATGGAAAGCACAGATTATGCCCGTTAGCAGTATATCTTCCACCAGTACCTGGACATATTGGTTGATGGTGAATGACCCCTACGGCACCTTTCAAATCATCCACCAGTACCTGGACATATTTTTCAAAATGGTCTGTTTTATTCTTGACGGTAATGTGTTTATGAATTACACGTCCTGCACTAAACAGGTATTTTGATGAAACGGTAATGCATTCCCAGCGGAGCCACAAAATAGCGTTTGAATGCGATTTATTGCCTGTAATATCATATCATAAAACTCCAGAGATGCAAAAGGGGATGTTACCTGAAACGATGCAATACAACACTGGTAAAGAGAGCCTGCCATGATCAATGGTGTGATCGCCCAAAAACTTCAAAATCTTGACTCAGTTTTGATTGAGCTGCATTCGCTCGGATGCCTGACAATACAGGAACTGGAGCAGGACTGGCGCACCAAAAGAGCTGTGGAGCGAAGTCTGCAAATCCTGGTTGAAATAGTTATTGACGTTTGTCAGAGAATTCTTTCGCTTAGTGGCCAGACACCAGCAACAACAGGCAGAGATGCCGTGGATCGGGTTATTCAGATGGGAATTCTTGGTAGGCATGATGCCTATTCAAAAATGGTTCAATTTCGCAATTTTCTGGTGCATCGTTACGAGCGTGTGGATAATGAGATTCTGGTGGATATGGTGAATCGTCGGCTGGTGGATTTTGAGTGCTTTCGTAGTGAAATTTTGGCTTACGTCAGGAGGACAATCAATGGCGATTAACTGGCAATTGATAACGCATTGTATGTCCAATAGCAGAAATGTCGTCGCAGCCTGGATTTTTGGTTCAGCTCAGGGAGGGACGGTTCGTCCTGGAGGAGATATCGATGTAGGGGTGCTTTTTTACAAAAAGCCGTTGCTTGACGAGCTGGCCGACCTGCGGATATGCCTCCAGAATGCGCTGGTATTTGACGATATCGATCTGGTAGTCCTGAACGATGCATCGCCCACCCTGCGCTTCGAGGCGGCTTCAGGCCGCCCGGTGTATGTGACCGATATGGAACGTCGAGCATCCTTTACCTCATTGACTGCCCGTGAATATGAAGACGAAATGGCACAATGGCGATTGGCCTTGGCAGCATAAGAAACCTTTCTTTTTTCGTATCATTTTTAAATGTTGTGGTAAGTGAAAATTGTATGATTGTAAAATATATTGATCGCGCCATGAGTAAAGCTGTTTACGATAAGTTGGACGACGGATCTTTTTCTGGAAAGATTCCAGAATGCTCTGTAGTAATAGCTTTTGGAGAAACTGCTTCGTCCTGAAAGCACCATTCACTTTTTTAGTTTGCAGGATAAAGCATGAATCAAATTGGGGTCCACTATACAAAGGAAAGCGAACAGGAAAAATGCTGAAACCAGATGTAAAACAGGAAATCATTGACTGTTTGAGCAAACCGCCAAAGCCGTTGAGAGTAATCCTGTTTGGTTCCTATGCCTATGGAGTGCCACATGAAGATAGTGATATTGACCTGTTGGTTATCTTGGGTAAAGATGGAAAATCGAATAATTATAGATCATTAATTCAGAACCGGCAGGAAATCTCCGGACGGCTGCAAAGCCTGAAAAAAAAATACCCTGTTGATTTGATCGTTTATACCAAAGAGGAGTGGGAGGAGCTCAAAACCATTGGGACTTCTTTTATTCGAGAAATTGAAGAAAATGGGATTTTCCTGATATGAAAAAGGGAACGACGGAATGGTTGGAGTTTGCTAATAGAGACCTTGAAGCAGCAAGGATAATGTTGAATTCAAGTTATCTCGCTAACGTTGTTCTGTTTCACTCGCAACAATGTATTGAAAAATGTCTAAAAGCTTACCTGGAAGAAAACGCGATAAGAATTCCAAAAATTCATAGTGTTGTTAAACTCTATTCCATGATTCCAAATGATGAAAAGTTTTCATTTAATCTCAAAGAAGATGAACTGGATAAGGTTGACCTCATTTATATTGACACAAGATACCCCAGTGGATTTGGGTTGCTTCCTTCCGGGTTTCCAGCAGATACCGATGCAAAAGAAATATTTGAAGTAGCAAAAATGGTGTATACCAGAACTATCGAAATGTTGGACGTACACCTGAGTGGAAATGGGCGTTGATCAAGATCAACATCCTTGGCCCGCTGTGATATCTGATTCAACCTTCTTAAAATATTGTCCGGAAATTGGGGTCCACTATACAAATCATTCACAAAAGAGAACCGTTCACCGTCAACGGTCAACAATGGTAAGATATCGCCCATGAATATTCATATAGTCAGTCTGGGCTGCGCCCGGAATCTTGTGGACAGCGAGGTCATGATGGGAAAGCTGCGAGAAGCCGGTTGCATTCCGGTTCAGGACCCCGAAGATGCGGACGTCATCATTGTCAATACTTGCAGCTTTATTGAGGCTGCCGCCAACGAATCCATAGATACCATCCTGGCTTTGGCCGCATTCAAAAAAAACGGAACATGCAGCCGGTTGATCGTCACCGGATGTCTTCCGGAGCGCTATCGGGAGGACATTGTTTCAGCCCTTCCGGAGGTGGATGTATTTCTGGGGACCGGAGCATATAACCTGATTATCGAAGCGGTTAAGGAGAGCCAGTTTCTTTCGGCCTGCATACTTCCGGACCCTGATGGGATCACTGTGGAAAACTCTGGCGTCGCCAGGGAATTGACAACGGGGCCCATGGCCTACCTTAAAATTGCCGAAGGATGTGACCGTTGCTGCACCTATTGCATTATCCCCAAGCTTAGGGGCAGACAAAAAAGCAGATCCATGGAGGATATTGTGACGGAAGCCGGAAAACTCGCGGCTTTCGGAGTCAGGGAGCTGACGTTGGTATCGCAGGACACCACGGCATTCGGACAAGATCTGAATGATCCAGCAGATTTATCACAGCTCCTGAACCGCCTGTCCCAGATACCCTACGATATCTGGGTCCGCTTTCTGTACGGTCACCCCGAAAGCATTACCTATGCGATGATTCAAACTGTGGCGGATCATCCCATGATCTGTCCCTATTTTGACATTCCCGTCCAACATGCCAGCGACAGCGTGTTAAAACGTATGGGGCGGCGCTACGGAAGAAAGGAGCTGCTCCAGTTGTTTGAAAGCATTCGGGCCACGGCGCCGGAGGCTTCCCTTCGCACCACTGTGATCGTGGGCTTTCCGGGTGAAACGGATGCGGACTTTGAACTCCTGCTCTCCTTTGTTAAGGAGGTCCGGTTCGATCATCTGGGGGTTTTTATCTATTCGGATGCGGACGACCTGCCGTCTCACAACCTGCCGAACCCGGTTCCTGCCACTGTCGCCAGGCGCCGTCACAACCGGTTGATGACTGCCCAGAAAAAGATATCCACAGAAAACAACCGTGGCTATTTGGAAAAAATTATTCCGGTTCTTGTTGAATCAACACCGGAAAAAGGGGTATATGTGGGCCGAACCCGTTTTCAGGCGCCTGAAGTGGACGGCGTTACCATCATCCATGCTGATCAACTGGAGATCGGCGATGTCATCCGGGTTCGCATTACCGATTCGCTGGCTTATGATCTGATTGGGGTTCCTAATGAGTGAATTGAAAAATCGTATCCTTGATATGGTCAAAACCGATTTGGCCGAGATCGAAACCGCGCTGGTAGAAAATCTCAAGCCCAACGTCGAGCTGGTTTCAACCATCGCCGGACACATTCTCTTCAGCGGCGGAAAACGCCTGCGCCCCCTGTTGATGGTGCTTTGCGCCAGAATGTGTCACTATCAGGGCGGCTACGACAAGACTTTTTCCATCATCTTCGAATACCTTCACGCCGCCACCCTGCTGCATGATGATGTGGTGGACGGGGCGCTGATGCGACGGGGAAAGCCGGCAGCCCACGGCCTTTGGGGCGGTGCCGCCGCCGTGCTTACCGGAGATTTTCTGCTGGCCAGATCTCTTGCAATTGCCGCTGAAACCGGCAATATCCGGATCATCCGCACCATTTCGGATATCACCGAAAACATGGCTCAGGGAGAAATCCACCAGCTCATGCGAAAGGGGGATATTCACCTCTCCGAGGCCGAGTACCTGGAGGTGATCCGCCGAAAAACCGCGGTGCTGTTTCAGGGAGCATGCAGGGTCAGCGCCCTGATTGCCGATGCCCCGGAAGGTTGGGAGACCGCGCTTTCAGACTATGGGTTTCATCTGGGAATGGCGTTTCAGATGGCGGATGACCTGCTGGACTATACCGAAGACAGCCTGGCCCTGGGGAAAACTGTCGGAGCCGATCTCAAGGAAGGCAAGTTGACTCTTCCAGTGATTTATTCCCTCAATGCAGCAAGTGTCAAAGACCGTCAGCGCATGGAAGCCATTATCTCCAATACGGAATTTTCGGTTACTGAATTCCATGAGCTGGTTGAATATCTTGTAGCATATCGCGGAATCGACTACACTTGGCAAAAGGCCAATGCCCATATTGACTCGGCCAAAATCGCCATTGCGCGGTTTGAGCCTTCTGTTCCTCGGGAGATACTGATGGATGTGGCGGATTACGCGCTGAAACGAAAAAGTTAAAGGTGACCAAGATGCGAACAAAAATGAACTGCCTCTTGTTGGTAATGCTGCTGTGCGCGCTGATGATTTGGCAACCTGCTGTATGGGCGGAAGATCAGCCCTCACTGAAAACTTTTGAGGCCGTCGGCACTGTCAGAATTCAGGGCGAAAAAATCGTTGAAGCCAGAGAAGCTGCGATCTCCAGCGGACTATCTGCTGCAATAGATCGGGCTATTCTTGAACTTATTCCAGTTGAAATTGCTGCTGCGAATTTTTCTGCAATCACGGAACTCTGTTACGGCAACGTCAACCAGTTTGTTCAGGGCTATAAGGTGCTTGCCGAATACAGGGGCAGCGGCATTTATCGCGTCATTGTTCAAGCCAGTGTTTCTTCCGGGGTCATACAGAAACAACTTACCAATGCTGGAATATCCATGGGGAAAAAAAATCCGCCGTCCATCCTGCTGATGGTTTCCGATCAGCGAATTGACAGTACTGATGTTCAGTATTGGTGGGGGTCAAGCGGCTCCGCCACTGCAAAACCGGCTGCCGAGACCCTGCTTTCCCGGATGCTCAGCGAAAAAGGCTTTGGAATCGTCGGCCATGAAATTGTTGCTGGATCGGATGCCATGGTTCCCGTGCGTCAGAATTCTAATCCGGGAAATGCCATGATTGCCGAAATCGGCACCAAGGCCAACGCCGACATGGTGATTGCCGGAAGCACCTCGCTCCAGCGGATACCTGCCGCACAGGAAACAGACCCGAAAACCGTTAAGGCCATCATGTCGCTGCGCGTGATCCGTTCGGGAAGCGGAGAAGAACTTGCCACTGTCGAACAAACGGCAGTCGCACCCAATGCCGAAGACCCGGCCGGGATTGATCAGATGCTGGCAACACTCGGAAAGATCACCGGTGAGGAATTGAGTAAATTTGTGACTTCGGCCTGGCAGAAACAGGCCCGCAAATCAGCATCTGTCGAACTCCTGATTGAAGGCGCCAGCCGGTTGGGAAATTATTCGGCATTTCGTTCCGCTCTGAACAAGATTTCGGGTGCCAAGAACGTCCAGGTGAAAGAAATGAAAGCCGACAAATACACCCTTATCGTCGAGTATCCAAATGGAGCCAAACAACTGGCCGATGCCCTGATGTTGAAACCATTCGATGGATTTAGTGTAACAATACAAGATGTTACTCAGAACCAGATGAGAGTAATCCTGGTTCATGGACAGCAATAAGGAAGTTATACATTATGAATTATGAATAAAAAAAAGCAACCAGCATTCGTAACTCGTAACTCGTACATTTTCTCCCAGCATTGTTGAGATTTGAAATTGAAATATCCAAGACTGACGATTAATGTTCCCAATTTTATTACTGTTGTTCGAATCCTGCTGACGCCGCTCTTTGTCATTTTTCTGCTAAGGGACATGTTCCAGATTGCGATTCTGATTTTCACGATTGCTGGCATCAGCGACGGACTGGATGGCTTCATCGCCAGGTACTTCAATCAGCGGACAGAACTCGGGGCCTACTTGGACCCCATTGCTGACAAATTCCTGCTGATAGCATCTTTTGTCACGCTTGGCGTTCAACAACATATTCCGGGTTGGCTGGCCGTGATTGTGATCAGTCGGGATATCGTCATCGTGATGGGCATAGCTGTTTTGACCGTCATGGACATCAAGATTCGGATTCATCCCACCCTGATCAGCAAGGTGACCACCTTTGTTCAGTTGTTTACAGTGTTTTTGACGCTTCTCTATCCAGAAATGCCATCGGAACCATTAACCAAATATGTGATGTTCTGGATTACGGCCGTTTTGACCACTATTTCCGGGCTTCATTACATGATGCTTGGCCTCAATACGTTTCAGAATGGGCAACCGACAGATTGATTCGATAGCTGATAAATGGCCGGTAACAGCGGATAGATGCCAGCGATAGCGGATAGATGAAATGCTGCTTCTTTTTTTTATCACGGTTTTTGTTGACATCAAACGGACCAAATGGTATCTAAGCAAAATCTTAAAGGCACGTAGCTCAGCGGGAGAGCACTACCCTGACACGGTAGGGGTCGTTGGTTCAAACCCAATCGTGCCTACCAATTAAAAAAACGGGTTACAAGCAAATTGCTTGTAACCCGTTTTGTTTTTGTGCCTAAATGGCACCCAACACGTTTCGTGTGACTCACAACGACCAACAAAATAAAAGCAGATTATTGTGCACTTTGATTGAGTGTCATTTGCTCAGCGGCCGTATTTGTCACATATACTGTCAACAGTCATAATCTTAACTTTTGCCCCCCAACCATCCCCCTCTGAGGGAGGAAAGCGCATGTAGAGCCGGCAAGATGCCGACTCTACGACGAAAGATTATGCCCGTTCGCAGTATAACCCAACCTGTTACTTCTGTCATCCGTCAACTTATCTCATGAATACCGTTGACGATAGGTTTTTTCCATTTCAATCAGGTTTTGGGAAAACTGCTGTAAATGCCGCGCCATTTCTCTGGCGGCTCCTTCGCCATCGCCAGATATCACGGCATGGATAACTGCCTTATGCTCGCCTGGACAATGAAGCTTATCATAATCGGAAGCAACAGCCAGAACCACCTCAGCGGTCAGCATCAGCATGGACCGGACAATAACTTCAAAGAACTGATTGCCGCATATCATGGCCAGAGATTTGTGTACCCTGGTCAATATATCTATCCGGTCGCCATCGGATACATAATCGACATGTTCATCCCGCTCCACTTTCAAGAGCATATCTGTATGAGACGGGTCGAAATTCACGGCGGCCAAGCGAGCGACTTCAGGCTCAACATAAAGGCGCACCTGGGCAATGTCTTTCATGGACAGCTTGTTGGTCTTGAAAAGATCCAGAAATGCGTCTACAACCTGATTGAATGTCAGATCAGTGACAAATGCGCCACCTGCAGGGCCTTGACGGATACCGACAAACCCACGCATTTCCAGGGCGCGTATCGCCTCCCGGATCACCCCTCTGCTGACCTGAAATTCAAGGCTGAGCTCCCGCTCGGAAGGCAGTTTCGCACCAGGTTTGAATCTTTCAGAAAGAATGGCTTCCTTGAGCTGAACAAGAACATCCTCAAAAAAACGATTGGTTTTAACAGGTTTGAACTGGGTCATGGCAACCTCTGCAAATTAAAAGCCCGACAAGAAAAAATTGGCTTGACATTAAACATAAGACCATACTATTTAAGCATCCGTCAAGAAAAAAATATGACTTAGTCAAATGAATTGAGTTCACCATGCTTTTTGTCCGAATGTCATCACGTCAGAAAGTGGCTCATTCACCCATAATAATTTAACAGCGTATTTGATCGCTACAGGATTTATTATTCTAACATCCACGGTTGAATATGGCATGATGTCATTTTGATTGTAATATTGAATTAAGTCTATAACCTTTAAAATTGGAGAAACAGGAGAATATGAAGGATTTTTGTACGCTAAGAACAGTTATTGCGCGCAACCTGGAATACAACCCGGAAAAGACGGCTGTTATTGAAGGCCAGCGGCAGTACACCTTCCGCCAATTTGCCGACCGCACTCGCAGTATGGGCAATGCTTTGTTGGGTATTGGCATGGAGAAAAGGGATCGAGTTGCTATTTTAAGCCGAAACAGTATAGAAAATGCCGAGACTTATTTCAGCATCCCCAATGCAGGTCTCGTTCTGGTGATGCTCAATTTCAGGCTGGCTCCTCCTGAGATTCTGTCTGTTCTTAAGGATTCCCAGGCCTCGGCGCTTATAGTGAATGAAGAATATGTGGAACAAATAGAGAATCTTAAGGAAAGCCTGAGTTTCATAAAACATTATATCTTCATTGGAGATAAGGCCAGAACCCCGAACGGATGGCACCACTACGAGACACTGATTGAGCAAACGCCTTGTCACGTTCCTGAGGTTCCAGTAACTGAAGATGACCTGGCTGTCCTGATGTACACCAGCGGAACGACTGGCGCGCCCAAAGGGTGCATGGGAACCCATGGCAATTTCTATCATGTCGGCAGAAGTCTGACACTTGAAATGAAGATGGATCAAAACGATGTTGGAATTGTTGCATCGCCCCTTTTTCATGCTACCGGGGAAGTTGTGCTAATGAATGATATGTTTAGCGGCACTACATCTGTGATAATGGGCATGTGGGATACGGAGGAGTTCATGCGCCTTGTCGAGAAGTACAAAGTCACCACAGGGATGATCGCCACCCCCATGCTGCTTTTTCTCGTACAAAATACAAAAGCAGATAAATATAATTTGAGCAGTCTGAAGAAACTGTTTTTTGCAGGAGCGCCGGTTACACCCATAGTATTTCAAAAAGCCATCGAAAAATTTGGTAATGTCTTTCTGCATCTTTTCGGTACCAGCGAGACTGTAGGGCAAGCAACTGTTCTGAGAATTGAAGATGTTACCCGTGCCATGGCGGAGGGGAATACCGAAATTCTCTCATCCTGCGGCAGATCGTTTGCCGACATGCAGAGCGAGGTTGTGGATGGAAGCGACAAGCCTGTTTCTCCCGGCAAAATCGGAGAGATCAGAGTCCGGGGATTGGGCACGACATTGGGTTATTGGAATAAAGAGGAGGAAACCAAAGAAGTCTTCAGAAATGGGTGGTATTATCCCATGGATTTGTGCAAAGTGGATGAGCAAGGCTACATTTATGTCGTTGATCGAAAAAAGGACATGATCATAACGGGTGGTGAAAACGTTTATCCCGCCGAGGTGGAGAACGTTCTTTACAAACATCCGGCAGTTGCCCAAGTGGCGGTAATCGGTACCAAGGATGAAAAATGGGGGGAGGCTGTTACCGCCCTTGTCCTGAAAAAAAAGGATTCGATTACTACGGAAGAGGAAATCAGGGCTTTCTGCAAGAAAGAGATTGCTGGATACAAGGTACCAAAGAAAGTCGTCTTTGTGGAATCCCTGCCTATGAGTGCAAGTGGTAAGCTGCTGAAATATAAACTTCGTGAGCAGTTTGTAGCATAAGCCATTCATACGTATCGTTCAGATGTTATCATTCAGATATTTATTGGAACTTATTAGAACATTAAAAAGGAGAATTTCATGTCCAGTCAGGATCATATTTTCGCAAATCCCCTTCCCGCCGGCTTGGGTGCTCTGGCAATGGCCTGCTTTGGTTTTTTCGCACTATTGTCAGGCAAGGTTACACATGATGCAGCACCGATATTGGCAGCATGGCTAATTGGCGGCTTTTTTGTACAAATCGTTGTTGCAATCATTGAATTCAGAGACAAGAATTTACCGGGCGCCAATGTATTCCTGGTTTTTTCCGCCATTTTTATGTTGACAGGGGCTTTTAGTGTCAGTGCGAAATACTTTCTCCACCACGCTGGAATGCCCTTTGACGCTTCCATTGAAGGATGGTTGTGGTTGGCAATAACGCTATGGATTTGCATCATGCTGCCGTGTTTTCTAAAGGGCCCGAAAATCCTTTTCATTCTGGGCTCACTCCTTTGTGTCGCACTGTTTTGTCTGATCACTCTGGATTTTGGGATTGTAGCCGGAAGGGCCATTATTGCGCGGATTGGGGCTTATTCCTTGTTGATCGCCGGATGTCTTGCCATTTACCTTGCTGGAGCTATCTCGCTGAATACGCATTTCGGCAAGCAGGTTCTGCCCATAACAACTCCTTTTATAAAATAGAACTGCATTCCGAGGATTTTAGGATGCGTTACATAACAACATTAACACATATCTATGTGCGAACTGGCATAATTTTACGTTTTTGATTCCCCACCCCAACCCTACCCCGCTGGGAGAGGGAGTTTATGAAAAGCGCAGATTATGCCCGTTCGCAGTATATATTTAGATATATTTCTGATAAATTGATCAGGTTATTTTGTAACGCATCTTGAGTATCTGCCAGCCATCCCATCGAATATCTCACTTATTAAAAAATACTTCTGTTATCTTGATTCTTCAAGGAAAAGATGTTGAATATTTTCTGCTGTTAATCTAAGAATCAAAATACGCAAGGTCGTTATGTCTTCATTTTTTCCAGATGGGAGCCGCTGTGACAAACGTTAATAAAAAAAAGATATTGTTTGTTGATGATGAAGAAAGCATCCTGGATGTCGCCAGTGAGTATTTCTCGATCAAAGGATACCAGGTTTTTACGGCAAGCAATGGTGATGAAGCATTGTCTGTCCTTGAGAAAGAGCAGATTGACTGCTGTTTTACTGATATCAATATGCCGGTGATGGATGGACTCGAACTCGCTGAAAACATCAATAAACGCGATAACACCATTCCTGTAGTCATCATGACCGGTTATCCTTCGCTGGAAAACACCATCCGTACCTTGAAAAACGGCGTGGTGGATTTTTTAATCAAGCCCATCAACCTGAATCAACTTGAGCTATGCCTGAAACGCGTTTTGAATCAGCAACATCTCTATGTTGAAAATATTCTTCTAAAAAAGGAAATTGAAAGTAAAGCCAGAATTGAATCTCTGAATCTGGAGTTGCTTCAGAAAATCGAAGATCTCCAAACCTTGAATCACATCATGAACGACTTTTCATCTGTAACCAGCAGCGCAGCAGTGTTTAGCCGGCTGGTTCAGATGGCCAATGAAATTACCCATGCAAATGAGTCGGTATTTTATATTATCAACGAAGCAATTACCATTCCTTTTGCAGTGGCTGCGGCAAGTACTGATGCCGATGGTGCTGACGTTTCGCCAATTGACTTGGTAAATATTTCCAGCAGAATCCCCAATACCATCATTATGGATGTCGCCAGCAACCCCTTGCCGCTTCTAATCTCCGAAAGCAATCTTCTTCAT
>Ga0194038_1000947_pt1 | contig 12652 bp, 10 predicted proteins | sample JunL226m_MetaG_FD_148630 | JGI IMG/M metagenome (GOLD analysis project Ga0194038, IMG submission 148630) | Anoxic zone freshwater microbial communities from boreal shield lake in IISD Experimental Lakes Area, Ontario, Canada - Jun2016-L227-6m | ecosystem: Environmental > Aquatic > Freshwater >...
CTGCTCGTACTGCGGGGAATACCCCTGCTCAGGCGGGTACGGCGGACGCTCTTCGCCGGACTGATCCTCGCGCGGACGGCCGTATTCGTCGTAGTAGTCGTCGCCGGGACGCCCCTGGCCCTGGCCGCCGGGGTAGTTGTCGCTCATCGGTCGTGCTCCTGACTCCGCGGGGTGCGCATCGTGCAATTGTCCTGGTCGGTTCGCGGCGGTGGACGGTCGGGGGTCGGCAGCCGGGCTGGCATCCGGGTTGACGACGGCCCGCGCCCGGTACTGACCGGTGCGCAAACCATCGGACGGCTCCAGCCGAACTACCACCTCACCATACGTTTGCCAGCCCTGATCGGCGATGTAACCCGCCAGGTGTCGGGCGAATGATCGGGTGGTGAGTTCGCGATCGGCGCTCAGGTTCTGATAGTCGGCGTCGCTGAGGGTGATGACGTACTCATTGGGAGCGAGCGTCCGATCGCCCGCCAGTCGCCGGGTGCCGTCGGAGGCTTCGCGGCGCAGCAGCGCCTCCAGTTCGGTGGGAACTATCGAGCCCCCGAGCACCCGGGCGAACAGATCACCGACGGCACCCTCCAACGCGCGCTCCAACCGCGAGAGGGGTCCGCGCTGATTACTCACCGCGACTCGTCGCCGTGTGCTCTTGGCATCGTGTCAATGTATCGCCGGCAGGCCCGCGGAACCGGTTGCACAGGCCGGGGGAGCCGCGTCAGTGCAGGTTGGAGGCGCTAGCGGGTTGGGGAGCGAACCCGTCAGCGTGATACGCTCTCGCGGTCGTTCGGGCGAGTGGCGGAATGGCAGACGCGCTGGCTTCAGGTGCCAGTGTCCTTCGGGACGTGGGGGTTCAAGTCCCCCTTCGCCCACAACAGAGCGCGCAGGGCCGGGGATCCGCAAGGGTTCCCGGCCCATTTTCGTTCCCCGCCGTCAGAACTAACAGGGTTGTCAGGACTAACAGGGTGCGCTGCGATGAGTCGCCGACCCACCTTTCGGCACCTAACCTGACCCAACCGCACGAGGGTTACCGACGGACGAAAGGGTGCAACCCATGGTCTTCAACGTCAGCGCGGCGGCCGTAAGCGCGTCAGCCGCCACCGAGGCCGCAGTGGGCGCTTCATTGGCGTCCACGACGGCCGCGGTGGCCGAACCCTTGACGGCAGCACTGCCGATGGGAGCGGATCTGGATTCCGTGGCGTTCGCCGCCGCGCTGAACGCCGCGGGCGCCGCCTTCATCGGTGCAGCCACCGCACAGTCTGCGGAGCGACAGATCTACGCCGGCTCTCAACAGATCGCGGCGGCCACCTATACCGCGACTGACCTGATCAATAACGCAGCGCTTGCCCTCTGAATCCCGTCAGTGCCTGATCCCGCGTGGCCCTCGTCACCGCCGGAGGTGAACCACCTACGCCTCGTCGGCGCCGGTGCGGGTGGCATTGCCACCACGCTCGCCAGTGGCGCCGCCTGGCAGGTTGTCGCGGCGACCGGCGAAGGTGAGTGCGCGGTATCGGCAGCGAACGCCGCATGTACCGCCCCAGGGTTCGAAGGGGTTGGCGGCGCGGCCTCTGCCGCACTGGCCGCGGGCCTCAACGGCGTACTTCAGGCGCTCGCAGCGTGGGCTCAGGAGAGGACAGCGATAGCGGCCGCGGGAGTCGCCGCCTTTCAAACCGCGACCTCAGCCATGATCCCGGCAGCCGTCTCGCTGGCGAACCGAGCCGAGCAGGCTGCCGATGTGGCGATGAACCCTTTGGTTTTCGGTGCGCTGACACCGGCCATAATCGCCTTGGATACAACGTATTTCGGTGAGTACTGGCCGCATAACGCCGCTGTCGGCGCAACCTACGGTGCCGCACTGGCCGCGCTGACGACCGCGTTGGCAGTCCCGCCGCCTGCCGTATTGAACGGGGCTTCGACCGCCGGCCCGACGGCCGCGGTCGCGGCAGTGGGAGAGACGACCGCCCGTGCGGTGGCCGGTGAAGCGACGAGCCGATCCAGTCGGCTCTCGCCTCCGGTGGGCACGGCGCCGGAGGCGATCGCGGAGACTCTGGTGAAGCCCCTCACCGGAATCTCCACACCGGTCAGCTCCCTAGGTGCGCTGTCGCAGCCCGGGATGTTTGAGGCGCCGATCCAGGCGATCGGCGGTCTGGCCGGCGCAGCGGAGTCGGCGCCGCAACCCGGTGGTGATGAACTCGGGACGCTCGGCTACTCCCCGGCGCTGCCGGCCGCCGGGCTGCCTGCGATCTCCGCGATAGGTCCTGGTGGTGCAGTTGCCACCGCCGGTGGACAGGTCGGTGCGCCAGCGATACCAGTTGTCACGCCCACGACCTATGCCAAGCCGGCCGCCGCCTTCCCGCCGGAATCCCCCGGACGTCCTCTAGGACTGAGGAGCGGAGAGCCCCTGCCCGTGCATCAGCAAGGCTCGGCGACCGGGGGTGTCGGTGTCCTACCGGCCTCGCCGAACGGGAGAAGCCGGTCGCAGCGCGGCGAGGCAGCCGTCGTTCACGCTCGAGTTCTCCTCGGTGCAGAACCCAACTCCGACGCGATGGACTGACGAACCGCTGTCGCGCATGGCCCACCGCGCAAGAGTTTTGCTCCGCGGGTGAAGTGACAGCCTGTCGTGGCCCTCGAATACTTCACTCCACGTTCCCAACCGGGACGGGTTCGACACCGCTACAGCAAAGGAATCCGCACATGCCGTTGGTCGTAACACCGGAGGTGCTCCGAAGCACCAGGCAAGCAATCGAAACCGCACTTGAGCACGCGACGTCCATCGCGAATGGATACCTCAGCGGCCATGAGTCACTCGGCTCAGCAGTGTGGGGCGGCCAGGCGCAGCTGGCATCTGTGAACACCGCCGCGCAGATCAATCAGGACCTGCAACAGGTTCTCACCGGCGGCACACGATTGGCGCAGGGACTCGGCCAAGCCGCCTCCGTGATGGAGCAGGCAGAGGCCGACGCCGCTCACAGCTTGTCCGGTTTAGCTCCCAACTCCTGATCACGACCACCGAAAGGACCCCCGCGTGTCTGACGCAATCACCTACAACCACGGTGGCGTGGCCGACTTCGCTTCCGAAGTCGCGGCGCGCTCCGCGCAATTGACCGAGATTCACGACGACGTGCTTCACCGAACGAACGCCGTTGCTGAGTTCTTCCAGGGGAACGCCGCGACCTCGTTCCACGACGCCCAGCTGCAGATGCTGCAAGGACTCAGAGGTCTCATCGAGACCATGCAGCAGCACGGCCAGACCATCAGCAGCGTCAACGAGAACGCACATCAGACCGACGTCATGATGGGCAGCCTCTTCTAGAGCGTTCCGTCGGCCGGCGGAGCGCTCTGCGGGCGCCCCGTCGGCCGGATCGGGGGATGAATATGTTGACGACGACGGTGGATGGCTTGTGGGTACTGCAGGTGCTCACCGGCCTGGAGGTTCTGGCTCCGGAACTCGGACTACGACCGCACTTTCCCAGTATGGAGACCAAAGAGGCGGCACTGGCGCATCCCATAGTGGCGGAGTTGCGGCGGGCCGATGTCATCGGAGATGACGACTCAGTCGATGAAGTCATCGTCGAATGGCTCACCGTGCTTGCGCGCCGAGAAGTGGGCCTGCTGTTCTACCGGCAGCTACCGGACAGTGGCCCTGAGCATCGGTTACTCGCGCGATTCGCGCAATGGTGGGTCCTGCTGCAGCGGTGTGGCGCAGTTGTGACGATCAGCGGGGTCGGCACAGCTACGACAGAGGAAGCAGCGGCAGCGTTGATCCGCTCTCAACTTCAACGGCACTGGGGTGTCGAGGATGCAGCTGAGTTACGACCGTTGACCCTGTCCTCAGACGAGCTTCTCGATGCAGTGCGTCACGCCGGAACTCCGGATGCGGTCCTTTCCATCGAGGACATTGACATCGAACAGAAATCGATCCTCGCGCTTGCCGCAGACAGCGGACTCTCAACGCAATCATCCGTTGTCGCCATTCAGGCCGGCGTTCCAGGCGCACCGGCAGGCGCGTACATCGGCGCCGGCACCGTGACGATCATAGATACACCAAGAGGCAGGCTGCTGCTTGAGCATGTCGTTCGAGACGGAAAGAACTGGCTGGTTGTTGGTCCCGGATCAAACCCGGGCATCGCGTGGGCGGTCATGAAGATGATGCGGGGGCTTCCAGCCCAAGAAACATGGCACATGTATCGAAAGGCGGTCTGAAGGATGAATCCAGTCGCCGATCCACATAGCGCGGTCTCCGCGACACTCCGGATATCCGACCTGATCTCGCCACGGCGCACCCCGCCGAGCTCAGGATGGCGAAAGATCCTCTACCGCTGGTCCTCGGGAGCGATAAACCCCGGCGAATCGCCGTCGGAAAAGCACCACCGTGAACTCCGGGAGCGTATCCGTCGGCATATCCGCAAGCACTACGTGATCGCGGTGGTTGCGGGAAAAGGCGGCGTCGGGAAGACAACCCTCACCGCGTGCATCGGTGGGATTTTCAGCGAGTGCCGCTCCGAAAATGTCGTCGCAGTGGACGCCGTGCCGGGTTTTGGAACACTGGCCGGCCGAATTGATGAGATGCCACCCGGTGACTACGCCGCTATTCTCGCCGACACCGATATACAAGGGTATGCCGATATCCGCGAGTATCTGGGGCAGAACAGCGCTGGACTCGACGTCCTGGCCGGCAACCGGAGTTCGGATCAACCGAGACCGCTGGCGCCGAGCATGTTCAGCGGTGTGTTGTCACGTGTGCGCCGTACGCACAGCATCATCGTGGTCGACACAGCGGACGACTTTGAGCACCCGTCGATGGAGGCCGTGCTCGGCTCGTGCGACTCCCTGGTCTTCGTCTCGGGATTGACCGCCGACACTTCTCACCCGGTTACCAGAGGTGTCGATTTACTGCGAGCGCTGGGCTATCACGACTTGTTGTCACGCAGCATGGTCATCCTCAACGACAGCCGCGACCGCGATGACCGCGAGGCTAGGCGCTATCTGGCCGAACGCTTCAGTCAGTCCGGCGCAACCGTTGAGTACATGCCCTATGACCCGCATCTGGCCGAGGGCGGAATCATCGACACCGCAAACCACGTGAGCAAAAAAGCGAGGACGCGCTTGCTCGAGATAACAGCCGCGCTGGCCGACTTGTATGTTCCCGACACCGATCGGGTCCGATGATGTCAACCGCCGCCTTTCCCGCCCGTTGCGCTCTTTCGATTGTCTGCGGAGGGAAACTGGTGTCCCAGGTTTACCCAGCCTTGGTCCCAGTTGAGGCCTTTATCGACAACGCGATTGAACTGCTGGATGAGGACCTGAAGCGTCACGGGGCACCCGGATTGGATGTGTCAATCAGATACGAGCTCCAACGAACGAACGGAACCCGGCTGGATATCACTAAGACGTTGGCAGATCTGGGAGTCGAGGACGGCGCCACCCTGGTGCTGGCCGAGGAGGAGGGCGGTGACTCATTCGAGCCCCAACTCGAGTCGCTCTCAACCAGCTTGGCCCGTATCGGTCAGCGACTTTTCCCACCAGTGACCGCCGCGACGGCAGCCGACTGCGCCGCCGCGATTCTGGCAATGACGTCATTGAGCGTACTGATACTCGCACTCTGGGTCCGGTGGCGGTTCGAGGAGAGCATGACCGGAATTTCGGTCCTGCTGATCGGGTTGGCCCTGTCCGGCTCCGCCGTCGCCGTCCACCGGTGGTATCCGGAGCGCCGAGAACTACTTGATCGGTTCGCTTGGCTGGCCATTCCAGCAGTTGCCGCCGGCTTCGCTATGGCGGTACCCGGACCGTTAGGGGCGGCGCACGCATTCATCGCATTCCTCACCGTGGCGGTGTCAACCGCGATTGTCACCGGTCTCAGCGGCAGGCATTTCGCTCGGGGTTCGGCAGTGGCTGCGCTGGCGTTGCTGGGAGTATTGATCGCGGGCCTACAGGAATGGCTGGCGCCTACGACTCAGCGGCTTGGAGTCCTCGGGTTACTTGCAGTGCTCTGTCTGGTGACAGTCAGCCCTACCGTGGCGCTGTGGGTCGCGCGGATTCGTCCGCCGTACTTCGGCTCGATCACCGGCCGAGATATCTTCCGCCGCAACGACGGCATGCCAGCCGACTCGGTGGCTCCGATCGCCGCCGCAGGTGGTGACGATCCCAACGTGGACACCACCCCAACGGCAGGTGCGGTGGTCGGCGCCGCTCTGCGTGCCAACGGAGTGCTGACGGGACTCTGCGGCGCGGCGGCTTTCGCCGCGCCGATAGCCGCGTGGGTCACGCTGGTACCGGGTGCGCGACATACAGGTGCAGCAGTGGCACTGGTATTGGTTTTTGTACTGATCTTCATCAAGCGTGCCCGAGCTTTCAGCGATCGGCGGCAGGCGATGGCATTGGTCCTGGGCGCTGCCGCGATGCTCTGCGCCGTCGCGGCATGCCGCGTGATCTACGCCCAGGGCAGTTCAGCGGTCCCCTTTGTATGGTCTGCCATTGGGCTGACGATCTTCGCTGCCACCGGACTGGCAGCGGCATTGTTGGTACCCGTGACACGGTTCACGCCATTGGTGCGCATGCTCACCGAGTGGGTGGAGTTGGCGGCAATCGTCGTTGCGTTACCACTTTCTGCCTTGATATGCGATCTCTTCACCTGGGTGCGGATGCGATGAGGCGCATCCGGATGGCTGCGGCTTTGAATGCGCTGCTGTGTGTCGTGTCATTTGTCCAGCCCGCAACGATCCAATTCGCATCGGCTCTTCCCCGGCCCCCGATCGATCCCGGGCTGCTGCCATTGGATGGACCACCACGGTCGGATCAGCACATGAGACAGAGCAATGAGTGTGCCGACACCGTCGCGGTTTCTCACCCCGATATCGCTGAGCCGGCGCCAGGGTTCACGATGCTCGACATCGCCACCGCATGGCGGTACTCCAAGGGAAACGGTATCGCGGTCGGTGTCATCGACACTGGGGTCACACCGAACTCCCGCCTCAAGGTGTCAGCCGGCGGTGACTACATCATGGGAGGCGATGGTCTGGTGGACTGCGATGCCCACGGGACGATCGTCGCATCCATCATCGGAGCGGCGCCGCGAAAACCTGATTCGTTCAACTATGCCGATCCGCTGACTCAGCATGCGGCGTTCGACGGTGTTGCAGGTGTAGCTCCGCAGGCGACGATCGTCTCGATCCGGCAATCATCGCGCGCCTATGAAGCCAGCAACCCCGGTTCGGGCGATATGGAAGCCCGCCGAAAAGCCGGAACGGTGCAGACTCTGGCGCGCGCGATCGTTCACGCCGCAAATCTCGGCGTGAGGGTACTCAACGTCAGCGTTGCCGCCTGCATCTCAGCAGCGGATCCGGTCGACCAGCGGGCCGTCGGCGCAGCGGTCTGGTACGCGGCAACGGTCAAAGATGTCGTTGTCGTTGCCGCGGCCGGAAACGAGGGCGAGGACGGCTGCGCTCAAAACCCGATCGGCGGGCCACGGCTGGAATCCGATCCACGGGACTGGCAGGGGGTGAGGACCGTGTCGTCACCGTCGGTCTTCTCCGACTACGTCCTTTCGGTGGGAGCGGTGGACACCACGGGGGTTCCTATACAGAAAAGCCTGGCCGGACCCTGGGTTCGGGTCGGCGCTCCGGGGACCGCGATCACCGGTCTATCGCCGCGGACCGCTCTGCCGGGCAATGCATATCCGCCCCAACGCCCCGGCGAGGCAGCCCTCCCCATGTGGGGAACGAGCTTCGCCGCCGCGTACGTCAGCGGTGTTGCCGCGCTGATTCGCGCGCGCTATCCGGAGTTGAAAGCGCACGAGATAGTCGAACGAATTCTTCAAACAGCGCACAATCCGGCGTCGGGCGTGGATAACCGAATCGGGTACGGGGTCATCGATCCTGTTTCTGCACTGACATTCGCCCCTCTTCCCATTCCACGGGGTGCTGAGATGTCAAGGACGCGGGCGATTGCGCCCCCCACGGAAAGTCCAGCCCCAGATCGGCGAGCGCGGAACCATGCGTTGACCTTGGTCGCAACGGTGATGGCAGGGCTACTCATTGCTGCTGCGATCAATCGAGCCCGGAAAGCAACGTGAACCTGAATATCTTGCTTGCCAAGACGGGCGGACTCTTTGCCGCAGTCCTCTGCGGCTGGGCTATAGGCGCCGCCGGCGGCGCTGTCTTAGCCTTCGCGCTCAGCATGTCATGCATCGCCGTGCCGTTAAGGGGCAGCCCGCTGTCGACATGGGCATGTCGTTACGCACGCCGGAAACGGCGGATCCGCTTCGATGGCTTAGCGACGGTTTCACATGATGGGAGTTCTGCAGGTGTCAGGTGTAGCAACGGAATTGCTATCGCCGCGGTACAGGTCTTGGGTAAACCTCACGAGGCCACCAGACTTACCGGCTCGAGGGTGGCCGAAACGAACAACACTCTGGACGTCACATGGCTGATACCGGCACTCAAACAAAGCCTGGGAATCACACTCGACTCCATAAGCGTGGTGATAGCCGGTTCCCGACGCAACAGGCTCGGTGATTATCCCAGGATTTATGACGCTTTGGTCGGGCCGTCCTCGTACGCCGGTCGCCGGGAGACGTGGTTGTTGCTCCGCCTTCCGGATCTACCCAACGGCGAGGCACTCCAGTGGCGGACATCGTTGGGGGCGGCAGCAGTCGCTTGCGCCAAGCGGACAGCCGCAATGCTTGGTGAACGCGGCTTGCGCGCCAGGGTCGCGACGGCCGGTGAGATCTCTGAATTCGAGCTGCGGATGGGACGAGATGCGCTTGAACCGCAAAATCGCCACTGGGACGCTCTGCGGAATGGCACCGGCTGGCTGACCACGTATACATACCGCAACGCCGTATACGAGACCGAAAAGTTCTGCCAGGCATGGCGTTGGCAGGCAGACTCCGTCATCCAGAATGTGACCCTCCTGCATGACGGGACCGCGACGGTGACTGTCACAGTAGGAACAAACCAGAGACAGGCCTCGGCACCGAGCACTTCGTTACAGAAGATGCCGGGCGAGCAGGCCGGTGCCGCGGCCCTCAACCTTTGTGTCGCTCGCCAGGATTTGGGGGCTGTCCCGACAAGACCGTGGCCGCGGAAGATGATCGTTCCGGTCGGTCAATCCGGAGTGCTGATCGGGAGATATCGCAGTGGCGGCCGGATGCTTCTGCCATTGAGCGATCCGGCCGAAGAGAGCCGCGTCCACATCGCCGCGGTCGACGGTATCGCTCACCGTCTGGTGATGCGCCTAGCAGGTTCTGGTGAACGGATTACTGTGCATACCAACGAAATCGAACGGTGGAAACGCCTTCGTATGACGAACCTCTTAGTGACCGACGAGATGCGGCCCGCCGATGGAACGACGGTGAGTGTCGTCGATGGAACTGTGTCGCCGGTTCCGCGGCCGCAGACGATCATTTCGGTAGGAACTCCACGTGGGCCTGCGCCGCCGGCCGACGTGCTCATGGAACAGATCGGGCCGCAAACGCTAAGAGTCACCGCGGCAGGTGTCAGCAATGAGGTCGATATTGAAATGTTCCGCGCCGAGAAGCCGTTTCTTCCTGTCGACGTCGGGAATCAGCCCATTGTCGAATAACGGGGCCGCGCGCAGGAGCTTTGATCGCGGCATGACACTTGTTGATACCGATCCGGCGGCAGCCCTCCGAAGCTTCACCGAAGCCACCGAACTGGACCCTTCCATGGCCGACGCCTGGCTGGGGCGCATCGTTACCGGCGACGACCAGCTGGCGACACTCGAGCGACTCCACCTCTGCGGATCTCGCCTGCACCGCGAAACCAATCGGCTCGGTATAGCAATGAGCGCTGCAATCAAGGCCGGCCCTCATCTATCGATCAGTGTTACAGAGGCCTCGCACGCGGGCATCGCACTCGCCAGCGCCCTCATCGACGATCGGCAGTTCGATGCGGCAGCAGCATTGCTTGATGAGCAAGCTCTGCTGGAATCGGGGGAGATCCATCAGTGGCGCCAATACGTCTGCGCCTACCTTATGTATTCGACGAAACGCTGGCCCGATGTGATCAGTGAATCCATGCGAGTTCTTCCGCCGCACGCAATCCTGATGCCCGCCTTGACTGCGGGACTACACACCCTCGCCGCGCACGCTGCGCTGCACTTAGGGCAGAGCCGGGTGGCTCTCGGCTGGACTAGCGGGGCACCAGTCATCAATGCCGTCGAATTCCCCGTTCTCGCAGCTGATTGCGCATATGTACGTGGAATGGCGCATCGGCAACTCCATGAGGAGGACAGCGCTCAGCACTGGTTGTCCAAGTCCACTATCAACGGCGTTATCACCGATGCCGCCAAAGCGGCCCTGGTGGATACCCGGGTAAAACCTACGATCACAGATGTCGAGGCCGTCAACACTCGTACCGACAGGTGGGATCCCGATACAGAACAAGATCCGAGCGCCCGGGACGACGATGCCAGTCATGAACGCCGATTAGAGCTTCTCGCCGAGGGCCGCGCACTTCTTGCCGGCCAGGTCGGTCTTGTCGAGGTCAAGAAAGCGGTGGCTGAACTCGAGGACCAGATTGAAGTGCGTGCGCTGCGGTTGGTACATGGGCTGCCTGTGGTGAACCAGACCAATCACATGCTGCTTGTAGGACCACCGGGCACTGGGAAGACCACTACCGCCGAAGCACTGGGAAAGATCTTCGCCGGACTGGGCATCGTCCGCCACCCAGAGATCATCGAGGTGAAGCGCGCCGACTTCTGTGGGGAACACATCGGTTCCTCGGGTCCTAAGACCAATGAGCTGATCAATCGGTCACTCGGGCGGATCCTGTTCTTCGACGAACTGTACAGCTTGGTCGAACGTCATCACGATGGCCGGCCGGACATGATCGGTATGGAGGCAGTTAATCAGCTACTGGTCGCGTTGGAAGTGCACCGGTTCGACTTCTGCCTCATCGGCGCGGGGTACGAAAAAGAGATCGATGCGTTTCTCGAAGTCAATCCCGGCCTGGCCGGCAGATTCAACCGCAAGCTTCGGTTCGAGTCATACTCGCCCAGCCAATTGGTTCAGATCGCTGTTCGTTACGGGGAGCCCCGTGCAACGGTTGTTGACGCGAAGGGCAGAGCAGTATTGAACGCAGTCTGCAAGGCGTTGCACACCTATGTCGTACTGGACGGCACCAGCGGGATAGACCTCATGCAGAACGGGCGGTTTGCCCGGAATGTCATCGAACGCGCCGAACGGATCCGCGACTCCCGTGTGGCGGAGCAGCATCGCACCGACAAGACCTCCGTGACTGTCGGCGACCTGGCGACGCTGCGTGCCGACGATATTCGCGCCGCCGCACTCGACGCGTGTTCGGAAAAAGGAGTTCCTGTGGCGCTCTGACCGGGGGCACGGACCGCCGCCGCTACTTAGGCTAGCCTAACTTTGCATACAAGACGCAGGTTGCCTATCGTTTTGGGTACTGGCCGACAACGCTGTTGGCACGATAATCAGGGCCGCCGTTCACCGACGCACGGAGGAACCCCGACGAGGCGCGGCGCCGGATAGACGCCGGGGAGCCACCGCGCGAGTTCTTGTGAAGGGTCAGGTGCGTATGCCCAGCAGTGTCGGGCTTTACAACCCCGTCTATGAGCACGACGCGTGCGGCGTGGCGATGGTCGTCGACATGTACGGCCGGCGCAGCCGCGCCATCGTCGATCATGCGATCACCGCCCTGCTCAACCTCGAACACCGGGGGGCCGCCGGAGCCGAACAGCACAGCGGTGACGGCGCCGGGATCATGATTCAGGTTCCGGACAAGTTCCTGCGCGCCGTCTGCAAGGAACAAGCCGACTTCGACCTGCCCGACGAAGGCTCGTATGCCACCGGGATCGCCTTCCTGCCGCAGTCCGCCCGTGACGCCGCTCTGGCGTGCGAGGCGCTCGAGAAGATCGTCGAGGCCGAAGGCCTGTCCCTGCTCGGCTGGCGCGACGTCCCCACCGACGACTCCTCGCTTGGCGCGCTGGCGCGCGACGCCATGCCTACCTTTCGGCAGCTGTTCATCGGCGGTGCCTCGGGGGTGGAGCTGGAGCGCAAGGCGTACGTGGTTCGTAAGCGCGCCGAGCACGAGCTGGGGAACAAGGGTCCGGGCCAGGACGGACCCGGCCGCGAAACCGTCTACTTCCCAAGCCTTTCCGGCCGCACGCTGATCTATAAAGGCATGCTGACCACCCCTCAGCTCAAGGCCTTCTATCTCGATCTGCAGGATGACCGCATGGAGAGCGCCCTGGGGGTGGTGCACTCCCGCTTCTCCACCAACACCTTCCCGTCGTGGCCGCTGGCGCACCCGTTCCGCCGTATCGCCCACAACGGCGAGATCAACACCGTCACCGGCAATGAGAACTGGATGCGCGCCCGCGAGGCGCTCATCAAGACCGACATCTTCGGCACCGACGTGGAGAAGGTCTTCCCGGTCTGCACCCCCGGCGCATCCGACAGTGCGCGTTTCGACGAGGTGCTCGAACTGCTGCACCTCGGCGGCTACAGCCTGCCGCACGCCGTGCTGATGATGATCCCCGAAGCGTGGGAGCGCAACGAGTCGATGGACCCGGCGCGCCGCGCCTTCTACGCCTACCACGCCGCGTTGATGGAGCCGTGGGACGGACCGGCGTCGGTGGTGTTCTCCGACGGCACCGTCGTGGGCGCGGTGCT
>Ga0194038_1000951_pt1 | contig 12602 bp, 9 predicted proteins | sample JunL226m_MetaG_FD_148630 | JGI IMG/M metagenome (GOLD analysis project Ga0194038, IMG submission 148630) | Anoxic zone freshwater microbial communities from boreal shield lake in IISD Experimental Lakes Area, Ontario, Canada - Jun2016-L227-6m | ecosystem: Environmental > Aquatic > Freshwater >...
ATTCCGGATCTACTGCTCCCAACGCATTAAACCCCCCGTAAGTGATCCGGGAAAGGGACTCGGTACCGCCAGCAATAACGACCTTGGCCATCCCTGCCCGAATCAGGTCCCTGGCATATCCCATGGCGGTGGCTCCGGATGAACAGGCTGTCATGAATGTGGTCTTGGGTCCCATGAGTCTTAGCTTTGATGCGATGTGGTCGGCTGATGAGGCGCAGCAAAACGACGCAAAACGGGAAAAACGCACGCCTTTGCCCTTATCCCTGAGGTATTGCCGATAAGCCTCCTCAGCCTCCAGCATTCCGCCTGCGCCCCCTCCGATAACAACGCCGGTATCCGCCAGCAGAGCATCCGGCACAGGAAAGAGCCCGGCGTTCTTCAATGCTTCAACGGCGGCAGCCATAGCCATCAGATCCGAACGAGACATCCGCTTTATTGAAAACTCCGGAGGGATCATCTCTCCAGGGGCAAACCGCTTTACTTCGCCGCCGGTATGCGTTGTAAAATCGGCAGTATCAAAAACACTGACAGGCCCGATGCCACATACGCCATTTCTCAAGGCGCAGCAGAATTCAGGCATATTTCCGGCGATTGCGTTTATAGTTCCCAGCCCGGTAATAACAACTCTTTCCATTTTTTATGGTAGTCCTCGGAACTGCTCTTTCCTGAGTTTGAGTTCTTTGATCATCGCTATTTTATCTTTTCAGTGAAAGGTTACAAAAAGAGTTTGTATTCGTTGCAGCAACGAAATATGTCTATAACAATGAAATATTATATTGATTTATTAATTTAAACTTTATAATATCGTGGCCGATATACTTTCATTAGAGAGTTCGCAACTACAAAAAAACAAAGGAGGATATTTTATTATGTCAATCACACTCGACAGTAAGGCCGTAAATGTTTTTAAGTCATACGATGATATGGCTATCGCCTGTTCTAAAGACATTGAAGATCATAAGGCACTTCTCAAGGCTATTGAGGCTATGATAGCGCAGAAACAAAGACAGCTCCAGGACATTAAGGATAAAACCGTTGATTTGGTAAAAGCATCTCTTGATGTCATACCCTCCCTGGATATCCCTGTGAATCAACAGGCTGAGAATTTAAATTATGCCGGGATAGCCGAGGAAGCTTTAGTTCCAGAAAAGGAAGTTGAAGAAGAAGCAGTGGAGGAGCCATCTCAGGTGATAACTCCACCCCCCATTCAAGTTCAAAAGCCCAGATCCGCTAACCGCAGGAAAACTGCTGAAAAAGGCAAAGCGAAGAGGGCGGATAAATCTAAAAAGCCTGCCGTTCAATCCAAAAATGTTACTCAAGATAAACATGCCGACGACATCACGGAACTCAGATGCCTGCACCACCCAGAGTCCCCCGTAATGGATGTGGGCAGGCAATTGTGTTCTTCCTGCAAATGGAAACTTATCAACAATGGTCTGAAAAATTATGACAAAGAACCTGAAGTGATTTCATATCTAAAGGGAGAGACCACAACGGCCCCTGATATGGGTCAAGCATGTGTCCAATTCACCACTCCAGTTCCATCATACAACCAGAAAACTGGTTTATGTAAAGCCTGCCAAAAGAAAGCTAAAGAACTTGGGGTTGAGAATCGCCATCTTACGGAAAAAGAGCTGAAGGCAATCAGGTGAAACCGAATGGCGCGTACTGAAATGTCATGATGAACCTTTTGAAACTGGCTTATATGAATAGGCTTCTGCCGGAATAACGGAAAAGTTGGTTTTATCCGGCAGTTTCCAGTACATCGCAATTGCGGACGTGCCTACTCGCTGGAAATACTTAATCATGAGGGGGTACCAACCTGGTTTTTGAATATCCAGGATAACATCGTTTGAAAAATGATCAGTATGGATACCCGGATGATAGACGATTCTTTTGTCACAAATCCAGACACAGATTCCGTCATTTGATTTAGTCTTCAGGGTGTATTTTCCGGGTTCGGAAAATTTCAAGAAACCATTCATTTGAATTCCAATGCCCTGGCTGACTCCGCTGTCGAAGACCATGTCCTTTTTGCCGAATTCATGATCAAGAAAAAGGATGGGTGCGCCCACTTTCTCTGTCGTTGTTTTAATATCCAATTTGGGCATTTCATCTACAGATTTGAAGAGATTATAGATGTAAATTGGCAAAAGACCTGGTTTGAGTGCTGAATCATCAGACAGCTCTTTTTCCGGGGCAAGACCTGTTACCTCAACCGGTTGAGCTATCGCCTGTCCCATTCCCAATGACAGCAGGATCAACAAGCTTACCCATTTAATATTTCCCTGAAGTTTCATGAAGTCTCCCTATGATAAATTGCTATTTTTGGCATGAACAATAAAATTATACCGTCGAAAAATCGGAAACAGTCTCGTCATTATCTCGTTTAATATGGGCCATTTTTTCCAAAAAGTCACTTGAAAAATGACACGATTAAGGAATTTTACATGGAATTCAGCATTCTGCAAACAGGGATATTGATTTTTTTTGCCAGGGTTTGTGATGTTTCACTCGGAACTGTTCGAACCATCATAACGGTTCAGGGACGATCGGTGCTGGCGTTTTTTCTTGGGCTGTTTGAGGTACTCATCTGGATCACCATTGTCAGCACCGTTGTGTTGCAGATCAAGGAATCTCCCATTCTGGTTGTTTTTTATGCTTTTGGATATGCCACCGGAAACGTAGTGGGAATACTGGTGGAACGCAAACTGGCCTTCGGACTGATGGTTCTGCGGGTCATCACCGCCAGCTCCGGTCAGAAAATGGCGGAACGGTTGAGAAACAGGGGGCTGGCCGTAACCATTTTTTATGGCGAAGGGATGAACGGAACCGTTACGGAGCTTTACATGGCGATCCGCCGCAAGGATTTGCCTTGGATACTGACTCTTGTCAAGGAAGAAGACCCCGCTGCATTTTATATAACCGAGCAGGCCAGAGACGTCAGCAAATCCCTTAAACCCATTTCCACCACATGCAATGACGGATGGTCTCTGTTTAAGAAGTGAACCCAGTTTTTTCCAAATCGGTTAATGACAGATGTTCGGTTGTATGCTATGGAAGATAAGCTGTTCGCTGTCAAATTGGGGGCATGGTCAGGTAGGGGCGAATCTTGTATTCGTCCTTTCGATAGGCGAATACAAGATTCGCCCCTACCGATACCCTCCTGATACCTTTCTTACGAGACCTGCACTAATGAAAATCGCATATTTTGACTGCTTTGCCGGCGCCAGCGGCGACATGATTCTGGGGTCGCTGGTGGATGCCGGACTTGATCCTGATCTGCTAAACCTCGAACTGGCAAAGCTTCATCTGAGCCACTGGAGCCTCAGCTTCAAACCGATAGTCAAAAGAGGACTTGGCGGCTGCCAGGCTGTCGTCAACATCGACACACAAATTCATCATAAGCACAGGAGCCTCCGAGATATCTGTAGTCTGATTGAGGCCAGTGAGATTTCTCAGGACATCCAGCAAAAAAGCTTGGCGATATTCACCCGGCTGGCCATGGCGGAAGCCAGGGTTCACCGGACTGAGGTTGAAGCAGTACATTTTCATGAAGTCGGGGCAGTCGATGCCATCATTGATGTGGTGGGAGCTGTTTCAGGACTTTCGCTGCTGGGAATTGAAGCAATCTATTGCTCCGCTCTTCATCTGGGTTCGGGAACCGTTACTTGCGCACATGGCATTTTGCCAGTACCTGCACCGGCCACGATTGAGCTCGTCAAAGGTATCCCCGTCTATGCCACGGGAATTCAGGGAGAGCTGCTGACTCCGACCGGAGCCGCCATCCTGACCACTCTGACCAAGGGATTCGGACCCATGCCGGCGCTGACGGTCGAGAAATCCGGATACGGTTCCGGCACTGCTGATCCTGAAATCCCCAATCTGCTTAGGATTGTTATCGGCAATACAGTTTCGGACATTAATGACTGCGATATGGATCAGGTAGTGGTACTTGAAACCACCATAGATGATATGAATCCGCAGATATATGATTATGTGATGCAGCAAGCCTTGGGCCTGGGAGCCTTGGATATATTTCTAAAACCCGTTCAGATGAAAAAAAACCGGCCAGGCATCCTGTTGACCCTGATGTGCAGGCCCGTTGATCTCCACCGGTTTTCCCGGTTTCTCCTGAAAGAAACCACATCCATTGGACTGCGATGGCGTTTTGAAAACCGGATCATAACTAAAAGGGAAATCCGGGAAATATCGACTTCCCTTGGAACTGTCCGGGTAAAAACAGCAAGGATTCAGGATGAGATCATCAATCAATCACCGGAATTCGAGGACTGTAAAAAAATTGCTTTATCGCAGAAAATCCCTTTAAAAAAGGTCATCGCCGAGGTTTGTCGAGAGATTTCCCCACACGACAAAATTGATTCCAGCACACCAGACGACACGCATGAAGCAATTTTATTATAAGCCGGCATTTCCTCCAAAACCCGCGTTTACCATCGGCGATGGTCTGATTCTGCTGGGGCTTGCAGCGATTCTTTATGGCGGCGTCCGGCTTGCGTTTGACGCTCCTTCAGTTGTTTCCGGCCCGGAGATTTCCCTGTCGCCGAGCGCACTTCCCTGGTATGCCCTGCTTTCGGTGGGCCGGATGGCGATTGCCTATTTTCTGTCGCTGCTCTTCAGCCTGTTTTACGGATACGCGGCTGCACGAAACCCTTCAGCACGAAAAGTTCTGATGCCAGTTCTGGACGTTTTGCAAAGTGTTCCGATTCTCTCGTTTTTACCTGTGGTGCTGCTCAGCTTGAGCGCCATTTTCCCTGAACATATCGCCACAGAAATATCGGCTATTGTGCTGATATTTACCTCTCAGGCATGGAACATCACCTTCAGCTTTTACCAGTCCATCACCACCATACCCAGCGAACTAAAGGAGGCTTCCGCCATTTTTCGTTTTTCTTCATGGCTTCGCTTCAGGGAACTGGAGCTTCCCTTTGCCGCCATCGGTCTGATATGGAACAGCATGATGAGCTGGTCCGGCGGCTGGTTTTTTTTAATGGCGGCTGAAATTTTTCATGTTGGGTCACACGACTTTCGTTTGCCAGGACTGGGGTCGTATTTAAAAACCGCTGCTGCTCAGGGAAATCTCATGGCGGTTCTGGCAGGCACAGGGGTTCTGATTCTGGTTGTCGTTCTTCTGGATCAGTTTATCTGGCGGCCGCTGCTGGCCTGGGCGGACAAATTCAAGATTGAAATGGTGGAAGGCGATGAAGAACCATCCTCATGGTTTTTGGATATTCTTTCCCGGTCGTGGCTGATGGACTTTTTCCAGCGCCGAATCAGTCCTCTGAATGAGTGGCTGGATATGTCCTTCCAAGGGAAAGATGCAACCGACATCGCACCTGGCGCATCCCTGAACAGCAAACGGCCGGCCTGGCGGATTGCTTTGGCTGTCACTGGCCTGTTAGCGATAATTTACGGCAGCTTCATGGCCATTGCCCTGATGACGACCTTGTCTCTCAAGGATTGGATAGAGCTTGGCGTTGGACTTTTAGCCACGCTGGCCCGTGTCTTCTCTTCCCTTGTAATTGCTATGCTGTGGACCATCCCGGTCGGGGTTGCCATCGGCACAAATCGCAGGCTGGCCTCGCTTCTTCAGCCATTGGTTCAGGTGGTTGCGGCCATACCTGCGACCGCACTCTTTCCCATGTTGCTGCTGGCGCTTCTGCGCGTTTACGGCGGCCTTAATATTGCCGCAATCGCCCTGATGCTTATGGGCACGCAGTGGTATCTGCTGTTCAATGTCATTGCAGGCGCCGCCGCCATTCCACAGGATCTTCGATTTACAACCGATCTGTTGGGGCTGTCTGTGCTGGACCGCTGGCGAACTTTGATTATTCCGGGTATTTTTCCTTATATCATTACTGGATCGATTACAGCCAGCGGCGGCGCATGGAATGCCAGTATCGTTGCGGAGTATGTTGAATTCGGCGGCAAGACTTATGCCACGACCGGAATCGGAGCAACGATCGCACGCGCGACAGGTACCGGTAATTATGCGCTTTTACTGGCTGGGACATTGGTGCTGGTCATCAGTGTTATTTTGATCAACCGACTGTTCTGGCAGCGGCTTTATCGTTTGGCTGAAGAACGGTATCGCATGGAGTGAACTACCCCTACCCTAAAGGGATAGGGGTTTTACGCCATTCTTATAAAAACAAGTATTAACATGGATAGACAGGAGAAGTTTCATATCTGTTTGTTTGTCTTTTATCCTGTTCATCCTGTCTATCCATCTTAATTTTTTTAATTTTTATGAGTTCGAGGGAAAGCTAATGTCAACAATAGCCGGGATCAAAACTGCCGAGACTCTGTTGAATCTTGATCATGTCTGCAAGGGCTACGGAAGCGGCCCCAAACAGCTTATGGCGGTAAAAGATATTTGTCTCAGCCTGAAAGCTGGTGAGTTTGTATCGCTTCTTGGCCCATCCGGTTGTGGAAAATCGACGCTGCTTCGAATCGTTACCGGTTTAAATACCGCCACATCCGGAACCGTACAATATCGGGGCCAGACGCTGAAAGGCGTTAATCCGTATGCCACCATCGTATTTCAGACATTTGCGCTATATCCATGGTTGACGGTTGAAGAAAATGTTGAAATTGCGTTGAAGGCAAGGGGCGTTCCTTCAACGATACGGCAGGACAGGGCTCGGAAACTGATTGATACCATTGGCCTGGACGGATTTGAATCCGCTTATCCCCGCGAACTTTCCGGAGGAATGCGCCAGAAGGTCGGCTTTGCCAGAGCCTTGGCGGTTGAGCCGGAATTGCTCTGCCTGGATGAGCCTTTCTCTGCATTGGATGTTCTATCGGCGGAATCGCTGCGCGGGGAGTTGATGGAGCTGTGGCTGAACAAATCCATACCCACTCAAGCGATTTTGATGGTCACCCACAATATTGAAGAGGCGGTTCTGATGGCGGATCGGATCGTTGTCATGGGAAAAGATCCGGGCCGTATCGTATCAGAAATTCAGGTACATCTTCGCCACCCGCGACACCGAAAGGATACGTCGTTTCAGCACCTGGTGGATAGCGTATATGCTGCTGTCGCTGGTCAGACCCGTCCGGAAACTGAATCTCTGGGTACGGCGCCGGGTCAGCCTGGCGCAACCCAGAGACTTCCCCGCGCGCTGTTGAATCAGTTGGCAGGCCTCGTTGAAAAACTCTCAGATGAAGGCGGCAGAGCAGATCTCTACCGGATCGGCGGCGAGCTTTCCCTGGAGCTGGATGATTTATTGCCCATTGTTGAGGCTGGTGATCTGCTGGGATTTCTTTCGGTTCAGGAGGGGGATTTGCTTCTGGCTCTGCTGGGACAAACTTATGCCGAGGCCAGCATTCTTGCCAGAAAGGAAATGCTGGCGGGCCGGGTCTTAAGAATGCCGGTAATCGCCTGGATTTATGAATCCCTGCGAAGGGACGATAACCAAAGACTGGCCTGGGAGTATTTTCTGAACAAACTTCAGGCTGATTTCGGGAACAGGGCGGAAGATCAGCTTGACATTGCCATCAGCTGGGGACGTCATGCGGAGCTGTTTGCTTATGATGACGACACCGGAGAATTATATCTGGAATAAGAGTATCGGATATTAAATAATTACGAATTCATAATTATTTAATATCTTCCAAAACTCCTTGAAATAGCGGATCATCTTTGCTACAAGTGAGGAAGTCAGGAGACAGGTGGAGAATATGAACATGATCCGAGTGGGTATCGTTGGGGCGACTGGGTATGCTGGCGCCGAGCTGGTCCGGCTGCTGGCTGGTCATCCGGCCGTAGAATTAACGCTGTTAACTTCCCGCCAGTATGCGGGCATGAGGTTTGATGCGATTTTTCCGGCCATGACAGGCGTTGTCGATCTGGTATGCCAGGAATATTCACTTGATGTGGCATGCGATCAGACCGATATTATTTTTATGGCGCTTCCGCATCAACTGCCCATGTCGTTCATTCCGCCGCTTCTGGACAACGGCAAACGGGTGATTGATCTTTCGGCTGATTTCAGGTTTCGCAATGTCACTGTTTATGAGCAGTATTACCAGCCGCACCAAGCTGCGCATCTTGTTGACGAATCGGTTTACGGCCTGAGCGAGATATATGGAGAGCGGATCAAAAAGGCGCGTCTTATCGGAAATCCGGGCTGTTATCCCACCAGCGTTCTGTTACCACTGATTCCATTGCTGAAAAAAGGGCTTATCACGTCGAACGGGATTATCGCCGATTCCAAATCCGGCGTCAGCGGCGCAGGCCGTTCACTTTCCCTGACCGCTCACTACTGTGAAGTTCAGGAATCATTTAAAGCCTATAAAGTCGGTCAGCACCGTCACAACCCGGAAATGGATGAGATTTTAAGCATTGAGGCCCAAACGCCGATCACGATCACTTTTGTTCCCCACCTGGTTCCATTGAGCCGGGGGATGCTGACGACCCTTTATACCACGTTGGAAAAATCAGTCGATCCAGATGATGTCCGAAGCTGCTTAGCGTCCTTTTATGCCGGACGCCACTTTGTCCGATTGTGTTCGGATAATAAGCTGCCGGACACCCGCAATGTCCGTGGTACCAATTTTTGTGATATCGGATTCAAGTTAAATGTTCCACCAAACCGCCTGATCCTGATTTCCGCGATCGACAATCTGGTTAAAGGCGCAGCCGGACAGGCTGTGCAAAACATGAATCTCATGCTGGGACTTGATGAAACTACTGGACTTCGGCAAATTCCTTATCCGGTTTAATTTTTAAAAAAGCAGTTATGGCCGACGTGGTCATAACTGTACGCTCTAAATGGCAGACTCCAAGTGGTGAGATAACCACTTTTTTTGATACTGGCAACACCTTATCCATCAACAGGAAGCACCCTACATTTACCAAAAAAGGAGATTGAACATGACAGCAAAGTTAATTCTGGGAACTGAAATCCGCGAGCAAATCCTGGAAGAAATTACAGCCGAAGTCAAGGAAATCAAGGAAAAACATGGCGTAGTACCGGGACTGGTGACCATACTGGTCGGCGCCAATCCGGCTTCGATGTCTTATGTCACCTTGAAGATTCAAACTGCGCACCGAGTCGGTTTTAACGAGGTTCAGGATTCTCAGCCGATAGATATTTCGGAAGCTGATCTTCTGGCTCTCATTGACAAATACAACAAGGACGACTCCATCAACGGTATCCTGGTTCAATTGCCGCTTCCCAAGCACATCAATGAAAAGAAAGTGCTGAACGCCATTGACCCGGACAAGGATGTTGACGGTTTCCATCCAGTGAATGTAGGACGCCTCATGATTGGCGGCTCTGAAATCAAATTTCCGCCCTGCACCCCGGCTGGTATCCAGGAGATGATCGTTCGGGCTGGCGTGGAAACCAAGGGCGCTGAAGTTGTGGTTGTCGGTCGTTCCAACATCGTAGGCAAACCCATTGCCAATATGATGCTTCAGAAAGGCGTCGGCGCCAATTCAACGGTTACAATTGTTCATACCGGCACCAAAAATATGGATGCCCACTGCAAACGAGCGGATATTCTGATCGTTGCTGCCGGCGTTCCCGGATTGGTCAAACCCGAATGGATCAAACCCGGCGCTTGTGTTATTGATGTTGGCGTCAACCGGGTTGGCGAGAAAGTCAGCGAAAAGACCGGTAAAACTGTCGCTATTCTCAAAGGAGACGTGGATTTTGATGCTGCCAAAGAAATCGCTGGTTCCATCACGCCAGTGCCCGGCGGCGTAGGCCCCATGACCATAACCATGCTGATGAAAAACACTCTCAAATCCTTGAAATTCAAACTGGGAATCGCATAGTCCCTGAAATCAACTTTTTGATGAACCCAAGGATGGCCAGTTGAATCAAACGCTTCTGGTCATCCTCATGATACTCAAAATGGTGTGCAAAAACCGTTCACCGTTGACGGTAAACGGTGAATGGTGAATGGTGAATGGTTGTTATAAAGATTCATTTCGATTTGTCTATGATTTCCCTTAGCTTTTCGGATAATTCGGAGGCGTTGAACGGTTTTTGTATGAAACCAGTGCATCCGCGCTGCAAAATTTCTGATGCTTGTCCGCCTTCGCTGTACCCGCTGCACAGTAGCACTTTAACGTCTGGCTTGATCTTTCTGAGGGCATCGTAAATTTCACCCCCCCCCATTCCTGGCATGACCATATCGAGAAGAACGATATCGATCTTGTCTTGATTGGTTTCGTACAAATTGATGGCCTGTTTGCCGCTTGTAGCAACCCAAACCGTGTAGCCAAGGGAAGATAAAATATCCCTTTCGACATCCAGAATCTGGTCTTCATCATCGACCAGCAAGACCGATTCGATTCCCTTAATAATCGAATTGCAGACCATTACAATATTTTTTACTTCCTGCTCGGCTGCCGGCAGATAAATAACAAAAGTTGTTCCAGCTCCAATTTTGCTTGTTACTTCAATCGTTCCCTTGTGGTTCTTGATAATTCCATAAGCCGAAGCCAGTCCGAGGCCGGTACCTCTCCCCATTGCCCTTGTTGTGAAAAACGGCTCGAAAATCCGTTGCTGGGTCTTTTCATCCATACCGACACCGGTATCGGTCACCGAGAGTTTAACATAATTACCAAGAGGCAAATTAAAGGGTCTATCTGAAGAATTGCCGAAAGAAACGTTCTCTGTCGCCAGCAGGAGGCTGCCGCCCGCCGGCATTGCATGAAATGCGTTCACATAAAGATTTAGCAGTACTTGTTCGATTTGACCCCGGTCTGCCTCGACCGGCCAAATTTTTTTCTCATATAGCTCTTGTATAACAATCTCTTTTTTTGTCCGTCCAAACATCTGTGAGGTCTGCCTGAATATTGAGTTTAGATCAATAGGCTGAATGTGATATTTTCCGCCTCGTGCAAAGCCCAGGAGCTGGCTGGTCAGTCCCGCAGCACTCTGAACGCAGTCATCAATTTTATTTAATCGCTCCTGGTTTGTGCGAGAACAATTATTATCCATAAACATCAGCGAGACATGACCGCGAATCACCATAAGAAGATTGTTGAAATCATGAGCAATGCCGCCTGCCAGCGTACCAAGGGATTCCAGTTTCTGGGCCTGCTGCAGTTGTGTCTCAAGGCGTTTTCTGCTGCTGATATCTCTTGCAACGCCATGTGTGCCAATGAAGTTATGGTTCCTGCCTTCTACCTGACTCTCATACATTCCAGTACATTTTAGTTCAATACAGACATTTTTGACATCACAAGTTATTTCATCATCACCTATAAATGATTTTAAACGAAACTCAGTCCATGAAGTGGCACGATCTCCTGTTCTTCTCTCATTAAAGGTCCATTTGGCTTTTTCCAGATCATCTTGATGAATGATATATTCGTAGTGCTTTCCGATAAGCTGTTTGCTCTCCACACCAAGGATGCGTTCAACAGAGTCGCTGACAAATGTAAAACAGCTTTGGCTGTCCAGCGTATAAATGATATCCGGTGAGTTCTCGACCAGATACCGATAGCGGTCTTCGGAGAGTTCCAGTTTCTTGTATATCTCATCTTTTTCTTGTGCGAGTTTTTTCTGGTTAAGTGCATTTTGAATTGTCGTCAGCAATTCTTCATATGCAAAGGGTTTCCGGATGTAATCATAAGCCCCTTTACGTAATGCACTTACTGCTGCATCAATGCTGCTATTGCCCGTAATAACAACTATAGAGGTGTTTGGGCAATGGAGATTGATGTAATCCATCAACTGCAATCCATCGACATCCGGGATTGCAAGATCCAACAGCGCGATTTCAAATTGATGTATGGAAAGGAGCTGTTGTGCTTCGCTGCCCGAAGTACTCGTGTGGATATCATACCCATGACCGTCGAGCAGAAGCTTTAAGCTTTCGCAGAATCTGGGCTCATCATCTGCGATCAAGATTTTCGGATTATGGCTCATAAATATCTCTCATGATGCAGGTTTATTTGGAATTGGAAATAGGCAAAACGATATTGAATGTGGTTCCATTTCCTGGCTCGCTGTCACAACTGATTGTCCCGTTTAGGGTCTCGATGATGTTATGAACAATTGAAAGCCCCAAACCGGAGTGATTGCCTGCTTTTGTGCTGGCATAGGGTTCAAACAGCCGTGTTTTTATTTCTTCAGAGATACCGGGTCCATCGTCGCTAATAACAACTTCCACATATCCGGGATATTCCAGGCTGCTGTCAGTGAACAGCCCCTTGATTCGGCTCGAAATATGCCGGGTTTGAATGTGCATGTTACCTCCCTTTGACATGGCCTCAAAGGAATTTTTGATGAGATTGATCAGAACTTGTTTGATGCTGTTTTTGTCGGCGATGATGGCCGGGAGTTTTGGATCGAGGTCAAAATGAAGTTTAACGCCAAAATGGTTAAGCAGGGATTCATGGGTTATTTTTTGTAAATCAGTCAGCACTTCATTCACATCGACCATTTCGATCTTGCGAATCCAATCTTCAGAAGATTCGGTCAATCTAAGCAGTATCTGAGCAGCGCGATCAATTTCTTCATTGATAATCTTGATTTCACCCTTTGCCATATCTATTTTTACGAGTTTAATCTCCAGTATTTTAAGATAGTTCTTGATAATACTCAATGGGTTAT